>Ga0315289_10004827_pt1 | contig 20074 bp, 14 predicted proteins | sample YL17G11_40_MG_FD_203452 | JGI IMG/M metagenome (GOLD analysis project Ga0315289, IMG submission 203452) | Sediment microbial communities from Yellowstone Lake, YNP, Wyoming, USA - YL17G11_40 | ecosystem: Environmental > Aquatic > Freshwater > Lake > Sediment | place: USA: Wyoming | collected... | reverse complement strand
ATCAATCTGATGATCCAGGCCGTCGATGCCGAACGGCTCTTCATTGGCGAGTGGTTCTTCAGCCGGCCCAGGGAGGAACTCGACAAGATCCTGTGGAAGGAGAAGAGCGGCGACCAGGTCACGCCCACGGCGGTTCTGAAAGCGTTCCATCGGCTGTCGTTCAGCGTCCTCGCCTTCAAGCCGCGGCTGGTCGCCGACCATGCCGCATATCTGCAACTGATGAGGAGACGCGTGCAACTGCTCCAGGATCCCTACCGAGGCCGGGAAGAAGTCCCGGAGTTCATGCGGCCGTCCCTGTGGAGCATCCTGGCCCACGAGTTGACCATGGCCAGCGGCCACGACAAAGAGTTCTACTGTGGGGAGATGGCCACCCTGCGTCTGACCCGAGCCGGCTTGGCGCTGCTGCAGTACCGGCAGGCCCACGGCGTGTTCCCGCCCACCCTCGATGCCCTGGGTGTGGCGGGGCTGGTCGATCCGTTCACGGAGGAACCGTTGCACTATCGTCCGGAAGGCGCGGGTTTCCTCGTCTACAGCGTCGGCGCAGACCGGAAGGACAATGGCGGCACCCCCAGACCGCACTATGAGGATTCGGACCCACGCCGGAAGCCTGTGGACTATGACGTGATTTGGCGCTTCCCTAGTCCGGACAAGTCGAAGTAGGCGTTGACTCGGAAGGAGCGATCGCATGCAGCGCAGGTCCAAGAGAATCCTGACCGGCCTCGGCATCTTCGTCGTCGTGCTCGCGGCAATCTATGCCCTCCTGCTGATGCACGCGACGGGCGAGCTGCGCCGGGCCTATGCCGCCCTCGCCACCGAAGGGCGTCCGATGCGAACCGCCGAAATCGTGCCCACGAAGATCCCCGACGCGGAGAACGCGGCCGTACTCTACCAGAGCGCCGTTTTGATGCTCAAGGGCCAGCCCGCCGGCGATAAGAGCTTGCACGAGCGGCTCACCGGACGTTCCTCCGAACGTCTGGGAGAAGACGAGAAGAGGCAATTGATCGGCCAGGAGACCGTGGCCAACGCTCTGGCGCTCGTCGAGCAAGGGACCCGCCGGCCGGCGTGCCAGCTCGAACACAACAACGGCGGTTTCCTGGAGGTTCCGCATGGCCCCCCGTTGGATGACATGAGAAACCTGGGCTCCGTCCTGATGGCCCGAGCGAAATTCGAAGCCGGGGCCGGCCGGCCGGCCAAGGCCTGGGATTTGCTCTTGACGCAGTTGCGGTTCGCCGATTCCTTGCGCAGCGATCCGGCGTCCACCACGCAATTCACCCGTTTCGTCCTGGCCCGTTGGACATGTCAAACCATTCGGTGGCTCTGCGAAACCGCCCCGCCAGACCAGGAACACATCCGCGCCATGGAAGATCTCTTGAAGCGACAGCAGGCTATCGAGCCGCTCATCCGCGCCGTGGATGGAGAACGCCTGCTGATCGGCGAATGGTTCTTCAACCTGCCCCGGGAGGAATTAGACAAGACTCTGTGGAAGGAGCGGGAGCAGAACAAGAACAATATCACACCGCCGGGGGTTATGAAGGCCGAGCATCGGCTGTCGTTCCTCATCCTCGCCTTCAAACCTAGGCTCATCGCCGATCACGCCGCGTACCTGCAATTGATGCGGAAACGCGTGCAACTGCTTCAGGGCCCCTACCGGAGTTGGAGGGAAGCCGACGAGTTCATGCAGACGTCCCACTGGGACTTCCTGACCGATAAGCTGAGCCGGTTCTCCGGCGCTGACAAGGAGTTCTTCTGTCGACTGCTGGCGGAGCTGCGTATGACGCGGGCCGGGCTGGCGCTGCTGCAATACCAACGAACTCACGAGGCGTTCCCGGGAACGCTTGATGCCCTGAGCCTGGAAAGACTCATTGACCCCTATACGGAAGAACCGCTGCACTACCGCCCGGAGGGCGAGGGCTTCGTCGTCTACAGCGTCGGCGACGACCGCAAAGATAACGGCGGCACCCCAAGGCCGGAACGGGAAGACTCCGACCCGCGCCGAAAGCCTGTAGAGTATGACATGGTTTGGCGCTTCCCCACTCCGGAGAATCGGGACAAGCCAAAGTAGGCGTTGGTTCGGAAGGAGTAATCGCATGCAGCGCAGATCCAAGAGAATCCTGACCGGCCTCGGCATCTTCGTCGTCGCACTCGCGGTAATCTATGCCATCCTGCTGGTGCGCGCGACGGCCAAGCTGCGCCAGGCGTACGCGGCCCTCCAGGCAGATGGGCGACCCATGCGGATCGACGAGATTGCCCCCCCCAAGGTTCCCGACTCCGAGAACGCGGCGGTGCTCTATCAAAGTGCCGTCCTACTGCTCAAAAGTCAGCCCGCCGGCGACAAGAGTTTGTTCGAGCGACTCACCGACGGTCGAGCCCGGCCCAAGACAAAGGCGGAAATCAACGAGCTGGTCGCCCAAGAGGCAGTGACCAAGGCGGTGTCGCTCATTGAACAAGGGACGCGCCGACCCGTGTGCCAATTTGACCGCAATGACGCCAATAACCTGGACATCACGAAGGCCCCCGAGATGGAGGAGGAAAGACTGGCCTTTGTTTTGCGCGATCGCGCCCTGTTCGAAATCGACGCCGGTAACAAGGACAGGGCCTGGGACCTGATCTACACGCAACTGAGGTTCGCCGATTCCCTCCGCTGGATTCCCGTGCCCTGGACGCAACGCCTCCGTCAGATCAGGATCGCCAGGACGTGTCGCATGGTGCAGGACCTTTGTGAAACGGCGCCGCCGGACCGCGAGCGCTACCGGGCCCTGGAGGACCTTCTGAAGCAACTGGACGACGTGAAACCTGTCATTCGTGCCCTCGATGCCGAACGGCTGCTGGTCGGCGAGCGGTTCTTCAGCTTGTCCCGGGACGAGTTGAGCAAGTTCCTCTGGAAAGAGATGAACGTCGGCGGCGACGCCCTACCCCTGCCCGTTCTGAAGGGCGTGCACCGGCTCGGGTTCAGTATCCTGGCCTTCAAGCCGCGGCTGGTCGCCGACCATGCGGCCTACCTGCGGCTGATGGGTAAACGCGTCCAACTGCTGCAAGGCCCCTACCGAGACCCGCGGGAAGCCAAGCAGTTCCTCCATCTCTCACATTGGAATGCTCTATCCGTTATGGTGGGCTTTTCGGGCGGCTACGAAAGACGCGACTACAGCGAGTTCGCGGCCACGTTGCGTATGACCCGGGCCGGGCTGGCCCTGCTGCAATACAAGCAGGCGCATGGGGCGTTCCCGGAAACGCTCAAGGCCCTGAGCTTGGAGGGACTCATCGATCCCTTCACGGAAGAACCGCTGCGCTATCGTCCGGAAGGTCAAGGTTTCGCCGTCTACAGCGTCGGCGAGGACCGCAAGGACAACGACGGCACCCCACAGCCCGAGAAACGAAGCTCGGACCCGCGTGCCAAGCCCTTGGCGTACGACGAGGTCTGGCGCTTCCCGAATCCGAAAAGCAAGGCGCCGGCGGGCGGCAATTAAGGTCCTCAACCGTCCGTGAGGTTGACGTATGAGAATGCTCCGAGAAGAGCGATAGTATGGAAACCTTGTGGCAGGACATCCGATATGCGATTCGGCTCCTGGCGCGGAGCCCCGGGTTCACCGCTGTCGTGATTCTGATCCTGGCGGTTGGAATCGGCGCTACCACGGCGGTCTTCAGCGTGGTCAACGCTGTGCTGCTCCGGCCTCTGCCGTACCACGACGCCCAGCGGATCGCGGTCCTCTGGAAGCAGACGCCGAAGGGGGAGAGACGCCCCTACCATCCGGAATACCTCCACTGGCCCGAGCCGAATCAGGTCTTTGAGTCCATGGCCGCGTACTCGCACGAACGTCTCTACGTCACGGGCATCGACAGATCCCGCGAAGTCATAACCACCGCTGTCACGTCCGACCTCTTTCCTTTGCTCGGCGTTGCCCCCCTGTTGGGCCGAGGGTTCCTGCCCCAGGAGCAGCAGGCCGGCAATGACCGCGTCGTCATTCTCAGCCACAGCTTTTGGAAGAACGAGCTGGGAGGAGCGCCCCAGGCCATTGGCACGATCCTGAGCCTCAATGGCAGGAGTTGCACGATTGTGGGCATCATGCCGCCCGGCTTTGAGTGTCCTTTTGGCACTGCGATGCCATTCTGGGTCCCCCTGGTGCTCCGGCAAGACGAGACGTGGCGGTTTGGAATCCCCGTGGCTCCCGTGGCCCGGTTGAGGAAGGGTGTCTCGCTGGAGCGGGCCCGTGCGGCGCTGGCCGTCGTGGCGGATCGCCTGAAAGAGGCGGACCCCAAAGCCAACCCAGACTGGACCATCGGCATCGACCGGCTCCTGCACAAGCAGGTGAAAGGGAGCCGCAAGCTGCTGCTGTTATTGCTGGGAGCGGCGGGACTCGTGCTCCTGATCACCGCCGGCAACGTAGCCAACCTGTTCCTGGCCCGTGCCACGGTGCGTCAACCCGAGATCGCGATGCGAATGGCCCTGGGAGCGTCACGGCGTCACATCTGGCGTCAGATGCTTACCGAGAGCCTCCTATTGAGCGTCTGCGCCGGCGTTCTGGGTCTTCTGACGACGTTCGTGACGATCAAGGGGCTGGTGCGTCTGTGCCCGGCCGATGTTCCGCGTCTGAAAGAGACGGGTGTGGACCTGTCCGTTCTGCTCGTCACGCTGGGCGTGTCGGTACTCACCGGGTTGTCGTTCAGCATGATACCGGCCTGGAAAGCCTGCCATGTCCGCGCCGGCCAAATCCTCAAAGAGGCACCGGGGCGTGCGGGAACCGGCCGGGGCTGGCGGCGCTTTCATGGCGGTCTCGTGGTTTCGCAGATTGGTCTTTCGCTGATTCTGCTTATCGGGGCGGCGCTGCTGGTACGGAGTCTGATCGCCCTGCAGAGACTGGACCTGGGCTTTCAGCCCAAGAACGTGCTGGCCGTGAAGATTCAACTACCGCAGCCCAAGTATCCCGATGCGGAACACTGCACGGCTTTCTTCAACGAGTTGCTGCAACGGGTCCGGGCCCTGCCCCAAGTCCGGTCCGCCGCTCTGACATTCGGCGAACTCCAGTTGGGCGCTCCGGACTGGGACATGACTGTTTCCGTCCCGGGTCATCCCCCCACCCGCCCGGAGGAGATGCTACGAGCGAAGCAGACGTATGTGACTACCGGTTTCCTGGAGACGATGGGCATCCGGCTTCTCAAAGGCCGGGCCCTCACCGAGGAGGACGACCTCTCCACCGTCCTGGTGGACGAGAACCTGGCCCGGAAGCTCTTCCCCGACACCGATCCTATCGGGCAAAGACTCGTCCACGACCGTGACCTTACCATGACCCTCGTGGGAGTCACGAGTACGACCAGGGATTTTCAGACGCTGGACCCGCCCGAGGGGACGCTGTACATACACCAGAGCAAGAGCTATCAGACGATGATCCTCGTGGCACGAACGGATGGCGACCCCATGCAGTTGGCGAGCGCCCTGCGGGCTCAGGTCCGGGCACTGGAGAAGGACGACGTGATCAACAAGATCGAGCCGCTGGAGACGATGCTCTCCGGTATGCTCGCACCGCGCCGGTTCAGCATGGTCCTGCTGAGCCTCTTTGCGGGCATCGCCCTGATCGTGGCAACGATCGGCGTTTATGGCCTGCTGCAATACGCCACGACGCAGCAGACCCACGACATCGGGGTCCGCATGGCCCTGGGCGCCCGGCGGACAGACGTCTTGCAGACGGTATTGGGGCAAGGACTCCGGCTGGCACTGGCCGGTGTGGTCCTCGGTCTGGCCGGGGCCTTGATCCTGACTCGCGTCCTTTCCAGCCTTCTGTATGAGGTAACCTGCACGGACCCGATGACCTTCGCCGGCACCGCGATCCTCCTGGCCGCGGCGGCCCTGCTGGCCAGTTACCTCCCCGCGCGCCGCGCGGCGCGGATCGACCCAATGGTGGCACTGCGATACCAGTAGGAGAGAGAGATGAACACCCTGTGGCAAGACCTTCGTTTCGCCGGGCGGATGCTGAGGAAGTCACGGGGCTTCACAGCGATTGCCCTGATCACCCTGGCCGTCGGCATCGGAGCCAACACGATCATGTTCAGCGTGGTCAACGCGCTGGTGTTTCGCCCCACGCACGTGAAGAAGCCGGACCAACTGGTGCACTGCGGCATCCGCAACTTCGGTTTTATCACCTATACGATGTATGCGGACATGCGCGACGACAATCCCGTATTCAGCGATCTCATCGCCCACAACTATGGCTCCTGCCGCGGTACTTGGGTGCAAGGCGACGTGGCAAGACACATGGATTTGATGTACGTCTCGACCAATTACTTCTCCGCGTTGGGGGCGGCCCCCGCGTATGGACGGACCTTCTTGCCCGAGGAGGAGCGGTATGGCGCCGAGCCCGTCGTTGTCCTGAGCTACCGGACTTGGCAGCGCCAGGGCGCCGACCGCGGAATCGTGGGCCAATACGTGCACATCAACGCCAGGCCTTGCCGGATCGTGGGCGTGGCGCCGAAGCGATTCACAGGTACGGCGGCCGAAGGTCCGGATCTGTGGCTGCCGCTGGGGGCTTGTGGACTGGTCGATCACTATGATGAGGAGAGGCCGACCGGAAGGAGAAGAGCGATATGGGACTACCCGCCGGTCGTGTTGATAGGACGGCTCAAGCCCGGTTTGGACATGTCTGCGGCCCAGGCGCGCCTGCAAGCTCTGGCTCCGCGCCTGAAGGACAGGGACCCCGGGCGGTGGAAGGAAGACTCCAAGCTGTATCTCGGCCGGCTGGCGCGGCTGAGCACAGGGGAGGACGAATTCGGTGAAAAGAGAATCCTGAGCATTCTGAGTTTGGTTCTGATGGGAATCTCCGGGGTCATCTTGCTCATTGCCTGCCTGAACCTGGCGAACATGATCACCGTTCAAGGGGCAGCACGGCAGCGGGAAATCGCCATCCGCATGGCGATCGGGGGAGGACGCCTGCGCATCATCCGACAGTTGTGCATCGAGTCGCTTCTGCTGGCGCTGTTCGGAGGGGTTCTGGCGTTGATCCCCGCTTTCTGGGGCGTCCGAATTCTCAACGCCTGGCTCGCGACGGGAACCCTGCCAGTTGAATTGACGACCTCCTTTGACGTGCGCGTCCTGGGGGCCACCTTGGGATTCTGTCTCATCGCTACCGTGCTTTCCGGTCTGAGACCGGCCCTGCGTCTGTCCGCACGCGATGTGATCCGCGACCTGAAGGAGGCCGGCGGCACAGTGGTCCGATCGACGCGTAGAAGACGGCGGCTCGTCCCGCGCGGCCTGTCGGTGGTCTTTCAGATTGCGCTGTCCGTCGTCCTCGTGATGATCGCGACCTTATTCACCCGCACGGCGCTGAAAGCCGCTGGGGCCGATCCGGGCTTCGGTTTGGCCGGCAAGGTGGTGGTCCGGATTGACCCGCGTGCGGCCGGGTACACCAAGGCCCAGGCCGCGACGGCCTGCGAGATGCTGGCGGAGCGCCTGCGGGGGATGCCCGGGATTCAGGCGGTGGGCTTGTCCACGTCGTTTCCCGTCGGCGATACCCGCGAGGGGATGTCGCAACGAGTCGTTGAATACGAACCCGGGGTCACAGATGACTCCTCCAAGAGCCTGCTGCCCAAAGCACTATTCGTATTTGAGGTGGACGGTGATTATTTCAGGACAATGGGAATCCCGCTCCTCCGGGGTCGGCCTTTCCGCCCTCTGGACAGTGCGCCCGACGCGGAGCGAGCGGTGATCATCGACGAGCATCTGGCCCGCAAGCTCCGGCCGGACGGCAACGCCGTGGATTGCCTGATTCAACACGGCTGGGGCTCGGAGCTGGAGTTGTGCCGGGTGGTTGGGATCGTGCCGAGTCTGCGGGCTCTCTCGGGCGATATCTCGGATTGGTCCCACCTGTATGAGCCGCTCCGCGACGACCGTGTGCCCATCTATATTCACCTGCGCGTTGCCGGTACGGCACCGCAGGCGGAGACGGCCCTGGTCCAGAGTATCGGGGCACAGATTCGCAAGATCGATCCGCGTCTGCCGGTCGTGTCGGTGACGAGCCTGTTGAACCAGCACCGCAATGGTTCGACTGTGCGACAAGTGAGAGTGGCCGCGAAGCTGGCAACGATGTTCGGGACCATGGCCCTGTTCCTGGCGGGCCTGGGCCTCTACGCGGTCAAGGGTCACATGGTTGCGTCACGGACTCCCGAGATCGGGATTCGCATGGCCTTGGGGGCCACCCGACGGGACGTTCTCGTCCTGGTATTTCTTCAAGGCGCCGCCTCGACGTTCGTGGGACTGTCGATCGGAATCCTGCTGGCGGTCGCCTTGGCACGGGTGATTCGCAGCGGGCTCTATGGCATCAGCCCCATCGATCCTGTGAGCATCGGCGCCACGGTGGCGCTGCTGGCGGTCGTCTCCTTACTGGCCGGCTACATTCCCGCCCGCCGGGCGGCGCGGATCGACCCAATGGTGGCATTGCGATATGAGTAGGAGAGAGATATGGGATATGATGGCGACTCGACCGCCGTGGAATGCCGGCAGTTGACGAAGGTCTTTCAGAGACTGTTGGAGAGCCGTGCGAAAGCCGTCTATGCGCTGCGCGAGGTCTCCCTGACCGTGCACCGAGGCCAGATCGTCGGTCTGATCGGGCCCAACGGGGCCGGGAAATCAACTCTGCTGAACTTGATCGCGGGCCTGATTCTGCCGAGCGAGGGGGCTCTCACGGTCTGCGGGCACCCCGCCCGATCCATTGCCGCGCGGCGCGGCCTGGGGTATATGCCGGAACATCCCGTCTTCCCCGGCCTCTATACCGCCCGGGCCATTCTGCGGTATCACGGCGCGCTGCTGGGGTATACCGCGGCCGTCATCGCTCGACAGACGGACAGATCGATTGATCAACTGCAAATGCAGGAATTCATCGACCGGCCCGCCTCCGACTTTTCCCAAGGCATGAAACAGCGCCTGGCCCTGGCGGTCGCGCTGCTGAACAATCCGCGACTGCTGCTGCTCGACGAGCCGAGCAACGGCCTCGATCCGGTCGGGATCATCCAGCTCCGCGATCTCCTGAAGCGGCTGCGTGACTCCGGGGCGGCCGTCGTCATCAGCTCGCACCGCCTGGGCGAATTGGAGAAACTGACCTCCGACTACATCTTCATGCATCGCGGCCGGATCGTCAGCTTCGCAGACAAGATCTCTGCCGGTCAGGCTGGGAAGCTGCACGTGGAACTCGTATCCGACGGCCGCCAGGTTGCGGAGAAACTATCTCCGCCCGACCGTGTGCTCGAGGTGTCGGCCACCGAACTGATAATCGGGATCAACGACCCCGACGAAGTCCCCGACATCGTGAGCCGCCTGGTCCAAGGTGGTGCGCGAATCAGGAGCGTGCTCCTGCAGGGGGAGGACATCGAGCAGGTGTTCCTGCGGCTGTGCAAGGAAGGGGCGTGAAGCCATGAGAGCCTATGAGCTGATGAAAGAGACGTTCTTTCGCCGGACCTACATCTGGATGGTACACGTGATCTGGCTGGTGCTCTACGGCGTCTTCTGGTGGCTGTTTCTGCCGGAGGCCCCGGAATTCGGCAGGTTCCTTTTCATCTGGGCGGGCTTCTTCCTGCCTCTGGCGCTCAGCGCCGGCATTTTCGGCGACGACATCGCCTCGGGACGCATCTGCGTCATTGTGACGAGGCCCTTCTGGACCGGCGAACTGTATATCTACCGTCTGCTGGGTCTGTCGGTGCAGGCAGCCGTGCACCTGCTCCTGGCCGGTGCGGTCGTCTTGATCCTCCACGCCGTCATGCGCAAGGGCCGGGTCGATGATCTCGGCGTGTGGCTCCTCGCGACCTGGCTGCTGTTCAACACTTGTGCCGCCCTATCCACCTCGCTATCGATCGTGGTGGGGCGTGCGTTCAACTCCCTGCTGTTGCTCGTGGTGATCGTCACCGGCTACTTCCTCGTGGGGCTCTTGTCGATGTACCTGCGCGACCAGGCTTCCACGAGCGCGTTGGCGAGCTTCATCCGGTATCCCTGGCCGCCGTTCGAATTGCTGTACAAGTTCGCCGCCGGGGAATGGGGACAATACGCTCCGACGGTCGGGAAATACAGCGTGAACAAAAGCATTGCCTGCGTCGTCCACAGCCTGATGCTGATGCTGGTGTACAGCATCATCGGCATCGTCCTGCTCGGCAGGCGACAATTCTCGCGGGTGCGCGACTGATGAGAGACAAGATCAATGCCCGTTCGATGACCGCCGTGGCCGGCCTCCTGCTGGAGGCCTGGGCCCTCTATGTGGTCGGCGCCTCGCCGCACCGCTGGCGGCCTTCGCTGATCGTCGAGGACGAGACGGCCGCCCACATCCTGTACGACGCCATGATTCGTGCCCTGCACGACGCCCGGCGTCTCTCCTATACCAGTGCCTGCAGCAATCCGGATGACCGGACCTCCACCTACCGGATCTGGCTCAAGAAGCCCGGCTCCTTCCATGTGGAGCAGACCAACGACGCCAGCACCAAAAGCACGACGCTTCTCGACGACGGCAACGGCCTTTGGGTTCACTGGGTGGGGGATCGTCCGACCCTTCTGATCGACACCGAGAAGAGCCACGCGGACGCGAGATCGGACGTCTATGTGAAAAAGGCGTCCCTGGCCGCCGGCGGCTCCATCCGCAACGAGGCCGCGATGCTCGGGACCGCACTGGTGCGGTTGATCCTCGATCCGAGCATTTTCTACGGCTCTGTGAATCCCTTCGCGCCCTCCATAGACGGGATCAGGAGCCGAGGCACAAATCCTGTGCGGGGCGAGGTGTGCGACGTGATCGAAGTCAGCTTCATGCGGGCCCGGCGGACCTGGTACATTTGGCTGTCCCGGCAGGACCATCTGCCGCGCAGGTTCAAGGAAATCGTCCGGGGCGCCGACACCCGCGTCACAGTCGAGGAGTGGTCGAACGTGACCGTGAACGCCGAGATTCCGCCCAAGCTGCTGACCTGGTCGCCGCCGGAAGGTTGGCGGCCCTGGGACCCGCCCCGCCTGGAGGATTCGCTTCTCCAGAGCGGACAGGAGGCGCCGGATTTTACGCTGCGCTCGGCCCGGCGCGGCAAGCTCAGCCTGTCGGATTATCACGGCCGAGTCGTCTGGCTCTACCTGTGGGATACCGGATCGCCCCAATGCCGCGCGGAGATTCCCGGCTTCCAGCAGTTATGTCGGGAATATGGGGACAAAGGCCCCGTTTTCCTTGGCTTCAACTGCTCGGACGACAAGCGGATTGCCCGCGTCTTCCTGCGGGAGAACGGCGTGACGTTTCCGAGCGTGCTCGATTCTTCCGAGGCCGCCACGCGGCTGATCCACACGGGCTACGGAAATAAGGCGGGCATCCTGCCGCTCAACTACATCATGGATCCGCAAGGCAGAGTTGTCGATGGCTGGTTCGGGCAGGAGCAGGACCCCGACCGAGTCCTCGCCGCCCTCAAAAAAGCCGGCCTGGAATTGGCGCAGTAGCATGGGCATCTTGCCCATGAGTATCACGGGCGTCCCGCCCGTGAAAACAGGGCCAAAGCCTGCCCCCGCGCAGGCGGGGGATGGCCCTGCGACTCATGGGCGGGACGCCCATGCTACTAACGCCTTACGGCGTCACTACAGACGGCTACAGCTTTGCCACGGAGGCTTTGATCTCGTCGAAGCGTTCGTCGGCGAGTTGCTTGCCGTAATCGCGCATCGCATTCGCCACGTTGCTCCAGGCGGCCCAGATTTGCTTCTTGCCTCTGGGTGCGGAGAGCTGCTTGGCCACGAGAGTCGCTTCCGCGTCGATAAAGCGGTCCAACGTCTCGGGGCTCCACGTCGGCATCTTCTGCGCGAGCGTCGCGAGACGGGAGACAATCATTTCGGTGATTCTGCGCCCATCCTCGGCGGAGGACTCCTTCGGATCGCGGCCGCCAACGCCTTGATACGGGGGCTTGCCGAGGCGTGCGAGATCGACCGTGGCCGGGAACAGGTGCATCATGAGCGAGGTTTCGCCCCAGGCCGCGTGGTCGCCCGTGTAACCCACGTCGAGGGCCAGCCAGTATTCCGGCGTGCCGAGGACAGGGATACCCAAAGCCCGGCTCATCCGTACGGCGGTCTCCCGGACAGCGATCTGCTGGGCGGCGCCGTAGTGACCCGTGAGAATGATGATCGCCCGAAAGCCATCGCGGGCCATCTCCCGGCAGAGTTGTTCCAGCCAGGGACGCAAAAGCTTCGAGAAGACATCGTCTTCGGGGTCCATGATGAACGTGTGTGGCTCGCTCAGGCCGCCGACCCCGCCGAACAGGGGCGGCGCGACCACACCCCCGCCCTTCTGGGCCGCCCGCAGGCACAGGGCGTGCGCCTTGACCGCATCGAGTCCCAGAACATTGTGCACGCCGTGCCACTCGATAGTCCCCAGCGGCTGAAAAATCGTCCCACATGCCGCCTTTGCCTCTTCCAGTTCCTTCGGATGAAGGAACTCCAGCCGCACCTCGCGCTGGCCGGCCGCCTCTGCCCCCGCAGCGCCGCTGCGCGTCGGCACTGCCGAAGAAGAACCGAGTAGCGCACCGGCCGCCGCCCCACTCAGGAACCGCCGTCGTCCGAACCGTTGAGCCATAATTGACCTCCTTAACTCTTCCCGGCCCATCGTACCACGTCCTCGCGCCGCTGTCACGAAGGACCGCACTTGTTACCGTGGCCCACCGATGTGCCTCTTATATGTGGTGCAGGAGAATTGAATGATGTCACCTGTATCCGTTAGCTATGCAATGGAGGTCGGAGATATGACACGTACAAAGGTTGCACACAGAATGTGGCCTATGCCAAACCAAGACCAAGCCTGTCCCTCAGCCTACGGCGCCGGTGGCGGACGCCGCCTTGGCCTCAAGACGGCGGCACTGCTCCTCGCGCTCGGTTGGACGGCCGTCTGCAGCGCCGCCTCCGGCCCTGGAATCGGGATCAAGATAGGCGCACAAACACTCACCGACCCGGTGGACCTCGACAAGACGACCCGCGCGCGGCTTGAACTGGAGATCGCCAGTCCACTGCTATGGGACGAGCACGTGGACTTCGCTCTCGGGTTCGGCGGCTCTTACCTCGGCTCGCATACCGAGCAGTACACCGACACCGTAGACGGCACCTACATCGACGACCTGTATACGGATCGGCTCTCCGTGTTCGACATCCGCCTGGCCGCCCGGCTGTACCCCCTCGGCGACAGCAGCCGCATCCGACCCTACATCGGGGCCGGCATCGGCTATTTCTGGTTCCGCGATAATTGGGAGAACGAGTACTCGGATACCTTCGAGGACCCGTACTTCCCCGGCGAGTACCAAACCGTCCACGACCACGCCGAAGGCGACGCTACCCTGGCACACGCACCCTTTCCCTTCGCCCTGGCGGGGATAACCCTTCCCCTCGGCTCGAACGGCGAGATCACATTCGAATTCCAGTACGACTTCGAGAAGAAGGACGCAGGATTCGACCTCGGCGGCCCCATCTACATGTTCGGCGCCCGCCTCCGATTCTGAGCGAGCCACTGTTAGTCTCGTGCCACGGCAGTATCGCTGCCACATTTCAGACATCGTGCGGGTGAGATTGCTTCGCTTCGCTCGCAATGACATGCTGTGCCCACCTATGTCATTGCGAGGAGCCCTGCGACGAAGCAATCTCCACGCCGGCGATGCGGAACTTGCGAGATACGGTCTTACTTCGCCTGTGTCGCCGGCTTCTGACGTTTGAAGATCAAGTCGCGGTTAGATTCCGCAGCACGGGTGCCGTCCGTCCCGACCTCGTACTGCCTCACGTTCATCTCATCGTTATTGGTCCTCACGTAGACGTGCTGCACCTTCAGGGTCGTGCCGTCCGCCTTGGTGTATTCGATCTTGTTGAGCGCGTTACTGCCGTCCTGCTCCCACGTGCCTTTCCACATGCCGCCCCTGTTGTTGACGCCGAAGTCCACGACCTCCTGACGGCTCGGCACGTAGGTGATCATCACGAGGTACTTGACGTCGTCTACCTTCACATCCGCCAGAGCGGCGTGCATGCTGAGAATGGGCTTGAATTCCAACTCATAGGTCTGGTCGCCCTGGGTGGCCTTCCATTTGCCCGTCATCCATTCGTAACCGCCTTCGGAGACAATGTCGCCCAGCTTCTGGTAGTCCGTGGCATGGCCAGCCGTCTCCGTGGCGGCACTGACTGGGTCTGCTTTGGCTTGTTGACGCTTATAGGTCATCTTGTTCCAAGGTTTGGCGTTGCGGGCGCCACTCGCGCCGGTGGCGTAGATGGCAATCGTGACCGTGTCGGTGTCCACCGTGTCAAAGACGATCTCTTCCTTGCGCTTCAGACCATTGGGTTCCGTGCGCTCAATCCTGTGAACGAGGCCGGTGCTGTCCTCGAACCACGTCCCCTTCCACGTGGCGCCTCGGTCATCGGCGCCCTCATCAAACGGCTCCGCGCGGCCCGGCGCTAACATAATCAGGCCTTGGTACTGGTACGGGCCCCAAGCGGCGGACTCCGGCGTTTGGGACGCCGAGTCCCCTCCGATCTGGATGCCGCTGAGCACCGCGTGTTTGTCGAGCACCCAGTCAAAGCGGAACTCCATCTTCCGGTCATCGTCAAAGCTGGCCACCCATCGACCGATGATCCAATCATATCCGCCCGAAGCGACGAGGTCGCCCAGGGTCTGTTGTGCCATACTCGGTCCGGCCCAGGCGGCCGACAAGATCACGACGATCGAAAACACGGTTCGCAGACCCATGGCTTCCTCCTTCTTCCGGTCAAACGGGTTTCACACCCCGGTCCCGGTCGGGAACGGATTAGGCCTCCGCGCCCCGCTCAGCGCGAGCACAGCAACGGGCCCGCCGGCAGCAAGGGAATCGATCCCCTTCGTACGATCGTGGAATTGGTACGATCAGGCCCTACTTCGCCGCTTTCCCGGCCGGCTTCTGGCGTTTGAAGGTCACCTGTTCCAGGGGTTCGGACCCGCGGCTGCCATCCGCGGTGACCGCGTAGAGCTTCACCTTGAAGGTGTCGTTGTCGATTTTCGTGAAGACGTGCTGTAGCTTCTGCTTTGCCCCCTCGGGGGGTTTGGTGACTTCGGTCTTGTTGACGATGTCACTGCCGTCCTGCTCCCAGACAATCCTCCACGTCCGGCCCTGAGTATCGGCGCCGGACTCCACAATCTCCTGACGGCTCGCCTGGTAGGTAATGATGCCGAAATACCGGAAGTCGCCGATCTTCAAGTCTGTAAAACCGGCGTGCTTCTCCAGGATGGGTTTGTACTCCAGTTCGTAGGTCTGATTGTTCTCGCTGCCCATCCATTTGCCGATCAGCCATTCGTACCCCCCCTCGGCAACGATATCACCGAGCTTCTGGTAATCCGTGGAGCGGCTGGCGGTCTCGGCGGTCGCACGGATCGGGGCGGCCTTGGCCTGCGGCTGCCGCTTGTAGGTCATCTTGTTCCAAGGCTCGGCGTTGCGAGCGCCGTTCTCGCCGGTGGCGTAGATGGCAATTGTGATCGTGTCGGCGTCCACCTTGCCGTAAACGATCTCGCCCTTACGCACCTGGCCGTCGTGACTCGTGTGCTCGACCCTGCGGACCAGGCCGTCACCGTCCGGGGACCAACTTCCTTTCCAGATGCCGCCCGCTGTGTCGGCGCCCTCGTCGACCGCATCCCCGCCGCCCGGCGGCAACATGATGATCCCCTGGTACCGGAAGTCCCCGACCCACAGGTCGTTGAGCACGACGTACTTGTCGAGCGCCCAGTCGAAATTGGATTCCGCCTTCTGGCCGTCATCCGTCGTGGCCACCCACTTGCCGATGATCCAGTCATACCCGCCCGAGGCCACCAGATCGCCGAGCGTCTCCTGTGCCATGCTCGGCGTCACAAAAACGGCCAACACCATCACGACTGTCGAGAACACATTCCGCAAACTCATGGGCTCCCCTTTCCATTTATGATTTTCGATTTACGATTTACAATTCCAAGGCATAACGATCCGGCCTGGGCGTCAAGTGTACAAGCTAGAATTATAAATCACAAATCATAAATCGTCAATCTCAGCAGGTCAGGTGGAAGGCGCCAACAACCTTTCGGTCGTGCTCGATTTCCTCGTTGAAGATCTGCCAGGCGCGGTCGGTGTGCTCCTCGATGCAGTCGATCCCTTTTTGGCGCAGGGTCTCGCGCATCGCCGGGTCCAGGTGCAGCCGGCCGCCGACCCCGGTCCCGACGACCAGGACGTCCGGGGAGTAGTCGATGACGGTCTCCAGGTCCGGGAGGGACAGGGAATGGGCCTCGCGGCGTTTCCAGTACGGCTCGACCTTGTCCGGAAAGACGATCAGATCGTCGTCGAAATCATCGCCCGAGACCCGGATGCGCCCGAAGGAATAGGCATCGATATGGTTGCGCCGGCCGCCGCCGGCGGAGAAGACCTCCGCGGGCATCCGCATGTGCTGGGCAAACCACGACCGCGCCAGGTCCGCCACGATGTCCAGCTTGCCCGGCTCCTCGAAGAGGTGGGAGGCGCCCGGGACAATCACCAGCTCATGCTCGGTGGTCAGCTTCTTGGCCGCCTGCCGATTCATCTCGATGACCTCGCTGTCCTTGCCGCCGACGACCAGCAGCACGGGAGGCTTGACCTCGGGCAAAACGTTGAGGGCCAGGTCGGGCCGGCCGCCGCGACTGACAATCGCCCGCACCGCTTCGGGCCGTTGGATACTGGCCACGAGGGCGGCGGCCGCCCCGGTGCTGGCTCCGAAGTACCCGATGTCGAATCCGTTCATGTGTTCGTGGGTCAGGACCCAGCCGGTCGCCGCATCCAGCCGGCCCGCCAGGAAGGGAATATCGAACCGCAGCCGCCCCGTGTACATGTCGATCCGCTCCTCGTCCTCCGTAAGCAGATCCAACAGCAGGGTCGCCAAGCCGGCATCCTGGAGCTTTTGGGCCACATGCTGGTTCCGTGGACTGTGCCGGCTGCTGCCGGCGCCGTGGGCGAACAGTACGATCGCGCGCGCCTTCTCCGGGACGGCCAGAATGGCCCGCAACGTCACTTCCCGCGTTTCGATCACCAGGTCCTCCTGTTGCGACTGCTGCTCGATCATCCTCTGTACCCTGCCTTTTCCGGATGGCGGAGGACAAAGAACAGATGACAGAGGACGGATAACGGAGGACGGATGGGCACCCGCTTCCGTCCTCTGCCGTCTCTTTTCTGTCATCCGTCTTCCGTCGTCCGTCTTTAGCCTTCCGTCCGCTGTCGTCGCTCTTGCGTCTGTTGACGGTGCGCCTGGAGGATCTCGATTACTTCCTGGTCGCCCACCTGCTCAAAATCCGCGTAGAACTGGCCGATGGCGTAGAAGTAGGGAGGTACGTACGGGCAGACCACGTCATCCGCCTCTCGCTCCAATCTCTCGATCGCGTCCTGGGCGCCGACCGGCACCGCGACAACAACCTCCTTCGGCGCCTCATCGCGGGCCGCCCAAAGAGAGGCCTGCATCGTCGCGCCCGTCGCCACACCGTCATCCACCACAATGACCGTGCGGCCCTCCAGAGAGACCTTGGGCAGTACGCTTCGGTAGCGTTGCCGGCGGGCTTGAATCTCAGCAAGCTGCCGGTCGATTTCCTGCTCGATGTAGTCCTCGTCCGCTCCCACTTTTTCGGCGATGTCGTGCTGGAGCTGAATCCGGCCGCTCTCCGAGACGGCCCCGATCGCCAGTTCCGGATTGCCGGGGGCCCCGAGCTTGCGGGTCAGCACGAGATCCAGATCGGCCTTCAGCTCCCGCGCGATCGTATCCGCCACGACCACCCCGCCGCGCGGGATGCCCAGGATCAGGGGGTGGTACGTCTCGTACCCCGCCAGGCTCTTACTCAGCAACCGGGCCGCCTGACGCCGGTCCGCGTACGGCTTTCCTTTCAGCAGGACCATGCAGACTGCTCCTCGTCCTTGCCTTGTTGTCGATGTCCTTTTCGGTATCCTGGTCCGTCCGCGCTCCCACAGCCATGGTGCGAATCCTTTCCTTCGGCTCCTGATCACGCGCCCCTATGCTACGGTGTTTGTCGTTTTCACAAATTGGCAAGCTCCCTAATCCGCCGCCGCATTTTGCCGACAATGCCTTGCGGTCGTGGCGCTTGCCAGATGCGGTCCTGGTGTGAACGGCGCGGAAACAAAAACGGCCGGAGGTTTGCCTGGCTCCGGCCGTGAGATTTCGTGTTGGCAGGGCTTACGCCGACTTGTGGTCGAGGAAGCCTTCGAGCTTCCGGGCCCGGACCGGATGCTGCAACTTGCGGATGGCCTTGGCCTCGACTTGCCGGACGCGCTCCCGCGTTACTTTGAAGATGCGACCCACCTCTTCGAGGGTGTAGGTGTAGCCGTCGCCGATGCCGTAGCGGAGCTTGATGATTTCCCGCTCGCGATACGACAAGGTCTTGAGCACCATGTCGATGCGCTCCTTGAGCATTTCCTGCGTCGCGGAGGCCACCGGCGAATCCACGTCGTCATCCTCGATGAAATCGCCGAAGTAGGAGTCTTCGCTATCGCCGATGGGCCGGTCCAGGCTGATCGGATGCTTGGAAATATTGAGGACCCGCCGGGTTTCCTGGACGGACATGCTGACTTCCGTGGCGATTTCCTCGATCGTCGGCTCGCGGCCGAGCTCCTGGTGCAAAATCTTCGAGGCGCTGCGAATCCGGCTCATCGTTTCGATCATGTGAACCGGAATGCGAATGGTTCGGGCATGGTCGGCAATCGCCCGGGTGATCGCCTGGCGAATCCACCAGGTCGCGTAGGTGCTGAACTTGTAGCCCCGTCGATACTCGTACTTGTCCACCGCCCGCATCAGGCCGGTGTTGCCCTCCTGGATCAGGTCCAGGAAGCTCAGGCCGCGATTGCGGTATTTCTTGGCGATGGAAACGACCAGCCGCAGGTTGGCGCTGGACAAGGTCCGCTTGGCCTCCTCGTACTGGCAGAAGACGCGCTCCATCCCGCGCAGCTTCTTCTCCAACGGGTCGGGCATCTCCAGGACCAGATCCTGCAGACCGGCCAATTCCTGGCTGGCAGCCTGGATGTCGTCCGTCGTCATCATATCGTTGACGCCGGCCTCGATGGTCCTTTGCAGTTGGCGCATTTTCTCGCAAACGCCCTGCAGCTTGCTTTTCATCGGCTGGATACGGCTGGTCCGCAGACTCAGCTCTTCCAGAAGAGTCGCAATCTTGCGCCGGTTGCGGCGCAGGTGCCTGGCGTCGGCCCGGACTCTGGCCTCATCCGTGCCGGCGCAGATGCTCTTGAAGAGCTTCTGATCGACATCCAGAAGCTCGGCCACCGTCTTGAGGTTCTCCGTCATGCGCTTCTTGATGACGCCTTTGGTGGTCAGCGGCGCGGTCCCGGTCTTGATGGTCCGGTCAAACGACATCGAGCCGTCGAAGACCTGCTGGAGCAGCTCGACGGCATTGCGGGCGCAGTAGTCGCACTGGAGCATCTTCCGCCGGAAGACCATCCGTGCGATCTCGATCTTCCGCGCCAGGGCGATCTCATCTTTGCGAGTCAGCAGCGGGATCTGCCCCATCTGGGTCAGATACATGCGGATCGGGTCATCGATGCGATGGGAGGTCTCGCCCTCGACGAACTCCTTTTCGAGCACCTCGTCCTCTTCCGATTCCGGCGCCTCGCGCTCGGGGCTCTCCTCCTCGTCTGCCGGCTCGGCATCCTCTTCGAAGTCCTCGTCCCCCTTGGCGAGCGCCTGGGCCTCGGCATCGTTCTCATCGATGAGACTGATTCCCATCTCGTCGAGCGTGCTGAGAACCTTCTCGAGCTGCTTGGCGCTGACGGCGTCGTCCGGCAAAGACTCGTTGATCTCCTCGTACGTCAAGAACCCCTTCTTCTTGCCCTTGGCGATCAGCGACTTCATCAGAGACTCGGGGTCCTGGACCTCGGTCTTGGTATTGTCAGACGTACTCTGAACTTCCGTCGGATTCATGTCCTTTGCCTTCTTCGTTTTCATTCCTTTCTTCGCCACAATCCAGACTCCACTAAAGAGAAACTGCCAAACTCTGAAGTTGCCACCCTCGTGAAGCCAAAAACATGGGGATTCCCGCTTGCTTTATGGATTCACCTGTTGTACGGCCCTCTTTACGTAATTGTTCATGCC
>Ga0315289_10004826_pt1 | contig 20079 bp, 22 predicted proteins | sample YL17G11_40_MG_FD_203452 | JGI IMG/M metagenome (GOLD analysis project Ga0315289, IMG submission 203452) | Sediment microbial communities from Yellowstone Lake, YNP, Wyoming, USA - YL17G11_40 | ecosystem: Environmental > Aquatic > Freshwater > Lake > Sediment | place: USA: Wyoming | collected... | reverse complement strand
CCGAGGAGGCGGCCGCGGCGGCGGCCGGGGTCGGGGCCGCGGGACAGGCGGCGGGCGGCGACGCCGGCGGCAGGAGCTGCCGCGCCGCCGCGGCGGCGGCGCTCGGCCTCGTGCACCTCTCGGCCAGGCTGCTCGCGCACCCGCGCCTCTCCCCCCGGGGCCGCTGGCTGGTCGGGCTGCTCTGGGCGGCGCTGCTCCCCCTGGAGGACCGCGTGGTGCAGCACGAGCTGGCCAAGGCGACGCCGCTGCTGGTGCACCTGGCGGCGGCGGGCCCCGCTCCCTCGCGGGGGGCGGGGGCCGGGGCGGCGGGGGCGGCGGCGGCGGCGGCGGCGGCGGAGGGGGGAGCCGGGGCGGGCGGGGTCTCCGCCGACGGCCCCGCGGACGCCGCGGCGCTGCTCCTGGCCGCGTACGCGTCCTCCGACGAGGCCAACGCGGCGCACGCCAAGAGGGCCGGGGCCGCGAGCGCGCTGCAGGGGCTGCTGCGGAGGGCAGCCTCGGGGGCCGCGGCGGCGAGGAGGAGCCCGGCGCCGGCCGACTCTGGCGACGGCGGCGGCGGCGGCGGAAGCGGCGGAAGCGGCGGCGGCGGCAGCAGCGGCAGCGAAGGGGAGGGGGGAAGCAACGCCTCCGGCTCCGCTGTTGCCGTCGTCCCGAGCGCGGACGCGGCCGTGTGGGCCGCCGCGGCGGCGGGCCTGAGGGCGATGGGGGTCGAGCCCCTCTGAGATTTTGTCTTTCCTTTTTTCGTCAAAACCTCGATGGCACACGAGGGCAAGCGCGCAAAAAGGGAGGCACCATTTTTTTCCTACCGCCAACCAATTCCCTGCTGCCGCAGCAGCCGCGCTTTCTCGAGACACGACCTTTGGAGACGCGCAGAAACATAACAGCAGCAAGCAAGCAAGCAACAGCAAGCAACAGCAAGCAACAGCAACAGAAAACACTCGAATTCTTTTTGACCATTTTTGAACCTTTTTTTCTTTTTTGAACCCATTTTGATGACCTCCTTTTTGCCAGCACTTGAAATAAAACATCGAAACCAAGAACCACTTTAGGGCGTACAGATACCGTCGGGCGCGCCCCCTCTTTGAGAGAGAAGGGAAAGAGAGCAGCGGCCTTGTGTAAACAGAGAGAGAGCTTTGACTATAAAACATGGACAGAAAAACCAAACAAAAAAATTAAAAACGCAGCTGCAGTTCCCCCCCCCTCCCCTCTCGCGCTCTCTCCCAGGCCTCCCCCCCCTGCTCCCCCTCCTCCATCCGAACCACTTCACGACGGCGGCGGGTACTTTGCGGTCTGCGCTCTGACCCTTCTCGTGTACTCGGCGGGCTCCTTGACGAACAGGACGTAGGCGTCGCTCTGCGCTGGGCTCTTGGGGTTTGGGTCCGCCAGCAGCTCCTGGACGCCCAGGAGGACGTTCCGCACCGTCAGCGACGGCCTCCACCCCTCGTCCTCGTTGAGGATCGACAGGCAGACGGTCCCCGAGGGGTAGACGTTCGGGTGGAAGAACCCGGCGGGGAAGCGCGCCTTGGGCGGCTTCGCGGGGTAGTCGTCGGCCGAGAACTCGAGCGACAGCGGGAACGAGCCCCCCGCCCAGGCCGTGCCTTCCTTTCCGGGGAGTCTGCAGTCCCACTTGCAGAGGTCGACGGAGCTGTGGTGTTTTTGTGTGTGTGTGTGTGTTTGTGTGTTGTTGTTGTTTTGTTGTTGTGGGGGGGAGGGGAGGGGCGGGGGGGGGGGCGGCGTTATTGAGTTGAGCGAAAAGAGGGCAAGTGAGGTCGAGGTTTCTGAGGGGCATTCAATCGATCGACGCAGGGGGAAAAACTCAAACTCATCCTCACCCGTCCTCCTTGGTCGAGGGCTTGGCCACGAAGCCAAAGGGCTTGTCCCTGCGCCACGCCTTCCTCTCCTCGGCGAGGCGGCCGAGGGCGAGGGAGGCCATTGGGAACGAGGGAGAAGAGAGAGAAGAAGAAGGGAGAGAGTTTTTTTTCGAAAGGAAAGGGAAACAAGTCGAGGTATGAAAAGATGCTCACTTGCTTTCTTTATTCAGCCGAACATCCGAATCGAGAGCGTTCCTCTCTCTCTCTCTCTCTCTTTCGTTCCTTGACGAGCGAACGAGAAGCTGCAGCTCGCGGCTGTGCAGAGAGCGTGTCTCGCTCTCCGCGTGCAGCAGTGAGAAAGCCGAAAAAAGAGAGACAGGGAGTGCCCAGCGGCGAACGAGAAAGGCAAATCTGTCCGCCAGCGAGCAAACGCTGGTTTTCGTCGGAGAGCAGAAGGAGGAGAAGAAGGAGAAGCCGAAAACCATGACCCCGCTCCAGCAGCAGCAGCAGGCCGCAGCAGACGCCCTCTCGGCCGCCACGAAGAAGCGGGAAGACTGCATCAGCGGGGCCATCCTCGCCGGGTCCAAGTCCGCCGCCCTCGCCCTCGCGCTCTCGGGCGCCGCCGTCGCCGCGGCGACGCTGTTCCTCCGCCCTTTCGCCGCCGCGACCAACGTCTCGGCCCGCACGGCGCTGATCGTCACTCCCGCGTTCGGGATGTTCTTCCTGCAGTCGGAGCTGGCGCTGAGCGACTGCGCGAGGAGGAGGAGGCGGTAGTAGTTTGTCGAAGAAGGAGGGGGAAAAAAATGTAGCTTTCTTTTTTTGTATCATCACCACAATGGAGTCCTCCTGCTCTCTCTTTCTCCCTCTCTGTTCGTTTCATTTATTTCTCCCTCCCTCGAAGGAAAGCTTACACTCGGAGTTCGAAATGAAGAAATTTGCTGCGATATAAAGTGCCGACTTTCTCCCATTTCCCTAAAACCTAAAAAGAACAATTTTTTAAGAAGAGAAAGAAGAAGAAGAAGAAGAAGAAGAAATAGAAGGAGCAAGCCGACCCGAAACTTATTTCCCCCTGCTCAAAACCCCGCCTTCACCCGAACGACGCAAAGGGGCCCGCGGGCTCGTTGGCCCCGGCAGAGCACTCGTAGCCGCCCCCGCCGGCCTGTTGTTGGGAAGTTTGAAGGAGAAAAAGGAGTGAGAGGTCTTTTTCTTTCGAACGTTTCGCCGCCGCCGCACCTCTGAAAAAAGAAAAAACGCCCTCCCCTGTACGCCAAAAGGCCGCTCCGCCTCCCTCCCTCTCTCTCTCTCTTACCCTGCGAACACACCCGGAAGCGGGCGAGTCCGAGTTTTCCAGCGCCCCTGGCTGGACCCCCGTGCGACGGGGCCCCTTGCGGCGGCGAGGGGGGGGCGAGGACGAGACGCCGCCGACGCCCCGAGGCTGCTCCCGCCCCGCCGGCGTCCCTCCGTCGTTGTTGTTCTCCGCGTTGTTTCCGGATGAGGAGCCGCCTCCTCCTCCATCAGAGGGCCTCTGGGAGAGGCGCCGGCGGGAGAGCGGAGAAGTCGGCGGCGGCGGCGGCGGCGGAGGGGGGGAGAAGAAGGGCCGCGAGTCGTTCATCAAAGAAAGAGAGGCCGGGATCGACGACAGCAGCGTCGGCGGCGTCGCCTCTTCTTGCTGCTGCTGCTTCTGTTGTTCTCCCGCCGCCGACGACGCCGGCGCTGCGAGCAGCGCCCCCGCCACCAGCAGGGCGGAGAGGAGGGTCTTGGCTGCGCGCCAGAAGGCCATCGCTAGAGGTTGGGTTGGTGCGAGGGGCGCGCGCGGAAGGGGAGGGAAACGAGAGAAAGAAGACTCTCCGAGCGCCACTTGTTTTTCGTTTGTTGTGTCGTCGCTCGCTTGGACGGCCCTCGGAATTTTTTTTCTTTTGCTCGACCTCTTCCAACTCTCTCTTTCTCTCTCTTTCTCTTCCTTCGTTTTTTAGCTCGAAAATCACCCGCTCTCTCTTCGCGCCTCGCGCTGCTCTTTCTTCTTTGTTTACATCTTTTTGGAAATAAGTGTGCTTTTTCATAAAGAAAAAAGAGCGTACGTTTTTGGGCGCGAAAGAGAGCCCTCAAAAGCCGAGGCAAAAAATCGTCGTCGTCGTCGTGTTGGTACTAAAAATCCCAGTCTCTCTCATCTCGCTCTCTCTCTCCCCCTCCGCGGCGGCCACGGGCGCGGACAAAAATGGAAGGAGCAGCCTTCTCCTCTCCCTCGAACTCCTTTTTATGTTATAAATTGTTTTTTTCTTATCGCTTCATTTCCTCTTATTCTCTCCCTCTCTCTGTCTCTCGAAACGTGCTCTTCACAGCTTGAGCAGCTTGCGCGCCGGCGGCGTCGGCGCCGGCGTGACCCTCGGGGTCGGGATCGGGACGACCCCTCCCGTCGCCTGCGACAGCTGCTCCGACTCCCGCTTCTCCCTGACCTTGTCCTCTTCTTCCAGCACCGCGAGGCGCTCGATAATCTGGTTCTGCGTCGTCGTCGAGAAATTGAAGATTCGCCCTCCCAGCTCGGCGTTGCCTCTGCCCTCGAGCGATCTGCCCGCCTGCTGCCCGATCGACGTGAAGATGAGCGAGACCTCGAGGGGCCCGTGGGTGCCGATGACGACGGCCTCCTTGCGAAGAATCTCCTCGACGACGGGGACGTCGGCGAGGTTCTCCTGGAGGGACTTGTGGCCCATGAGGGTCGAGACTTTTTTTTTTAGAGGAGTTTTTTTTTTTTGGAACGGGGGAGGAAAGGAGGGAGGAAAGAGTGAGCGGGCTTTTGTTTTTTTCTTCGTTTTCCTTTTTCGTCCTTCACGCTTGTGCGCGTGTTGACCGTCGATAGCAGCGAAGAGAGGGGGAGACGAGAGAAGCGAGGGCGCGAGGATGCGGAAGAGAGAAAGAGAGAGAGAAGGCCTCGTCGCCGCCGTTTTGTCTTCTACGTCCTTTCGACTTCGCGCTCTTGTCCCGTCGGGCTTCGAGCTCCTTCTCAATTCAATTGATCATCAATCCCTTCGACCTCCCGGGAACAAACTTCTAAAATTCTCACTAGGATCGTTCCCGTCGCCGATCTGGGCGAGGGAGCCGAGCGGCGAGGCCAGGAGGGCCAGCGCGAGGAGGACGGCGCGGAGGACGGAGTTCATGATTTTTCGCTGTTTTGATTGATTTGGTCGAGGTTGAGGAGGCGAAGAAGATGACGAGCGCGTGAGTGAGAATTTCTTTTTCCTTGGACAACTAAACACGGCCGAGTGCTGGACTCGTGAAACTCGTTTCCCTGTTTCTTCAGAGCATGTTGTAGTCGACTAGAAGGAGGGAAAGAGACGAGAAAGCTTCTGTTCCTTGCAAAAAGAGAGGGAAAAAGCGCATTGGTTTTTTTCTTCTCCGTGGCCAAGGAGGCACCCCGCATGCGGGCGAGAGAGCTCAGCGAGAGCGAGACACCAGGGCTGTCTCTCACGGCCCCGTTGCCCCCGCCGTTTGGTCCCTGAAATGGGAAATTGACAACGCCTGCTACTCACGTTTGTAAAGAACTCAAAAAGAGAGAGAGCTGGAAGAGGTGCTTTTTCTTCGATGGCTACGAAAAGGATTTGGCTAGAAAAAAGAGGTCGTGTCGCGAGAAGTGAAGAGTAGTGAGAAGACCGAGAGACAGGACGCGAGAGCGTCGTTGGCGGCGGAGAAAATAAAATAGTACGTTTTCTCCGTCCGTTCTTTACACTAATAAAGACGGCCCTCGCGAATTCTCAAGCGAGGGGGAAAATAGAAAACGATCGTCTTGTGTCGGACGAAAAGTGGGGGAGATGTGAGGGAGAGGGAAAGTAAAGACGGAGATAGTAAGAAAACGCTTTGCTTCCAAACGAAAAAAAAAAGCAGCGGAAACTCGGCGTAGGGCCTTTGGGTCCATCGCGGCCGATCTCCTGCCCCTCGACGGCGCGTGCCCAGAAACGCACCCCACAACGGGTCATGCGTCAGGTGGCCGGAGGGGGGGGTGTGGAAAGTCCCTGCGGACCTCACCGAAGATGACAGCTTGTGGGTTGCGGGGGGGGGGGCAGCCTTTGTACATTTTTTCTAATGTCCTCGTCCGTTCGTTACACCACCTGATAAAATAGCCCTCGATGAATTTTGAAGCGAGGGGGGGGGGGAAGTCGTTTTTCTTACGAAAGAAGTACGAAAAATCTTCTCAAACGCTTTTCTTCGAACCAAAAAAAAAACTCTCGTCGCTCGCGCCCTTCGAAACCTTTTTTCAGACCTCATCTCACCCGCCCTTGGACCCCAGCGGTCCCACCGCTTCGTTCGACCCATCGGAGCAGCGGAACCCGCCTCGACGGACGCGCGAGCACGACGAGACGGAGCGGTCGGAGTTGTTCGACGACGACGGCGACGAAGAGGAAGAGGAGGAGGAGGAGAAGGAGGAGGAGGAGGAGGAGGAGGAGCTTTCGTTCGTGTCGTTGACCGAGCTGGGCGTGGCGAGGCCGGCGTCGATGAGCTTCAGGCGTCGGCCGAGGAAGAACGGGAGGAGCGAGACCTTCGTCGGCGGATAAGCGCTGAGAGCGAGCGGGGGCGCTTTCGCCGCCGTCGGCGTCATCGCTTCGTCGTTCGCGGCGACGGCGGCGCTCACCGCGAGCGCGGCGCCGGCAGTCAGCAGCGAAGGCACGACGAGCAGCAGGACGGCAACGACGCGAGAGCGCATAGCTGCTTGGCTGCTGCTGTTGAGAAGAGCGAGAGCGCTGGGTTTCGGCGAGGAGAGGACGAGTCGGGAGGAGAGCAAAAGTGGAAGAGAGTTTTTGACCCTCCATCATTTTTTTTGTTTTCTCTCTCTTTCTTTCTATTTGCACTGCTCTCTAACAAGTCTCTTTCTCTCTCTTATTTCTTTTGGGTATTTTTTGCGTTTCTTTTATTTCATTTATTCTTTGTGTGTGTGTGTGTGTGTGTGCAAGGGACGAAGGGGGACGAGATCAAAGACAGAGGAAGAAGAGAGCGGAGCGAACAAAGGCGCAAGGCGTGTGCGAGAAAGGCTCTCTCTTCCTTTCTCTCTCTTTTTCCCTTTCATTATTGCATTTTATTGCTCTTCTTCTCTCTCGTGTTCTTCAGGTCACCATCGGCGCCGGCGAGGCAGCGTTCCCCGTGGGGGTCCCCATCGCCGCGGAGGGCGCGGGGGAGAAGACCGGCTGCTGCTTCGCGGGCTGCTGCTGCTGAGGCTGCTGCTGCTGCTGCTTCGCGGGCTGCTGCGTCTGCTGCTGCGTGCGCGGGCGCACGTTCTGAGACGCCGAAGTGAAGGGGCTCCCGATGACCGGGACGAAGTAGTACAAGTCGGCCGGGCGGAACTCGTTCTGTTTTTGCGTTTCGAGTTGAGGAGGAAAAAGTTTTGGTTTTTTTTATTTTTTTTATTTTTCTTGAATGAAAAGTGAGCAAACGACGGGCTCCCGAGACCCTTTCTCTTTCCCGTTCAAATCCGTCAAAAGTCGTCTCGTCTCTCCAACGCACGACTCCCAGAGGGCGCGAGAACGTCAGGTCGGGGTTCGCGTAGTAGAGCTGGAGCATCTTGCGGCCGCCCGCCGCGGCCGCAGAGGCCGCGCTCCCTCCCTTCTTCCCGCCGGCCGCCGCGGCTGCTGCTGCGGCGCTGCCTCCTCCGAAGCCGCCTCCGCCTGCCCCAGCAGCAGAGGCGGCTGTATCGCGTTTTTTGGAGAGTGAGGAGGTTTTGAGGGGTAGGGTGGGGGTGGGAACGAGGTGGGCGATGAAAAAAGAGTTGAGTGAACAAAGCAACAGACAAAACAAAAAAGATCAAAACGAAGGAGTTTCTGTCGGACTTTACTTACCAGAGCCCCCCTTTCCTGCAGCCGCCGCCGCGGCCGCCGCGCCTGCGGGATGCCACGGCGCCCACCACCAGGGCTGCGCCGCAGCGGACCCGACGAGGGCGAGCAGGAGAAAGAGCACGTCGGAGAGGCGCATCGTGTGGGTTTTCGGGTTTCGGTTTGTTGGCTGGTGCGTCGACGAGTGGACGAGAGAAAATGACACGGAGGACTTTTTTTCCTTTTTCTTCTGCTTTCATGTGTTTCAATGGAGTGAAAAAAAAAGGGCTTCGCGACTCCCTCTCTCTCTCTCTCTCTATTCACGCTGGCTCTTCCTCCTCCCCCAGAACAACATGAAGCGGCCCCTTTTCCCTTCCTCCCCGCCGTCAAGCCGGGCTCCATTGGAGGGGCCGGCTGCAGCAGAGGCGGCAGCAGCAGAGGCGGCAGCGGCGGCGGCGGCGCCGCTCGCGACGTCCGCGGCAGTCGCCAGCGCGCCCCTCCTCGTCCTCACGCCGGCCCACAGCGGCGTCGCCGGAAGGGCGGCGCTGCTGCTGCTGCTGCCGCAGATGCTCCTGGCGCCTGTCTCCGCCGCGAGGAGCACGTCTCGGGGGGTGAACGCGGGGAGCTCCCGGCTCCCTTCCCTCAGCGAAAACGACGACGACAGGGACGACGGGGGCTGCTCAGTCTTCTGCTGCTGCTGCCCCAGGAGGAGCTGGGACAGGGACACCACCGCGGCTGCCTCCTCCGCTCTCTCGGCCGCGACCGCGGCGCGCCTGCGAAGGACCGCGGACGGCGGGGGCAGAAGAGTCCGAGAAGAAGCAGTCCGTCTCGCCTCCCCCTCCTCTTCCTCCTCGGCCGGCTTCGTCGTCGTCGTCTCCAGCGTCTCCGGCGTCGGCGGCGGCGTCTCCTCGACCTCGACCTCGGCTGCTGCTTCCCGAGAGTCACTCCGCCCCTTCTTCTTCGCCGCCTTCGCCTTCCCCCTCCGCCTCGAGAAAAGGGAGGCAAGGCTGAAGCCCCCGAGAGGTTTCTCAGCGGGTGCAGCAGCGGCGGGGACAACCGCTGCCGTTCCCGGGGAAGGAGCGGCAGAGACAGCGACAGCGGCCTCCTCTGCCGCCCCCGTCGTCGTCGCAGCGGCCGCCCTCTTTTCCTTTGTCCGCCGACGGTGCGGGAGGCTCTCTTCGGCCCCTCCCGGGGGCTTCCAGACGCGCGCGGCGGGCGCTGCAGCGCCGCCGGTCTCCGTCGCCGCCCTTCCGGTGGCGTGCCTCTTCTTCCCCGCCTCCTCCTCCGCGGCCGCTCCGCTCGCGCCCCTCCGAACCGGCGCTCCCGCCCCATTCTCGCTCCTGCTCCTCCGGGCTCGCGCGGCCGCAGCCGCGGCCGCAGCCGTCGCCGCGGCGGCCTCCGCGGCGCTCACGGCCCTCTCCGCGGCCCGCTGCGCCCTCTGCGCGGCCCGCTGCGCCGTGCGCGCCCCGGGGGGCAGCGAGGAGGGAGCGGCGTCGGCGCCTCCCCTTCCGGCGGACGACGGGGTCGGCGGCGGGGGCGGAGAGGCCGAAGCCGCCCTCCCTGGCGCGCCTCCCGGCGGGTGCGGATGCTGCCTCCTCCTCCTCCCCGCCGAGAGAGGAGGAGGAGGAGGAGCAGCCGCGGCTGCAGCTGCAGCTGCAGGGAGCTGGACGTCGTAGGTGAGGACTGCGACCGCTGTCGGAGCGGGAGGGATGGAGGAGGAGGAGGCAAAGGGCGAGGGCGGCGAAGAAGAAGGACAAGGTTTTTCTTCTTCAAATGCGGTGTTGCTTGGCGTCACTTCCGCCTCTTTTCCTCTCGCCGCCGCCGGGACCTGCTTCAGTCCCATGGCCAGCCTCCGTAGCGCGGCGCGTGAGGCCTCGCGAGACGCAGGAGGGGGCATGCGGGGCTGCTGTTTTTGAAGAAGCTGCTTCGACGCCGTCGATGTCAAAGGCGCCGACGCCGCCATTTTCATCGTCGCGGTCGAGTCCGCCTTCCTGGGGTCGCAGTTCTCTCCCTGAAGCTGCTTCACCGCGACAGAGGGGGAAACAGTGCCGCCCTCCGCTGCTCTCTTGTGGAGGAGGGCCGCGTAGCTGCCTCCTCCTCCGGCACCAATGCGGCCGCACGAAAGAGAAGAGGGAGAATCGGGCCGAGAGCGGCCCGATTCCCCTTTGTGCTTCCTCGCCTTCTTCATCGCCAGTCCGTGCGCCTCTTCTTCATGGACGGCGACCGCGTCTCCCTTGCGGACCTCGCTGAAGGGCAAGGGAAGCTCGCCGTTGGACGAGAACGAGCGGAGGCTCTCTCCCAGGGGCGCAAAGGTCGTCATGGATTCGCTTAAAAGCCGGAACAGTTACGAGCGGGGCAGCAAAAAAAAAGCAGCAACGTTCGAAACTCCTTTTCTGAGACTTCGCAGATAAAAAATTCCACTCTCTCTCTTTTTTTTTGCTTCCTTTTTTTTCTCCTCTTTCGTCCCTCTGCAAAGAAAAATGGCCGCCTCCCTCAGCACCGTGGCCCGCTGCCGCAGCGCGGTGATTGTAAGAGAAACAAGGGCTGCGCTCTCCCCCAGAATGCGCTATCCGCGCGTGCTCGACTCTGAGAACAGAGAGAGAGAGAACGAAACAGAGAGAAAACAACGAGAAGGGGCTCCCCTTCAGCGTCAACGATTGAAGAAAAACGCCGACGTGGCGGCCGACGAAGCATCGTCCCCGCCTCGAGCGTCCCTTTCTAGGCCGCGGCTCGATCCTACTTCTCGCGCTGATGAGAGCGCACATCTCGTTGTACATCAAGCGATGCTCGCCTCATCAAAACTCTCGCGTCCTCCTCTTCAAAAATCGATCCAAAAAAACAACGTCACAGGCTTTGCCATCGCCGTCGTCGGTCGTCGCCCGGGCTGCAGCAAAGCCTGCTGCTTCCGTTGCCGCAGTTGCTGCTCCCCGCCGCTGCTGTAGCAGCCAGAGCCACTGCCGCCAGCAGCTCCGTGGCAGCCTTGTGCTCGCCCGCGCAGAAGAGGAGAAACAGGTGGTCCCCGGGGCGGAGCTGGAGGTACGTTTTTTTCAATTTTTCAATCCGACTAGCAAAAGAAAGCGAGATCGCTCCCCGTCGCTCTTTCTCGACCTCCGCCTCTGCTTTGCCTTTGTTCTCTCCTTCTTTTTCCTGGAGAGAACAACCATAAATGCACGTACGTGCGCTTGAGCACAGGACGCGTGCTTGCTGAATTCATTCCTTTTCAGCCGCGAGACAGAGAGAGGGACGGAACGAAAGCAACCTCGACGTTTGACGCTCACCTCTCCTCCTCTTTCAAAAAAGAAAATGACAGCTCGACCCCGACTCTGACGGCGCCCGCAAGAAGGCCGAGGCGGACCGCCTCCGCGCCGCCGAGCGGTTCATGGTGGTCGGCACGGGCGAGGCCAGCTGTGGCGGGTGCGGCTACGAGTACAGCCCGAAGGCCGGGGTGAGTTGACGGATTTTCGTTTCGATGAGAGAAAGACCTTTTTTTCCCCCTGAAAACGAAGAAGAAAAAAACTCACTTTTTCTTTCCGAACCCCGACTCTTCTCTTCCTCCCTCTCAACCACCCCAGGACCCCGAGTACCCCGTGCCCCCCGGGACCCCCTTCGAGGACCTCCCCGCCGACTGGGGCTGCCCCGTCTGCGGCGCCGGAAAGCCCTCGTTCCGCGCGCGCGCGAGGGAGATCGCCGGCTTCGCCGAGAACCAGCGGTACGGATTGGGAACAAACAGCCTGACGGGCGGGCAGAAGAGCGGGCTGATCTACGGAACCTTGGCGGCGTTCTTCGCGCTGTTCATCGCCGGGTACTTTATGGACTAGGGAACGAGAGAAAGAGAGAGGAACGAGAGAAAGAGAGAGGAACGAGAGAGAGGAGACAGCAGCAGCAGAGAGAGAAGAGAAACGAGAGAGCGCGACCAACAAAGAGAGAAAGAAAAAATGTTTTTTTCGTCTCCCAGATTTTTTTGTCATCTTCCTTTCGCCCCCCCCCCCACACACACACACACACACAAACACACAAAAACACCACCTAAACCCCCGCTTTTCTCGGTGACGAGCATCATCGAATTCCTCTTCTTTCAAGGACTATAACACAGAGCAGAATATGAGTACACACAAAGGCAAAATGTTTGTCTCTCTCTCTTTCACCAAATCTCCTTCTGCAGCAGCACCGCGCTCCGGTCGACGGCACCGGCGTCGCTTCTCGAATCCTGCGGCGGGTCCGGGACCGCCACAAACCCAGCCGAGCGGTACATCCTCTCGACGGGGGAAGGAGGAGGAGGGGAAGGAGAAGACGAAGAAAACGTTTCGCTGCCGAGCCAGGGCGCGCCGGCGAGCCCACCGCTCCTGCGGCCACGGTTGTTGCCCTCCGGGGCAGCCCCTGCCCCTCCCCCTCCCAGTCCGCTCCCGCTCCACTCTTCCACCTGAGCAAACATCCTCGAAACCCCGGCCGCGGCTGCCACGGCGGCGCAGGCGTCGAGCAGCGCGGCGCCGACGCCCCTCCCCCTGGCCGCCGGGAGCGTCCCGACCCACCACAGCGACGCGCAGCGGCCAAAGACGCCCTCGCAGGAGGCAGGAGCGGTCGGAGCGCCCGGGGCCCGCGGGGGCCACCCCGCGGCCGGGAAGCTCTCCCGCAGCCAGAGGCAGTAGTCCATCGCCGCCGCGTCGGCGACCGGCCACCGGTTTTTGTTCTCTGGCGCGGAGCCGAGCTCCGAGGCTGCCAGGCGCTCCAGGGCGCGCAGCGAGCAGGAGCGGTCATGGAACAGCAGCGCTGCGGCGCCGACGACCTTTCTCTCTCTCTCTTCGCCTCCTTCCCCTCCTTCTTCGCTGCCGCTGCTGCTGCTCCGCGCCTCGGCGACCAGCCACAGCCAGCGGCCCCACGCGTCCTCCAGCGCCTCCTCCCAGGCGGCGGCGGCCCTCTCCTCCTCGAGGGCCTCGAGCTCCGCCGCTCCCCTCCTCTTCAGCGAGCCCGGGAGGCCGACGCCCAAGCCGCCGAGGCTCGCCGCCGAGGCGGGCAGGGACGGCCACCAGGGCCCCTCGCTAAGTTTCTCTCCTCCGGTTTCTTCTCCCGTGGAACCGGCGGCGGCAGAGGGGGAGGGTTCGGCCGCCTTCGGGGCCCTCGGCGGCGGCAGCGAGACCGAGTGCAGCAGCCACGGCCCGGGGTCCGCGGAGTACCTCCGCGCCTCGCGCTCGAGCCTGCGCAGGAGCTGCCTCCTCTCGACGGGCGGGTCGCCCGAGGAGGCGTCTCCCTCCTCGAAGGCGGCCAGGAGGGCGTCGGCGGTCCCTTGGACGTCGGAGGGGTGCAGCGGGCGGACGACGAGGGTGTCGAGGGGGACCGCTTTCCCGCCGCCGCCGCCGCCGTCGGAGGAGGAGGGAGACCGCGAGGGGACAAGAGGGGAGCGGGGAGAGGAGGAGCCACCCCCACCTCCGCGGAGCGGCAGGGAGACGACGGGGCTGAAGGCGGGGTGGTCGAGTTCCAGAGCCCCTGACGATGCTGCTGCTGCTGCTGCTGCTCTTCGCGGCGGCGCGGCTCTGGTGCTCCCGGCCGAGGAGGGAGGCAGATGAGAGCGGGTCGAGGTCGTGGAGGCCGGTCTCGGCCGATGGAGAGTCGAAGCTAGTCGAGGATTGCTCAGGAGAGCTCGCTCGCATCGCCTGGTCGTCGCCGCGTCGCCCGCTCGATTGCTCGACGCGACGCTGAGCGTGAGCCCCAGTGCTTGTCGCATTGCAGCTCCCCGAGCCGCGGCAGCGGGACTCTACAGAGCCTCTTCTTTCAGAGAGAGCGGAGAGAAAGAGAGAGAGGAAGAAATGAGTGAAAAAAACTCCCGACGTCGTCAAGTGCGCTTCACACCAAAAAAAAAGGTTTCAACTTTTTTTGCTGCACAATGGACGCGCCCTCGCCGGAGCCGCCGGCTGCTGGTGCTGCTCTTGCTGCTGCGCCGGCCCCAGCGGGGATCCTTGCGGACGCGGTCGCTGCAGTCGCGAACGCCGCTGCCGCTGTCGCGGGCGACCCCCCGCTGGCTTCGGCTTCGAACTCGAGCTCGAGCTCCAATTCCGTCGGCGACCAGCAGCAGAGCCTCGAGTTCGACTCGACGGCGGCGTGCGTCGGGCTTGGGGGCTCCGCGTGGACGTGCTTCAAGAAGGAGCTCCCTGACTCCCAGATTGCGACAAGGTGCGGCGGAATGGAAGAAGAAAAGAGAAGAGGGGAGAGAGAGAGAGAGAATCCAGGAAGAGAGAGGAGAGCATCGAAGAGCATCGCTGGGGAAAAAACCGATGCCCCCCCTCATTTTCTCGTTTTCTTCTTCGTCGCTCTCACCCCTTCCGCTCCTCCGCCGCCTCACTCCGCCAAAATCCACACAAAACAAAACCCAGTCTCTGGCTCTGGACGGCCGTGGGCCTCGCGTGCCTGCTCCTGTTCTGCGCCCTGCTGCACCTGATCCCGACCTACAGGACGAGGCTGTTCCTCCCCAACCTGGTGAGAAAAGTTTTTGGTTTTTCTTCTCTTTTTTTTTCGTCGGGTTTTCTTTTTCCTTTTTTTCCTGCCTCAAGGAGGTTCTTCTTCTCCTCGCTCGCTTGCTTGCTTTCGCTTTCTCGCTCACATGCACGATCGCTTCGAAATCGAAAACACCCTTTTTTTCCCAAAAACAGTGGGTCGACCCCCCGGCTCTCCCCGCGGGCGAAGAGAAAGAAGACGAGCGGGAGAGAAACAGCAACCGCGGCCGCCGCCAGCGCCGCCGGAGGGGAGGCCGCCGCCCGCTCCACGCCGCGCTGTCGCGCCTCTTCGGCTGGCTGGTCACCGTCGTGACGGTCCCGGACGCGGTAATCCTCGAGTCCGCGGGCCTGGACGCGCTGGTGCTGACGTGGTGCTTCAAGCTGGGGATGCAGGTAAGGAGAGAGGAGAAAGTGTTGTTCTTTTTTTTCTTCCCTTTGAAAAAGTATCTCTCTTCTTCCAAACTTTGACGCTTTGCTTTCAAAAAATCAAAAAAAACTCAAAACAGATCTTCTTCCCTCTCGCCCTCGTCGCCCTCTTCGTGCTGTTGCCCGTCAACATTTTGGGGCAGGGAGTCAAACAGGGCGTGCTCAGCTCCGCGGCGGCGGCGGCGGCGGCAGCAAAGGCCTCAAACTCCTCTCTGGCCTTCCACTCCCCGGCAGAGGCCAAGGCCGCCGCCAAGGCCGCCGCGCCGCCGGGCTTCACCTCCTTCTCGAGGTTCACGCTGACCAACCTGCCGCAGGGGTCGCCGCTGCACTGGTTCGCCTTCGCTTTCGTGTACCTCTCGACGTTCTGGACCCTTTTCTTGCTGCGGCGGTACAACAGGGCGTGAGTGGAAGAAGGCCAGAGAAGTCGAAGTTGGTTTTTTTTGTTTTTGCTTCCTCGTTTTTCAGCCTCGACGGCGGCGACGACGGAAAGAGGGGTAAAAACTCATCCAATCCTACTCTCACCTTTTCTCCTCCCAAAAAAACCCCGAAAACGACGACGACCAGTTACGTCCTCCTGCGACAGAAGTACGTCACGGGAGGAGAAGCCCTGTTGTCCGCCTGGCACGAGGCCTACTTGGCGAGGGCGGCGCAGGCGGCCGAGGAGGCCGAGAGGGCGCAGGAGGAGGCGAGTTTTGCTGCCGAGGAGAGGAGGAGGCTCGGACAAGAACAGGAGGAAGAAGCCGCTGCTGCTGCTGCTGCTACCGCCGCTGATGCGAACAGCGACGGTCTTCCTCCGCTGCACGCCTCTCCGTCTTCCCCCGTCACGAGGGGCAACAGGCGGAAAAGCGTGAGCGGCGCCCGCGCGCCCCTGTTCCCCTCCGCGAGGGGGGCGAGCGGCGCCGGGGGAGCGGGAGCGGCGAGCGGCGCCTCCGCGCCTGCCCCCGGGGGAGGCTCGTCCGCAGCCAGCAGCCCCGGGGCCCTCCTCAGGCACAGCGGCGGCGGCGTCGTCGGCGGCGGCGGCGGCAGCAGCAGCAGCAGGAGGACCCTCGGGGCCGCCCTGCGGGGCGCGCTGGGGGTGGGACCGGGCGGCCTCTTCAACACGGGCGACGACCTGCTCTCCGCGGCCAACGACCCGGGCTGCGCCTCCTCCTCCGCCGTCTCCGCCGCCGCCGCCGCCGCCGCCGCCGCGGGAGCAGCCTCGGCGGGGACTTCGCTCGACATCCCGATCTCTCCCCGAGGCGGGGTCGCCTCCGCGGCGGCGAGGGCGGCGGGCAGGCTGCAGAGCCGCGGCAGGCTGCCCGCCGCCGACGCCGCCTCGCCGCCCGGGGCCTCCGCGCCCCACCACGGCCGCCGCCCGAGCCCTCGCGCCCCGCCGTCGGCCCCGGCTGCAGCAGCGGCTCCAGCGAGGAGGCCCTCGAGCTCGCCCTCGCGGGTCGGCGCCGAGCAGCGGACGTCGGGCGGCGACGCCGGCGCGGCCCGGCCTTCCTCGCCGCCGCCGCTGCCGCCGGCGGGCAGCTCGCCGCCGCCGGCGGCCTCCCGGCGGGCGACCGCCGCCCGCCCGCCGTCCCTCTCGCGCGCCTCCGTGGGAGCCCCCGGCCACTTTTACTACTACAGCTTCCCCGAGGCGGGCGTCGACCTGCGGAGGGGGAGCGGCGGCGGCGGAGGAGGAGGAGGAGAGGCCGCCGCCGCTGCTGCTGCTGGGAGGCGCCCTTCGCTCGGCGGAGGAGCGGGAGGAGGAGGAGGCGCGGCGACGCGCTCGGCGAGCAGCGGGCTCCCTGCTTCTTCTCCGCCGCCGCCTCACGTTCCGCTCCTGTCCCTGCCACCGAAGCCTTTATCCGCGCAGGTGCCTCTTCAGCATGAAGGGACGGCGGCACCCTCGGCTTCTGCCGCCGCCGCCGCCGCCGCCTCCCTGCCGTCGCCGTTTGCGTCCCCTCTCAAGCCTTTCGGCGAAGAAGAGGAGATCGAGGGAAACGGGGAAGGAGAAGAGGACGGCGGCAGCGGAGCCGCCTGCCTCCTGGAGCGCGCCCCTCCCGTCTCCCGGTACGAGCGCGACGCCCCGCCGCCGCCGCCGCTGGCGGACAGGCCTATCCAGTGGTGGAGGTCGAATGCCGCGGCCGCCGCCGCCTCGAAGGGCGACGGCTGGGGCGACGGCGGCGCGAAATTTTCCTCCTCTTCGAGCAGGAGGAGGAGGCGCGGAGAGCTCTCCTCCCATCCCTGCGAGATCGGAGAGAGCGGCGGGGACCTGGAGCAGGGCAACCGCCGCCTCCCGGCAGCGACAAAGAAGCTGCCGGGAGAGGAGGGACAGGAAGGAGAAGCAGAAGAGTCCAGCGACGGAGAGGAAGAGGACGAGGACGACCCCATCGTCGGCAAACCAAACGTCCGCGACCGCAAGCTCGTGCCCGCCCTGACCCTCGACGGCAGGCTCGTCGCTGCGCCCGCAGAGCAGTACGCCGTGCTGGTGATGGACGTCCCGGACCTTCCGGCCGCGGCGGAGAGGGCGCGCGAGCGGAGACGGTGGAGGCTGGGAGGGGGAGGAGGCGAGAGGGTTGCGGACGTCATCGGCGGCGACGGCGACGCCGGAGACGACGACGGCGGAGACGCCTTCGGGACCGGGCAACTCGACGGTCACCCGTCCTCCTCTTCCCGCCCCTCCTCGGTGCTCCGCGCCGCGGCCTCGGGGGCCAGGGCCGGGGGCCGGTTCGTCAAGCACGTCATCCTGGGCAAGCGGAGGCTGGCGGTCTCCGCGGAGGTCATGGCCGCTGCCCGAAGCAGGGCCGCGGCGGAGGGGGCCTCGCGCCGCAGCGGCAGCAGGCAGGCGATCGCGGCAGGAGCGGCGGCAGGAGCTCTCACTGCCGTCGAGGCGGAGAAGGCTGCCGCTTCCGCCGCCGCTGCCGTCGCCGCTGCCCCCGCCTTCGTACCCGAAGAAAAAAAGGACGCCGCCGACGGCGACGACCTGGACCAAAACCAACGACAGCGGCCCCCTTCCCCGACCCTCCCCTTCCTCCTAGAGGACCTCCTTGACGACGATGTGCCCATCGAGCCGTCAATTATCGTCGAAGAGACCTTTCGCAGGCTCTTCCCGGAGTCGTTCCGGGCCGCAGGTAAAGAGAGTTTTTTTTCCTTCATTTTTCCCCCCCCCCCCCCCCCCAAACCCCTATTTTTCTGACCCCTCGCGGTTTGCTCTGCGCCTCTGCCGTTTTCGAAGCCGCTCTCGCTGCTCGTGAAGCGTTTCTGAATTCTGACCCTTCTTCTACTTCTTTTTCCTCCTCCTCTTCTCCTCTCTCTCGAATCTCCCCTAGTCCCTGTCTACGTCCACAAGGACGTCGACCTGCTGCTGCTCAAGTGGGACCGCGCCTGCGCCGCGCTGGAGGCCGCGGAGGCGCGCTTCGAGGGCGAGATCGCGCGGAAAGGAGGCATCGTCGCCGACGCCCGCAGGCCCACGATGAGGGACAGGACCGCGGCCACAGGGAGGCTGCGCTGGCTCTCTAACGCCCTTGCTCCCCCGACGGTCGACGCGATCGACGCGCTCGCGGGCCGCGTGCGCGGGCTCGAGGCCAAGATCTCCACGGCCCGCGCCGCCGCGCTGTCGTCGAGGCCGACGTCGTCCTTTTTCGTGTTCTTCGACAGCCAGCGCGACGCGGCCATCGCGGCACAGGTCAACCTGCAGGCGGAGGACGGGCACAGCTTCACCGTCGTCGACGCCCCAGGGCCCGAAGAGGTGAGTGAGAGAGAGATGAGGAGTTTTTTTCCTGGTTTTTGAGGTTTTTTTCTCTCACTCTCTCTCTCCCTTTTTTCTTTCTTTCTCACGAAAAACCGCTCCGGTCTCCCGCCGAGTCGAAACGCTCGAAACCCAAATCAAAACCCTCTCTTTCTGAATAAAAGGTCCTGTGGCAGACGCTGTGGATGCCATGGGCAGAGCGAGACCTCCGCCGCCTCGCGGTGCTCCCGGCCCTGGCCCTGCTGCTGCTCGTTCCCATCGGCTTCTTCCTGGGCGGAGCGTCGCAGATCACGCTGTTCCTGTGCCGCATCGACGGGTTCCGCATCGGGACGGGCGCGTTGTGCGGCTCGGCGTTCATGAGGGCGCTGACCTCGATCCTTCCCCCACTGCTGCTGTCGCTCTGGAACGGCGTGCTCCTGCCCAAACTGCTCTACTGGCTCGCGCTGGCGGAGGGGCGCTCCGCCTCGCTCTCGGCGCTCGACAGGAGGGTCTGCGACGTCTACTTCCTCTTCGACGTCGTCAACGTCTTCCTGGGCACCGTGCTCGGCGGCTCGCTGTTCAACTCGCTGCGGACGCTGCTGCAGAACCCCGGGTCCGTGCTGAGGACGCTCGGCGCCGCCGCGCCGACGGTGTCGTCGTTCTGGATGAACTTCCTGGTGCTCCAGGCGGCCGCCCTGGTCCCCGCGCGATTCCTGTTCCCCCACCCGGGGGTCCTGGGCGACCTGTGGAGGGCGGCGCGGGCGGGGGCAGGGAGGGCGCGGGAGTGGGCGAGGGGGCGCTGCGGCGGCGGCAGAGGCGGCGGGGGGAACGGGAGGAGAAGCGGCGGCGGGCGTCGGAGCAGCGGCGGAGGAACGGGAAAGAGCGCCAGCGGCAGCAGCAGCATCCATTACCCTCCCCACCGCTCCGCCCACGCCTCCATGGACGCGCTCTGGCCGCACTCCATCCGGTACGGCAAGGAGACGGGGGCCGCGCTCCTCATCTTCGTCGTCGCGCTCAGCTACGCGCCGCTGTCGCCCCCCGTGCCCGCCGTGGCGGCGGCCTACTTTCTGGTTTCCTGGCTGTGGTGGCGCTTCTCGGCGCTGTACGTGTTCGAGAGGGCGTACGAGAGCGGGGGGAGGCTCTTTCCCCACGTCGTGAGGGCGGTGCTGTGGGTGAGTCAGCTGGGGGCGCGCGAGAGAGAGAGAGGGAGAGAGAAGAGGAGGGGGGGGGGGGGGGAAAAAAGACGGAAAAAAAAAAACAAACAACACGACCCGCAATTTTTTTTGCTTACCCAGACGAAGACACAATTACCCCCTCCCTCGTCAAAAAACACTCCTCTCTTTAACAACAACTACGACACAGGCCCTGTTCCTCTCGGAGGCCCTCGTCGGCCTTGTCTTCGTCTCCCGCGGGGCTTACGCCCAAGCCACCTTACTCTGGTTCACTCTGACGCCCGCGATTTATTCTTTCGGCGCCTCCGTCTCTCGCTACGGCAGGGCCGTGGACAGGACGCCGCTGGAGGCCGCGGCCGCTGCGCCGAGGGCCGAGGTGGAGGCGATCGTGTACACGCCGCCGGCGCTGCGCCCAAGGTGAGAAAGAGGAGAGGTTTGAGTTTTTCTCATTTTTTTTTCTTTTCGGAGGAGACAACGCAAAGAGGAAAGAAGAGCAGGGGAAAGAAACTCACGCTCTCTCTTTCTCGCTCGCCTCGCTTCGAAATAAAAACCTAGGTGTGCCGGTTGGTGGCCCGAGGCCGGGAAAGCATGGGAAGGGTGGAAGGCGCCGCTCTACGTTCGGTGAAGAACAAAGAGATTAAAAAGAGGTCGGGAGGTTATCTTCCTATCGATGCTCTTCTCTCTTGCCCCCCAGCGCCC
>Ga0315289_10004824_pt1 | contig 20080 bp, 19 predicted proteins | sample YL17G11_40_MG_FD_203452 | JGI IMG/M metagenome (GOLD analysis project Ga0315289, IMG submission 203452) | Sediment microbial communities from Yellowstone Lake, YNP, Wyoming, USA - YL17G11_40 | ecosystem: Environmental > Aquatic > Freshwater > Lake > Sediment | place: USA: Wyoming | collected... | reverse complement strand
GCGGGCGGCAACGCGCTCGCGGGATGCAGTCAACCCGCGCCAACTGCGACACAACTTCCGCCAACAGCAACGCCGTTTCCGCCGACCGCACTGGCGCGGGCAACTGCGACGCTCGCGCCAACCAGCGCGGCAACGCGCGTGGCAAATGCAACCGCGACCCCCGTGCCCGCGATGACCGCGACGCCGCTTGCGCCCATCGCAGGCCAGCCGCACCTCGCGGTCGCGCGCGGCACTAGTCCCGCGGCGCTCACGCGCGCGGTCGTGGATGCGCTGGGCGGCATTTCGAAATTCGTCAAAGCCGGGAGCGACGTCATCATCAAGCCGAACATGTGCAACGCGCAAAACGGACCTGAGTACGCCAGCACGACGAATCCCGAAGTCGTCGCGGAACTCGTCAAGATGTGTCTGGAAGCGGGCGCAAAACGCGTGCGCGTAATGGATTCGCCCTTCTCGGGTACTGCGGTCATCGCGTACGTCAAGAGCGGCATCCGCGAAGCGGTCGAAAAAGTGGGCGGGCAAATGGAACTGATGGCGTCGAACAAGCACGTGCCCGTTGATTTTCCAAACGGGCGCAGTCTCAAATCAGGCAAGGTGTATCAAGATATTTTGAAAGCCGATGTCGTCATCAACGTCCCGATTGCGAAACATCACGGCTCGGCGCAGCTCACGCTCGCGATGAAGGGCTTGATGGGCGTCGTTCAGGATCGCAACTCGATTCACCTCGCGCTCGATCAACGCATCGCCGATTTGAACACGGTGATCAAGCCGACGCTGAACATCATTGACGGCGTGCGCGTGCTGATGAATCACGGACCAACGGGTGGCAATCTGCGCGACGTGAAAATGGCGAACACCCTCCTGGCGAGTTGCGATCCTGTCGCGGCGGACGCGTACGCCACGCAACTTTTCTTCGACAAGAAACCGCAAGACATTGACTACATCAAGATTGCCGCGGAGATGGGATTGGGGCGGTACGATTTCAGCAACCTGCGAATTAGGGAAGTGACAGTGTAGCGAGAGGTGTGAGGCGCGGTCTGTTTCGCCCCTCGCTCCTCGCCTCTGGGTAGAGGAAATACCATTTGATGACTGCAACGCGTTGGCGGCGCGCGCGCCAAATCATCCAAATCATCAGCACCGCGTTTTTCTTTCTGCTCGCGTTTCTAACTTATCGCGGCTTGGAATCGCCGATCCCACTCGATCTGTATTTTCGAATCGATCCGCTCGCCGCGTTCGGCGCGATGATCGCGTCGCGTGCGATCATCGTGGCGATGCTGCTTGCGCTCGCGGCAGTCGGGTTCGGATTCGTGTTCGGGCGCGCGTGGTGCGGTTGGTTGTGTCCGCTCGGCGCATTGCTCGATTGGATTTCGCCGCGCGCGTGGCACGTTGCCGAGGCGCACAAGAATTGGAAAATCGTCAAGTACGTTTTGCTTCTTGTCGTCTTCTTCGCCGCGTGGTTGGGCAACCTCTCGCTGATGGTTCTCGATCCGATCACGCTGTTGAATCGCACGTTCAGCAGCGCGGCGATGCCCACGCTGAATGTCATCGTCGTCAGCGGCGAGACCGCGCTCTATCCAATTGTGCCGCCGCTCCAACCACTGTTCGATTGGATCGAGCAGAATTGGCGCGGCACGATTTTGCCCGCGCAGCAAACGTTCTACCAACTCGGCTGGATGCTCGCACTCGTGTTCGTCGGCGTCGTCGCGTTGAATTGGATCGTGCCGCGCTTTTGGTGTCGCTACCTGTGCCCGCTCGGCGCGGTCTACGCATGGCAAGCGAAGATCTCATTCCTGCGACCGCGCGCGGTGAAAGATTGCAGTCATTGCGCGGCATGTATGCGCGTCTGCCCCACGAGCGCGATCGCGGTGACGAAAGATGGTTTCACGGTTGACCCAGCCGAATGTGTCGTTTGTATGGATTGTGTGACGGAATGTCCCGAGTCAGTCATCGCGATAAATTTCCAGATCGCAGACCGCCGACCACAGACCGCCGACAATGCTAAAGCCAGTGGTCAGCCGTCGGCGGTCTGCGGTCGTGTGGTGTCACGACGGCACTTCATCGGCAGTGCGCTCGCGAGCATCGGCGCAGTCGCGCTCTTTCGTTCCGCGCCAGCGGCAGCGCGCGACGATCCGTGGTTGATTCGTCCGCCGGGCGCGCGCGACAATAGTTTTCTCGCCAAATGTATTCGCTGCGCCGAGTGCGTCAAAATTTGCCCGACGGGCGTTCTGCAACCCAGTTTGTTTGAATCGGGATTGGAAGGATTCTGGACGCCGATTCTGACGACGCGGCTCGGCTATTGCGATTATTCATGCAACGCGTGCGGGCAGGTTTGTCCGACGGGCGCGATTCCACTGCTTGCACTGGATGAGAAACGTCAGCGCGTGATCGGCACGGCCTACATTGACCAGAATCGCTGCATCCCTTGGGCGAGTTATCGTCCGTGCGTCGTGTGCGAGGAAATGTGTCCCGTGCCGGACAAAGCGATCAAACTCGAACCGGTGGATTTGATTTCACCCGATGGCAAAAAGGTACACGCGCAGCGTCCGCGCGTCGTGCTCGATATGTGTATCGGCTGCGGCATCTGCGAATATAAATGTCCCTTGACCGCTTCGGCGGCAATCCGCGTGTACGCGCCGATGGCGTTGCCACCAATCATGTAGTGTAGGGGGCAGGCCTGTGTGACTGCCCAACGCGGGCGACCACATAGGGTTGCCCCCACCTGTGCGCAAATCGCCAGCGCGGGTGTGCGTCACAGTTGCGATTTGGTTTTCTGCGCTGAATGTGATACAATGATAATTAGAGTTAATCGCTGCCTTGTTTGAACCGGCACGAATTTCTCAATGGTGAGAAAGATGACGATATCCCAAAACACACCGATTGCGCCGCGCGCATCATCCCTTGCCGCGTGCCCGCAATGCAGCCCGCGAAACCTCAAGCGTCCCTCTTCGTGCGACGTCATTCAGTTTTTCCCCCCGAAAGGATAGGTGAATGATGAAAGCCATCCGTGTTCACAGTATAGGCGGACCCGAAGCCCTGATCTATGAAGACATCGCCAAGCCGGAGCCAGGCAGCGGCGAAGCGCGCGTCAACATCGAAGCCAGCGGCGTCAACTATATTGACACGTACCAGCGGAGTGGTCTCTACAAGGTGCCACTGCCTTTCACGCTGGGACAAGAAGCCGCCGGTACCGTGGACGCGGTCGGTGCGGGCGTGGCTGAAGTGAAACCGGGAGATCGCGTCGCGTACGCGTCCGCGCTCGGCGCGTATGCCGAGTACGCGATTGTTCCCGCGTGGCGACTGGTACCGGTGCCGCAGGGCGTCAGCACGCAGCAAGCGGCTGCGGTGATGTTGCAGGGAATGACCGCGCATTATCTCGCGTGCGATACGTTTCCACTGAAACCCGGTGACACCGCGCTCGTTCACGCGGCGGCAGGCGGCGTTGGCTTGCTGCTCGTCCAGGTTGCCAAGATGCGCGGTGCGCGCGTTATCGGCACCGTGTCAACGGAAGACAAAGCGCGGCTCGCCAAACAAGTCTGCGCGGACGAAGTGATTTTGTACACCCAGCAAGATTTCGAAGCCGAGGTGAAACGCCTGACCAACGACAAAGGCGTCAACGTCGTCTACGATTCTGTCGGCAAAGACACGTTCGATAAAAGTTTGAATTGCATCAAGCCGCGCGGCTATATGGTGTTGTTCGGCGCGTCGTCGGGTGCCGTCCCGCCGCTCGATCCGCAAGTCTTGAACGCGAAAGGATCACTGTTTCTCACGCGCCCGATGCTCGCGCATTACACGGCTGACCGCGCGGAATTGTTAAAGCGTGCGAATGATTTGTTCGAATGGATGCGCGCGGGCAAACTGCACGTCCGCGTCGATCGGACTTTCCCACTCGCGGACGCCGCCACGGCGCATCGTCATCTAGAGAGTCGTCAATCAATGGGCAAACTACTGTTGATTCCATAGTCCCCCAAATTCGACAAGGAGGTGATGTCACTTCAACCCAACCATCTAACCATCCAACCATCTAACCATCCAATTCTCAAGGAGGAGAAGTTCCTATGAAACGCACGATCCTGTTCGTATTGATTTTTCTCGCGGTGCTGTTCGTCGCATGCGCGCCTGCACCAACCCCCGCGCCGACTGCTGCGCCACCAACCAAAGCGCCGGTGGTTGAGCCGACGAAAGCACCCGTCGCGACGACTGCGCCCGCGCAACCGACTACCGCGCCGGCACAACCTACGCAACCGCCCGCGGCGACCAAAGCGCCGGAAGCGACTAAACCACCGGCGCCAACCGCGACACCCCAGCCGGTTATCCCCCCAGGACGCGTCGTCGTCGAATTCTGGCATGGCTTGACGTTACCCTTGGGAAACATTCTCGAAGGCGTTGCCGCGGATTTCAACAAGTCGCAAGACAAGTATTTCGTGAACGCAACCTTCAAAGGCGCGTACCCTGACACGATGAACGCGGCGATTGCGGCTTTTCGCGCCGGCAAAGCGCCGCACATCGTTCAGATGTTTGAAGTTGGCACGGCGACGATGATGGCGGCGAAGGGCGCAATCAAACCGGTGTACGAACTCGCGAAAGAAACCGGCGTCAACATTGATCCCAAGAATTACATCCCCGCCGTGGCCGGCTATTACAGCCAAGACGGCAACATGATCTCGATGCCGCTAAACAGTTCGACCACCATCATGTACTACAACAAAGACGTCTTCAAGAAAGCCGGGCTCGATCCGGAAAAACCACCCAAGACCTGGGCTGAATTGCGCTCGATGGCGAAGCAAATCGTTGACAGCAAAGCCTCCACCTGCGGGTTCACCACTTCCTGGCTCACTTGGGCGCAATTCGAGAATTTCAGCGCGATCCACAACGTTCCGCTCGCGACCAAAGCGAACGGGATGCAAGGGATGGACGCGGAACTCAAGATCAACAGCGATTTGCATATCCGTCACATGCAAACCCTGGTTGACATGCAGAAAGAAGGGTCTTTCAAGTACGGCGGGCGCGATGCCGCGCCAGATTCCTTGTTCCCCTCCGGCGAATGCGCGATCATGCACGCCTCATCCGGCACGCGCGCGCGCATAGTCAGTGAAGCCAAGTTCGCGTGGGGTGCGGCGATGCTTCCGTACTATGATGATGTGCCGGGCGCGCCGAAAAACTCGATCATCGGCGGCGCGAGTCTGTGGGTGATGACCGCGCCCGGTCGCACCGTGGATGAATACAAAGCGATTGGCGAGTTCTTCCGCTACATCAGCCAGCCCGAGCAAGACGCCAAATGGCATCAAGCCACCGGTTATTTGCCGATTACCCTGGGTGGTTTTGAGCGATCCAAAGCCGACGGATTCTATCAAAAGAATGCGGGCGCGGACATACCGTACCTGCAATTGACGCGCACACAGCCAACTGAGAACTCGATGGGGCTCCGCCTGGGCGATATGCCAGCCATCCGCGTCATTATCTACGAGGAAATGGAGAAAGCATTCCAGGGTCAGCAGACGGTGAAGGCCGCACTGGACAGCGCAGTCAAACGCGGCAACGAGCTCCTGCGCGCTTTTGAGAAACTCTACAAATAGTTGTTCGCTGTTTCTGTAGGGGCGGGGTGACCCCGCCCCTACCACCAAGGGGAAGCCAATGCGCCGACGTGTCATCTTCAACAATCGTTTCTTACCCTACTTGTTGCTCGCGCCGCAAATCGCGATAACAATCATATTCTTCTTCTGGCCCGCCGGTCAAGCCATCTATTGGTCCTTGCTGCGACAGGATCCGTTCGGATTGCGAACGACATTCGTCTATCTCGAGAATTTCCAAACTGTTCTCAGCGATCCGCTTTACATCGAAGCCATTCAAGTCACGGTGATTTTTTCGGTCTCCGTCACTGTCTTTGTGATGGCGACCGCGTTGCTGTTCGCCGTGATGGCGGATCGCCAGATTCGCGGCGCGCAGGTATACAAAACGCTGTTGCTCTGGCCCTACGCGCTCGCGCCGGCGGTCGCCGCGGTGTTGTGGATGTTTATCTTCCATCCATCCATCGGCATCGTCGGCAAGGCGCTCATCAGTTCAGGCATCCAGTGGGATTATCACCTCAACGGAGCGCAGGCGCTTGTGCTCGTCGTCATCGCGTCGTCGTGGAAACAGATCGCGCACAACTTCTTGTTCTTCCTCGCGGGCTTGCAATCCGTCCCGCCCGCCGTCATCGAAGCGGCATTGATCGACGGCGCGGGCGCATGGAAACTGTTCCGCTCGATTCTCTTTCCGTTGATCTCGCCGACGACGTTTTACCTTCTGACCGTCAATCTGGTGTTTGCGTTCTTCGATACGTTCGGCGTCATCCACGCGCTCACACGCGGCGGGCCGGGCCGATCAACGACGACGCTGATGTACAAGGCCTATATGGACGGCTATGTCAATCTGAATTTGGGTGAATCCGCCGCGCAATCGGTGATCTTGATGATCATTGTGAGTGTCATCGTGTGGGCGCAGTTCAAATACATGGAAGGCAAGGTGCATTACACATGATCGCCAAATACACGCGCAATCTGCCGGTGCATTTGATTTTGATCGTCGCCGTGATCATTTTCGCGTTTCCGGTGTACCTTGCATTTATCGGCTCGACGTGGGATGCTGGCACCATCGGGCGCGGGCAAATGCCGCTCACGCCCGGACCCGATTTCGTTGAGAATTACACCAACACCTTGACGAGCGCGCAGGGCGGACGCGTCAAAGGTATTGCCGTCCAACTCCTCCTCTGGAACAGTTTGCAGATGGCGCTCGCCATCGCCATCGGTAAAATTATCATCTCGGTCCTCTCGGCGTACGCGATTGCCTTTTTCAACTTTCGGTTCAGAATGTTCTTCTTCGGGATGATCTTCATGACGTGGATGTTGCCGATTGAGGTCCGCATTGCGCCTACCTACAAAGTGATGAGCGATCTCGGTCTCATCAACACGTTAGCCGGTTTAACAATTCCGTTGATGGCATCCGCGACCGGCACGCTCTTGTTCCGGCAATTCTTTTTGACGATTCCGGACGAATACGTCGAAGCCGCGAAGATTGACGGCGCGGGACCACTCCGCTTTTTCTGGAGTATCGTCTTGCCGCTCTCGCGCACGAACATCGCCGCGCTCTTCGTCGTTCTCTTCATCTACGGCTGGAATCAGTACCTGTGGCCCCTGCTCATCACGACAACCCGCGATATGGAAACCATCGTCGTCGGCATTGTCAAAATGATCGGCACCGGCGAAGCCCAAACGGACTGGAACCTGATCATGTCAGGAACGGTTTTCGCCTTGTTGCCGCCCGTGGCGATTGTCGTGCTAATGCAACAATGGTTCGTCAAGGGCTTGGTGCAAACCGAAAAATAATCATGAGACCCGAAGAGGTTACGCAGCCCTTCAGGTCTTTTCAACGCGGCACATGAAAATTCGGATGATCGTTTGCATCGCGCTCTGGCTCGCCGCATGCGACGCGCCAGCCGCGCCAACTCCAACGGGACCGACCCAATTCGCATTCTGGCACTCGATGAGCGGTACCAATGGTGAAGCGATCACCGAAATGATGAAACGTTCTAACGCGGCGCAGAACAAATGCGTCGGCGAAGCGGTCCTCCAGGATTCGTTGGACGACACGTTCAATAAATTGAAAACCGGTGGGCAGTCGAAAGACGTGCCTGCCCTCGCACAGATATCCAATCTCGCAACCCAAGCGATGGTGGACTTGCAGGTTGCCGCGCCGATGCAGGATTTCATTGACAAAGACAAGTACGACATGAAAGACTTTGAGCCGAACGTTCTCGCGTACTACACCGTCAACAACAAACTGTACAGCATGCCCTTCAACACGTCCAACCCCATCCTCTACTACAATGAGGACGCGTTTAGGGCGGCTGGGCTTGATCCCGAAAAACCACCGCGCACTTTTGCCGAAGTCACGGACTATGCTAAGAAACTGACGAAGAAAGGCGCGGACGGCAAAGTCGCGATGTACGGCTACTCGATGGCGATTTACGGCTGGTTCTTTGAACAACTGCTCGCCGCATCGGGTGGGCTTTACCTCGACAATGGCAATGGTCGCGATGCTCGCGCGACGAAAGCGACGGTCAACAGCCTCGAAGGTGTCAAGATTCTGACGTGGTGGAAGGAAGGATTCGACGCGGGCATCTTCGGCAACTTTGGTCGCCCGACTGCCGATACTCAGAAAGCGTTCGACGCGCAGCAAACCGCAATGATCATTGATTCGTCAACTGTGTTGCCCGCACGCCTCAACGCCGCACAGGGCAAGTTCGAACTGGGCACCGGCTTTTTGCCGCGCTCTGATGAAGCCGCGTATACGAAATCCGGCACGATCATCGGCGGTGCGTCGCTTTGGATCTTGAAAGATCGCCCCGAGGCAGAGCAGAAATGCGCGTGGGAGTTCGCCAAGTTCGTGGTCTCTCCCGACATCCAGGCGTACTGGCACACCGCCAGCGGTTACTACCCGGTCCGCAAGAGTTCTTATGACGTTCAGATTGACAAGGACTGGGTCGCCAAGTATCCGCAATTCAAGACTGCGGTTGACCAACTGCACATGGCTCCCAACATCCGCCAAACCCAGGGTGCCTTGACCGGCGTGATGCCTAATGCTCGTGCACGCATCGAAAACACGATCGAAGAAGTACTGCAGGGCAAGGCAACGCCGCAGCAAGCGCTCGACGCCGCAGCGGTTGACGTGACGAAACTGATCAGCGACTATAACAAGACCGTGCCCAGCAAGTAGGAACGATGAAACCTGACAGGTCTTCGCCAAAGGCGGACCTGTCAGGTTTCTTTTTTGTAAGCGGAGACAAGTAATGTCACTTTTGGAACAAACGCCCGGATTGCTCGACGCGCTGCGCGGCGAGATGACGCCGAAATTCTTGGCGACGCGCAGCGCGCGCGGTGTCTCGAACGTCGTCCCGTGCATTTCACTCCAGCCCGCCGACGATCAACCCGATACCGTTTTCTTCGGCAACTTTTTGCTGCGCAAAAGCATCACGAATCTCAAGGAAGATCAACGCGCGGGCATCCTCGTCGTCACACCGGAGTTGCGCGGCTGGATTCTCCAAGCCGACTTCGTCGAATTTCAGCGGACGGGCGCGTACGTAGACAAGCAGATGAGCGGATCGCTGCTGCGTTACAACGCGTACACCGGCATTCGCGATGCGGGTATCCTGCGCCTGCGCGCTATCACGAGGACGTTCGCGATTTCCAAATTGCAGGTGATGACCGATTACCTGCGCGCGCGCGTGGCAGGCGTGGGCCAATCGGCGCGCGTGGACGATGGCGTGACGATGCCGCGCCAGGTGCAAACCGAATTCGCGAAAATGATTGCGGTCAAAGTGCTCGCGTGGCTCGGCGACGACGGCTATCCCATCGTCGTGCCCGCGCTGTCGCTGCAGCCGCGCGGCGCGGCAACTCTGGTGTGCCACACGTCGGCGCACTTGCCGCGTCCTCCGACGGGCGCGCACGTCGCGGCGAACATTCTGACCTTTGAAGCGATTTCGTATCAGGCGAAAGGCGCGTGGGAGATGCGCGGCAACACCGGCGAGATTCGCGTGCAAGAAATTTACGCGGGCGGACCGCCGCTGCCCGGCGGACGAATCGCGTGAGACCACGGACGCCCGCGCGTCGCACCAAAACTTTAAGGTTCGATTCTTTGAATCCTAGTGTATAATCGAAAGCGGCAAGATTTTCTGCGCGTCAGCGCGATGAAAATCAAGAACCCCGTTTTCCTGCAAGCCCCCGCAGCCAAGCGGAGCGGAGTCGAGAAAGCGGGTTTCTGAAAAACATTTTGGATTGACGGGTGGCTCTCTCGTGAAAGTTCTGGTCGTCTACAACGTAGTGGAACAACTCGAGCGCGGCGAAGAAGACGATATTTTCGCGGAACAAGAAATTGTTCTGGTCGAACAATATATCGAAAAGGCATTACAAGAACACGGGCACGTCACCACGGCGGTCCCGATTCGGAACGATCTGTGGGGCCCGCTCAAACAATACGATCCCGACGCATGGCTGATCTTTAATCTGTGCGAAAGTTTCCGCAATAAAACGTACCTCGAGCCATACATTATCTCCGTGTTCGAGCATTTGGGATTTCGCTACACCGGCTCAGATCGACGGACGCTGTCCACGTGCCTCAACAAAGCGCGCGCGAAAGAAATCCTCCAGGCGCACGGCATCCCCACGGCGGCGTTTCAGATTTTCACCCCCTGGACGGTTCAGCAGCGCCATTTGGAATTTCCGCTGTTCGTCAAACCGCTCTCGGAAGATGCGAGCATCGGCATTTCGCCCAACTCGGTGGTGCAGGAGGAGCGCGCGCTGCGCCGCCAGGTGCGCTACATCTGGGAAATGTACCGCGAGCCCGCGCTCGTCGAAGAATTCATTGCCGGGCGCGAGTTCAACGTGACGGTGCTGGGGAACGAATCGCCGCGCGTCCTGCCGCTGTCCGAAATCAATTTTCGCCACATCCCCAACCCATTCGCGCGCATCGTTTCGTTCCGCGCCAAGTGGGTGCCGACCTCGGAAGAATATTTGAAAACGCCGCCAACCTGCCCCGCGCGGGTGAGCGAATCGCTCAAGGCACGCATCGAGGAGGCAGCGCGCCACGCCTATCAAGCGATGGGCTTGCGCGATTACGGGCGCGTGGACATTCGCGTCAAGAACGGCATCCCGTATGTCCTCGAAGTGAATCCGAATGCCGATTTGTCGCCGGACGCGGGCATCGCGCGGGCGGCACGCACGGTGGGCATGTCCTACGCCGATCTCGCGGACGAAATCGTGCGGCTTGCCGCGCGGCGCTATCGGATGAAAGGGTTCGCGCGCCCGCGCATCGTCAATTACGAAATCAAGGCGCGCAGCGCCGGCAGTGACGGCGTGTACTCGATCCCCGCGAGCGCGTTACTGCCCAATGCTCCCCGCCCTGAAAAAATCAGACGCTTGCGCCCCGCGCCCGCCGCCACCCTCGCCGCCTAGTCCGCCATTTTCCTATGACGATCCAAACTCCCGCTCTCGCCGACGTTTCCAACATTGCGCGCGTCGCCGAAGGCACCGGCGTTTTCAGCCGCGAGGAACTGCGCGTCGTACGCGAGATGCTCGAGGCGTACTTTCATCCCGGTCCCGACGACGATTATGAATTCATCATTTGCCGCAACGGCATGCCGGACTCGATTGCCGGTTTTGCCTGTTTTGGTCCCACGCCGCTGACAGAGCGGGTCTGGGACTTGTACTGGATTTGCGTTGACCGCACTCAGCAGTGTGCTGGGATCGGCACTCAATTGTTGCAGCGCGTCGAAGCCGATTTGCAAGCGCGCGGCGCGCGCGCGATTTATCTCGAAACTTCCGATTCGCCGGCGTACCAACCGGCGCGCGATTTTTACGAAAATCATGGCTATGAGCGCGTCGCGCACTTTGAGGATTTTTACGCGCCGGGCGAAGGCAAGGTCGTGTATCGCAAAGTGCTGCGGAAATAAGGTGTCAACAGGGAGGACAACGTGTCGCTGGAAAATACCGAATCAAAAACCGACGCGATCTCGCGGCGACAATTTCTGACGGCGGCGACCATCGGCGGGGTCGTGGTGACCGCTTCCGCGCTGGGTGGCGCGGTGGTCGGCGGCACGGTGGTGCGAAACGCCGCCGAAATCGAATTAGCGCAAGCACGCGCGCGGCTTGAGCGGTACGCCCAGTTGTTCGCGCTGTACGAACAACTGGAAAAAGTTGGAATTGATGCGATTGTCGCGGCGGGGATGACCGTCGTGCGCGGCGCGCTCGACGCGGTCAAAGCCGGAATTCAAATTGTCCGCACCGGGATCGCGGCGGTGGAGACCGCGCTGAAAAATTTCCAGGCACTGCTCGATTCGCTGCGCGGGGGCGCGGACGCCGTCGCACGCGCGGTGACTGACCTGTCGCAAAAATTCAAGATCGCGGAAGGAATCGTCGTCGCGGTGATCGGTGTCGCCTTGCCGCTTGCCGAATCCATCGCCAGTTTTTTCAATGCGCTCTTGGGAAAAATCCCGATTGTTGGAGAAGACCTTCGCCGCTCGGCGAACGCGCTCGCAGATTTGGTGCGCACGATTCCGACGGTGGTGGATGCCGTGATGAATCAACTGCTCCGGCAGTTGCACAATTTGTTCTTTCCACTCAGCGGCCAGCCGTCGGTGAAAACCAACCTGTTCGATCCGATTGTCAAAAACCTGCTCGACCCGCTCAAAAAATTCTTAAGCGATGTGGAGACCGCGCTCGATCGCTGGGAAAGCGATTTCGCCAAACCGACGCAAAAGGCGCTCGACGAGCGCGCCAAGATTCGCAAACAGATCGCGCAACTCAAACAGGACAGCGGGCCGGCGTAGGAAACGCGCGCGGATTATTTTTTCTACAGCAATTTTTGTAACGCCTCTACCAATCGCTCTACGTCTTCACGCGAATTGTACGCCTGAATCGAAACGCGGACGTACGGCTGGTTATGCCACACGACAATCGGGACCTCGATGTGATACTCGTCGTACAGCCGCGCCTGTAGGGGAGTTCGGCCGAATGCCCCCGCGTCGCACGGCGGTAGCGGCAGTGTGACCATCTGCATATACCACTCCGTCGAATCGGGACACAGGTGTGGTAGCGGCGCCAGACCGGTCGCCCCTACCAGATCGTGAATTCGTTCGCGCGCATACTGCGCGATCTCGTGACAGCGCAAGCGTTCCTTGTCCCAGTGATGTTCCTCGCAAAACCGGATTACCTCCGGCACCGCCAGGTACGCCGCGATATCGCGCGTGCCAGTCCATTCTTGCTCGTCAATGAAGCGCGACGCACTCGGCTTGTCCGCTTCATACCCCCAACTGACGACGAACGGCTCGACGAGCTGCTGCGCCTCGCGGCGCGCGTACAAAAATGCCGCCCCCTTCGGCGCGCAGAGCCACTTGTGCGCGTTCGCCGCGTAAAAATCCGCGCCGATGTCGTCCAAATCCAAAGGAATTTGCCCGAGCGCGTGCGCGCCGTCAATGATGCTGAGGAGACCGGCGTTGCGCGCCCGTCGGCAGATTTCTTTGATTGGAAAGATGAGCGCGGTCGGCGAGGTGATGTGGCTGAGGAAAACGACGCGCGTGCGCGGCGTGACGCCCGCCCAAAATGTTTCGACGAAATTCTCCGCTGTCGTCACCGGCACGGGGATCGGCTGCTGCTTGTACACCGCGCCGGTCTTGCGGCAGATGAAGCGCCAGGTGCGATCCATCGCGCCGTACTCGTGATCGGTTGTGAGGATTTCGTCGCCGGGATTCAGCAGGGGCGTTCCGCCGAACGTCGCTACACTACGCGCGACGATGTTGATCGCGGTGGTCGCGTTCGGGACGTAGACGAGATTGTCCGCGTCGGTGTGAACGTACGCGGCAAGCGCGGCACGCGCTTCGCGCATCAAACCGGTAAAGCGGCGTCCCAGAAATGCGACGGGCTGACGCTCCAACTCGCGCTGCCACCATTGGTATTTGTCAAACACCGCGCGCGGCGTCGCGCCGAAGGAGCCGTGGTTGAGGAAGATGATGTTTGGGTCGAGGAGGAAAAAATCTTTTGGAATGGGAGAGTCAGGTACGCTGATGTCCATGAGCACACGACTCAATCACACCTGATCGTGTAAAGTAGCGCCACCCTCTTCTGTCTCTTCCACGTAAATCGCAAACTCGGGGCACATAATCTGGCACAAGCCGCACGCGACGCACGCGTCGGCGTTTGCGACTTCGGGATAGTGATAACCTTTCGCGGTGTACGCGGTGGACATCGTCAGCACATCGCGCGGACAGTAGGTGTTGCAAATCTCGCACCCTTTACAGCGCGCGGTGATGATGCTGATCTCGCCGTGCGGTATTTTTATTTCGTCGTGATCGAGTGGCACGCGCCAGAATTTCATCGTTGTCCTCTCGGTACCTGGGTATGAGGCAACTGGGCAATCAGTCAATCCGTCCTGATCACCTGATTGCCTCAGCGTCTAATTGACTGCGACTGCATCGAACTTGCACACGCTCGCGCACATTCCACACCGCGTACATTTCGCCGCGTCAATCGAATGGACTTGCTGCTTCACGCCGGTCACCGCGTTCGTCGGACAGTTACGCAGGCAAACCATACAGCCGCTGCACTTGTCCGCGATGATCGAGTACGTGATCAAGCCCTTGCACACTTTCGCCGGACATTTCTTGTCGAAGATGTGCGCGCGGTATTCGTCGCGGAAATAACGAATCGTCGAAAGCACCGGGTTCGGCGCGGTCTGCCCCAAACCGCACAGCGACGCGAGTTTGATTTTCTCGCCGAGGTGCCACAGATACTCGGTGTCGTCAGGTCGTCCAGCGCCCGCGCAGATGCGTTCGAGTATCGTCAGCATCACGCGCGTGCCGACGCGGCACGGCACACACTTGCCGCACGATTCTTCCTGGGTGAACGTCATAAAGTACCGCGCGAAATCCACCATGCACGTCGTTTCATCCGCGACGACCAAACCGCCCGAGCCCATAATCGCGCCGAGACCTTTGAGCGATTCGTAGTCAATCGGCGTGTCGAGATGCTCTGCGGGAATGCAGCCGCCCGATGGTCCGCCGATTTGCGCGGCTTTGAATTTTTTGCCGTTCGGAATTCCGCCGGCGATGTCGTAGATCAATTTATGTAACGAAATGCCCATCGGCACTTCGACCAAGCCGGTGTTGGCAACTTTGCCGACCACGGAAAAGATCATCGTCCCTTTCGAAGTCGGAGTACCGATGTTCGCGTACGATGCCGCGCCTTGCGCGATGATGATCGGCACCGCCGCCCAGGTTTTCACATTGTTGATATTCGTCGGTTTGCCCCACAAGCCGGACTCGGCGGGAAAAGGCGGGCGCGGGCGCGGCTCGCCCGCGCGCCCTTCGATGGAGGCGATCAGCGCGGTTTCTTCGCCGCAGACGAACGCGCCGCTGCCGAGTTTGATTTTCACCGAGAAATCGAATCCCGAACCCAGGATATTTTCTCCGAGCAAGCCGTACGCTTCCGCCTGCTCGATTGCGCGCCGCAGATGTTTCACCGCGAGTGGGTATTCGTTGCGGATGTAAACGTAGCCCTGCGGCGCACCAATCGCGTACGCGCCGATGATCATTCCTTCGAGGACGCGATGCGGATTGCCCTCCATAATCGAGCGATCCATATACGCGCCGGGGTCGCCTTCGTCCGCGTTGCAAATCACATAACCAATTTCAGATTGCAGATGGCAGATTTCAGATGGCGACCCTTCGACTTCGCTCAACGCCTGCCTTGAGCTCGAAGGGATGAGATTTTGAATTTTGAATTTCGACTTTTGAATTTGCTCGTGCGCGATCTGCCATTTGACGCCCGTCGGGAAACCCGCGCCGCCGCGTCCGCGCAAACCGGCCGTTTTGATTTCGGCGATCACCTGCTCGGGCAACATCGTGCTGAAGGCTTTTTCCAATGCTGCGTAGCCGCCGCGCGCGATGTACTCGTCTATGTTCGCGGGATCGAGGTCGCCGTTCTGATCGAGGATGAGGCGATATTGATGTTTGTAGAACGGGACATCGTGCTCATGCTCGATCTTCTCGCCGGATTGGGGATCGGTGTACAGCAAGCGCGGAATGGTCGTGCCGCCGAGGATCGTCTCGTTGACGATGGCTGGCACGTCATCGGGCTGGACGCGCGCGTAAAAAACGTTCCGCGGTCGAATGACGACGAGCGGACCTTTTTCGCAAAAGCCGTGACAACCGGTCACCTTCACGTCGTAATCGAGTGCGGCCTGGATGCGTTGGCGCGCGATCTCATCGCGAAACGCGTTCCAAACTCTTTCGCTGCCGTAGACGCGGCAGCCGGTCCCGCCGCAAACGCTGATGTACGGTCGGTTCGGATTCGCGGCGACAAGATTCGCACGCCAAGTTTGCATTCCGGTGAGGGTGGTTATTCTAGGCATATTTTCGCGTTCGTGGTGCTGTCACCTAAGACCGCACTACTTGGGTATCTTTTGTAGCTGTCCGAGTGATCTTTTTCAGCAGCCCATCCGCCTTTTGCGCCGTCATCTGCCCGGAGTATTCGCCATCCGCGACGACAATCGGACCCAGCGCGCACGCGCCGAGACAGTTGACCGTTTCGAGGGTGAACAAGCGGTCGCGCGTCGTGCCGCCGGGCTTGACGCCCAATTTGGTTTGCAGGCGATCGAGGATTTGCGGACTGCCGCGCACGTGGCACGCCGTGCCCATGCAAACGTGGAGTGAATGTTTGCCTTTCGGTTTCAGACTGAACACGGGGTAAAACGTCGCGGCGCTGTACACTTGAGACAGCGGCATGCCAAATCTTGCGCTGACCAGGATCAACGCTTCGGGAGGCAAATAGCGATAGCGGGCTTGGATGTTTTCGAGCGCGGAGATGGGCGAGCCGTCATTCTGCATTTCTCGCCGGATGATGTCATTGATTTCGTCAATGTGCACGCGCATGACTGACTCCTCTGTCAGGATAGCGGATTTGCAAAACCAAGGGCTCACGCAGGATATGGAGGCGCGGAGCAGCCTCGCTCCCCAAAACCCTTCTCAGCCGGATCGGACTCATGCGGCGGTCTTTCCAATTCCAGTGTACCAACAACGACCGAAAATGTCAACAAATCGGGTTGCGCGTGCGCGGGATATACCCCAATCAGGCTTATTGCGTTTTGCGTGCAGTAGTGCTGGCTGATTGATTTTCTTCGTACTCATCGCAGCCGCATCCTGCACGATCTCGTCAAACTCGAAGTGGACATCAAGTTCAATCTACTTGATTTGTTGTCGCTCGAAGTTTATGCTCAATTCGAGCAAACACTCCTACAAATGACAGCGCCGGGCAAGCGTGCGAACTTGGCTAAGAATGTACCAATTGCGGCGCGCAAAGCGGCGGAAGTGATTGCGGGTTCGCGTGAGGAAGCCTGGTCGCTGCTGGATTGGCAACACGCGAGCATATCGCGACAGATAGAAAAGCAGCGCGAGTACCTCTTCGCTCTACTGATGACGACGCTCAATGTCTTGCGGCTGCGGCATTACAAGGAGACACCGCGCCTCCAGCCCTATCGCGCGCGCTCCTCTCCGCCGCGCTGATCTGTTGCGAACTGGAAAGATTGAACCAAGGAAGATAATTCCTGACTTGAGGACCTGGAACAATCCCGCCTGGTTCAGCGGTGACTATCCGCGCATCAACTCAATGGCGATTCGCACCGCGCCGATGACCGGCTCGCGCACTAACACAATCGGAGAGAAAACAGCGCCCCGGCGGGTCAGTTCAGCGCGGAGCACGCTCCGGAGCGGTTCTGCTTCAACCAGCAACCCGCCGGCAAGCGCGAGTGGAATCTTTGCTTCTCGAAATTGCAGCATCCGCGCCACGCCGATGACCGTGTCCGCGAGTGCCGCCGCGGCGCGTTCGATCAGTCGCCGCGCGACCGCGTCTCCTTCTTCGGCGGCGCGAATGACGAGGGGCGCAAGCCGCGCGATGTCAGCAGGCGCGAGCCCGGGGCGATACACACGCGAAACCAACTCCATCGCGGAACCTAGTCCCCAGTAGTTGAGAATCACGTCGAGCAACTTGGTTGGCTCACCGCGCCCATCCGCCGCCTGCGTCGCGGCGCGCAGTGCTTCGCGCGCAAGATCGAACCCACTGCCCTCGTCGCCGAGCAGATAGCCCCAGCCACCCGCCCGCGCGATACGACCCTCGCGTGTTTTGCCCCAGGCAATCGAGCCGGTGCCGGCGATCAGCGCCACGCCCCAGTTTTCCGGCAATCCTGCCGCGAGGACGATTTCGCCATCATTCACGATTTGCGCGCGCGGCGCGATGGTTTGCCGCGCCCATTCGGCGAACTGCGCGTTCATCCACGACTAGTCGCGTCCTCGATTTCCACTCCAGTTCGATGCAATGCGACGCGGAATCGCATTATCGCATCGGCATTATTGCGTCCGTAGTACACGCGATTCGTCAAGCACGCAACTACGAGATCGCGCGTCGGATCGACCCAAAGGGATGTGCCGGTAAAACCGGTATGGCCGAACGCGTGCACGCTGAACGGATTGCCGCTCGCCAGCGGATCAGGCGACCACAGCATCAAGCCGATGCCGCGTCGGATCACGCCACCCTGCGCCTGCACGCGCGTCATCTCTGCGAGCGTTTCGCGCTTGAGCAGACGATGTGTTCGCAACGCTTCGCCGAACGCGGCGAGATCGCGCGCGTTGCCGAAAATGCCCGCGTGCCCCGCGGCGCCGCCAAACGACCACGCGTTTTCGTCGTGTACCTCGCCGCACATCCGGCGATTTTGATGCGCGTAGAATTCCGTCGGCACGACATTGTCCGGCGGAAGCGGACCATAGCCGATTGATTCGAGACCGAGCGGCGCGGTGACGCGCTCGCGCACCACCGCATCGAGTGATTTACCGCCTAGCGCTTCGAGCGTGAAGCCGATGAGAATCAACCCGATATCGCTGTAAACAACGCGCGCGCCGGTCGGATACGCAAACGCACAGGTTAGCGCGGTGGCGCGGCGCGCTTCGCGCGTGGGCAGTTTCCAGAGCGGCAACCACGCGGGCAAGCCGGAATTGTGCGCGAGCAGATTCCGAAAAGTGACCTGGCTCGCGTCCGCGTGCATGTTCGTCGTCGGAACAACTTGGACGAGCGCGCCCGCTTGGAGCGGGTCGGGGTACGGCTCAATCGCGCGCGCGCCAACAAACTCCGGCAAGATATCGCGGACGGGTTGATCGAGCGCGACGCGCCCCCGCTCGACGAACGTCATGAACGCGGCGACGGTGAAGAGTTTGGAGACGGAGGCGAGATCGAAACGGGATGCGTGATGCGTGATACGTGAGCGCGTCTCTGGGTCGAGATAGCCGAACGCGCGGTCATAGACAACCTCACCGCGAATGAGAATCACGATTTGCGCGGCGGGAAAGGTCTTGCCAAGATGTTCCGCGACCAGCCCATCAATCTTTTCGCAATCCACGGCTTTGCCATTCCCATTCGAGAATACTCATGACATAGATACTCCAATACTCGTCGTTGATTCGAGTTACTTCGCGATATAGTCCCTCTCTTACAAAGCCGACTTTCTCGTAGCAGGCAATCGCCGCGCGGTTGAAATCGAAAACACGTAAATCAATCCGATGCAAGCCAAGTTTGTCAAAGCCAATCTCCAACACGCGCCGAATCATTTGCGCGCCGATACCCTGACCGCGCAACGCAGGATCGCCAATGAGGGCATGCATGATCCCCGCCGAGCGATTGCGCGGATTGATGTTGCCCAACTCGATGTGTCCGATCGCCGCGTGGCTTGCCCTGTCCACAACCTTGAAGATTTTGAGTTGGCTCGTCGCCTTTTGCGCCGCGCACGTACTCTTCGAGTTGTGCTTCATCTAGAGGATATTTGAAAAGAGACCCAGCCCATTGCAGAAGAAACTCGGGCGAAGTGCTCCACTCGACAAGCCGCGCAAAATCACTGCGCTCAAAAGGTTTCAATTCAATGTCCACCGCGGATCTCCTTGATCGACATCGCGTACTCGCGATACGGCTGGAAGCCAAACTTGCCGTAGAAATCCGCCAGTCCAGTCCAATCAATCACACAGCCGCGCACACCACGCTCGCGTAGGTGGCACAGCGCGGCGTCGAGCAGCGCGCCGCCGAATCCCTTGCCGCGCGTGTCCTGGCTCACGCCAATCGGTCCGATTTGTCCCCATGGGCGCGGCAGTTTCCACGGATACACGCGGTCAATCGGCGTGATGGAATCTTCAAAACATAATTTGGCGAAACCAGCCACGCCGCGCCGGGTCGTCAAGATCATCCAATCCGAGATGCGCCCGCCGGCGCGCAAAAATTCTTCGTACTCGTACTGCCAGCGATTGGGGAACTCGCGTTGAAAGAAAACGAGCAGCGCGTTGGCGTCGCCGGGTTGTGCAGAGCGTATAGTCGCGGGGTTGTGTGGTCGCGTGGTCGCCTAGTCGCGCAAATCGCGCGCAACGTCCCAGACGCGTGCGCCATTCGGGCGCGGCGCATAACCGCGCGCGCGGAAAAACGCGTCGGTGCGCAATTCGGTGGGCAAGCCCGGCGCGAACGGGCGCAAA
>Ga0315289_10004823_pt1 | contig 20082 bp, 24 predicted proteins | sample YL17G11_40_MG_FD_203452 | JGI IMG/M metagenome (GOLD analysis project Ga0315289, IMG submission 203452) | Sediment microbial communities from Yellowstone Lake, YNP, Wyoming, USA - YL17G11_40 | ecosystem: Environmental > Aquatic > Freshwater > Lake > Sediment | place: USA: Wyoming | collected... | reverse complement strand
AATATGGTTATCCAGATGAGTGTGGAATAGACCAATAAAAGGACTGCAGAAATTAAGATGCCCACTTTAAATTGTGTTATAATTGAGGCTAGCTTTTGGATTAATAGAGTTAAGTTGGATATTGCAGACAGAATGCACAATAACAAAACCACTAAAAGCCAACCGCCTATTCCATTTGGTCCTTTCTCTTTTTTACCCATATCCTTCCCAATCAAACCTTTTATTTAAATCTTCTTTTTGAAAGGGTTTGTCAGTAATAAGCTAAATAGGGGTGGAAAATGACGTCAAATTCTTATAAACTGATTACTGAATTTACCATATTTCTGATGCTCACCAATTTTTATACGTATAAATAGTGGTTAGATGAAGGGGCAGTTCTGGCGTCATGGAAATGCTTGGCGAAAGAGTTTTAAGGTTCTGGAGTCTCAGTGTTTTATGAAAGGAAAAGTCAATAAGAAAGTCGTTGTCCAGTCCGTCATGGCCCTGATATGCCTGGCTTTGATGTTCTTTGTGAGCTGGTGGTTCATTATTCCGGCTGTGATTCTGATGTTTTTGAACCAGAAAGAGCTGCTCTGGAAAAATAAGTTTCAAAAGACTGAAGAAGGCGAGGAAGTTGAGTGAGCGCGTGAGGAAGATGGGAAGAAAATGCCAAATTTAGAATTTAAATGCGATTTCAAAGACTGCTACAATAAACCTTACAAGGAAGTTTATTACATAAAAAGAAAGGATAGAGAAATAACAGATATGAAATGGTGGTATCTGTGCAGAAGGCATTTTTATTCTGAGCTAAAAAGAAAAGACAAAAAATTCAACTGCTACTGCAAAGCTGAAAGATAAGATATCAGAATCTCTCCTCAATAATTCTTGAAATTGGCTTTCCTGTCTTTTGTTTCAATTCCTTCAGCTTGTTTATAGTGCTGACTGAGAAAGTCAGATATATCCGTTTTCTCTGAAAAGGCAGTTCTCTAGTTTTGTCATAATTCTCCAGAGCATCGAACACATCCCTGTGCCTGCCTATCATTCTTCTTATTGTTTTGTCATTTAATTGCATTTTCAAGCCTCCTCTCAATTTTTCTTATGTCTGTGATGTTTTCTTTGGCTATCGCGACTGCATGATGAAGCAGCAATTCACTATCCGCCTGCCTGCCATTGTCTTCTGCAAAAACATATGCCAAGAATACGGCTGTTCTTTTGTTGCCGTCTGGGAATGGATGATCCACTAGTATGGCCCTCCATAAATATGCAAGTTTTTTGTAAGGGCCGATTCTCATGTTTTCCTGCTGCTCCAAGGCATAATCAATGCTTGAATCGCTTCTAAGCCCCCCTCCAAAACCTTTATTTATTCTCAGCAGGCCTTCCTTGCCAATTTTCATACGTATAGATAATGGTAAGTTATATTTAAATGTTTCGCTTTGAAGATGTCAATCAGTAATAGGTTAAATGCAAGGGGCAGTTCGGGCGTCAGCGAGGCGCGGGATTAAGTCAATAATCATTCATCTTTGGAGCAGTTCTGGCGTCATGGAACTGCGCGCGGCGGGTGGAGTTGATGAATAAGAATTAAATTTTATTTATAGCCAAATTTTTTATTATATGTTTTGTGGTCAATTATATCAAGAACAAATGAAATTATCTCTATGCTTGTCCCGCCATTAGTAAGAGTGTAAAGCATCCTCCAGAAATTTGGAAGCTCAACTCTGAACAGATTTGTTATCTCATATTTTTGAATATACTCTTTTGGAATCAGGCCCTTTGCAATCGGGTCTCCGTAATGCGGATTTGCCTTTATCAGCCCTATTTTCTGATTGATTGCCTTGAGCAGCATTCTCTCGCCTTTTGCATCTTCAGATTCTTTATTAAGATACTTATAAACTTCCTCTGCCTCTGGAGAAAGGATTACCTTTACGATTTTCATTTTATATTTCAAGCCCTTTATTTAATGCCTCTCTCAATTTAAGATTTGCATTATATATCCAGGTTATCCCTTTTAATGTGACAAGGATTTTATTGCTTTCTTCAAGATATTTCAGAATGACAATAAGGGTATTATGATTCACCTGTTTGGGCAGGGCCCTCTTTAACTCAGCTATTTTGATTATGCTTCCTTCCATATTCTTAAGGGTTTTTTCTACCATGATTACAGTATTCAAAGTCGGCCAATGTTCCGGCCTTTCAGGTTTCTTATTTTGAATTAATATAGGCATTTTAAGTGGTTAATTGTTATTAACTTATAACTATTAGATATAAGTTAGTATTTAAAAGTTTCGCTTGACGAGATGTGAGGTCAGTAATATGTCAAATAGGCGGCAGTTCGGGCGTCATGGAACTGCGGGCGGCGGGCGTGGTGGGGAGAAATGATAAAACAAAACATTTATAAACTATAGCCGTTATAATAATTATAAAGGTTATAAAAATGGAAACTACAACAATAGCTATAACAAAAGGAGTAAAAGAGAAGATTATAGAATTTGGAAATAAGGGAGAAACATATTCAGAAATTTTAGAAAAACTGCTTAAAAATGCAAGAGAAAGACAGCTACATGACTTATTAATGAGCGAAGAAGAAACTATTTCTGTAAAAGAAGCTTTAGCAAATGCCAAAAAAAGATGGCAAAAGTAATTATTACTAAAAGATTAGAAGAGGAAATAAACAAGAAGTTTAAGGGCGAATCTGTTAAGATTTTTAATCTGATGTATTCTATTGAAAAATCCCCCCATAAAGGCAAAATAGTTGGCCAAGTTGGCGGAATAATAATTAAAGAAATAAAATATAGATCATTTAGATTTTATTTTATTACAGACGGATATAAAATAAAATTGCTTGGAAAAGATGAACTTAACAGTCTTTTGATTAAGTTTATCAGAATGTCAGATAAGAAAACCCAGCAAAAAGTTATTAATGAGATTAAATGGTTACTAAGAAATTTTGAAGAGGGAAAATTCTGAGAGCTTGGTCCAAGCAAAGGAAAAGAAGTTAATGAATAATTCTAAAAAATAGGTAGTTAATGTGTTGAATAGGGGGCGAAGTGACGTCAAATTCTTGCCTTACTAAATTTACCTTATTTCTGATTGGGCGGCAGTTCTGGCGTCATGGAACTGCGCGCGTTGGGTTTTTAAGGTTATTAACAAATTGTTTACACTTACTTTATAAATAGTAAGATAACTTATTTTATATGTTTAATTTAAATTTAATATCAAAAAAATTCTTTAAGTTAATAATCCCTCTTTTATTACTGACATTTATAATTGCTCTTCCTATTCTTTTTTTCTCAAGTTATATTCATGAAATAGGTCATATAGAGGAGGCTAAAAATTTTGGTATAAATATGAAAATTAGAAACATTAACTTCATGCCAGATATTAAAAATTTAGGTGAATGGGGGCATGCTGCGGCTGTGCCCTTATCAAATGAAGATTGTGAAAAATATAATAGTCTTACAATTGAAAATAAGAAAGAAATAAACTTAGCTGGGGTAAGAATGGAATTATTAATTTTTGGACTTCTTTTTTCAATTTCTCTTGGTTTTTTGATTTATTATGGGAAAAGGATATCCTCTCAAAATCCTTTTTTATTTTCTCTTTGGGTAGCAATAACTCTTTTGTTTATTGTAATTATTATATTCAGTTTTTCAGGCAATATTTTAGAAAATAATCCTCAAAATGATGCTCGGGTTTTATGGCTTAATTGCACCGCTATATTTTGGGGCGAATAGACGCTGAGCGTGAAGTTTTTAAGGTTCAGTTTTCTTAGCTTTTTATGGGTGGAAAGAGATTAAAATTTCCGGCAAGGAAAAAATTCGTCTCGGCTGACAAAGATGTCATTGTAAGCAGCGAGGAGCAGAAGGTTTCTAAGGAAGAGCATCAAAAAAGATTAGAGCATCTTAAGAGTTTGGGGCTGATTAAGGAGTGAAGGATAATCATGAATCATTCTACTAAAAAAATAATTTCTATTTGGATGATTATAATTATTTCAATTATTTTAGCAGTTATAGCTTTTTCCGATGATTTGAGAGATAAGCTTCTTTTTCTTAGTTGTCATAACTTTTTTTGTATAGCTCATTTTTTATTTGGATTTTTTGCCCCTCTTGCTGTTTATATTTCTGGCGCATTTTTTGGGTATTTTCAAAGTGAATTTGGATTTTATCAAAAACCTCCTCTCTCATTAAAAAAATGGTTTTTGGGAATAAAATTTGAGAATATCTGTGGATGGGTAATTTGTTATATCAGCACTTTTGGTTTTGAAGTTTACTATCAATTTATTGCAAAGTATAATAGTGGAAGTTTAATTCAGTTTATTAATAGTCTAGTCTCAACTTTTTTGATCATACCTTATATCTTCTGGTTTAGAAAAAGATAAAAACCGGCATCCTTAAAAAATACGGAATTCTTAATTTAATATGTTAACAAAAGAAATAGAAAAGAGAAATAAAGAAATTCTTGAAGAAATAGAAAAATTAAAGAGACAAGTTAAGATTCTCAAAGCCAGAAAGAAATATGGCTTGGTTTGGGAAGAAGAAAAAGAACCCGAACAAATTGTTTTAGATTGTCAGGTTAAAATACCAATTCTGAAAGAAGTTAAATCAAAAGAGATTATTTCAAACAAAGAAAAACCTGTTAATGTTTTAATAGAAGGAGACAATTATCATGCCCTTTCTGTTTTGAATTATACTCATAAAAAGAAGATAGACGTCATCTATATTGATCCGCCTTACAATACTGGGGCGAAGGATTGGAAATATAACAATAACTATGTTGATATAAACGATTTGTATCGTCATAGCAAATGGTTAAGCATGATGTCTAAAAGGTTATGGCTTGCAAAAAATCTCCTAAAAGAGGATGGGGTTTTAGTTTGTGCAATTGATGACAATGAGGTAAATCATTTAGGCGTTTTATTAGAAGAAATTTTTAAGGATTATGATATTCATTGTGTAACTATTGTGCATAATCCTCGCGGTGTTCAGGGCACTAATTTTTCTTATACACATGAATATGCTTATTTCGTTTTTAGAAAAGGTTTGAAAGTTATTGGTTCAAGAAAATTAAATGATGATGAGATATATTGGAGTAATTTAAGAAATTGGGGTGGGGAATCTTCAAGAACAGATGCTCGTAACTGCTTCTATCCAATCATTATAAAGAACAATAAAATAATCGGTTTTGGAGATGTTCCAAAAAATGATTTTCATCCTAAAAAACAAACAGAAGAAAAAGATAGTAAATGTTATGTTTGGCCTATTGACATTCAAGGGGTTGAAAGAAAATGGAGATATGCAAGGCAAAGTGTTGAATCTATTTTAAATTTACTAAGAATTAAAAAATCAAAAGACCGATTAGAGATAGAAATAGGCAAACCCTACGGAACAGTTAAAACTGTTTGGCAAAATAGCAAATATGATGCATCTGAGTATGGTACTAAACTTGTTCATGCGCTGGTCCCAGAAACGCATTTTGATTTTCCAAAATCTGTTTTTAACACCTATGATTGTTTAGCTCCAATAATCACAGAAAGAAAAAATGCAATCGTTCTTGATTACTTTGCTGGTTCTGGAACAACAGGACATGCGGTAATGATTCTAAACAAAGAAGATGGTGGAAATAGAAGATTTATTTTATGCACTAATAACGAAAATAATAATGGAAATGGCTCTGGTGGAATAGCCGAAAAAGTTTGTTATCCAAGAATAAAAAAAGTTATCGAAGGACATAAAGACTATCCAGATATTACAAATATTCCGGCTAATCTAAGTTATTTCAAAACAGAATTATTGAATATTGAGCATATTTCTCATGTTTCTGATGAGCAGAAAATCAAGCTTACTTATCAAGCAGGAGATATGATTGCTTTGCGAGAAGGCACTTTTGAAGAAATTGAAAAAGATGAGTGGTGGCAGATTTTTAGAGATGGAACAAAATACACTGCAATTTATTTTAAAGAAGATAAGAAAAAATTAAACGAATTGGTAAAGAAATTATCCAAGTTAAAAGAAAAAGTTGTCCTGTATATTTTTAGCTGGGGCAAGAATGAATACAAAAATGAATTTACAGAATACAAGAATATCAGGGTGGAGGATATTCCAGAGCCAATTATTGATGTTTATAAAGAAATAAATCGTTTGAGCTGATAATATGACAAAGATACAAAGTTTAAAAACATTTCAAGAAGAAGCAATTAGGCAATTAAGAAAGCAATTTTTGGAATTATGGAAGACCACAAATAGAAAGTTACCTTTAATTTTCAAAGCTCCGACAGGGAGTGGTAAAACAGTAATGGTCGCCCAATTTCTAAAAGATATGAGCAATGATCCTCAATTTGATGTTGATAAATCTTATTTATGGTTTAGTTTCAGCGAAGAATCTTATATGCAGAGCAAGGATAAGCTTTTTGATTATTATGGTGGGGCGAATGAAATAAACTTGCTTGACTTGAACGATTTGAGCAAAGGAAAGCTTGAGAAAAATAATGTATTTTTTATTAATTGGCAGAAAATAAAGGCCTCAACAAAAGAAGGCAGAAAACTAAGAAACCCGACAGAATACACTTACGGAGAGGACGGAATTTTTGATGAATTCGTAAAAAGAACGCAGGAAGATAACAGAGAATTAATATTAATCGTAGATGAAGCTCATAGAGATACAGATACTGAATTAGCAGACGATTTAATTGAAATGATAAATCCAAGAATACTCTTGAAAATTACGGCAACGCCAAAAACAGAGCCAAGTGCTTCTGATGTTTTGCAGAAAAGAGCAGGTTTTGTTGAAGTCTTAAGAGAAGATGTTATTGATGCTGGTTTAATCAAAGAAAAAATAATAACTCAAACGAAAGAAGATTTAGATAAATTGGCAAAAAATGAAATAGACCAAGATTTAATACTTTTGGAATTAGCTTTTAATAAAAGATTGGATTTGCATAAAGAATACAAAGATTTAGGTTTGGAGATTAACCCTCTTGTTCTTATTCAATTACCAAATGACGACCAAGCAAGAAAGGAAACATTAGACAAATCGAAATTAGAAATAGTAAGGGATTTTTTGAGGGATAAAGGCGTTGATGAGAAAGATGTTGCGATATGGCTTTCTGATAAAAAAGAAAATCTTGAAGAAATAGAAGAAAATGATTCTTTAGTTTCTTTTTTAATCTTTAAGCAAGCCGCCGCAACAGGTTGGGATTGCCCTAGAGCTTCTATTTTAGTAATGTTCAGAGAAATAAAAAGTCCTGTTTTTCATACTCAAACCGTGGGCAGAATTTTAAGAATGCCTGAAGGAATTCACTATCCAAAACCAAATCTCAACATAGGTTATCTTTACACAAACTATGAAAGAAATCAGATACAGCTACCTGACAATAAACAAGGTAAAAACAAACCCTTTACTTTTGAAAGCAATAGAAAAGACGGAATAAAGCCAATAATCCTGCAATCAACCTTTATGGGTAGAACGGATTATAACGATTTAGGCGATTCTTTTCAGATAACATTTAAGGAAGTCGCCGATAAGTTTTTTGATGTTGAAAAAAAAGAATTTATTGAGAATACAAAAAAGAAATTAATCACAAAAGGGTTAGAATTATACAATGTCAAAATAAAGAATAAGCTTATTGTAGATGCTGAAATTGAGGATTATGATAATTTTGTAAAAGAGATTAGGGATAAAGGCAAGGATTTGAGTGAAGAAACTTCAAAGAATGATATTGAAAGAATGTATAATCTTTTATGTTTTAATATAATTGCTAAACAAGAAGAAGAAAATAAGAAATTTGCTCCTGAAAGGTCTTGGGGAAAACTAAAAACTGCCCTTAATGTTTGGTTTGCTGAGAAAATACAGGAGAGAAGAAGTGCTTATTATACGATTATTGTTAATGATTTTTTGAAACCTGATAGCATTTTAAGAAAAGTAATAGCAGAAGCTTTAGAAAAGTACAGACCAATAAGGCAGGAAGAAGTCAAGAAAAAAGAATCAAGAGCAAGAAGAACAGAGGAATTGGAAATCCCAAGACTTTCCTTATTTTATACTGAGGATTATGAGGAGATCAAAGATTTAAGTAAAAATTCAATGACCCCATTTTATATTGGTAAAAACTATAATGGAAAGAAAAACGAAACAGAATTCATAAAATACATTGAATCAAAAAATGTTGATTGGTGGTATAAAGGTGGAAATTCTGGAAGCGAACATTTCTCAATACCTTTCTATGACGAAGTTGAGAAAAAAGAAAAGCTGTTTTACCCTGATTGGATAATCAAAATTAAAGATACCATTTTAATTTTAGATACAAAACAAGGTTTAAGTGGAACTGTTGGCTCCGCCGACACCAAAAGAAAGGCAGAAGCCCTGCAAAAATGGATTAAAGAACAAAATAAGACGGGTAAAAAGTTTAAAGGTGGAATAATATCAAAGGTTTCTGAAATCTGGAAGATAAATAATAATGATGAATACAAAGCGGACGCAAACTATACTGAATGGATAAAATTAAGTGATATTTTCAATAAATAAAAGTCGTCTCAAAGTCAGGCTTCCAGAAGCGAAGAAAGGCGAGATAAGGCTGAGGAAAACGAAAAGTTTAAAAAGGTAATAAGAGTAATAAATTAGATTATACTTATTATAAAATGACTTTGAAAAACGAAAAAACCCTAAAAGAAAAAATAATGGATGAAATGAGTATTAGCTATGCAAATGCACTGGAAAAAAATTTTGAAATTGCCAAAAAATACATTCGAATAACTTCTGAAGGCAAAGTGCATCTTCCTTCAAAAGAAATGTTAACAGGCAAGGATCAAATCCTTTTATATCTTATAGGAAAAATTTATGCAAAAGAGGCTGGATTAACTATTGAGATTAGCGTGACAAATGATGAACTAGCTACTGAATTAGGCATCCCTACAGGATCTCTGCTGCCTTGGTTGAAAGAATTGCGAGATAAAAACCAGATAAAAACTATGAAGAAAGGTAAATATGTAAGCCATCAAATTCAAATAAATATAATTGAAAAGATACTTAATAACATTGACAAAAAGCTTAAAAAGAAAGCTGAATAAAACTAGGCAAGGTTCAAGGGAAAATGACCAAAATAAGTAAAGAAACATTGAAGAAACTTGCAAATGAAGGATTTTTCAATGACTGGAAATCCATCGAGCAGGTAACAAGAAGACTGTCTCAGAAAGGGTTTTCAATCATCGGAAAGAAAATAGGATTATTGGCACAATTGCTTACATATCTATGCCAAGAGGATATTCTTGAAAGAGATGAGGATAAAAAAGGAAACTGGAAATACAGGAAATTGAAAAATGGATGAAGAAAAAATTAAAAAAATAATGCAAACGGCAATAAAATTGCCACAATATCCCGTGAATAAATTCAAGGGAGCATTAGAAAAAATTTTACTTGTCTTGAAATTGGCAAAAGATATAGGGTTTGAAGATGGATTGCTGACAATTGAAATAAATAAAATTCTTGAAAAAAAATTGAGGTCAAAAAAAATTCCTTCTTCTGTTCTAAGTAATGCAGCAGTAAGGGCCGAATTAAAAGGATATGTCACTTCAATTCCTATTGCAGCAAAACGACAAAGAAAATATAAAATTGATTCTGAAGGTGCGGGATATATTCAAGAATGCTTAAATAAAAAATGATTTCTTTGGATAAAATTAAGAATCTTAAAAAACACATAGAAAAAGGACCTAGACACATAACTTCTGAGAAACTCAAAGATGAAATTTATAATTTATATGGGGAAAAAGAACTTAAAAAAATTGATATCCCTCGAGGAGATAAAATTCAGCTTAAATATAATAGAGTCTGCAATTTATTGAATAAATTATATGAATTATCAAAGAGAACTTGGTTTCCTAAGAAGGATACATTAAGAAAAATAAGAGAAATAGAAAATTCAGTCAAGGAAATAAATATATATCATGCACAAAGAGGAATCACATTTAAAGAAGATTTCAAAGAAGATATATTTTCAATACTAAAAGAAAAAAAACTATCACATGTAGTAGAAATATTAAAGGATGCTGAAAAAAATATAACTTCTAATCCTAAGAATAGTTGTGATGATTCACGAGAAGCTATAGAAGAGGTATTTAGAAAAATAAGAGAGAAGTATGAAAATAAAGAAATAAAAAGGGGAACATTAGGAGAACACGCTGCTTCCTTAGAAAGACTTAGTAAAATAAGCTCTGTTGAAAAACAATTTTTTGTTTCTGGAGTGTATGGTTTTTTAAGTGAAAAAGGAAAACATGCAAATAAAGAAATTAAAAAAAGTGCAGATGCTTCATTAGGGTTTAAATTGGTCCTTATTTCAATTGAATACTTACTTAACAAAAAATTACTATAATCCCTCAATCTCCCTCAGCCAGGTGCAGACTTCGCATTCCTTGTGAAGCTTAGACGCCCCGCCTTTTGAAAACCTTTAAATCCTGAAAACTTCTTAATGAATTATGGCTATGCCACCAACAATCCTCTCGAAATCACTCTACATGAAGGGCATGCAGTGCCCCAAGTACCTGTGGATTGTGTGCCATGAAAAGGAAAGGATTCCGCCTTATGATGAATCCACCATGCATTTGTTCAATCAGGGAAAACTGATTGGAGATTTGGCCAGGACTCTTTTTCCTGGAGGGGCTGAAATCAAGGCGGATTACTGGGATTATGCTGCTTCTAATAACCGGTCTGTTGAAGCTTTGGAACTGCGGAAGCCTCTTTTCGAGGCGGGCTTTGTTGCCAGCACTGAGCCTGATGATAATACCAGTGATTATATGAATACTGCCGGAATTTATTCAAGAGCGGATATTCTGATGCCTGTTGGAACTGATGAGGATAATGAATGGGATATAATTGAAGTGAAAAGCGGCACAAGTGTGAAGGATGAAAATGTTCAGGATGTCGCTTTCCAGAAGCACTGCTATATTACGGCTGGATTGAAGATAAGAAAATGCTTTCTTCTTCATGTAAACAATGAATATGTCCGGAAAGGCAAAATTGATGTCAAAAAGCTGTTTGTCAAAGAGGACATAACTGAGAAGGTTTCTGATGCTATTTTGGGGATTGAAGACAGGATTGCCTTTATGCTGAAAGTCATTTCAGGCAGGAAATGCCCTGGTCCTGATCTGGGCATAAAGATAGGACCCATGTGCGACCACCCCTATGAATGCCCTCTGAAAGATTATTGCTGGGAGAAAATGCCATTGACAAGCGTCTTTAACCTTCACAGGATAGGAATCAAGGCTTTTGAGCTGTATGAGTCAGGAGTCATGAATATTGAAAACATCCCTTCAAATTATGAGCTGAATGAAAAGCAGCTCATACAGCATAAATGCGCAAAATCAGGAAAACCCTGCATCCATAAGGAAAAGATAAAAGAATTCCTTAAAACTTTGAAATACCCTTTATACTTTATGGACTTTGAAACATACTCTACTGCAATTCCCCTGTATAATGGCTTAAAGCCTTATCAGAATATCCCTTTCCAGTTTTCTGTTCATGTCCAGGAAAAGGAAAACGGGGAGCTGAAGCATTATTCCTTTATTGCCGAAGGCTCTTCCGATCCGCGGAAGAAATTTATTGAAGAACTGAAAAAGGTTTTGGGGACAGAAGGCAGCATTATTGTCTATTTTCAAAGCTTTGAAAAAGGAAGGCTGGAAGAGCTTGGAAAAATATTTCCAAAGCACAGGAAATGGGTTAAGTCTGTAATAAAAAGAATTGTTGACTTGTTTGTCCCGTTCAAGAATTTTTACTATTATGACAGCAGGCAGCATGGCAGCGCATCCCTGAAGGAAGTTCTGCCTACTTTGACGGGCAAAAGCTATGAGGGAATGGGCATTGCTGAAGGAAATATGGCCTCCCTAAGCTATCTTTACATAACTCACGGCTCTATTGACGGGAAAAAGGCGACTTCTGATGAAACAAAGAAAATCAGGCATGACCTTGAAGAATATTGCGGGCTCGATACTGAAGGCATGGTCTGGATTGTTAAAAAGCTGAGGGAACTGACAACATGAATGCATGTTCTGCGCATGGGCCGATGACCTGATGAAGTTTGAATGAGAAAAGGTTTAAATATGAGATTTTACTAACTTACTTATATACCCCCTACCCTTGCTTCGGCAATGGTAGGAATCATTTTCTTAGTCAAAAAATGGAAAGGATAATGATTTTCATTGATGGAAGCAACCTTTACCATATTCTTAAAAAGTTATGCTTATATGGTAAAAAATTACAAAAAGAATTCCCTTATGATAACCTTGATTTTAAGTCATTTATTAAAAAACTTTGTTGCGGTAAAGAAAGAAAATTGATAAGAACCTATTATTACAATGCAAGATTAGATCAGAAGTATGATAAAAAAACTTATAGTGAACAGCAGAAATTTTTTGAGAGATTAAAAACCATACCTGATTTTGAAGTAGTATTATGCAGACTACAAAAAGACCTGATTGATGGAAAGATTAGATATTCTGTTAAAGAAGACGACATTCAGCTTGCAGTAGATATGCTGAAACTTGCCTTTGTAAATGCCTATGATACTGCAATTCTTGTTTCTAGTGATGGGGATTTCGTTCCTGCAGTTGATGCAGTTAAAGAACTTGGAAAAAAAGTAGAGAATATAGGCTTCCCCAATAAATTTTCATGGCACTTAAAGAATAAATGTGATAGGTTTAGGGTATTAACTGAAGAAGAATTATTAGAATGTTCCCCGGTAGATTAAATACTTGAGTTTAAATCCCGTTCTTGGCATCAAACTTTTCATCTTATGCTCGGTCCGGGCGCTTTCTTTTTCTGAATAAAGTTTAAAACTATTATCTGACTAGAGGTAATATGAAAACTCGGGCGGGATACTGGAAGTTTGAGTGAGCGGATTGATTATTTCTGAGTATAATAATCCTTATTAAATTGAGGGATTATTTTTATCATAAAATGGCCAGGGAGATTGTTATAGCGCGCATTGGCAGGGATGAATGGACAAAGTTTGACAAATTCGCGTGGATGGGGCTTCAGAAGGAAATCAGAATAAGAAGAAAAATGAAGCTTAATTTCAGTTCAGGAGGTAAGTATTTATATGCCTTTTTTGAAAATAAAAAGCCTGTAGCAGACATCTTCTGGAGGTCGCAAGAAGTCATTATTCGGCCTTCCAGAAGCCATGATTTGCTTGGAAGACAGCATATAGAGAGGGGAAAACAGTTTTTTAACAACCTGAAAGAAGCATATAAGACTTATTTAAAATACAAGGAAAAGGGCATAAGAACAGATACCAAGGTCAGATGGCTGATTGATGCCAAATTAATAGATATTGATAAATTTGTGAATAAATAAGGTTTAAATTTGAATTATTCTTTAATATCCTATGAAAAAGGGGGCGGGATATTGGAAGGGCAGGCATTTGCCCTTGAGAATGAGAAGGAAAATCAAGGCTTCTTTGGCTGAGTCTAAGGAATTAAGAAGTAAAATCATGAGGGAGGCTTTCAAATCAGGAAAGCTTCGCGCGCCTTGGAAGGGAAGGCATCTGCCTGCTGAGATGAGGAAGAGGATTTCTGAGACAAAGAAAAGGATGTATGACATCAATCCTTCTTTGAGAAAAAAGACGTCACGATTTTTTAAGAATTACTGGAAGAAGCATCCTGAAAAACAGCGCGAGATTCTGAAAAAGACATTTTACTTGTGGAAAAAGGATAAGAAATTAAGGGAGGCGATTAACAGGAAACTTTCAATTGCGGGCAAGAAAAGATTTTCTAAGGAAAGCGAGCGCGAGAAGATTGACAAAGCCGTTACTGACTTTGTCAAAAATCACCCTCATGTCAGGAAAGAGCAGTCTCTGCGGATGATAAGATATTATGAAACTCATCCTGCTGCGCGAAAAAGATTGTATGGAGGAAAGAGGAATCCATTTTATCCGCATATCAAAACGAAGTCTGGCTTTGTTGTCAGGAGCAATGGGGAGAAGAAGATAGCTGATTTCCTTTCTGATGAAAGGATAAAGTTTGTTTATGAGAAGAATGTTTTGTATCTGCCCACTTCTGTTTACATCCCTGACTTCTGGCTGCCTGCTTACAACTGCTTCATAGAATTTTTCGGGCAGCATCCCAAAGCCCAAAAAACCAAAATGGAGAAATACAAAGATTACAGGAAGTTTAAAATTCCCTGCGTGTTCATCACGCCTTCTGAGCTGAAGGACTTGGGCCATTATCTGGAAAGCGAGCTGAAAAAGGTTTCTGCATCAAAGGCATGCAAAGATTTCAGGCTCAGAGGCATGAATGCCGTGAATAAGTGAAAACTGCTGATAAGTTCGTTTAGTTTTCAATTTCTAGAATATGAAAAATTATAAAGAATTGGAAAAAATGGGAAAAAATTAAAAGTAAGATCAAATAAAATTACTTCTTTTTACCCATTATTCTGAAAACCTTTGTTCCGCAAGTTGGGCAAGTTCCATGGACAGCCGCTAGTTCGCCGCCTCTTGACTTGATTGTGGTGTCCTTAGGGTCCTTAATTGGGACCTGTTTCCTGCACTTCATGCATCTTCCCTCTGGCATTTTTATTTTTCCTCCTTAATTTTTATGTTTTTACTGAGGGAAGGGGCATTTTTAAAGCTTTCTTTAAGGTTTTTGGAATGAAAATGAAGAAAACGAAAGTCATTTAAAGCTCTAAAATTAAAATTAAGGATGAAATTTTGCGAGAAATGCGGCTCGCTTTTCAGGAGAAAAGCTGAGAAAGACGTGGAAGACAGCAAATTTGAATGCGGCTGCGGCCAGATTACAGACAATCCTGACTTGAATTCAAAGGAAAAGAGCGTGGCAGGCACATCTGAGAAAAGGAGCATTGAAGTTGTAAAGGAAAATGAAGAAATTAATGCAGTCACGCCTGCAACATGCACGAAATGCAGCAATGACAGGGCATACACATGGTCAAAGCAGATGAGGGGCAGCGACGAGCCCGAAACAATATTTTTCAAATGCACTAAGTGCGGGCATTCGTGGAGACAATCCAGATAAGAGAGCATATAGAGAGCAGAAAAAGAGAGCAGAAAATTTAAAAGATTATAATTTCAAAATCAATTCAGGCCTTTCAATTTTTTTCAATTGATTGCATTTTTGCTCATAAAATGCACTCTGCCCGAATCCGTAGCTATAAAGGCCTATCTCCCCTTCAATGCTGCATAATCCTTTTTTTTCATTCTTATCCTCATTTTCATTCTTATGCCCATAGAAAGGGCACGGCGTTGACCGGACAATGACTCTTTCCCCGTCACTGTTTTTTTCCACATAAAAATCAAGTCTTTTGCTGCACTTTTCCTTTTCAAATGATTTGCAGAGCAGAACCATAAATCCTTGCCTCATTTTCAGAAAACCTCGCCATGGCCGATAAGCCGCCAATGGCCGCCGATGTTTCTTGCGATTCCGACTTTGCTGTCCGGCAGCACTACAACCGGAATCTTCAACAGGACTTCAATATCATTGCCTTTGATTTTCTTGACAAAGCCGACTGTGATTGTCGTGTTGACTGAAAGCATCAACGGCTCATTCATCTTTACAGGGGCAATTTTCATCTCCTCCTCTTTTCCTTTTTCCTCGCCTATCACTTCCTTGAAAAGAGTTGTGTGAATATTCAATGATGAAGAGGCATCTGGAACTTTGCCTTTCAGGCCAATCACGCATCCTGCCAATGAATCTGCTTTTGTCAGCATCGGGTCAAGCTCTGTCTGTATTGCCAAACTGCCTGAAGGCACTGCCTCCTTGATCTGATTTTTTCCTGACTGCAATGCCACAATTCTGGTTGTCAAAGGGGTGAATATTGTCTCATTATGTTTTTTAGAGGTCATGCCGGGCTTGATTTCAATCTCATCTTCAACGTTCAATTTTCCCTGCTTGAGGATTCCGCCCAGAATGCCGCCTGAGAGATTTGATGCAAAGGCGCCAGGCTTGTTTATATCAAAGCTTCTTGCAACAAGGAAAAGTGGATTCGAGCTTGTGTCGCGCTCTGGAACTGGCAGATTCATTATCTCCTCAAGAAGCATATCGATATTGACGGCCTGCTGCGCGCTGATTGGAATGACAGGGGCATTCTCTGCGATTGTATCTTTCACGAATTCCTTTATCTGATTATAATTTTTCAATGCCTCTTCTTCTGAAACCAAATCAACTTTGTTCTGGACAATTATGATATTCTTGATGCCCTTCAGCTCAAGAGCAATCAGATGCTCGCGAGTCTGGGCCCTCGGGCAAGGCTCATTTGCAGCAATCACTAAAATTGCCGCATCTATGATTGCAGCTCCTGACAGCATTGTTGCCATCAGCATCTCATGGCCAGGCACATCAATGAAGCTTACATATCTCAAAGGAATGATATTTCCGCCGCATTCGCATTTGTCTTTTGTAGTAAGAATATTGCATTTCTCGCATTGTTTTATTACAGAATCAGCGTATCCAAGCTTGATGGTGATGCCCCTTTTCAGCTCCTCAGAATGCGTATCAGACCATTTTCCAGAAAGCTGATAAAGCAAAGTAGTTTTGCCGTGGTCAATATGGCCGACCATGCCGATATTCAGCAAGGGCTGGGTTGTGACTGTTGCTTTGAATTTATTCATTGAAAATAGAAATGGAGATTGTTTTTAAAGCTTTTTGGTAATTTTTTATCCAGCTTTCTTCTCTGATTTCTGCTCGGATTGTTAATTGTATCTGATTTTAAGCAGCCGGAACTTCAGTAGCTGCAGCTTCTTTGGGTTTTTCTTCCTTGCCGAGAATTGCTGCAATGCTTTTCGGGCCGGCTTTTGTGACTTTGATGTTTATCTGCACAATCCATGAATCTATTGTGTTGCCATGGATTGATTTTTTCAGTCTGAGGCCTTTGCCTTTTGTCCTCATTCCCTTTCCTTTTGTCAGCAAAACTCTTCTGACGCCTGCCCCTTCCACTTGTGCCAATGCGGGAAAGCCGCTTCTGTCAGAAGCGCCTGTAATCTGGAATTCATAGCCAGCGAACTGGCTTCCGAGCTCTTCTCCGCTCACTGAATCGCCTAATTTTTTGCCTATCAATGATTCAGCCTCTGCCTCGAAATGATATACTTTGTTTCCCTGGCCGATTTCAAATTTAAATGGCATTTTTTTCTCCTGCTCCTACATTCACTAATTTTTCATTTACTGAATTTTTCTTTTGAGAGTAGCTCATGTGCTCAATTTTTAATCCGCCATAAGCAGATGGACTTTCATTCTTGAAACGTTCAAGATATTGAAAACCTTCTTTAGTAAGAGCATAAGAATGCTCGCCGTAATGAAATGGTTTAAAATCAATAAGGCCCTTTGCTTTCAAACTATCCCTGATATGCATTGTTTTGCCATGATTCACTCTTGAATCGATTTCATTGATACTAAGAGCAAAGTCATCTGCTCTTCTTCCTTTTTCTATCGCTTTTTCATGCTCTACTTCAAGCAGCACCAGAACGCTTGCCTCAAGTTCATTAAATTTATTTCCTTTATCTGCCGTCATATTTAAAGCCCCCATGTTGATTTTTCCTTTCTTTTTATTTCAGCAATCTCTCGCAAAATTTTCAGCTCATCATCGCTTAAAAGCTTTTTGTTTTCCTTCAGAGCCCTGAATTCATACTCTGAAAGTTCTGAGAAAAGCATGTCATGCTCTTTGATTTGCCTGCCATATGTGACATTTGGCAGCGAGATTGCGACTTCCTGGCCTTTCTTCGCCTCTTTGACAGATTTTCCCTCTGACTGGACTGCCTTGACTTTGTCAATATGTTTTCCCTCTTTCATCAAAGGAATTTCCGGCTTCAGAATGCCGGCTTCAACCTTGACTCCGAAGATTGCCGGCTTTGACTGCCTGAACATAAATCTCAAAACCTTGAGCCTGCATGGCATTGTCAGGGATTCCAGCTTTTTTCTTGCAACATCCTGCTGTTTTTCAATCCTCCATGCTCCGAAATCCTCTATTAATTTATAGATGACATCATTTGTAAGAAGCTTGACTTTTTCCTCTTTCTTTGCTTCTTTTATCTCATCGCTTATCTCAACATTGAAACCAAGGACAATTGCATTTAACGGATCTGTCTCAAGGCTTGCAGATGCTGAAATCGCATCTGATTTTGTTATGCTGCCTATTCCCACTCTGGAAACTTTGATGCCCTGCTTTCTCAGCAGAATAAGCAAAGCCTCCAGGCTTCCTAATGAATCTGCTTTTGCAATTATTCCTTCCCTGTCAAGATGAATCGCTTCTGAAACTTCTCTCTGGATCTCCAATTCTGCTTTTTTGATATTTTCCTTTGCAACTATAAATGGCATTCCTGACAAGATTTGAGAAGCGTCAGGAACCTGCATTCTTATTCCGGCGGATGCTGTAACTGATTTTGCAGGCTTGAAGCCTTTTGACAAAGGCAGCGCCTCAAAAAGCGCCCTGACTTTTGTGATAATGGGCTTTTCCAATCCGGCAACTACGAGAGTGTCGCTCTGATTCAAATGGCCGTCATAGACAATTGCCTCGACATACAGCATGTCTTTCTCTTTTTTGATTTCAAGGACGGTGCCCTTTGTTTCCTTGCCGATAATGAGCTTGCCTTTCAGAAATCTCTGAGACAAGCCGGCAAGCATCACCAATAATTCAGAGATACCTTCGCCTGTCTTGCCAGAACATGGAATTAATGCAAGCTGTTTTGTAAAATCTGAGATTCTTGTGAAAATGTCAGAGTCAAAACCATAACTCGACAAAGCGCCGACAATTCTGTAAAGCTTTGTATCAAAGTCCTTTTTAACATGACTGGACTGCTTGTCAATATTTTCCTTGAGATTTTCCGAAACTCTCCTCCAGCCGGAAATTGCGTCAATTTTATTCAAAGCAACAATGAAAGGGGTCTTGTTTGCCTTCAGTATCTCAATGCTCTCAGCTGTCTGGGGCATGACACCTTCATTTATATCAATCACAAGAATTGCCAAATCTGCAAGAGCGCCTCCGCGCTTCCTCAGATTAGTGAAGGCTGCGTGCCCTGGCGTGTCGATGAATAAAAATCCAGGGATATCAATCTTTATTTTGAATGATTCCAAAAGCGGCTCGCATTTTTCCTCCAAAATTGAGATTGGAAAGGTTGTGAATGATATTTTTTGCGTTATGCCTCCTGCCTCTTTCGCCGCGATTGCAGTTGACCTTATCCTGTCCAGTATGGATGTCTTGCCATGGTCCACATGGCCTACAACACAAATAATCGGCTGTCTGACTGCCATGCTGAAATATAGAAAAAGAGGATTAAAAAGCTTGTGAAAAGGATATGGATATAAATGCCAGTTCATTTCGAATAAAATGAAACTTAAAGGATTCAGGATTCAGAGATGCATGAGCTTCCTGTCAAAGATGAAAGGGTTTATGTTCTCCCTTTCAAAGAACAAGGCAAAGGTGTTTGTTTTTGAAGATGAATCTGCAAGAGGGATTCACATGCTCTTTGTTTTCATGCCGCTTATTGCAGTCTGGCTTGATGAGGGGAAAAGGGTCAATGATTTCAGACTGATGAAGCCGTTCATCTCAAGACACAGCGCCATGGCAAGATTTGTCGTGGAAATGCCTTTTAATAAAAAGAGCAGACAAATATTCAGAAAACTGAAGAAGGGAATGAAAATTGAATTCTGAAAGTTGAGGTGTTAATTATTTTTTAAGAAATGATGTCATGGCATCCTAAAAAAGCAAAGCTTTTTGGGATGCAGGAAATTTTTCAAATTTCCAAGCACTTTCTGATTTAATGCCTTAACTATTATCTGACTTCTGTCTTGATTTCTTGACATATCCAAGAAGAAACTCGATGCAATCAGGGGTCATGCGTGTCAAATCCTTGCCTTCTTTTTTCGCAATCGCAAGCCTTTGCAGAATATAATCCTCGCAATCTTCCTCGTCAGTCATGCTAAGAAGATCAGCATGGTCAATCATGTCACAAATCCCGGAATCAATAGATTTTATATCATTAAGTTTTTCTTTCTCTATATCCGCTAAAACATTGTCAATGCCCCTGTAAAATATGGCATATGCATTATCTAACTCGGCGAAAATCATGCATGGAGGAAGCAAAGATAATGGTGAATTATTAGATACTTTCCTGACTTTTTCAAATGA
>Ga0315289_10004822_pt1 | contig 20082 bp, 19 predicted proteins | sample YL17G11_40_MG_FD_203452 | JGI IMG/M metagenome (GOLD analysis project Ga0315289, IMG submission 203452) | Sediment microbial communities from Yellowstone Lake, YNP, Wyoming, USA - YL17G11_40 | ecosystem: Environmental > Aquatic > Freshwater > Lake > Sediment | place: USA: Wyoming | collected... | reverse complement strand
AATCAACACCCAAAACCGTCGCAATAATCTCGGACAACGGAAGTAACCGTCTATAGCCAATCGCGTTTTCAGGCACGAAGCCAACGGGACGATCAGCTAACTCTTCAACACGTTGCTCAACACCCTTCGTAAGCTTCCTACGACAAACAGGACAAACATTCCCAAGTTTAATAGCCTCCTGAGGAGAAAGCGAAACCTTACAATTCCTGTGCCCAGTCCAATGATACTTCCCATATTATTGCCTTTGTCCAATGATACTTCACGTGTTGCGCATGTACAGTGGTCCGTAGCGCGCGCTAACGCCCTGGTTCTTTTTTTAAAGGGCACTCGTTGGCGAGTTTTCCGCTATGTTAATTTCATTGTTCTACACATGTTTATATTGCAAAGGAGGGAGGAGAAAGCTCGATGTCCTTTGAGATTTCCTCTAAAAACCAGCAAAACAGAAGCTATCTTTACAGACTAGCGGAGATTTTCCCCCGATCCGTTCCTCTGTATGCGCGTGTCATAATTCTTGTTTCAACTGTTTTCTTCTTCTCTGGTTTTGGCATAGTTTTTGATTCACTAAACGGTACTTTCCCTGCTTCTCTTGAGTTGCTACGTAGGTTGTATGTCTTCAACTGGCTAGGATGCATACTATTCTTTTCTCTGTCAGTATACGTGTCGATAAAGTTCTACCATGTTATTTATGCTTGGATCGACGCTCGGCAATTCATTGCAGATTCTTGTGCGAAGGATGAGCTGAAACGGAAAGCGAAGCGCGCGTTAGACATCGGGTTTGGACCACTACCGCTGGTCTCTTTTGTGGCAATATACTTGTTGCGACGCCTCGCCATGTCTCAAATGACGCCAGCACCGATGGAAGCCAATAGTCAACTGAGCGGCTACGCTTATTGGTATATGGGTTCCGAAATCCTCACGATATTCTTAGTTCTCGCAACGTTTTGGTCACTGCTCTTGTTCAGTGGGGTTCTTCACTACATTGCTAGCGCCTTTCCGATAAGAGTGCAAGACGTTGCAGAGTACAAGGATAGTTTCGAGGGTCTGGCTGGACTCGCCAACACAAACACAATTACCACTGCATTCGCTGTAGGATTTTTCTTCCTCGGGATTCTTTACTGGGCCTTTTCTGTCGGAACTGCTCAGTACTATGTTGCCTCGGCTTTTCTACTCGCGATAGCCGCACTCGGAATAGCTTTGACTTCATGGCTCAATCTCTCGGGTATACAAAAAGGCCTAGATAAGACCAAGAAACAACGAATAGCAAGCATTCGATCTGGAATGCAATCCTCAGAAATGATAGACTTGCAAATTTCGCTTCACTCGCAAGTGTCGATATGGAAAATCGGACCAAAACTGCTCGAGTCTTTGTTGTTCCCGATGTTTGTTGCTGAGCTACCCATCTTGCTGCAGTATGTTGAGAACTTTCTGAGGCTTATGGGTCTAGTGTGAATGCACACTTCTGCTCATTCATAAGTTCTGTCTAGATTCGATCGATCAACGAAAAAAGCGCTTGCCGTTTTGTTGTAGTGAAAGAGACATATGCGAAGCATTCGCGGCTCTTCAACTATCTCGGCGCAATCGCTCCATTGGCGTGGGCAGCTGTTGGAACAACCCACTACATAATGAAACAAAACCCGATAGTGTTTCCTTTCCTAGCGGGAGAGATCGTAGTCATTCTATGCTGCTGTTACCTCAAACTTCGCGCGCGCTACCAACACTACAATAATCCACGAATTCACTTCCAGCAAGCTGTTTATGACTACCATTGGTCAACCGTAGTCGGCCGATTGCAAGATATCGTTGAGCGGTGCCATGCACCTGCTTCCCATATTTGTACTTCTGATCAATGATACTTGGAGCGCGATAGGGAAAACCGAAAAACCGGATTTCTGAAATGGGAAAAGATTCAATTCAATCAGATTTCGCCAATGCTATAAGCGCGCGCAGATCATCCCGCAATTCCTTGAACCTTCTACTGCCCCCCCTTGGCATGCAAAGAATTGGCACGCGATGAGCATCTGTGTTATCAAGTTTCTTTCCAACTAGCGACTAGCCTGCCTGCATTTGTGATTGATAACACAAGAATAGCGCGTGCGAATGAAAGCAGAGTATTATATATTGCACTTCGTTTAGACTAGATACATAGAACTCGCTAAAAGAAAAAGAGAAAAACAAAATGCGTCTCGCCTACAATACAAAAGCAGGGAATTCGTATATAGGTGACTCAGGAGAAATTCTGAAGGATACACAATTTGACAGCCTCCATCACAAAATCGACCTAATCTTCACCTCACCACCGTTCCCCCTTAACAGAAAAAAAGCCTATGGCAACTTGAACGGTAACAACTATATTGAGTGGCTATCCGAATTCGGTCCAGTTTTTAGTGAACTATTGGCGCCAGATGGATCACTGGTAATCGAACTTGGAAACTCATGGGAGTCTGGCAGACCAACAATGTCGCTAACGCCGATAGAGGCTTTAATAGAACTGAAAAGGGCAGGGAAGTTTTACCTTTGTCAAGAATTCATTTGGCACAACCCTACAAAGCTCCCGTCTCCTGCTCAATGGGTCAATGTTCAAAGAATAAGGGTAAAAGATGCTTTTACACGTCTTTGGTGGCTCTCCACTACGCCCTATCCAAAAGCAAACAATCGTTTGGTCTTGAGAGAATACAGCCCATCTATGAAAGAACTGTTGAAGACTAAAAAATACAATTCAGGAAGAAGACCGTCTCAGCATAGAATTGGTGTCAACAGTTTCCTAACTAATAACAATGGCGCCATCCCATCAAGTGTCTTGTCGATTCCCAATACTAGCGCAATTGACCCTTATCTTGATTTTTGTAGAAAGCAAAAAATCCCTCGACATCCATCAAGAATGCCTCTGGATTTGGCAAAGTTCTTCATTCTTTTCCTGACCGAGAAAGATGACGTTGTTTTGGATCCTTTCGCGGGAAGCAATGTAACCGGATTTGTCGCGGAAACGTGTGGGCGAAGATGGATAAGTATTGAAAAAAACGAGGTCTATGCTTGTTCGGCGATTTCTCGATTCGATAGAAACTCATTGACATCGAAAATCGAGGAAGAAGAGATTGGATAACGAGAGCCACAGTGAGGCAAGCCAAAGAAACCTTTGGCAAGTTAACTTAAAATCAGAATACAATACGGAAGATGATAACATCATCAGAGACTTGTACAGACCTTGTCTGAAACAATCCACAAAATACGATAGAGCTGTCGGGTATTTCCGTGCTAACATATACCGCGAACTGGGCGAAGATTTGTTGGACTTTGTTATCAACGGAGGAAAAGTGAGGATTGTGACCTCACCAGATATTTCTGAATCGGACGAACAAGCAGCCAGAGAGGGGTATTCGCTTCGCGGAGTGCGGTCGATCAATGAAAGAGAGGCAGATCTGCTCGAGATCATGGAAACAATGTCCAGAAATCCAAAAGAAGCTGACTGCCTAGACATGCTTCGGCTTCTAATAGAAAAGGGATCACTTGACTTGTACGTAGCTGTTAGAAGAGGAGGAATATATCACAGAAAAATAGGCATGTTTAGCGATTCCCTAGGCAACAAAGTCGTTTTCTCTGGATCAGGAAATGAAACAAGCAGAGCTGTGTCTCCTTTAGAAGATTGGTGTAACGATGAGGATTTTGACGTTTATCGAAGCTGGGGTGACGCGTTCGAACAAAAGAAGACTATTAGCAAAGAGAACCACCTTAGAGTGCTGTTCGAAGGTGGCACTGAGAGAACTAAGGTAAGACTGATAAACGAAGTTGAACGAGAGTTTCTCAAGAAGTTTCGTTCAAACATGACTTTTGAAGACTGCCGAGAGGGTGCCCAAAAAAGATCGCTTTTCGCCGAAAGCAGATTATTCTCAAGAAAAAATATTTCGCTCTACTACTATCAGCAAGAGGCGATAAACTCTTGGAAAGACGCAGGTTGTGTCGGAATGCTTTCGATGGCAACCGCGACTGGTAAAACGTATACGGCGCTTTTTGCCGTGAAGAGTTTCCTTACTCAAGGTTATCCTATTCTCATATTGGTTCCAAGTAAAGTGTTGATCGACACTTGGAGCAAGGCCATTTCTGAAATCTACCCAAATGTGCCTGTGCTTAAAGCAGGCGCAGGGCACTTATGGAAATCGGAAGCCAATAAACGCGTTTTTGTCTCCGAGATAGATCAGCCAAGAATTATTCTCGCGACTATGGACACCGCAGCGTCAAGCGACTTTATCGAGTTTTTCAGACAAGCTAAGAATCCTGTGCTAATTGCTGATGAAGCCCATGGACTGGGAAGCGAGGTTCGAAGACAGATTTTGAGTCTCAGGTTCAAAGCCAAGCTAGGGCTGTCTGCGACACCAGAACGATTGTTTGATGAAGAAGGATCAAAGGTTCTTGCAGATGCGTTTGGAAGAGATCCGGTATATTGTTTAGACATCGGGGACTCGGTCAAACTTTCAGCTGAAGATGAAAAGGCTATCCCAATTCTTGGGCATTTCCTGAGTAGGTACGAATATTACTTTTACACGGTTGGGTTGTCAAAAAGTGAAAAAGGACAGTGGGATGACCTGACTGCAAGAATAAAGAAACTTGTGGCTATTGAACGTTCAAAAAAGAAGAAGAATAGCTCGGAATTGGAAGACACTCTAAGTCTTCTTTTGATACGTAGATCAAGGATTGTTAAGAAAGCAGAAAATAAGATAGGGATCGTTAACCAGATTATTAGAGAACAATATCCTCAAAACGGAAAATGGCTAATCTATTGTGAGGACCGAAATCAATTGAATGCAGTGACTGAGAGCATCAAAACTAGTTTTCCTAATGTGGTTGCTTTGAATTATCATTCGAAAATCTCATCTGAATCGAGAGATATGACGCTCAGCTATTTTGAACAGAATCCTTCAGTCCTTATTAGTATTAGGTGTCTTGACGAGGGAGCAAACATACCCGTAGCAGACGGGGCAATAATCTTGGCGTCTTCAACCAATCCTCGACAGTACATACAAAGGCGAGGTCGCGTTTTGCGAACAGCAAAAGGAAAGAAATGCGCAACCATAGTTGACGTAATTGTCCTACCTGAATCGGAAGATCCTGAAGTCCCATATTCCATCGTTCGAGGCGAACTAGCAAGAGCATGGAATTTTGCTCAAAATGCCCAAAACAGAGAGATCTCGCACAAACTCTGGAGAATATGTATGGACTATGGGGTAGATTTTGACAGAGATGCAAAACTCGGTGTTGAGGATAATGAGGGAGAATGATGAATACAGAAGAACTGTTAAACGTGTTGCGTGAAACCAACAAGAAAAAAGGCAGCCCAGTTGATGAAGAAATACTGAAAGCCATTCTATCCATAGTCATCTTAAATCCTTTAGATGAAAGCCGAGGAAAGAGTCAAGATCAGATTCATTACGTGCTATCAAAAATGAAGATGAAGTAGGGTGAGAATAAAACAAATCAAAGTCTGCAATTTCGGTCCGTTCTATGGAGAACACCATCTCGATTTGGTAAGCAATGAGAATGGCGTTTACATAATCCATGGTAACACTGGACAAGGCAAGACTTCATTGCTCAGATCAATACTCTGGGGCTTGTATGGAAAAGTATTGGACCGTCACGCCAAAGAAATCCCTCCAACATCATTGCTTAATCGTTCTGCATGTGCTGAATGTAATCTTGCTTTTTCGGTATCAATCTCTTTCAGTTTGGAAGGAAAAGAATGGGTTCTAACTCGAAAAACTGCGTCAATAGCACACTCAGATAAGAAATATATTTCTGGAATGGAATGCTACCTGGTCAAGGATGGAGAGCCAATTGCAGACACTCCTGATAAGGTGAGGCTCGAAATAGAAAGGATTTTGCCTTTTGATGTGAGCAAATTCTTTTTCTTTGATGGAGAGATGCTTGCCAAGTACGAAGAGTTGCTGGACCAAGATAGCCATGATATGAGAATGATGCGAGATTCAATAGAACACATTTTGGGTATTCCCTACCTGAAAACCGCGCGAGACGACCTGTATGAAGTGAAGAAGAGGATGGAGCGAGATGTAAGCAAACTCGTGAGAAGCCTTGGCGGCGAGAACTATGCTGATTTGGCGCAGACTTATCAAACACTAAGCGACGAAATTGGAAGAAAAAGAGAAACAATCAAGAGTCTTCAACAGCAGGAGATTTCTTTAGGAGAAGAAGTAGCAGAGAAAAAACGGGCGTTAACAAAGATTAAGTCAGTAAAGGAAAATGCTCTACGAAGAAAAGACATTGATGGCGAAATTACGAGACTTCAGCTTTTGTCTGACAATGAAAAGGTGAAATTGAAGAACCTAAATTCCCAACTTTACAAAACAGTTCTTTCAAGGATCGCTGATGGGCTCATTGCTAAACTCCAATTGAAGCACGATGCTTTATGGAGAAAATACCTCAAAAAGCAAGAGCTAATAAACCGCAAAAAGGAACTGGAGCAAGGAATAAAGAAGCAGAAATGCGAGCTTTGCGGAACCATTTTGAACCCAGTCAAACTCAAGGAATTGGAAAGAGAGCTGGGAGAAATCAAGATAACGATTGAGCAGCTAACTGAAATTCCAGAGCCTAACTTGGTCTATGAGACCTCAGCAAAATATTTGGAAACCATGAAACTAAATCTGATAAACGCCAGTGAGTACAAGAAAATCGATGCTGCGATAGTGAAAATCGACTATGAGATTGCGCGCCAAAAAGCCGTCTTGAAACAAGTAGAACAGCAACTTATCAATGTGGATGAACAAGAGCCCTTCAGGCTGGAAACTCGAATACAAAATGGATTGCAGGAAATTGGCAGATTGCAGGGAGAACAGTCATCACTGGAAAGACAGCTCGGGGACGACCTTTCATTACAGTCTGAGCTGGACCAGCGACTAGCAAGTATTAACAGAGAAGAACTGAATATTTTGTCGAAGAGAATAGTCTACATTAAGTGCCTATTGGAGATCTTTGAAGAAGCAATTCAAGTGTATCGGGATGAACGAAGAGAAGAGGTCGAAAAGCAAGCTAGCGAAATATTTAGGTCGCTAAGACTAAAGCAAGAATTTTCGAAGCTTAGAATAAACGAGAATTTCGGTCTCAGCATAATAACAAAAAACGGAACAGTTCTAGACAAAGCAGAATGGCGCTCTGCAGGGGAAGAGCAAATTGTCGCGTTGTCTTTGGTTGGTGCTTTGAACAAATGCGCCAGGATAAGAGCCCCCGTTTTCATGGACGCCCCCTTCGGGAGGATAGACATCGCACATGGTCAAAAAGTACTATCATACGTGCCTAACATGGCAGAGCAGGTTGTCATATTTGTGACCGATAGAGAGTACCGAAAAGAAGATGCTGTTTATGTTAGGGATAAGATCATTTGTGAGTATAATCTACAACACAAGAGTGAAGAAGCTGGTTCCATCATAACCAAAATACGTTGAGTGGTGAGTTACAGTGAGCCTCCCATTTGGAGATATTAGAACACTACCAGCAAGCAAACAGGCAAAGGACCATATGAAGCAACTAGTTACGAAAGGCTTGTTCGATGAACAAAGAGATGTTTGGACCCTGGGAGCATCCTTGGGTTTAGCTCTGGGAAAAGTCTATGAACAAGGGAAAAGGGAAACCTTCCAGAATGTAAACAGTCTGGATCCAGACGGAGTTTTTCGCGCTATTATGTCAGGTTTGTATCCCGATATGGATCCAAAGGATAGAGCGACAAAGTTAGTCGATCATGCCGAGTGGGGAATTAGAGAGATATCCAGAAGAGAAAAGACCGGAACCCTCAATTTCTATGAATTATGTGAGTTTGGTTTGGCTTCTGAGAGGAAAGAAGAGACTTCCGTTTTGGCAGATGGAACTAAGTTGAATATTGCTGAACTAATTCGCAATGGAGAGAACGAAAAGGTGGAATTCAAGTCTTCTCTCAGTTATGACTATCAGAAAAACAACAAGAGCAAAGACGTAGAATTGTCTGTAGCCAAATCCGTTGCAGCTTTTCTGAATTCAGATGGCGGATATTTGTTCATAGGGGTCAAAGACGACAAAACAATCCTCGGAATTGAGAAAGACTTCTCTTTGCTAAAAAAAGCATCTAAAGACACATTTGAACTTCATTTCACCAATATAATAAACAAATATGTTGGCGCCGAAAACAGACCCTCCATAGCAATGCGATTCGCCGAAATAGCTGGCAAGACGGTTTCAATCGTCATCATTCCAAAAAGGGGTCCAAGAGAAGTATACTTGACACTGGAAGGGCAGCCCTTTTTCTATATCCGCTCTGGGAATTCATCCCAACCTCTAGACATAAAACAAGCAACCACATACATAAAGGAACATTGGCACACTACACTCAGCAACAAAGACAGGGAATGACAGAGGCAAAGCGCACGCTAGACTGATAGAAGATAGTTCTATGAGTCTTAATAAGCCAAGTTTACATTGCGTATGCCTTAAGGAAAAAGATATCTCGAATAGGACTAGGGAGTTCGAGAGATATCTCCACTATTTATACTTCTATTCAATTATACTAGAGCATGAACCGATAACGTGCGTTAGACGGGCTTCAATTTCTTGACAAACCTTATCTCACTTAGATGAATAACATATTAAGCCAATTTGAAGCGTGGAAAGTGCTATGCTGAAACTTCTGAGGAGTCTATTGTCAAACAAGAATATTCTTGTTAAGGTTGACCGAAACTTGGCGCCTTCTATCATTAGAAATAATCCGGGATTTACGCAACAGTCCTTTTCAGACAACACCCATAACATTAGAATAAATCTGATGCAGCTTGTACGGGCTACAGGAACTATACAAACCAGAAGAACAAAGCCGACGTATTTTCAAAAATTGACTGATAAAAGTGATCTACTGGATTTTATTGGAGATTCTGATGATTTTTGCGTTATAAAACACAATGATGCAGACAAGCAAATTGGAATATCTGAGGATCTCGGTGTAGGTTTATCGGTGTTGATTACCGACCATTACTTCAGAATCAACTGGCTAACTTTAGCAAAGAATGAACGGAGGCAGGGTTCAAAACCTGACATAAAGTGTCTTTCTCACTCAAACGAAGCATTAGTAGTTGAAGCGAAAGGAACCACCAGCAAAAGCGGTAGAAGCCGTCAAAAAACCAGCGCTTTGCGACAAAAAAATGCTGTGCAAGCACATGTTAATATTGCGTCTTGTGCTCTGCTCAGAGAGAATGTTATTTCGGATGTTGACTTCTCGGACCCGTCTTTTATACCTCCAGAGGATGTTAGGTACGAAAGGTCCCTTCTGAAGGCAGATCATTATGCAAGAGTTTTTAACCTAATCGGGCAGAAGGAACTGAGCAAATATTTCGATTTGATGAGAAAGAGGATTATTCACAACCAAGAATTTCTAGATTTTTATAATAAGCAGAAATTGTTCGACAAAATAAAGACCCAATACATTAAGATAGGCATTGGAGGGCGATTCTATTTTGGTAACGTGGAGAAATTCGAAGAAAGATTATTTGTATTCATAGGGATTGACGAAAGCCTGCTCAGTGTTGATAGTTTTGTCGATTTTCAGGGTTATGAAGACCAGCAAATCGAGGAAGGAATGAATAGTTTCTATCTCTTATCAGATGGTTTGTGTATTGCTCTGCTTAAGAACATCGATTTTATCGAGACCCAAATCAAATACGGGCAGATACCCCATCATTTCGACCCTTTCTCTATGATAGACTTCGATTACTGCAGAGAATCCACGATCGTAGATTATTTGTCTCACCTGTTTGAAAAGGTTGGGTGCAAGATACAGAAATTTCCACCAATTCTGAAACCAAGCTTTGACCTGATGGTTACATATGAGGGAAAAGGGATTGCGGTTGAAGTCAAAAGGTATCTAAACTCAAGAAGAATTGCTTTTCTTCTCGAGAGGCCTTCACCACAAGATAAGGTAACAAAGTACAAGAGACTAGTTGTAACGAATTCCAAACTAAGCACCAATGTTGTTAATCAATTTCGCGAAAAGAATATCGAGTTAATTGACAGAACGGGTCTCTATGAGATTATAGAAAACAATGAAGCCTTGTTGAAATACTTAAAGTAGGATGTGCGCGCGCTAAAAGGCAAACCAAAAGAACTCGGACCCGAAACTAGACACGTGGGGCTTATTGTGACAAGCCGAAGCAGCAAGTGGCCAGAATTGGTTGTGGATGAATACCATTATTTTGACAAAACGAACGAATGCTTAAGAGCTGAAGAACTTGATCGTGTTTTTGGAAATAGACTGCATCTGGTCCGCAATTACCCGCCCTGCTTTTTCGCTGGGCGCGTTGGCGCGAGTCAGTTTTGCTTGCTGGGCCTGAATCCTGGCTATAGCAAAGGAAGAAGTACCGTGGAACGCCGAATTTATGCTGAAAATGCTGCACGATACGGAGAGAAAGGATGGGAGGAAACATACCTGACTTTCTTTGAATGGTTTCAGAGAAACAACCTTGGAAGCCGTTACTACTCTCGTTTCGCTGTTCTCCTTTCGGGGATTCTTGAAGAAAAGGAGATTCCGCAAGACAAAGCAAATCGATACAAGCTCTTGGCAGAGAATTTGGTGAACATTGATTTGATACCATACCATTCCAAGAGAATCAAGTTGAGATATGCACAAAATGATTTACACCAGAAGAGGCTGCTCAAGCTCTATTTGGGGAATCTCATCCGACTGATAAGACTATGCAAGCCGAGGGTTTTGTTCATAGATGGAGCACCGTATAGATCCTTACTAAAGGATGACCTGGTTAACGAGAGCCTTCAATTCGTAGAAGGAGAGCTACCTATTGAGATTAATGACCGACTTAGGGCACGGATGGGTGTGTGTCTTAAATTCACCACTGTGTGGTTCGATAAGTTCTTGACAAGCCCAAAGGCACATCCGACAAACGACGAGTTGTACATAGCGGGGAAAAAAATCGGGAAAGCATTAAAAGCGCGCACGCAATAACGCGCCAAAGGTCTGTTGAAACGCGGCTAGGCATACACCTGTTAGACTTTGCGGAAGGCCAAGTCGCACTCAAAGAGCTCCACCCCATGCTTCTGTGCTATTGCCCTGCATTTTGGAGTAATCTTGAAAGCAACAATTATTGAACGAGTTCCCTTTTCCTTCTTCGACTTGTCGAGATATTTCTTAGCTTGCCAAGCCGCCTTTTCATCTGCGACACCCTTACATTCAATGAGCACCGGGTTTCCCTTAGCATCACTTGCTTTGAAATCAGGGCGCTTCTGGTTTTTGACGCCTCGTTCAGCATAGACTATCTTCAGGCCCTCTTCGAGCTCTCCAAGGTAATTATGAAGGTATTTCCTGATTCCTGCCTTTATCGTGTCCTCGTTTATGCCTAGGCTGGAATCGGTAAGAGAGTCGGAATTGCTCCTCAGAAAGTCAATGACGCCATCAAACCCAAGACTGCCCGGATTAATCTCTTTGATTGTGCAGCCTTGTATCCCGATCTGTACGGCGATTTCCATTGGAAGCTTCTTGCGACTAAAATAATGAGGTTTCGGCCACCAATTTACGCATCTTTGATGTGCGTATCCGAATCCGCCACGGCTAGGATCCATACCTACCTTGTTTTTCTTGTCATACTTGTAAGGGCCTATAACTTCTCCAACATAGGCTATGGTATTGCGAGAAGCATATGCCAGTATGAGGTCCCCCTTCTTGATCTCTTTCTTGAACGTCGATAGAGTGGATGGGCCTCTACCCTGAACCTTTTCATGTAGTTGCTCGATAGACCTAGCTTTAGCCAGATCTCCTGCCCTGGTCCAACCTACTGCTGCGACCTTCTCTTCTTTCCATGCTTCCGCGGCAGCATCTCGCTCAGTTGGTCTATGGTAGGTCATGATCGCAAATATCTTACGGGACATTGTTCTCGTTTCCCTTGTTTTCACCTTTGGTTATAAGCTTTCGTGTCAACAATTCGTACATGCTTGCTTGAGAAAGCGCGCGTTGACGGAAAACGCGCTTTTTACTCATTTTTCCTTTAGGGGACGTGCAAGCGTCACCTGGGAAGCCAATGGTGTATGTCGTATGGGATAGTCACAAAGGAGACAGTATTCGGAGACGAAGTCGATGGCGAAGAAGAGCGCCTAATAGACTCAACAGTCGAAGAGCCACGCCTAAGAAAGAACAAACGAGTCAAACACTCTGTCACAACTGAAGAAGCCCCAGCGTATATGCAAACTAAGATGAGTTCAGGTCAATGTTATTTGGAACCATTTATTAATCAGGATAGCTCGCGCTCTCCGACCTTCAATGAACGAACAAAACAAGCAGAGCATTGAAAGATTCGTCGAGTTGAAATGCGTCAATGGCCAGAGCGAGAAAACGATATTCCACCAATCAAGAATTGTAAGGGAGCTAAGCGACTTCCTCCAAAAGCCATTCCGGAACGCAACAGAACAGGACATTTTTGCATTTATCGGGCATAAAAGCAAGACCTGTGGCGAAAGAAGCCTATTCATGTACAAGCTCATTACGAAGGCATTCTACAAGTTTCTCTACGGATTAGAAGACAGTTATCCTGAGCAAGTGAAGAACCTTAACAAGAACCTGAAACATAACGGCAACAACCACAAAGTGGCAATCAAGCCAGAAGAGATACTCACAAAGGAAGACATCGCGACGCTAGTCAGACATTGCGAATATTATCGCGATGAGGCTATTCTCACTGTTTTGTATGAGTCTGGTTGTCGCATAGGCGAGTTCGTTGGAATGAACGTGGGCCATCTAGTAGACCATAAGCATGGGAAGACTTTGGTTGTAGATGGAAAGATTGGGCAACGGCGAATCTTGTTGGTTGAGAGCGTTCCTTACTTGAACAAGTGGTTGGAACATCATCCCATGAAAGACTCTGCAAACAAGGACGAGATACCGTTATGGTGCACATTGAAACCACCATTCAAACGAGCCGAATTGAACACGATCCAATGCCTACTAAGAACCCTTAGGAAAAGGAGTGAGACTAAGAAGCGGATGAACGCGCATTCTTTCAGGCATAGCAGAGCCACATACCTCGCGAAGTTCCTTAGTGACGCGCAGATGCGAACCTTCTTCGGATGGAAAGGAGGAAGTGAAATGGTCGGGTTATACACTCATCTATCTGGAAAAGATACGGACGCAACGATACTCAAGTCGGCAGGACTAGTTGAGGAAGAAGAGGCTCCAGAAGTGTCACCTTTGCAGGCGAAAGCGTGTGAAAGATGTAAAACGGTGACGCTGGAACGGCGGAGTTTTGCATGTTATGCGGCAAACCATTCAACGAAACAGTGATAGTTCAGGAAACAGATGCCCAATCTCTGAGAGACGAGGTGACGATTCTTCGCGGGGAGTTGAAAGAGGCGTTGAATGGGTACAATACACTGACTAGATTGACAATAAGGCTTACAAAGGAAATGAAGGAACTCAGGACGGGAGCGGAGGATGCGAGTAAGGAGACCCATGAAAAACTGCAAGCGACTACCTAGAAAGTTCTACGCCAGACCAGTTCTTGTTGTGGCCAAGGAATTGCTCGGCAAACTTCTGGTCAGAAAGACAGAGGATGGAATGATCGTAGGTAGAATCGTTGAAGTTGAAGCCTATGGAGGGAGTGATGATCCCGCCAGCCATGCTTACAGGGGCATGACTGAAAGAAATCGAGTGATGTTCGGAAAACCCGGATTCGCATATGTATACTTCACATATGGTTGCCATTACTGCCTTAACGTCAAAGCCGGAAAGGACGGCATTCCCGGAGCGGTACTAATACGAGCTGCTGAGATAATTGATGGTGCAGAATCAGCTCTTCAAAACAGAAAACTAGCTTCAGTAAAGGGATTATCAGACGGGCCAGGAAAACTCACAAAGGCTCTAAGCATAGACAAAGATCAAAACGGCCTAGACTTTGTGAAGTCTAATGAACTCTATATCTGCGAACTAGAAAAGAGCGAGAACTTGGAGATTTCCACCTCGCCCAGAATAGGAATCAAGGCAGGAAGTGAAAAGCCTTGGAGACTCTCCCTAGAAAACAAGGAGAAAATTCCCCAAGCATAATCGTGAAAGGCTCAGTTCAGGAGTTGTTAATCTCATGCTACCAACATATGAGCTGATGCGATTCTTATGACTTATGCAAAATCATAGATGCCCACTCTGGAAACTTTGGCATTTGCTTATAGAACCTTCCTTCACAAGTCTAAAAAGCATAGTGCATGGATAAGTGCTCATTATATCGGAAGTGAAGAAAGGAGGTGATTCCATGAAATTGAAAGGAAATGTACTAGTTGCCACACTAGCGACATTCTGCATCACTATCTTATTGTTTGCCACAGTACCTGTAATAGGCCAACCAGGAGAGTATGATCCTTGGCTTGACATTAATGACGACGGATATATCGGCATTGATGATCTTTTCACCGTGGCCAGTCACTTTGGATCAGAAGCAGGAGGAGACGCAATGAACAAAACCGCCTTGCTCATTTATTTGAACAGCACATGCAGTGCTCTTCTTACCAGAATGGACAACCTGAATGCTTCTCTCATTGAGCTGGACGAGAAGATCGACAACTTGAATGCAACCAACCTCATGCCACTCATAGACAGCCTGAACGCTTCATTACTAGAGCTTCATACCGAAGTAACTAGTCTGAATTCCTCAGTCACAACATTGCAGGGGTCTAACGCGAGTCTATGGATCTCGCTCGCCCAACTCCAGTATTCGATCAACGCAATAAACAACACTCTGTCTTCGCAGATGCTGTCATTGGAGACGCAGATGTTAACCATGAACGCCACTCTGACAGAAATTGAAATCGGATACCATGAAATGAACTCCACGCTCACGGAGCATCAGTCAAGAATAGACACGCTGAACACAACAATACTAGCCCTTCAAGCACAGATAATGATCCTTCAATCCCAAATGAACCTACTAAACAATTCTCTTACTTTGATATGGGATAGCGACTGGATAGGCCCCACGTCCGTTGGGGACACAGTGATTCTCTTCAATCAAACCCTCAACATCACTGATGCCGTGGTATACATGGTCGGTAAGAAGACGGTGGACGGTGCTCCTCATCAAATGGATTATGGTGGCTACCAGAATGTTGCCTCATTCATCGGAGCTTACTGGTGGAATCTGAAGTCTACGAGCATCACTTTCCACAGGCATGGCAATGATGTCGATTGGGTGTATGTTCGAATAATGATCTATCGCAAGATCATGCTATAACCAGGAAATCAAACCCATAAACCTTTTTTTGTTTAGAAACACATGACATGCTGTCCTGCTTGACTATCTCTGGTTTGTAGCGCGCGCTTACGTCGGCTTAGATTTGTGTCCTTCTCCATACTGGAAAGGTCTGCTCTTGTTTCTGGCAAGTTTCTTCTCGAACATTTCGTCCATGTTTATTGACGGACATGCCAGTCTGCTCGCGTCCAAAATGTAGAATATCGCGTCTATCAGTTCTTCGGCGATTGTTTCTTCGCCTTTACCCTTCTTCCAAGAGTCGCTTGCCTCACCCAATTCGATGAACGCAAACAACAGTTTCTTAGGGATATCCTCTGGCTTGTTGTAGAACCCCTTCTCAAGGACGAGCGTTTCTATTTCCTTCTTCATTTCTTCTAGGTGCACTTTGACTTCCCTTCAGTATCACTAACACTGAACGCTTTGTGCTCTACGATGTATTAATCTTGTCCATGAGCTCACAGAGAGCTAGGTGCCTGCTCTCCTTTCCGCGAAAGACACTTTTAGGTGGATGCTGATTTCTGGTTTGGAGTTAAGGAAAGACTTGAGCCGAATATTGCTCTTAACTGGCATGCCAGGAGTTGGGAAAACAACTGTTCTTCTGAGAACCGTTGAAGCCCTAAAGGCTAAAGGCTACAAAGTAGGCGGAATGCTAAGCCGTGAAGTTAGGTCAGCAGGGAGCAGAGTCGGCTTCGAAATCCTGAGTCTGAGCGACAATGAGCATGGCTGGCTGGCAAATGTGAATCAAGGACAAGGCCCACAAGTTGGCAAATACCGAGTCAATCTTGATGACCTTAACCGCGTTGGAGTTGGTGCAATCATGAAAGCCGTCGAGAGTTGCGATGTTGTTGCCATTGATGAGATCGGACCCATGGAGTTATACTCAGACAGCTTCAGAGAAGCCGTTACGAAGGCTTTTCAAAGCATGAAACCCGTTGTCGCTACTGTTCACTGGCGGCAGAGAGACCGTTTGATGTCGGGGTATGACAAAATAGGAGATGCTCACTTGTTTGAAGTCACGTTAGAGAACAGAGAAAGGCTACATGAACTAGTTGTGAAAGAGGTAACCGACTTCATCTTACAGAAGACTTTGGACAAGTAAAAGCCTTAAGCTCGAATAATGCGTCCTAGTTGATTGCTGATGTGATAAGGTTTGTCGGAATCCTGCACTAAATGCTGTCTTTCGCAAACAAGGAAAAACATCGTTATTGGTGAAGGAAACGAGCATGCAGAAGTTATGTTCATCGGAGAAGCTCCAGGCTACTATGAGGATGTTGAAGGACGACCTTTCGTCGGTGCAGCTGGGAAGTTTCTGAACGAATTGCTGTCCGAAGCTGGTCTTAAGAGAGATGATGTTTATATCACGAATATTTTGAAGTGCAGACCACCAGACAATCGAGAACCTCTGCCAGACGAGATCGAAAAGTGCACACCCTGTCTTGAAGAACAGATCAAGTCAATAAAGCCGAAGATAATCATTACGTTGGGAAACTATGCTACTGGATACGTATTCTCCAAGGTGGGATTGCAGTTTAATGGCATAACCAGACATCATGGCAGAGCACACGAAGTCACGTTGCTAGGCCTGGACACCAAGGTTTATCCGACATTTCATCCAGCATCAGCTTTGTATCATGGCGAATACAGGCAACTCCTCGTCAATGATTTCAGATCGTTGAAGGATTTTTTGGTCGGCACCGACAGCTTCGTGCATTAGCCTGTCCGGGAACGCTTTCTGCTATCTAATCTTTCAGCTCATATGCCAATGTCACTATATCTGGATGCTTTCCATTTGTCCTTTCTACCAATACTGACTCCAAAGCGACGTATCTCTCCTCCTTTCGTTTTTTAATGCTTATGATCTCTTGAAATTCCCCGTGTTCAACAACGTTCAAAATGTGGTTTGAAATCTGATTTTTCCATGGATCGAGCGAATTCGTGGGCAGCAATCTGGGTGTGTGGAATCCATCGTAGAGTTTGTTTGGTCCGTATTTCAGTATCGTACTCCATCTAAACGAAGACCCCCAGCCTTTGAATTTAACGAACATGGTGTCCCAAATGGTCAGATCTGTTATGACTCTATATCCTATTATCTCCGAAGACACGTCATAGGTTGATTTCAGGTATGAAAGATTCCTCATTGATGGCGTTTGTAGATGTTTCATCTTTGACATCAGATTCTTTAAGGATGTTGTTGGAACCAGAAACTGTCTGGAAAGATAGTAGCAGAGCTCTTCCATCATTATGAATTCCTTTCGTGTTACTGACTGGTCACCAAGTCTGCGGGGAGGGAGTTGCTCAACATCGTAAAAGAAAGTATGCATGAGTTCATGTGTCATTGTTGATCTAAGTCTGACCTCATGCGAGAGTAATCTCTCATCAATTCTTATTAGAAAACCTGAACTATTTGCCTCGACAGACCCCTCCGCAGATATTTCCATCCTTGGTACGTAAACCACTGTTACCTCTGCCTTTCCGATTTTCCTGACTCTGAAAGGATCCACTGGTTGACTGGTATTGCTGCTCTGTTGGAGAATTATCTCCAAGTCAGAGCAAAGAGCGCTCTTCAGACGCTTCAGTATACTTTCCCTGCTGTTCTTACTCAGATATAGCGAATCCTCAGATCCTTTTCCTAACTTCCGAGCAATCAAATTTTCAATTGAGGAATTATGTCCCAAGAACCGGCCTGCCGCTATTCTGTGTCCTCGAACAACTGCTTGAAGGTTGTGAAGCCCCTTCTACTCCTTGAGTTCAGAGCAACGAATCTATCATGAATCTTCGGAGGAATGTATTCACTTGATCCAAAGGATATACCATTGTAATGAAGCAGCTTGAAGAAGTCCTCCATTATTCCAACGATGTAAGTTTGAACCTTGGAGTCGCGGAGTTTTGGTGTTACGAAAAGTGAGAGATGCGACAGATTCTGGAATTTCTTTACTAGATTGTTACGTTGAGAAATAGTCCTCTCGATTACTGCACGCATAGTGCCAGGAGTAGGAGAATATGGCGGTCTGTTTTTCGTCAAAGAAGAGAGCGTCTTAATATTCGGATTTCCGTCTTCGTCCAGGTAGACAACATTTGTTTCCAACTCCTTGTAAAGTTTTGCGGGATCAGGCATCATATATAGCAGGCAATCCCCAGGAACAAGTTTTTTCTCACTCTCTAGAACCGGGTTCAGGAATTCAACGATCTGCTTCTCTAAAACTAATCTCTCTTGTGGATCTTTTATGTGGCGATCAATCGCTGTGTAAAGATCTCGGTTAGAGAGTATCGTCGTATAGTCGCACAGAATAAGCTCCTGGTAGGGAATCCTTTTGAAATAATGATCGAGGATGTACTCTGATGTCTTGTCTTGTGCTCTTAGGAAAGATAGAAGTTCGTCATCTCCCATTTTGAGCATTTTTTCAGAGAAATCCTGCTTTTCTGTTTCTCCTAAAGACTGATAGTAAAAGTTGAAAGCCTCTATAGCCATTGCGGAAAAGGCGTTCTTTGTTCTGTTGGTATGAACTAGTTCGGCAAGCGTGTATCTTAGTTCCAAAACATCGAAAAGAGAAGAGAGAACGGAGAACTTGATTTCTTTTCTCTTGCTTAGAAGTCTATATGCAAACACGCACTGCGCCTTCCTTTGAGGCTCCTCTGTTTTTTCACTAATTGTGGCGTATTTCAGGAATCTCTCATCGTAGGTCTTGTCGATTCCGCAGAAATAAAAGTCTCTAGGCAGATAATCCAAGATGTCTGCACAGACTGTATTAAGGACTATTTGACTCCCTGCAAAGAGAAAGCGACTGTCAGCCATTTTCTCCAGGATATCTTCGTTTTCGAAGAGTTCTTGGGCGAGAGCGTCTATCTTGCCCTTATCTCCCTTTAGCAGCCTATATGTGAATACGATAAGTGTCTGCGCGACCTGCTTTGCCAGTCTATCCTTTTCATCGCTGGGAATAACCGAGATCTGATTCAATACTGCTTTCTCGTTTTCCTGAAGCTTGTCTCTGTATTCATCTAGATAGCTCTGAATGACATCTTGTGATTCAAGTAGACTCCTTATACGGTTGGAGACGCACGCAAAAATCTCACTGTCTTTTCCAAGAATGAATTTGTTGATGGTCTGGTCTTCCCATTGTTTCGGGAATATGTTTCCCTCTTTTTCCAGCGTGTGGGAAAGAGGAAACTCGTGTATATCGTGCAACAATCCCGTTAGCCTTACGATTAACTTGAAGAATAAATCTTGGAGTTCATTCTGACCAAATACTCTATACTCTGAAAATCTGTTGTAGCAAATCTTGTTTATCAAGGTTTGAGTCATGTGCAGTACCCCAAGACTATGTTGGAAGCGAGAATGTTCAGCCCCAGGAAAGACTAGATGAGTTGTGCCTAGTTGCCTTATTCTCCTTAATCTCTGAAAAATCTCTGTGTCTATTACACAGGTTTCAAGGTGGTTCCACAGGATATCGCCGTGAATAGGATCTCTAACCGTCTTGTCTTCAAGTGATAATTGCACAACCAGATACTTCGACAAGACCAGTGCGTCTGTCTCCTCCAATCAAACACCTCACTAGATTAGTCTTCCCGAAACGAAATAAACGTTGCTGGTAACATGACTAGATAGATCTTGGAAAGCCTCCTGCAATGTAGACTTCTATTCTGCTTCACAGAATCACACACACGACCCCAGGTATGATGGAACGAATCTAGCTATACTTCCCATAAGCAGGATCAGTCTCAATCGTAAACCTGAAACGCTCTTTGTCCTTGCAGCGGATAGCGTCCAGAACCTCTCCGTAGCTGGCCCGTTCAAGCTCGAACACGTTAGCCTCACGCCCAATCCGCC
>Ga0315289_10004821_pt1 | contig 20085 bp, 17 predicted proteins | sample YL17G11_40_MG_FD_203452 | JGI IMG/M metagenome (GOLD analysis project Ga0315289, IMG submission 203452) | Sediment microbial communities from Yellowstone Lake, YNP, Wyoming, USA - YL17G11_40 | ecosystem: Environmental > Aquatic > Freshwater > Lake > Sediment | place: USA: Wyoming | collected... | reverse complement strand
CACACTGACATTCACCGATGCTAGAGGCCTGTTTACAGGCGAAGTCAAGTACGCGCAAGCTGACTGGGTTGAGGTTTATCCAGGCATGAAAACGCAGGCACCACTCACTCCGCTACGCCTCTACGGCGGGAGCCCTGAGATCTTCCGTAGAGCCTCCACGGGAACCGACTATGCGGGCACCCGTGAATATGTGCCCGGCGACGAGTATCACAGGATTGAATGGAAAGCGACAGCACGCCTTCGAACGCTCATGGTGAAGGAGTTTCACCCAGAAACGCAAACCATGCTGCAGATACTGATTGACGCTGGAAGAACGATGCATCAGCAATCCTTCGTTGGAACCAAATTCGACGAGGCCCTCGCGGTTTCACAGCTGCTTGTTGGATTAGGAAAACCCGTTAGCATCTGGGTTTACGACGAAACCGGAGTCGTAGAAGCGATCAAGCCGGCAGAGGCCGAGGAACAGCTTGCCAGCCTTCAAAAGCTACCGCTTGCCCTTCGAACACAAGTCGCAAACGAGGAGCTTGCCCTGCGCGTTCCACCTCGAGCCCGGCGGCCGGAAACGCCTGGTCTGCTCGATGGGGATCGATTCACAATGTTTGTCCGACTGCTCCAACTGAAACTGGGTTTAGCTCACAGAAAGACTGGCGTTTACAGAGCCGTTGTCGAAGCGATGAAGGCAAGCCCGCACGGATTCTTGATTGTGTTGACGGATCTAAAGACCAACAACGAAGCTCTCCTGGAGGCTTCTTCAATCCGCCAAAATCGGAGTAGGGCTATCGTGGCACAGATCGGCTCGTCTTGGCGACTGGGTAGTAATTTGGAGGAGGCATATGCCGAGTACCAGAGCAATAACCGAATCTTGAACCACCTCCAGAGTCTCGGCTTAAAGGTGTTCGACCTACGGCCGGAAAGGTTGATCGAACGCGTAGCCCATACATTGTCACCGAAGATTTTACCCGTGACCGCTTTCATTGGACATTGATAGAACACATCGCGTGATCCTTACGCAGCGTTAGGCTACAAGTCCTGAGCCTCGGAAGTGTGATAGGATGAGAACAGATTCTCTAATTCGCCGGCACACTACGAGAGAGGCGGACTAGCTGCCGCGAGAACGCATTTGCGAGTGGACTGTTGCCGAGGGATTTCTGGAGAGAACGCCAGTGCACACATTGCCAAAGTACATGTATATGGAGAATGTTCAATTCAAAACGTGGCTACGGTCGACCATTGTGTCTGCCAGGTGCCCGTGGGGTCAACCCAGAAGAAGAGCGTGTCCATATTGCTCTTCTTCACATACGTGATCCAGTCATTCAAGTTAGCATAGCAGTCGAAGTCTGAGCCTCCCTTAGAGAATATTAGCCAAGTGAGCGCAGTCTTCCCATACTGAATCGACAATTGAATGTCCAGATCTATCATTCCTTTGTTATTGTAGTTGTCATTGGTCACTCTAACACATGCATACTCGGATGTCCAAGAGAACAGAGTATTCAAGGCTTGGGCTGACCAGTCAGTAGCAATGAACTTCAGACTAGGGTTCACTGAAAGACCAGCCTGAACGATTGATAGAAACTGTGACTTGGTGATAGAAGAACAGGAAGGGCAAGTGAGAAACTCGTCCAATTCGACAACATCGGCTCCTATTGAGGCAGCTTTCTTTGTAGAGTCAATCGCGACCTTCAGAGTCTTCTGGAGCGTCGGCTGGGGAAACGGACCTGCCATCACGAAAGTCCTGAAACCACTGGCTTTCGCCGCATTGATCCAAGTTGATATAGTGTTCCACTCTGAGACAGAGCCCGACTTTACGTACGTACCAACCAGAGTGAAGTTTGCCTGTCTTAGATCCGAGAACGACGGACCTGGAAGTCCGCGAACCAATATGTCAGTATCGAAGAGTATGCCCTTCTCATGCTCCGTGTACGGAGTGCAAGATGTCGGATTCGACGGTTTAGCATAGGCCAAACCCGATCCATATACGGTCGAGACCAAGACTAACAGCACTAACATTATCGCTAAATGCGTTCTGGCAGAGGTCATCTCTCATCGTGGATGGCGATGGTCCGTTCAGAGGAGTGAACCTGCTGTAACCGTGAAAGTGGAAGCAGGGTTACGCCCATCCCGACTCTGCATCTCCCCTAGTGCGGCGTCAACGCGGATATCGAAAGAGGAACCTCGAGCGGCACTGGGCAAAAGGCGACGTTGGCCTACGTCACTGACTGCTTTCTTGCCATGATCGGCTTGTCCCTGGGACTGGGGTCAGAGCACCGAGCATGGTGCTTCGAAATGATTGCCTGCTGTTCTGCAGATCGGAATTTGATAGACGAGAACCCCTTAGGAAAATGAGATAAATTCAATGACCAGGCTAGAACCTGTCAATCGTGTCCTTCGCGAGGCAGATGGGCGTCATTGAGGACTCCTAGAAGATCGAGAGAGGGCTATTTCGCAGTCTCGCTAGTAGCAGGGGCACTAGTAATTCGCCAGCTATATCTAGCTTCAAGGATACCTCCGGTCGACGTATTCTATACTCCAGCGCACGATTTGGGAATTGCACTAGCACTTTCGAGTAGTGGCTCAACTTTCGCCGCTGAGAATCTTGTACCACGTGAAGCGATCTACGCAACCTACCCCGCTGTTCACATCTTCGCTGTGACGCTCGGATCGATTACGGGGTTGAGCATATCATCCCTTTGGAACTGGATGGGGTTTCTTCTAGACCTCTTATTGTTCCTGGCAGTCTTCCTAACAGGCCGGCGTCTCGCTGGTTCCAACTTTGGGGGGGCAATCGCCGTTTCTTACCTTCTCCTGAGTGATCGACTGCTAGACAATGGGATACATACTATGCGCGAAACGTTTGCGATACCGCTCATAATTTTATCGCTTTATGTTGTGCTCATGATGGTAGACCGGCCACATCGTGCGCTCGACGTTGTCCTTATTGTTTTGTCAATGACTGTATCGTTCTGTCACCCGGTAACCTCTCTAATTCTGGCGGGATTCATGTTGCTCGTGAGCATCGCGGGTCGAATTGCCGGCCGAGTTGGTGTAAGAGTCCCAGCGCTGGCAGCTACAATCACAGTGCTCAGCTGGTACGTCTATCAAAGCCCCAGATACTTGGGATCCTACGCGTCGATACTACGCAAGCTAATTGCATCTATGTCCGGAACGGCCTATGAATACATTGTCCCACCGTATCCCGCCTCATTCTCGATTGATCTACTTTTGTTCTATTCGTTCAAGTGGGCCGGTCTGCTCTTAGGACTCTGCGCAATCGGGTTCACGTACCTTCACCAAAGAGGGCAGAGGAAGACGGGTTCCAAATTCGTAGGTGTTTGGTGGTACTTGACGATGAGCGCCGCTGCCTTCCTCGAATATGGGCTGGTCAGATTAGGCGGATGGAGATTCGGCGGCCTATACTATGCCGCTGATCTGTTCAATCGGCTTGAGAGCTATGTCTTCATGGTTTGGGCTCCCTTGCTGGCGTACGCATTTACCGGCACTAGGCTGAGAAAGTATGGAGGGTTTGTTTTCGCTTTTCTTCTCGTCTCTGGCGGTGTAGTTTTCTTGATGTCCCCTGGCACAGTTGGGATGGTTCAGTTCGAGTCCGTCGCTTCAGAGCATTTCACACCACATTCAGCGATGTGGGACTTTTGTGCATCAAGATGCAGCGGAGTCATCCTTACTCCCCATGATTCAGTGCCCTCGTCAACATACATCGAAGGGATCCATTTTCGTCGTACAATTGGCTTGAATGAACTCGAAGCAACAGATCTTAAGACGCCAGTAGTGTTTAGCTATGTGGACTTCGAAGTAGCGCTATATCCTCTAGGGGCATCCTTGACCGATCGCAAATCGTCGACTGTATACTCAGGAGGATATGGGCGATTACTCTATCTGATTCTAGGCAACTATACCGAGTCCTAGCCTCGCGCCAAAGATTGGACGCGACTCATGAATTGAGTGGCGACGCGATCAGAGTCATGCGGCTGCACCAGTTCGAGACCCTTTCTAACTAGAGCAGATCTATTCTCTGGCTGAGTTATTGCGTTGACGGAGAAGTCAAATGCCATCTTAGCGGAGGGCTCACTTATCCCATAACCGTGCCATCGGTCAAAGAACACAACCGGCACTCCGCAACTCATCGCTTGAAACTCGATTGCGCCAGCAACACCCAGCTTGAATTGACCGATGACAAGATCAGACTCCCTGCACCAACTTGGCATCTCGAAATATCGGACTATTGGAATCAGAAACACATTGCTTGCCCTGTCAGTGACGTTCTTGCGAAGCCATTCCAGATACTTGTTGTTTCCTTCCTCAAAGTAGGCAATTTGGACAATTCTGCCCTTGGGAAAACGAGCGGCCAACATCTCAATTAGCTGCAGAATTATCGAGGGCCCCTTGGAGGAGTCCAGTCGTGTTGGAGAGAAAATCAGCGGCCGTTCGTCTTCTGAGAACTGTGTGTCGCGTTGTGCAAAGCGCTTAGTGTCAATTGGGACAGGAAGATATGTTGCTTCAATTCCAAATCGCCTACCCGCATCTACCAGATCAGGCGTTGTGCAAAAGACAAGATTGTTTCTTCGGAGTGCCGACAGGCTGATGAGTTTCCGCGGTCGCGGGCCCCCTGCCTTTCTTATGTCACTTCCATGCAAGATCACTACATGTCTGCAAAGCCTAATCGTTCTCAAGATAGCGCCGAGAAACCATGAGGTCGGATTGTTCGACACGACCACATCAAAGCAAGGATCGCCAGCAAGAGCTGACGATGTCGAAATCAGTTTATATGTATCAGCATATTTGACTTTCAAGGAAGCCGCGGAACTTATGCCAATGCTGCGAAAAGTCTCCGGTAGCACAAGCGTAGATGAGTGGCCTTTCCTTGCCAATGCTTCTGCGAGCGTTACCACACTAAGCATAGCATGCAGAAACATGAATCGCAGTCCAGGGCACCCCCTAACTTTCTTCGTAAATATCTGCAATCTATCGGGAACCTGGCTAGGATGAGAAATAAGACTATCGTTGTGGTTACCTCACTTGAGGCTGAGGCGCAGGCGCGAGTAATACGCGAGATTACTGCTTTGGTTTCTGCAGGATACCGTGTCGAAGTTGTCCAAACAAAGAGACTATACCTAGACGGCGTCGAGCGGGGTCCTAATATCGATAGATTGCAGGCAACAAAGACATTAGAAGTACCGTTTCTAGCCGTCGGCCTACTCACTGCCCGCTCAAGATCCAACACGTTCCTCTTGGGCCTCAGCCTATTCTACCTCGCATCTTCTCTGTTGTATTTCTCCAGACTTTTTCAGCAAGTCCTTGTGACGACTATACGGCAGAGACCTCGCATCCTCTTAGTTCACAACAGCCCAGACCTTGTGGGGCTGGCAGCAGCTGTGTTCAACCGTATTCTTGGCCAACAGTATGTCTACGAAATACACGATTTGACGCCCGAATTGTATTGCGAGAAGCTGGGAATTTCCCACTCGAGTCTTCTATACAGGATCCTGTTCCTCCTGGAGAGAATCGCAGTTCAGAACGCAAAGCGTGTGATTGTGGTCAACCGCACAATGAAGGCATGCCTCTTGAAGCGTCATCCAATGGTTCGATCGCAGTCGGTAGTCGTAGTCTATAGTGCCTGGAGCAGATCGGAGATTCATCAACTGATGCAGGAAGCCACACTCTCAGATCGTCAATCGTACAACCTGCAAGACGGAATAACACTCGCATACAGTGGCGACATGGAGGCTGAGAGACGAGGTATTTCGGAACTTCTGGCAGTCACACGCGATCTTCTGAACGAGGGGCACAATATCAGGCTGTTGCTTATAGGTGACGGGGAAATGCGTGAATCCATACTGGAATACATTTCCTCGAATCATTTGTCAGGGAACGTCTTTTTGACGGGGTGGCTATCTCTCAAGGATTATGTCGCGTTACTGTCCAGCTGCCAGGTCGCTGTGATACCGCTTCGAAGGACGCCCCTCACGAACATTGCCACTCCAAACAAGTTGTTTGAATACATGGCATTGGGGAAACTGGTTCTCGCCAGTAGATTAGCGGGCATGTGCGAAGTCATAGAAGACGGCCGTAACGGGTTACTGCTCGATCCGGAACGATTGATGATATCACTTCGAGATCAGATCAGGAGAATACTAGTCGAAGGAATTCCGCCGAAACTTCCTGCAAACGCAAAACGCGATTTTGAGGAGAGATTCTCGTGGGAGACCCAGAACAGCATCTTCTTGGAAGCCATCTCGTAGTAGCCCGGAACCTGCTTCACACCATCCAGAAGGAAGTCAGTCGAAGCTCTTATGCCTCCACAACGGGGCACAAGGGTCTTTGAATTTGCACACTGCTTTTCTAGGTTAGCACGTGAAGCGGTACCTGCGGCTCATTATCGTTTCCTCAAGCTCGTAATTGCGAGTCACCTGTGCCGAAACTTGCAGACTCGGAAAGTCCTCCATGAAGAAGAGCTGTCAACACGCGCTAGGACGCTTTCTGAAGAAGAGCGTGACCGGACACGCTCTCCCTCTCGTCAAGTATAGATACTTGACGATTATCCAATTCCCTAACTTGGGAAATCGATCGATCAGTCTTGCGATCCGTGCCTTTAGTGTAGGTTTCGCTAGAAGTGCGTCAAACCTTTCGCTTACGTAGTCTGCAAAACTCTCATGAGTCAATTTGTGCATGAACTGAAATCCAAAGGATTCGAACTCTTTTATCCAAAACCTCTCGCCACGGATATTCACGCGATATTTACCCCCGTGCGTTGTGTAATACATCATGAAAAATACTCCGTCGTCCTTGATGACTCGACTTGCCTCACCAAGTGCATTCTGATAGTTGTTCAAGTACTCCAAGATACCGCACGCTGTGATCATGTCAAAGCTGTCATCGTCGAAAGGCAGTCTATCCTTATCGAGATCCGCTTTCATGAGATAGGGGCGAATTGCCTCACTTGCATGACTAAGTGCGTACTCACTCAGATCAACCCCATAACTCTCTATTTCCATGCTTCTGAAGACAAGAACCAATCGCCCTGTTCCACATCCAATGTCCAAGACTTTGCTTGGATTGAACATTGTCACAAGCCGATTCGCTAGCGCCACATGGGCGAGATGTGAAACTGGATCTGACTTCTGGTGATCGAAGTAATCTTGCCAATACTCTTCATTGCTCATCTCTATCCGGCGGAAAAGGTTTGAGCAAGGAAACCATATATGCGTACCTACCACAGCAGTGATTTGTAATAGCCGAGAACATTTTGCAGAGGCAGCTATTGCAGGTATACCTGTTCTGGCGTCATACAGTTCCTGCGTGAGGCTTCGTGTTGTAGTAGGTTCTAAAGACTTCGAGATCGTTGAATCTGAGGTAGTAAACTGTGAACGTTCTCAAGAATCGTTCGATCTTGCCTTGAGTTGTGGGTTTTCCAATGGAAGCCATGATGTGCTGGATTCCATTGGCTTCGCAGAAGTTTGTGAACTGGCTTGGGCCGTCGGTGCTGTAGAGTTGCGTGCCATGGTCGTATAGGATTTGGCGTGGTCTTCGACCGCCGGATAGGCAGGTCTTCCATGTGTGGAGGATTTGTGTGGTGGTTGCGTTTCTGGAGAGGCTTGCTCCTACGAGGTATCTTGAGCTTTCATCCAGGAAGGCGATTAGGTAACGGTTGCCGTAGCATTTGATGTCGGTCTGCCAGAGGCCGCCTGGACGCCTTCGTTGCCAACGTTTGAAGTTTCTATTTGGCTTTCACACACACCAGTGGTTCTTGAAGAGAGATCCTAGTCGTTCTCATCCATGGATCCATTGTGAACAGGTTTATGATACTTTCAGAGACAGCAAACTCTGTCCCCTTCTCAGCGGCAAGCTCACGATGAACCGATTCCCGATCTTCGACAGACTATCAATCGGCAAGGGACTGCCATCTAATAGAGCAGTTGTGATCTCTCCTGATTTCAGGCGGACAGAGAGGGCAAGTGAAGGATAGTCCTGATCAGACTCGATTGCGACGTTCCAGAAACCGTCCTTTCCCTCTTCTAACCGCAATCGCGCTCTCTGTCTCGCACAATGATAGGAAAAGAGTTCGCCTAGTGTCATGAATCTCGCACCTCGCCGCGAACCTTCTCTTACCAGAGACCAATACACGTCCCACCACGCCCTATCTTCGCTCGGCCTCACAGAGACGCCACTGTTGTGCCAAATGACAGTAAGAACGCCATGCAAGCTTGCAACTTCTTCCAGAAGCTCAGTGCACACGTTTTGTGCTGCTTTTGGAGAGAGATTCATGTGGCTTCTTTCTCTCAATGTCCGGTCCATTATCGCAGGGGGGATCTCAAGAAGAGAGACCGGTTTCTCACGCTCAATATCATATAGGGTCCACGGAAAACAAGTCGACGCTCTATATCCAATCTCCTCAGAAAACATGGCCGACGAGTCGTAGCTGAAACCGGCACTTGCATATTCGGCGAACGTTTTCGGATAAGAGAATCGCAGATAGTGGGCTCGCACTCCGACCACCTTATTCCGCGTTACGCTTTCAAGCATCTTCTTGTGAATCCGCAAGGCACTTCCATTGTGCTTCGTCTCGAACGGAGCATGACAGCAAATCTCGAACCCTGTTTCTGAAAGCTTTCTTGCAGCCTCAGCAACTATAGGGTTCTCAGTGCTGTAGTTACTATCCATCGGACTCGCGTTTGCAAGGAAAAAGAACGAAGATCGCGCGCCAAGCCGACGCTCCGAGAGGCTAATCTCTTCAAGTCGCCAGTATGGTTCGTATTTCCGAAGCACATTGTGTAGTGAGCGCGGTATCAATGCTAGGAAGTCACTGTTACGTGTGTGCAAGGCGGACAGCACGTACAGAATTCCAAGGATCATTCTGCTGAGTGTACGACCAAAGTTTCCGGAGAAAAGGTCGAAGGCTAACGATGGTACGAACTCCGAGGGTTTGGGCGCCAAGAAATCCACGTCATGAGATAGGGACATGCAAAATGTCTGCGGACCCGGCACGGTCCATTTCTGAACGAATGGATAACCCCTGAGAAAAGCGGTCTCTGCCAGAATCGTTTCCAGAATCCTAGCGTAGTAGTCAACTACGGGTGTACGTAGGTAACCTCGCAAGTGGACCAAGGTGGACTCTAGCCTTATCCTTCCGTATGCATCCAGACGAGATGACTTCACATTCTTAGACTGGTGCATACCAGAAAGTGTCAACAAGAAAGCGGTGGACCGGAAAACTTGAGGTCCAAATCTGACTAGGCACTGTCTCCCCTTCGTCTTCACCACAACGCTCGGAAAGTGAACCCCACCCGCCTCGGTTTCGCAGAGAACTCTAGCCCGCGAGTCCAGACTCCCAAGAACAGGAAGCGAGTAGAATACTGGCAAGATCTTCGGAATCCCAGGCGAGTGCATCCAACCAGAAACATCGGGAAAAGAATCGCAGATATCGAGGATCTCAACTCCGAAAAGTTCGTTGACTTCTGATGATCCATTGGGACCCACGAGAATGACTGACAGTCTTCCGCCTTTGACGATCTTCTGCAAGAGATGCTCATATGCAATGCTAGTCTCCGGCAGAACCAGGGCTGAGAGGGCGTCAGCAAGATAGTCAATGTCGGAATCTGAGGAAACCGACGTGATGTCTATCCCGATTCGCGAAGCAATCTCGTTGAGACCGTAGATGACTGACGGGTCTTCAATGTCTCGCCATATCCCCAGCAAACTGGTTTCCTTCACTCAAAGACGTTAACAGTGGTATGAGCCCTGTGCTTGATAAGTCATGATCAGATCCAACCTGTTGAGCTGTAACTCCAGATGCGATGCCCCAGGTACCCGGAATGTAATCTTTGACGATGTGATGCGTGATCTCGCGGACGGCTTTCCCGAGTCCCTCGGTGTTGAACACATAGCAGACTCGTCCTTTTCGCGTTGGTTTTGCCACCTTCGAAAATGGATCGCTCTCACCTAAGGTTTCGTGAGTCGATATTCTGAGCCCCCTTGCGAGGTCCAGCGTCTTCTTCTTGGTCCCCGCCATCATGAACACTTCTATGTCCGGGATCGCCACAGAGTATCATCACTGAATTTCCTCCCTGTGTCTTGACGTAGCCAGTGATGATTCGGCTCCAACCGGAAGGAAGACGTCTATTCTCTCTTCGTCGATTGCTCGGACAATCAATTGAGCAAATTCAGGCGAGGCCGGTCCGGGACTATGACTCTTCTTGTGCAGAATCTCCAATAGAAGGCTTGACTTCTCTGCTGTGGCGAACAAGCCTCCATGGTTATTCCATGCGCGGCCAATGACCTGACTATGGCGAGGGAATGACGAAGTTCGTCATCGCTGACCAGTACTCTCATATGTCAAATACCTCAACCGGAACCTAGTTTCATCTCGCCGTGGTCTCTCGGCTTGCTCCTATATGTGTCTCTATCTTCCTGTCTGGACCGGTGACTCTGAGTGCACTCGCTCGTACGTCTCGGAACAATAGGTGGAATAAACACTCGGGTAACCCGCACCAATCGATGTATGTCGATGATCCGCAAACAGTTATTTCTCCGCACATCTTTCATGCACAATGCACGAGCCACGTCTAGCCAGACGTGCTGTCAAGCCGTCTTCGAGGTTTCATGCCAAAGATGCTCAGGATCGAGGTAGTGGAGTTAAAGGAAGATCAGTACGCAGCATGGGATCACCTAGTTGAGAATTCCCCTCAGGGCACAATATTCCATACGAGTGCTTGGCTGGCGACATGCGGCAAACTGCTGAACCAAAAAGTGAAACTTCTCGGTTGTTTACACGCCGGTAGGCTCATAGCCGGGTGTCCGTTTTTTGCTCATACCATCTTTGGATTGGCAAGGCTTGCTTATTCTATCTCCGGCATGACACCATTTGGTGGAGTCGTTCTGGCGCAACCTACTACCTCACGGAACCGACAACAGGAAAACCTATCCATGAAAATCATCGGATCTTTGTGCCAATCGATCGCCGCCTATCACTTTGACCACGTGCAATTGACCAACTCGCCTGCCCTTGTTGACGTTCGACCGTTCACTTGGAATGGATGGAGTAGCAAGGTACGTTACGCATATTACGCGGATACGGATGTAGAGTTTGAGACCCACGTCAACCCGAAGGCAATGTCGCATATAAGGCGGGCCATCAAGAGCGGGATAGCGGCCCGGAAATCCGAAGACGTATCAGCCTACTGCAGATTGTTCTTGATGACTTTCCAGAGGCAAGGGATCGAACCTCCCGTTACTGAGTCATTTCTCGCGCACATCTTCGATCTACTGAAGTCACGGAGCTGGGGTGAGATGTGGATTGCTGAAACGGCTTCCGGTGAAATTGCATGTGCGGAGATCCTTGTCTGGGACAGCAAAAGGGCCTATGCGTGGTCTGCGGCTTCAGACACACAACTGAGAAAGACAGGAGCAACTTCCCTGCTCTTGTACAGAGAGTTCGAAGAGCTCAAGCGAAGAGGCGTCAAGGAATATAGCCTCATGTCCGCGAACATTCCTAGTTTGGCGAGTTTCAATTCAAGCTTCAATCCCAGGCTGGTGTCGTACTACGAGGTCGAGAAGTCAACTCTGAAGTTTCGCATCGCAAGGGAGGCCGCGATTGCCTCCAGGCGACTATTTCGCAGGCGGACATTCTCATGTTGACGATGCTCAGGCAGATATTCAACCTTGCCAAAGCAGGGATATATGCAAATGATATCATCATAGTATTTCGCCACGAAATGCAGACTCGGCAGAAATCTTCCGCCAAGGTGTTTTGTGCCACTGAAAAAGACCTACCGGACATTCTTAGTTTTCGGTCTCAACAGTACACCGGGCGCTTAGCAAAACTGTATCATCTAGAGAAGTTCAAGAATGTGTTTCGTGAAGATGATATTAGACGGTCATGGTCGAAAGGCGACTTGGTGTTTCTCGCACATCTGAACGGTATGTGTGTAAGTCGTTGCTGGGTAAGGTGCGGTCCCCAAACAGTTTTCCTGCAGTTCCCGTTCTTGCGCATGAACCTTGGGGTGAACGAAGCATTTGTGTTATATGAAGAGACAATACCGGAAGCTAGAGGCAAGAATATCATGCCTCACGTGCTGTCATGGGCATCGAGGGCTCTTGAGAAGAAAGGATTTAGCGTGTATTGCTCAGTTCAGGAGAGAAACGTGCCCGCAGTCCGGGCATCGATAAAAGCTGGATTCATTCAGGTACAGAGGATTAGATTCATAGGGTTCCTTTGGATAAGCGTGAAAAAATCCCTAGAACAACAGGCTTGGCCAGTGGGCCACTGAGGAGAAGATCCTTACCGAATGTATTCAGCTCGACGATGCAATCTTCCGACTGCATCCGTCGCATAGGAGATAGAAACAAAATGACCCCTGTATGGACTCTTCGCAGATACGAGACTGAAGACGAGGACGCAATATTGGAGCTGCTAAACGCTGCATTCGGAAAGTGGCACAGTCCAGAATATTGGAGATGGAAGTACACAAGGAATCCCGCCGGTCCTCCCATAATCTGGCTTGCAGAACACAACAACAAGATAATCGGCCACTACGGCATCACCCCGATAAGGATGAAAATCGGCAACGTGTATGTGACAGGATCCTTTGCCGATGACGCTGCAACACACCCAGACTATCAGGGGCGAGGCGTCTTCTCGTCGATTGTGAATAGGTCATACCTCGATGCCGGTCAGAGAGGCATACCGATCACGTTCGGGTTCGCCAATACGAATCTTGGACCCACCTACAAGAGATACGAACGCATGGGACACATTTGTTTCATGATCGCCATGACAAAGGTTTTCGACTGGGAGCCTTTCTTGGCCAAATATGCACAGAACAAGCGCCTCATCAGAGCTGCAAGCGCTGTCCTACGAAGAATACGTAGACCCAGATCTTCAAGAGGCGACTTGAATATCGAAACGATCGATCACTTTGATGAAAGGAGCGACGTATTCTGGGAACGGGTATGCCGCAATTTCCAAGTAGTCGTAAGAAGAGACCAAACGTACCTGAACTGGCGATACGTGGGTCATCCAGAGAAGGAATACACAATCCGCGCAGCAGTGGAAGGCCGCAGGTTTCTTGGATACTCTGTGCTGGCCCGACAGCGACGGGACAACCTCAGCCTGGGCTTGATCGTGGACATCTTGGGTTTCCAGGACCATCGCGATGTGGTTGGTCACTTGATCGACGACGCCGTAAGATGTTTCGAGCAGCAGAATGTTCACGGGGTTAGCTCCACGATTTCAGAGATACATCCATACGGATCTCTTTTTGGGAAAGCTGGCTTCATCAGACATCCCCATCGGAACTTGGCCCTACACTCAGCCGTCAATCTGCCCGGTTCTCCTATAGATGAGAGACAAGTCTATTCACAAGCCATCCTGCTCTCACGAAATCGTCTTTTGAAAGAGAAAGCCAACTGGTTCATGACGTACGCAGATGACCTCTAGCGACAAGACGAAGAAGGATGCAAGTCTCTTGTGTCTCGATTTCCACACACGTCGGGATAGCGCTAAACAACGTCTGTATCCAAATGTGGAGATAGTCCTGAGCTATCGCCGTCTGAGAGAACGAAGTGAAATGAATGAGACGACAATTCCGAGAAGAGCTAGCAAAGACCGCCAAAGGATGCGGCACAAGGCCGGACCTGCCTCCCCGCGTGGGAGCTCTCGCGGTACGTCCCTAGCCTTATTCGCCCATTCCACGGCTGATGAGTAGTATCGATCTTCGAAGGGAAGGCAAGAGGCATCGCACGCAACCAAGTCGACGGACTGCTTGAGCTCCTCGAGAAATGCGCCATGATCTATGCCGCCTCCCACAACTAATGAATTGGGAACTTCGTTTTGGGCACGAGACCCGTGACCCGCTTCCACATCCTACGAGAAGAAAGCGTGAGCTATACACTCGATCATGCACTCTGAAGAGAACGAAGAGGAAGAAATCAATCCTTTTCCTTTATGCATTAACCATGCGCAACGGGAAGGTCCTAGTTTGGGACTTCGGAGGCGTCTTCAACGGCAATGGGTCTTTAACGTTCCATTAGACGTTGGGACAGCGTTGCCCGAACCTTGTCGACATTGTTGTTTGCGAAGTACCAATCTGCGGTTCTTCTGAACCCTTCTTCATAAGACACCTTAGGCGCCCATTGTAACAACTTCTTCGCCACAGTCAGGTCAGCTGCCCTTGAGACAACTCCTTCAGGCCCTGACAGATCGTGCTCAATTTGCTTGGGTCTCCATCCCACAATGTCGAAGACCAGTTTAGCCGCCTGATCGAGTGTGATTCGGTCATCTCTCCCGGCGTTCACGGGAGAACCATCATCTATCTTCTCCCCGGCAAGAATCATAGCGTCCACTATGTCATCGACATACGTGAAGTTTCTATCCTGCTCCCCTGTCCCCCAGATAGCGAAAGGGTCCATCTTTGTAAAAGCCTTGGCGATCAATGCTAGTACTGCATGGGTCTCGTTCTCTCTGGGCCCATATGCGCTAAAGATACGCACTGATGATGTCTTCATGCCGTATTGTCGGTGATATGCCTTCAAGGCCATTTCTCCCATCAGCTTGGCCCACCCGTATTCGAGATCAGCAAAGGCCTTGTCTCTGACGAAAGGATCGGCGTCTTCCTCTTTCAGGAGATATCCAGATCCAGCCTCAATCTGAAGATAGCTCGGATAAACGCAAGCTGAGCTGGCGAAACATACTCTTTCTATCCCCTCTCGCTGGGTCTCCTCGAACACCATTTGGTCTAGTAGCATGTTGGTGCAACACTGGACAGGGTGACTGTCGATGTAGCCTCTTCCACCGTGCAGAGCTGCCAGATGAAAAACCACATCGATGTCTTTCATCACAGACCTCGCAAACGATCTTTCCTTGAGGTCTCCCTTCCAGACTGACAGGTTTCTCGAAGTCCACACGCCCGAGTTGTTGCGCTTCAGAGTGTATTCCAGGTTGCCAAACCTGCCACTCGAGAAGTCATCCGCGACTATCAGTACCGCACCCTTCGCAAGGAGAGAGTCAACCAAGCGACTTCCGATAAAAGAGGCGCCCCCAGTTACAAGCACAGCCTTGCCCTGCCAAAAGCGAGCGCCACCTTCCATATCACCTACACCTATCTATGCAGGGATGTCCTCACCAGTCCAAGTACTGGGAACGGCATGTCGGAGCACTATGGGCAGGAGCATGTGACCCCCCAGAATACTTCTCTCGCCGTTTTATGAACTTTGGGTGCGAACCCAGTCTCACCAATTCCTATCAGCTCGACCGGAGCCTGACAAGAAGACATGAAGGTCGCCGTGGCTAAGCCCTAGTTGATTCTAGCCGCTCGAACTTCTGGGTCTCGATTCCGAAGAACGTGCCAAGCGTGGCGACTAGCAACGCCATCTGAGTCTTTACGAAAGCCTGAACGCGTGATGACAGAGCGGTTACCAGCAAGCCAAAAGCAACCAAAGACAATATTGGAAAATTCCAGGGATTCAGTGCAGCCATCAATATCGTCCCAACGGAGGCCACTAGAAAGACAAACGGCAGGACCGTCAGCATCAGAACATGTGCAGGCATTATCAACATTCCAAAGGCACCAAATCTGTTGCGAAAAATCATGCATTTGAAAGCCAGCATGTTCTCAATGAGAGTTGCAGCTCTTCTCGCCTGTTGCTTGAAGGAATCCTGGATTGACTTGGGGGAGAGCTCATAATAGACTGCACTCGGTTCATACGCAGTCCGGTACCCGTCCAGTTTGGCTTGGAATGAAATACACGTATCTATTGCTCCTTTCTCGCGCAGGTCACGTCTCTCCACAAGGTGCGCGAACACGCTTCTCTTCGAAGCAGAGATTTCACCCTTTATGTCAAATGGGGAGTCGATCGCACTCTCGGCTGATCTGACGAGATCGTACAAGCTCCTGTAGGATACCTCTAGCCTTGGAGAATAGCCATCTTCGATGTTCTTTATTTCCTGTCTACCAGTAACTGCACCTATCTTGGGATCGGATTCGAAGCATGCAACCATCGCGTTCAAAGCATCGGGGTGGTACTCCGCCTCAGCCCCGGTGACACAGATTATCTCTCCAGTGGTTTCATCGAAACCTTCTATGATGGCCACGTTGAAGCCCTTCCTGCGCCCTTGCTGTATGACCTTGATCGATAGATCGCTTTCCTTCACCTGATTCTCGATCACCTCAACTGTCCTGTCAGTGGATCCTCCGTCAACGAAGACTATTTCGAGCCTCACCCTAGGATAGTGAAGATCGACAAGGTTTTCTATTCTTCTTCGAACGACTTTCTCTTCATTGTAAGTGGGTATTATTATCGAGATTGTGGGAGGACTCGCTGGGCGGGGGGGAAATGCTTTCCTAGGTTTGCTTTCCGCGTAGCGGACGCATACTACAAGATAGAACAGATAAAAGCCAACGAAGACCGCAATGCATACGGACAGTGCCATTTCTAGGATCGGCAATGCAACCCCACTGCGTCGATCTCGAGATATCAAGGATCTAGGGAAAAGCCTTTGCGCATCTGATCTTGGCCTGGGGACGCTATGGAGATGCAATTGATATTACAAGTACTAGGAGGCACGGTGAAACCGAAACGAAACAGCATAGAAGCGGCTCGGCTGACGGCAGGACAGCTGATTCAAGAGCTTCAGATCAAGCCAACTCACAAGCCGAGCCTAGATCTCGGACAGTCCTCAAACGACGGGGCCCGAAAGCGCAAGAGAGGATAGTCGGAACGTCGTTGCCAACGCTTATAGACCCATGATACAGATCAAATACCCTTGGATGATTCTATGAGCAGATCTCACCAATCCCGGGAAGCCGTTCGAAGCAGGCTACTGGCGATCAAGTCGCGAAGAGGCATCGCCACGATTCAAGCAGTGATTCTAGTCGCCTTGATCATAATTCCTTCAGCAGCAGCGTATTGGTACTATCAATCAATCCAAGTGGCATCGAAGGAGATTGTGATTGGGGCACCGCTTCCCCTGTCAGGGGCGATGGCTACGATCGGACTATCATGTCAGCGTGGTCACGACCTTGCCGTAGAGGATATCAATGCAGCAGGCGGGATCAAGGCGCTTGGCGGAGCCAAGATCAAGATAGTATACGCGGACATCAAGAGCGACCAAACCGTGACCATGTCTGAGACCGAGAGACTCATCGCAACGTATCATCCAGCCGCCATCCTTGGTGCCTACGGGAGCTCTCTTACCTATGTTGCCACAGAAGCATCAGAACGCAACAAGGTTCCCTTCCTCGCTCCGATGGCTCAGGCCGACGCCATAACGGACAGGGGCTTCAAGTACGTCTTCAGGCAGGCCATCCGAGCATCCCTCGTTGGCGCTAAAGCGGTGGACATGGTCGTCGAGATGTCACAGCGCTACGGCACACCCGTCCACAATATAGCGATCGTCTACGAGAACACGCTCTGGGGACAGACAAGTTCCGAGGGCGTTCGGAAACATGCACCAGAGGTAGGCTTTACGATCGTGTACGATGAAGCATACTCGCAGGGTAGCTCAGACCTCTCACCGATAGTGACTAAGCTCAAGGCCTCCAGTCCCGATGTCGTGTTCCTGGCCTCATATCTGAATGATGCAATCTTGATGGCGCGGACCTTCCACGAACTAGACTTTAACGCAAAGGCCTACGTGGCCATGGGTGGGGGATATCTCGAGCCTGATTTCATCAAGTCAGCCGGCAAGGACTCGGAGTACTTCTTCGCCGGCAGCGGCTGGCAGAGAGATCTGAAGATACCCGGCCTCGCAGATGTCGTCCAAAGGTACGAACAGAAATATGGAGTATTCATGAACGAACATGCAGGCCTATGCTACGCCGCCACCTGGCTGATAAAGGAAGTCTTAGAGCTGTCCGCTGCACGTCATCCCGATAAGCCGCTTGATCCTGATTCGATCCGCGAAACCTTCCTGAACATAGACATATCCAGCGGGCCTGCCGTCATGACAGCAGGTGGTCGAGCGAAGTTCAACGAGAAGGGCGACAACATATACGCGACGCATGTCTATCTGCAGGTCTTGAATGCAGCTCAACATACCGTTTGGCCATTCGACCGTGCCTCAACTGAACCTGTCTGGCCGGCACCGGCATGGAGCGAGAGGTAGCGGACTCCATGCTACCGCGCGCAATGAGGACCCTATTCCTGTTCTTTTGAACCTTCAACGCTCCAAAACCCTAATCAGCATTCTGTATCGACTTACCGAGCCAAGCTACCGAGCTAGATGACGTAGAAGAACATGGATCCGACGGTATTCGCTCAAGCGATCGTCAGCGGGATCTTGATCGGAGGCCTCTACGTACTGATCAGCATCGGTCTCACACTGATTTTCGGAGTCATGAGGGTCATCAATTTTGCGCATGGGGACCTGATGATGGTAGCCATGTATGTGACCTACTGGCTGTTCACTTTGTATGGAATCGATCCTTACATCTCACTTGTCGTGACCATACCGATTCTCTTCGTCATAGGTTCAGTCATCCAGAGATTCCTCATTGATCGCGTCCTTGCGGGCCCGCAGGAAAGCCAACTGTTCCTTACTCTTGGAGTAATGTTGGTTGTGCAGAACCTGGCTCTTCTCTTCTGGAAAGCTGACTACAGAGCGATAAACACCTACTACACTGGGGCTGTAATCAGACTGGGCGGAGTATTCATCAGCGTTCCAAAGCTCACGTCTTTCTTTGTTGCCGTAGTTCTCACAGCGCTGCTCTACATATTCCTGACGAGAACCAGAACGGGAAAGGCGATGCGCGCGACCGCTCAGAATAGAGAGGTGTCATCGCTCATGGGCGTAGATGTGCGCCGAGTGTACGTGATTGCTTTCGGTATTGGGACGGCCTGTGTAGGCGCCGCCGGGACCCTCCTCTCGACATTCTACTACATTTCGCCAACCGTGGGGACCACATTTACCCTGATGGCATTCCTGGCTGTGGTGTTAGGAGGCATGGGTAGTTTCACAGGTGCACTCTTTGGAGGTCTCATCGTAGGTCTCGCAGAGTCGCTCGGAGCGGTGTATGTTGCAACCCAATACAGAGAGCTAGTAACCTTCGTGCTGTTCATCCTCATCCTACTCGTCAAACCGTCCGGGCTACTCGGCAGGAGCCGTGTCTAGCAGCTGGAGATGGCATGACGACCAAGAAATCGACTATCCTGCTGAGGTCAAAGGCCTACGTTCCCCTAGTCATCATAGTACTTCTCGCAGCAGTCCCTTCTGTCACATCAAATTCATACGTACTACATGTTCTGATCATGATTATGTTCTACGCGGTGCTGAGTGAGGCATGGAGCATATTGGCCGGATTTGCCGGGCAATTCTCACTCGGACACGCAGCGTTCTTCGGGATAGGCGCATACACCTCGACGCTCCTGTTCATCTGGAGCGGAGTCTCCCCGTGGGTTGGCATGTTCATTGGCGCCGGATTGGCAGTAGTCCTGAGCCTTGTCATTGGCTTCTTGTGTTTCAGGCTGAGAGGACCGTTCTTCTCCCTGGTCACCATAGCCTTCGCTGAAACGTTGAGGCTTCTGTTCCTAAACTGGGGACCGCTGACCGGCGGACCGGTAGGACTCTTGGTTCCGCTTTATGGTGACTCTCCGGCCAACTTCCAGTTCTTGAGCAGAATACCATACTACTACACCTTGATGGCGATCACCTTGATCGCAATCTATGTCACGTATAGAATCAGAAACTCGCAACTCGGTCTGTACTTCATGGCCATTCGTGAAGATGAAGATGCAGCTCAATCCCTAGGCATAAATATCATCCGGTACAAGCTTGTCGCCTTGGCAATAAGCGTCTTCTTCACTGCACTAGTGGGCACATTCTACGCGCAATATATCCTCTTCCTTCATCCCGACGCGATCATGTCGCTCAATTTTTCGATTGAGATAGCCCTGCCGGCGATAGTCGGAGGAATGGGCACAATCTGGGGGCCAATCATAGGATCTATCATGCTAACACCGCTGGCCGAGTTCACTCGTTCCATCCTCGGAGGCGGCTACGCAGGAGTATATCTGATCATATACGGCAGTATTCTGATTCTGACTATGATGTTTCTGCCAAACGGCATCACACATGCAATT
>Ga0315289_10004818_pt1 | contig 20093 bp, 17 predicted proteins | sample YL17G11_40_MG_FD_203452 | JGI IMG/M metagenome (GOLD analysis project Ga0315289, IMG submission 203452) | Sediment microbial communities from Yellowstone Lake, YNP, Wyoming, USA - YL17G11_40 | ecosystem: Environmental > Aquatic > Freshwater > Lake > Sediment | place: USA: Wyoming | collected... | reverse complement strand
AGATCGGCTACCTTGTAGCAGGCAATGCCTCCGGACAGACACAGCAGCACCTCGTAGCCGCCTAGCCGGCCCTGGTTGTCAGAAGGCTCCACCATGGTGATAAACCTCGGCCGGCCCCTAGGAGAGCTCCTCAGGCCGGCTCACGTCCGAGTGCTCGTAATCGATGGAGATTTTGTCCTGGAGGATCTCTTGGATGACCACCTCCAGGTCGGTCATGCCCTTGGTCCGCGGGATCAGCGGGCGAGAGCCATGGAGCAGCTCCACCAGCCGCCGTTGGATCAGAGCCGTCGCCTTGAAGTGCCCGCCAACCTTGTTGACCAGCTCCTCGCTCTTGAGTGCCTCAATCATGCGTTGTCTGACTCCCTTTGGATCATTCCGACCAGCCTGTTCACCGCGGCGTCCAGGTCGTCGTTGACCACCTCATAATCATACACCCCGCTTTCGCGGGCGGATGCCAGTTCATGCTGGGCCTCGGCCAGCCGGGCCGTCAGCTCCTCAGGCGTCTCGCTGCTACGACCCTCCAGGCGCCGGCGCAGGGTCTGCATGTCCGGGGGGACGATCAGCACGAACACAGCCGAAGGCATCCGCTGATGCACCTGTATCGCGCCTTGCACGTCGATGTCCAGCACCACCCGGCGCCCGGCGCGGATGCTCCGAAGCACCGGCTCAGCGGGCGTGCCGTAGAGGTTGCCGAACACTTCGGCCCATTCCAGCAGCTCGCCCTGTCGCTTCATCCGTTCGAACTGCTCGCGGCTGATGAAAAAGTAGTCCCGCCCATCCTGCTCCCCGGCGCGCGGTTGCCGGGTCGTGGCCGACACGCTGAAAACCGCGCCGGCACACGGCAGAGCCCGCGACAGAATCGTGCTCTTGCCGACTCCCGAGGGGCCGCTGACCACAAACAGCCGCCCCAGGCGGACTCTGTTCCCCGTCGCCGCATGTTCCGCTGCGCCCATGCAAACTCCTATATCCCCGACTACTAGCATTACTCGGCGTTCTGGACCTGTTCCTTGAGACGATCAATAGCGGTCTTGATGTCCACCACCGCCCGGATGATCTGGGCGTCGTTGGACTTGGAGGCGATCGTGTTGGCCTCCCGCAGCATCTCCTGCGCGATGAAGTCCAGCTTTCGCCCCGAGGGCTCCGGGCTGTCCATCCACTGGCGGAATTGATCCAGGTGTCCGCGCAGCCGCGAGATCTCTTCAGCGATGTCGCACCGCTCGGCGAAGATCGCCACCTCGCGGGCCAGTTGATCCTGGTCGATCTGCACCTTCCCCGCTGCCAGCAACTCTCGCACCCGCGCCGACAGCCGTTCCTGATACTCGCCTACCACCGCCGGGCTGCGCCGCTGCACCGCCTCCAGCGCCTCCGCGATGGCGGCGCAGTTGGCCAGCAGGTCTTCTCGCAGTTGGCAGCCTTCGCGGCGGCGCATCTCCACCAGGCCTGTCAGCGCCTGGCGGACCACGGCCATCAGGCCTGGGCGGGTCCGCTCCATCAACTCCTCCACGGGCGGCGGCTCACACACGCCCGGTAGCTGGAGCATCGCCCCCAGATCGATCCTCAATGTCGGGTTGGCCTCGACCTCCAGCACCCGCAGCTGGTCGAGGTAGCTGCTCAGCGCAGCGGCGTTCACCCGGTAGGCTGACCGCTCCTCGCCCAGCCGCATCCGCACGACAATCGTGATGGTCCCGCGGCTGACGAACTCGCGGGTCGTCCTTTCGACCTCCATCTCAGCCGCCGCCAGAAGCTCGGGCAGCTTGATGGCGGCCTTGAAATACCGGCCGTTGACCGAGCGGGCCTCGACCGCGTACTCCACGCCTTCCACCACGCCTTGGGCAGCGCCAAAACCGGTCATCGAAAGCAGCATGCACTCTCCTTGCTACGGCGCCGGCAGCGTATCGGGGACCTGGGCTGGCGCCATCGGCGTCGGCTCAGGCTCAGCCATCGCCGGCTGCGTCGTGGGCGGCGGGGCCTCCGGTATCAGCAGCGGTCCGGCCGCCCCGCTCGCCGGCTGGGTGGTGCCGCCCGGGCCATAATGGCCCACCGCCACATCGCTGGGCGCCACCAGGCGGTTGAGCCCGTAGGCGATAGCCTTGAGCGTCTGGCCGGGCTCCACCATGACCGGATCCTTGGAGTACAGCATCGCGGTATCATCCGGCGCCGACTGGTCCAGGGTGTAGAAAATCCGCGCCCCGGCCGTGGCGGAGGTGATCCGCACTTTCACCGGCTCGCTGATGTCCGTGGGCGCCGGGTCGAAGACCGGCGTGGCCGCGGGGACCGACTCCGGCCGGATCACCAGCGCCGTCACCACCGCCAGCACCAGGAACAGGAACGTCAGCACGATGGTGACCCACGTGAAGACGTCGCCGGTGCGGGTGCCGAAGGCGCTGCTGCCCAGTCCGCCGAAGGCCGCCCCCAGACCGCCGCCGCGGCCCTTCTGAAGCAGCACGACGACGATCAGCAGGATGCAGATGATGACAAACAGCGTCAGGAGCAATGGGACCATTCGTGTCTCTCTTCCAAGCCGGGGCCGGAGCCGCCGCTCCGCCTGCGCCGGCGTCTAAAGTCCTGCCTTGACGATGCCCGCGAAATCCGCCGCCTTCAGCGACGCCCCGCCCACCAGCGCGCCGTCCACGTCCGGCTGGGCCAAAATCTCGCCCGCGTTGGAGGGCTTGACCGACCCGCCGTACTGGATCCGCAACGCCTGGGCCAGTGCCGGGCTGTACTTGCCCGCCAGCAGTTGGCGGATCATGGCGTGCACTTCCTGAGCCTGCTGGGGGGTGGCGTTGTGTCCCGTGCCGATCGCCCAGACCGGCTCGTAGGCGATGGTGACGCGCCGCATGGCGTCGGCCGTCACGCCCTCCAGCCCCACGAGGACCTGCCGGCGGACCACCTCTTCGGTCCGGCCGGCCTGTCGCTGCTCCAGCAGCTCGCCCACGCAGAAGATCGCCTCCAGGCCGTCGGAAAGGGCCTTGAGGATCTTGCGGTTGATCAGCTCGTCGGTCTCGCCGATCACGTGCCGCCGCTCCGAGTGGCCCAGGATAACGTAACGGCAGCCGAGGTCCTTAAGCATGGCCGCGCTGATCTCGCCGGTGAACGCCCCGTCATTCTCGTAGAACACGTCCTGGGCGCCCAAGGCGATCCGGCTGCCCCAGAGCGCCTCGTGGATGGCCGCCAAATACACGAAGGGCGGGCATACCGCCAAGTCCACCTGATCCACCTTGCCCAACTCATCGAGCAACTGGCGGGCCAGGAGCGCCCCGCTGGAGCGGGAGGTGTTCATCTTCCAGTTACCGGCGATGAAGAGTCTGCGCGCCATCGTCACTTCCTTTGTTCGCCACGGGCCTAGACGGGCTCGGCGGCGCGGGGAAAGCTGCCCAGCACGTGCAGCTCGCCGCCATGCTGGCGGACCTTCCGCAGCGCCGCGGCAAAATTGTCATCCTCGCAGTGCCCCTCGGCGTCCACGAAGAAGTAGTATTCCCAGTTGCGCCGCTTCGACGGCCGCGTGTCGATGTTGGTCAGGTTGATCCCGTATCGCGCGAAATCGTTGAGCACCTCCACCAGCGCCCCGGCGCGATGGGCGGTGGTGAACATGATCGTGGTCTTGTCGTCCCCGGTTCGCTTAGCCGCCGTGGTGGAGATCACGAAGAACCGCGTCATGTTCTGTGGATTGTCCTCGATGTTCGCGAAGATCACCTTCAGGCCGTACAGCTCCGCCGCCAGCGCCGAGCCGATGGCCGCCATTCCGTTGGCGCCGGCCACCATTTCCGCCGCCTTGGAGGAGCTAGCCACCGGCAGCAGCTCCGCCTGCTTGAAGCTGGTGGACAGCCAGTTGCGGCACTGGGCCAGCACCTCGGGCTTGGAGGCGATGGTGCGAATCTGATCCGGAGGACAGTTGGCCAGCAGGTTGTGGTGAACCTCCAGCAGCACCTCGGCGCAGATCACCACGTGGGTGTCGATGAACGAGTCCAGCGTCTCCATGATGCCGCCGATGACGCTGTTCTCCACCGGGACCAGCCCCAGGTCGCAGTGGCCGCGGGCGACCTCCTCGAATACCGCCCGCACGTCTGCCAGGGGGCGGTGCTCCACCGAGGCCCCGAACTTTCGCTGCGAGGCCATGTGCGAATGGCTGCCCTCGGGCCCCAGATAGCCGATCCGCAGCGGCCGCTCCAGTACGAACGAGCCGCTCATCAGCTCGCGATAAATCGCCTGAAGGGTCTTGGCCGGGAGAGGACCTTTGTTGAGCTGGGTGACGCGGCGCAGCACCGCCTGCTCGCGGTCGGGCGCGTAGACGGGAACCCCATTGGCCTGCTTAGCCTTGCCGACGTCCACCACCACCTGGGCGCGCTGGTTGAGCAGATCGACGATCTGGCGATCCAGATCGTCAATCCGCCGGCGCAGCGACTCCAGCTCCGGCGTACCGTTGTTCTTGTCGCTCATGGCCTTACGCCCACGGCGCATAGCACGGCTGTGGGTACGGAACGATTCTTGTACTTCCCCAGTCGCGGACGGTCAAGCGGTTTTGGCCTCGGGTGCATTTCGGTTTCTGGGAAATGAATCGGGCAGTCTATCCGGGTTGCCCGTCACGGAGGACTACCCGATGAACAACGGTGAGCTCGTGGGCGAGATGGTACAGCGGTTAGGTGCAGGGATGAGACACCTCCGCGGCGACCCGGGGGGGTGCGTCACCATCGGCCTCTGCTCAAGCGGGGCCGGGGCGATCGGGTGATTGCCGCCATCGAGCGTGGCCCCCAGCGGCCGGGGTCGGCCCTGTCCGCGACGCAGGCAGCGACGGCGCGGCGGAACCTTGAGTACTTTCGGACGAACCGTCAGCGAATGCCGTACGACCGGCACCGACGGATGAAACGGCCGATTGGGACCGGTGCGGCGGAAGGCCCCTGCAAGGTCGTGGTCCAGTCGCGCTTCAAGAAACCTGGCGCCCGATGGCCCCAGACGGGCCTGCGCCAAATGCAGCCCCAAAACGGGCACGCCTCAACGACCCGTGGCAAACCCTCCGGCCCCACCTGCGCCTGACCGGGCAATCCCGGAAACCGAAATACATCCGTTGGCTGGCAATGGTTGGCCCTTTGGCGGATGGGGGTTATAATCATCGCCCGCCCCCGGATCGGCGGGCGGGACAGGAGAGGCGGCAGGCATGGTCGTGATCATGAGGCCCGGAGCGGGCGACCAGGACATCCAAGGCGTCATCGAGCGAGTCCGCGGCTGCGGCATGGACGTGCACGTCAGCCGCGGCAAGGAGCGCACCATCATCGGCATTATCGGCGACGAGCGAGAGATCGACTTCGACTCCATCGCCGCGTTGCCCGGGGTCGAGCGGGCCATGCCGATCCTGCGCCCCTACAAGTACGTCAGCCGGCACGTGCATCCGGCCGACCGCGTCGTCCGCGTGGGCGACGTGGCCATCGGCGGCGGGACCCTGACGGTGATCGCCGGCCCGTGCTCGGTGGAGGACGAGGACACGACCCTTCGGATTGCCGAGCAGGTGAAGGCGGCCGGCGCGCAGATATTCCGCGGCGGGGCGTACAAGCCGCGGACCAGCCCCTGGAGCTTCCAGGGCCTGCGAGAAAAGGGCCTGGAGATCCTCACCCTGGTCAAGAACCGGACCGGCATGCCCATCTGCACGGAGGTGATGGACACGGGAGACATCGAGGTCGTCGGCCGGCATACGGACATCTACCAAGTCGGCATGCGGAACATGAGGAACTACGCGATGCTGGCCCAGTTGGGCAAGACGTCCAAGCCGGTGCTGCTGAAGCGCGGCGACAGCGCCAAGCTGGAGGAGTGGCTGGCGGCGGCGGACTACGTCGTCCGCAACGGCAACGACAACGTGATCCTCTGCGAGCGCGGCATCCGCACGTTCGAGGATTACACCCGCAACACCCTGGACCTCAACGCGGTGGTGGGGGCCAAGATCGAGTCCTCGCTGCCCGTGCTAGTGGACCCGTCCCACGGCACCGGGAGGGCCGACCTGGTGGCGGCGATGAGCCGCGCCGCCGTGGCGGCCGGGGCCGACGGGCTCCTGCTCGAGGTGCACTGCGACCCCAACCGGGCCTGGTCCGACGGGATGCAGACCATCACCCCGGCGGCGCTGTCTGAGTTGCTGGCTGACTGTCGGCGGATAGGGGAGCTGCTGGGTCGGAGGTAAGCTCCTGGCGGAGGGGTTGGCCGGCGGCATAGAAGCGGTCTCGCCCGGCCAACTCGGCGGCGAAACCCGCCAATCCCACGCGCTGAGCGATGGCCGCCGCCTTCCGGTTCGTCTGCCGCGCCTGCTCGAAATCGCCCGCCTCCGCTTGCGCCGCCGCCAGGACGTCCAGCGCGTCCGCCAGGGAATAGTTGGTCAGCTCATTGAGCCTCGTCGCCAGCTCCATCGCCTCGCGGCCGTTGCGCAGGGCGGGATCGGGGTGCGCGGCTCGCATCCAGGCCAGCGGCTTGAGAATCTCCTGCCGGTTGGGATCCATGCCAATCGCGCGTTCGTAGTCCCGCGCCGCCTCCGCGGCGCGGTGAAGCTTCTGGAGCACACAGCCGCGGTTGAACAGCAACGAGACGTCGCGCGGCGCCTCGGACAGCGCCCGATCGCAGAACTTTAGCGCCTCCGGCAGGTCTCCCTTCTGGGCGGCTATCACGGCCAGATTCTGGAGCGCCCCGACATGATGAGGATTCACCGCCAGCGCCGCCCGAAACTCTACGACCGCCTCATCCGTCCGCTTGTCCTGCATCAATAGGGCGCCCAGCCTCATGTGCAGATCGTCACTGTGAGGATCCAACCGGATGCCCTCGCGCAGTTGCCGCATCGCCTCCCGCGTCCGGCCCAGGCGAACGTGGAACTCCGCAAGGCTCAGCCGCGCGGGGGTGTAGTCGGGTTGCCAACGCAGCGCCAGCTCGGCCGCGCCGATCGCTTCGGACGGGCGGCCCAGTTCCCAGAGCATTCCAGCCCGATTGTCGCTGATCACCGCCGAATCCGGTTTGCCCTTGAGCGCCCGCGTGTAGGCGTCCAAGGCCTCCGCAAACCTGCCTTGCCCGGCCAACAGATTGCCCAGGTTGTTGTGGGCCATGTGGAAGTCCGGCTTCAGCGCCACGGCCTGCCGGTAGGAGCGGCAAGACTCCTCCCATGCCCTTGGATCGCCCGTCCGGTCATAATTCCGTGCCAAGGCTTCGCCCAGCCCGAACCAGGCCTGCCAGACCTTGGGGTACTTGGCGATGTTGTCGCGCCAGAGGGTTTCCCGGTCCTTGTACTTGCTGCTTTGGTCCCAGGTCAGCGTGCCCAGGGTCGCCAGCACGGCCACCGCCAGCAGCACCCCGACGATCCTGGCCGCCGGGCCTAGCCGCTGCGCCGCCCACCAGGCCGCGCCAACTCCCAGCGCGATGAGGCCGATGATCGACAAGTGTTGCCAGTGATCGGCCGCCAGCGCAAAACGCATGTAGAACATCCTGAAAAAGCCCATCACCGGCGCGAGCATCACCACGAAATACCCCATCGCCAGCGCCGCCGGGCGCACATGCCGCCGATCGCGGTACCAGCCCAAGGCCGCCAAGGCGCCCACCACCCCTAGCAGCGGCACGTAATGTGCGATGTTCGCCAAGTCGACATCCCAGCGCGGGTAGACCATCGCCAGCTTGACCGGCAGCAGGGCCTTGTAGAGGTAGAACCACACCGACCACCCGGCCCCCACGAGGCGCCAAGGAAGGGTCTGGCCCGGCCCGAACACCACCTCCGTATGAATGACGTTGTGGTACTGCGTGTACACGGTCAGCCCGGCCGCCGCCAGGGAGAGCGCCGCAAACGGAGCCGCCTTCAGCAGGTCGTAGCGGGTCAACCGCCCGCGGCGATACCACGTCAGCCCCAGCAGCGCCAGCGGCGTCATGACCACCGACGCCTTGCCCAGCAGCGCGCAGGCGTACAGGGCCACGGCCCCCGCCAGGTGGCCCCACCGCCCGCCGCGATCGTAGCGCAGATACGCCAGCACCGTCAGCAGGAAGAACGTCATGGCCACCAGGTTCTTCCGCTCCGCCACCCAGGCCACCGACGCCACGTTCACCGGGTGCAGGGCGAAGACCATTGCCGCCAAGTAGGCCCCCGGCGCCGCCAGCCGCCGCAGCACCCGCCACAGCAAGCCCGCCGTCACCACGTGCATCAGCACGTTGACCAGGTGATGCCCCGCCGGGTTGTCCCCCCACGCCTGCCAGCCCAGCCACAGGGACGTCCACGTCAGCGGCAGATAGTCCGGCTGCTCCAGGGTCAACCATATCTTCTTGAGGCCCGCCAGCCCCTCCATGCAGGGGTTCTGGGTGAGCAGCACGTCGTCGTCCCAGACGTACCCGGCCTGGAGGGCCGGAAGGTACGCAGCCAGCGTCGCCGCGGCCATCACCAGGACGCCGACAACCCAACGCCAAACCGGCTTGGCGAGGGTCGTCTCGCCCAATCGGCTCACTCGGCGGGCAGGAGGCAAATCCTCCGGCATGGTCTTGTCCGCCTTTGCCCGCGTCATCCGTGGTGTAGGAACGCTTGCCATGAGCTGGAGCTGCCTCTGCTTCCAACCGGGCCGTCAAGAACATCATCCCTGCGGCGCTATCGGAACCGCCGGCTGACTGGCGGCGGATCGAGTCGCCGTGGGGTCCGGGATGATCTCCTGGCGGAAAGGCTGGCTGGCGGCATAGAACCGGTCGCGCCCGGCTATCTCGCCGGCGAACTGTGGCAGGTTCACGCGATTCGCCGCGGCGACCGCCTTCTGGTTTAGCTTCCGCGCCTCCGCGAAGTCTCCCACTTCCGCCTGCGCCGCCGCCAGCACGTCCAGCGCGTCGGGCAGGGAGTAGCCGGTGAGCTCGTTGAGCTTCAGCGCCAGTTCCAGGGCCTGCCGCCCGTTGCGGACAGCCGGATCGGGATGCGTCGCCCGCAGCCAAGCCAGCGACTTCAGCGCCTCCAGCATTTGCGGATTGAGGCGCAGCGCTTTCTCATAAGCCATCGCGGCCTCGGCCGGCCGGCGAAGCTTCTGGAGGACATAACCGCGATTGAGGATCAACGGCGCGTCGGACGGCGCCACCGCCAGCGCCCGGTCGTAGATCTTCAGCGCTTCCTCGGGTCGGCCTTTCTCGCTCAGGGCCACGCCGAGGTTCTGCATGGCCCTCAGATGCTGGGGCTTCATCTCGATCGCCTTGGAGAGTTCTGCGATCGCCTCGTCCATCCGCCGGGTCTGCATCAGCATCGCCCCCAGCTTTACGCGCAGGTCCACGTCGTAGCGGTCCAACTTGATGCCCTCGCGGAGCTGCTCGATGGCGCGATCGAGTTGCCCCATGCGCCCGAGGAATTCAGCCATGTTCAGCCGGGCCGGGGTGTAGTCGGGCTGGTAGGTCAGCGCCAGCTCCACCGCGTGCATGGCCTCGGTGGGTCGGCCTAGTTGCCAGAGCATCGTGCCGCGGTTGTTGTGGATCCGCGCCTCGTCGGGCTTGTAGGCCATCGCCTCGGTGTACACCATCAGGGCCTCCGGGAACCGCCCCTGTGTGGCCAGCAGATTGCCCAGGTTGCTGCGGGCCATGTGGAAATCCTTCTTGAGATCCACCGCCTTCTGGTAGCACCGAAAGGCCTCCTCCATCGCCTTGGGGTCCCCGGTCTGGTCGTTCTTGTGTTGGAGGGCGTTGCCCAGACTGAACCATGCCATCCAGACGCCATCATACTTGGCGATGTTGTCGCGCCACAGCGTCTCCTGGTCCTTGTACACGCGGCACTGGCGCCAGGTTTGGACGCCCAGGGCCGCCACGATCAGCCCGGCCAGCAGGGCCCCCGGCATGTAGGCCCGCGCTCCCAGGCGGTCCACCGCCCGCCAGGCCGCTCCCACCACCAGCGCAATGACCCCGATGATCGACAAGTGTTGCCAGTGATCGGCCGCCAGGGCAAAACGCATGTAGAACATCTGGAAGAAGCCCATCACCGGTACGAGCATCACTACAAAGTATCCCATCGCCAGCGCCGCCGGGCGCACGTAGCGCCGATGGCGATACCACCCCAAGGCCGCCAGGGCGCCCACCACCCCCAGCAGCGGCACGTAATGCACGATGTTGACCGGGTCGATCTTCCAGCGAGGGTAGATCATCGCCAGCTTGACCGGCAGCAGGGCCTTGTAGATGTAGAACCACACTGACCACCCCGCCCCTGCCAGTCGCCAGAAGAGGGTCTCGTCCGGGCCGAAGACCACCTCCTTCCGAATGACCTGGTGCGTCTGCGTGTAGACCGTCAGCACCGCCGCCCCCAGCGACAGCGCCGCCAGCGGCGCCACCTTCAGCAGGTCCCAGCGGGTCAACCGCCCGCGGCGATACCAGATCAGGCCCAGCAGCGCCAGGGGCGCCATCACCACCGAGGCCTTGCTCAATAGCGCCGCCGCAAACAGCCCCAGCGACGCGGCCCACCAGCCCCATCGCCCGCATCGGTCATAGCGCAGATACGCCAACACCGTCAGCAGGAAAAACACCATCGACAGCGTGTTCTTCCGCTCCACCACCCACGCCACCGACGCCACGTTCACCGGGTGGATCGCGAACACCAGCCCCGCCAGCCAGGCCCCAGGGACAGCCAGCCGCCGCAGCACCAGCCAGATCATCGCCGCCGCCGCAACATGCAGCACCACGTTGCCTAGGTGGAAGGCCCAGGCATCACCTGAGACTTGCATCTGCAACCACAGCGAGGACCACGTCAGCGGCAGGTAATCCGGCATCTCCAGGGTCAGCCAGAGGGTTCTCAGGCCGTCCAGCCCGTGCATGCGAGGATTATTGGTGACCAGCCAATCGTCGTCCCAGATGAAATCGGCGCGCAGCGCGGGGATGTACGCCACCAGCGTCACCGCCGCGATGACCAGGATACCCGCCGACCAGCGGATGACGGTCTTCCAGCGCGGCGGCAGGGCTAAGTACTTGTCAGCCATTGACTTGATGGCAGGCGCCGGCGCGCCGCGCCTGCCCCTGCCGGCCAGTCGGGTCCTTTGCGCAGAGCTGATCGCCATGAAGCTCCTCTTCATCGTCAGGGGCTGTCGGTCGCCCCAAGCCGAGGGTGCAGCTTCAGTCTTAGTGCCACAACGTCCGATACATACACTTGAAAGGTTCCCATCATGCTCATCTGCGAACTTGACAATATCATCGGCCCGTCGAAGGTCCCAACCCGCGAGTCCATCGAGCGGGACCGCCAGCGCCAGCTCCAGGCGGTCAAGGACCTGCGACGCCGGCTGCGAGAGGTTCTGCTGACCGCGCGCTAAGACCCGCGGTTACTCCCGGCCCTCCAATCGCGTCACCAACAGCTCCCATCCGTGGGCTGCCTCCGGCTCGGCCGCGCCTGGTGGGGTGAATTCTTGGCCGGGCTCGACGATCTGAACTTGCACCGCGGCCCCTTCAAAGCACGAACCCTCAAAGGCATGCTCAAAGCTGTGCTCCAGAAACTCCGCCGACACGCCGTGGAGCATGCCCACCACCAGCTCCACCCGCTCGACGCGCTCCAGCCCTTGCTGGCGGCGATCTGCTGCAACTGGGGCCACAGCTCCTTGGCTAGGCCGTGCTCGTGCATGAGGTATCCTGGCTAACTACCGACTGTTCCGGTTGCGAAAGCTCCCGGCCGATCAGGTCTACCACTTGGTGCGTCAGGTTTTCCATCGCCGCCTGAAGCACCGGGCTTAGGTCCCGCCCGTGGCCAACGTCGGCCGGCTGGACCGCAAACACCATCGTCGGCGGGCAGCGAAGGAATTGCCGGCACAGCCGCAACGTCTCGATAATGGGCATCTCGTGCAGGCTAAGCCGCCCGGACGCGCCGTCCTCCGCCACCTGCTCCATCCGCGGCACTTGGCCGGCGCCGGGGGGCAGGCGCATGTCGGCTGCATCCAGCACGATCAACCGGCTGGCGCGCTCGACGATGTTCAGCAGGTTCAGCCCGCCGGCCCCGCCGTCGATGAACTCCACCCGGCCGTCCCACGCCCGCGCGTCGCGCGCCGCCTCCATCAGGCGCACGCCCACGCCGTCATCCCGCATCAGGATGTTGCCCACGCCCAGAACCGTCAGTTCAGCCATATCCCATTAGTCTACCTGAGGGCCGGGGCAGGTCAAACGCTTGTGCGCGGCATGGCTGAGTCATGCAGGGTCGAAGCGCTTCGGCCACGGGCCTGTGGCCATGGGGATTTGCCCCAGCCGGCTGTCCCGGCGGCAACCTTGCGTTTGTCCTGCCGGGCGTTAGACTCACCACCTTGCACGGCCTACGCGGCGTAGGTCGGGCATACTTGCCCGACAATCGCGGCGAAGGCCGGCCATACCGGTCCGACCGTCCGGTCGTAGATGGCCCCGCGCGGCACGCTCCGCGGGCGAGGTGAAACACGTGAAACTCGGCACCACGAGCTTCGGCTTCCGCTATTCGTTCCTGGACCCTTCGCACGCCCCGCCGCTGACAGAGGTACTCCAGCAGGCCCGCAAGGAGGGCGTCGAGCGCTTCCAGGTGTGCGAGAACACCCGCCCGCTGGAGATGTCCCGCCAGGCGTGGCGCGACACGATCAGCGCGGCCGCGGACCTGGGCATCGAGCTGGGCCTGGGCTGCAAGACGCTCCGCCCGGCCGTGGTCGAGCAGTACATGAAGCTGGCGGCCGTTATCCCCACCCGCCGGCTGCGGATCGTGATGGAGGAGGACGACGGCACGCACGCCACGCCGGAGCTGGCCGCCCGGCTGTTCGAGGCCGTGGCGCCGATGCTCCAGAAGGCCGGCATGCAACTGGCGGTGGAGAATCATTTCGACATCGCCTCGGCCACGCTGGTGGAGTTGGCCGGGCGGTATCCCCCCGACGTGGTGGGCTTCTGCGTGGACACCGCCAACTCGCTGCGGAGCTTCGAAAAGCCGCTGGAGGTGCTGGGGCTGCTTGGCGGGCGGGCGTGCTGCTATCACCTGAAGGACTTCCAGGTGGCCGGCGGCAAGGTGTCGTTCAGCGTGATCGGCGCGCCGCTGGGGGAAGGGCAGCTTGACCTGGATGGGTGCCTGCGGCACATCCTGGCCCGCGACGCCCAGCCGGAACTATATGTGGAGACCTGGACGCCCTCCGCCGACGACCGCGAAAAGGACGTTGCCACCGAGGCCGACTGGCTGCGGCGGTCAATGAGGAACCTGCGCCAGCGGGTGGGATAGAGAACCCTCGCTTGGGGCATGCTTCCGCAAGCGAAGCGGAAGTATGGTACCTGGCACAGCCGCGGGGGGGAGCTGCCAGAACCTACGGCTTCGGACCAGCAAGCAAGCCGAAAAACGCTTGCAGAAGCGGAGCTCTCAGGGACAATAGAAGACCAGTATTCTACGATGGTTGCAGGCCAAGGGTATCTGGGGAATTCGGGATGAATAAGACCCGCCCCGTGAAGTAGCAGCCACAGCCCCCTCCGACACGCCCTCTCGCCTGAGACCCCCGTCCCTCATGCAGGAACAAGAATGCATGTAGGCGAAGCCCGATGGGGAAACGGTTAACCTGGCATATCGGAGAGAGCGAAGCTCCCGGTGACCACGACGACGCATTGTGCCCGAAGGTCAATATGGCTACGATGCCGAGATAGGGGTGTCTTCTAGTCCCCCTGCGAATGCAGCGGCACCCGTGGCGCAGCCACTGCCCGAACGGACTTGTCTCATCCAGAGGCAGAGCAAAGGTTCCCTCGCCTTCATGGGCATACTAAGGGAAGGCATGATGAGTCCGGGAGAACATGCTTTCAGAAACATGTCCCTGGGAGAAATGCGAGTCGCGCTGGATCGCCCTCTCACATACCTTCAGCTGGTCTATTCCTTGACCGGTGCGATCGTGTCGCCGGAGTGCCGGCGCTTCCTGGAGGAGACCGGAAGATGGGTCCAGCATGCTGGCGAGGGTGAAACCCGGAGCCGTGGCCCCGCACTGCTAGAGCAATTTGAGAAGCTGCTTCAGGAGGTATTCGATAGGGTCCCGCCACATCGGCCGTGGAGAGAGATTGCCGAAGATTACTGGCTGCTTTGTAAGGATAGGGCCTTCTCGTGGGACAAGGGTCTGACGCACGCTTGGGTGGCTGAGCGATTTGACACCAAGGCGCTTGGCATATGGCAGGACTTGCCGCTGCACGGACGTGTCGGGATTGGCCACCACGCAGGAACGGCGGCAGTGGAAGAGGAGTTCCTGCTCCGAGATGCGTTCAGCTTGCTTATTCGGGGGAGGCGAGGCATGGACACGCTACAGATGCTGGCAGAGAAGGCCAAGGAACTGACAGACCCCAGCCCGGCGATGCGCCAGCTGAACGCGATGAAGCAGAGCATCTGTCGCAACAGCAGGTTAGCCATCTTCAGTTTCTATGCGTTCGTCGAATGCTTTGTGAACAGCGTTGGCGAGGATTTCGCCTGCCGGAATCCTGGCCTGCCAGCGAGGGACCAGGAACTCCTGCGTGGAAGCAACAAGGGCAGCCACCTTTCGACTAAGCAGAAGATCCAGAAGTTCGCCGAGATCGTCCGGGGAGACGGAAGCAGACCGCTGATTCTGACAGATCCGAAGCAGAGGAAGGAGCCATTCACCTCGTTCGTACAGCACGTCAAGGAATTGCGGGACGCTGCAGCTCACTACGCCAAGACGAAAGCCACAATCTGGCTGTCACCGGGAGACTGGCTTGCTCCCGCGAATCAGGCCTGCGACACCTGCATGGAGGTGGCTAGGCAGTTCTGGCACGCCTGCTACCCCGAACGCGGGATGCCGGACTACCTGGGCTGGCTGGAAACGGAACGTCACGTGAAGATCGCCGAAGACCGACTGGCGGCTGAACATGACGATACGTGGCTCCAGTGCGTCAATGCCCAAACATGACGCCGACCGGCGGCTGGTCTACAGATCACTTCCGCCTTTGCCACAACAGCAATCCTGCGGCAACGCCGTGGGGCAGCACGCTGCCGCAAACGGGTGAAGCCTTACGGGGACACGATCCAGCAGAATGCACAAGGGGCCCAGGCAGGCCGGCGTGGCCGGCGTGGACGGCGTGGGCCCGGCGGCACTCGCTGAGCGGCCGGTCCTGGAGGCGGGCGTTTCTTGCCCCCGGGCCAGACGGCTAGGAGGCGTGCACCGGGCTGCTGACGTACTCCCGCAAGGCCGCCGCCAGCGTCTGGAAGGTCCAGCGGCGCTTGGCGTCGTCGGTCTCCAGCAGCGTGACGCGGAAGCCCGGCCGTCGGCAGTAGAAGCCGGTCAGCGGGACCACGCAGATGCCCGTGGCGCCCATCAGGTAGTAGACGAACCGCTGATCGACCGGCGACTCGCGGACCAGTTCCTCGACCATCGAGCGGATGCGAGGGTTGGCGATCGTCAGTTTCTGGTGGTCGTTGAGCACGGCGTCCTCGAACATCACCGTCAGGTAGAACGCCCCGCAGGGGGGATTCACCAGCACGCCGGGGATGCCGTTCAACGCGTCGCAGGCCTCCTTGGCGCGGGCCTCGAACATGTCGGCGCGGGCCTTGAGGTGCGCCGGGTAGCGCGGCGAGCCCATCACCGGCGGGATCGACATCTGCGGGGCCGTCGTCGAGCAGACCTCCAGGCGCTTCGACGCCAGCAACGAGTTCACGTAGGCGCCGAACATCTCGTCGCGCCGGCGATTGAGCACTTCGATCCACCCGCAGCGCGATCCGGGCCAGGGGTATTCCTTGCTGATGCCGCGCATCGCCACCCCGCACACCTCGCCGATCACCTCCGACAGATGCAGCGTCTTGTGGCCGTGGTAGACGATGTGCGTGTAAATCTCGTCGGCGATCAGGAACAGGTCATGCTGGCGGGCGATTTCGACGATCTCCTCCAGCACCGCCGGGGGATAGACCGCCCCGGTGGGGTTGTCGGGATTGATCAGCAGGATGGCCGCGATCGAATCGTTGTACTTGACCTTCATGCGAAGGTCGTCCAGGTCGGGCATCCAGCGGTTGTGCGGGTCCAGCTCGTAGGTCAGGTGCTCATAGCCGCTGTGGGCGGACTCGGCCGACGAATGGGTCGAGTAGGCCGGCGTGGGGCCGATCACCCGCGCCTCGCGCCGCAGGAAACCGTAGACCTTGGCCACGGCGTCGCCGATGCCGTTGAAGAAGATGATGTCGTCGGGACTGACCTGCGCGCCCCCGCGCCGGTTGACCTGGTCGGCCAGGAACTCGCGCGTGGCCGGCGCCCCGGCGGTGTCGCAGTACGCCCACGACTCGGGCCGCTCCATGATTTCGGCCACGATCTGGCGGATCCAAGGGGCCACCGGCTCTCCCTTCTGGACGGGGTCGCCGATGTTCTCCCAGGTGATTTCTTGCCCCAGGGCCTCAAATCGCCGGGCCACCTGCACAATCTCGCGGATCGCGTAGGTCAGGCTGCCGGCTCCGGGATGGACAATGTCTCTGCGCATGGTCAACACCGCTTCTGCTGTGATAACGGGCAGCTTTCCAAGTATTGTAACGTTCCAACGCCCGCCCTGACGTATTCTTCGGCCAGGCGCGGTCCTGCCGTTTAGTGGACCTGGGCCGACCCGCCCGCGCGGGCTTACAGCCTCTCGGCGATCTGAATCGCGTTGAGGGCGGCCCCTTTGCGGATCTGGTCGCCGCTGACGAATATCTCGATGCCGCAGCCGTCGGGCTGGGAGATGTCCTGGCGGATGCGCCCCACCAGGATGTCGTCCTGATCGGATGCATCCAGGGGCATCGGGAAGTAGTTCCGCGCGCGGTCGTCGACGATCTTCACGCCGGGGGCCTTGGCCAGGATCTCTCGGACCCGGGCCTCGGTGATCGGCCGGCTAAACGTGAGGTTGATGGACTCGCTGTGGGCCCGCATCACCGGCACGCGGACGCAGGTGGCGGTGATCAGGATGCCGTCGGCGTGGAAGATCTTGCGGGTCTCCAGCAGCATCTTGCGCTCCTCGACGTTGTAGCCGTCGGGGCCGACCTCGCTGTTGTGGCTAAAGACGTTGAACGCCGCCCGGTGCGGCAACACGCGAGGGGTAAAGGGCTGGTTGTCCAGGAAGGCGCGGGCCCCCTGGGCCAGCTCGACCATCGCCTGCGCCCCGGCGCCGCTGGCCGCCTGGTAGGTGCTAATGACCATCCGCCGCACCGGATTGGCCTTGTGCAGCGGCCAGACCGGCACGTTCATGATGATCGTTGAGCAGTTGGGGTTCGCGATGATCCCGTGGTGCTCGCGGATGTCCTGGGGATTGACCTCCGGGATCACCAGCGGCACCCGCGGGTCCATTCGAAAGGCGGAGGTGTTGTCCACCACCACCGCCCCGGCCGCCACAGCCACGGGGACGAACTGGCGCGATACGCCGGCGCCGGCGCTGGCCAGGACCAGGTCGATGCCCTTGAAGCTCTTGTCGGTCAGCTCCTCGACCGCCAGGTCTTCGCCGGCAAAGCGCAGCTTCTTGCCGGCCGAGCGGGCGCTGGCCAGCAGCTTCAGGCTCGCCAGCGGGAACTTGCGCTCCTGGAGGATCCGCAGAAACTCGGTGCCGACCGCGCCGGTGGCGCCCATGATGGCGACATGCCTGCTCATAACACGTATCTTCCCACAGGCTCACGGCCTTGAGGCCCAGGGCTGTTCGTACCCAGCCGGCGGGCCATCGCGAACCAAGCATGTTAACATACTCCCGGTACGGGCGGAAGGCCAGACTCGCCTTGGCAGAGCGAACGTTAGATCAGCTGCACGGGATCAACGTCGATCACGAGTTCTGCCCCGATGGTCCGCCCCAGCGACTCGACACGCGGCATCAGGAGTCGCTGAACAACCCCCGCCGCCGAACAGCGCAGGAGGATCTCATAGCGGAACAGATTGCGGATCCGGCCGATCGGCGCCTCTCGCGGCCCTTCCAAGCCTACCGATGACCCTTCCAGCAGCTTGGCCAGCTCCTCTCCCAGGCGATTGGCAGCCTGGGAAGCCTTGGGCTTGTGCGGGTGGCGGATCACCACCCGCACCAGCCGGCTAAACGGCGGAAGGTGCGTCTGAGCCCGGCTGGGCAATTCACTATTGGCGAACCCTTCGTAATCGTGCCCGCAGGCCAGCACGATCGCAGGTTCTTCGGGGTGCAGCGTCTGCACGATCACCTCCCCGGGCAGGTCGGCCCTTCCGGCCCGCCCGGCCACCTGCACCACCAATTGGAACGTCCGCTCGGCGGAGCGGAAGTCCGGTATCGCCAGCGACGTGTCGGCCGACACCACCCCCACCAGCGACACCCGCGGGAAGTCCAGCCCCTTGGCCACCATCTGCGTGCCCAGCAGGATATCCAGCTCGCCGGCCGAGAACTCCGTGAACACCTTTCGGAACTGGCGGGGGGAGGTCATCGTGTCGCTGTCCACCCGCGCCAGGCGGGCCGTGGGGAACTTGCGGGCGATCTCGCTCTCGATCCGCTGGATCCCCAGCCCAAACAACAGCAACTTGCCCGAACAGGCCGGGCATCGCAGCGGCAGCGGCGCGGTGCGCTGGCAGTAGTGGCACATCGCCAGTTGCATGGCCTGGTGAAAGACCATCGCGCGGGAGCACTGCTGGCACTGCATCATCCATTTGCAGGAGGGGCAAAAGACGTAGCTGGCATAGCCGCGGCGGTTCATCAGCAGGATGATCTGCTCGCGCCGGTCCAGGGCGGCGGCGATCCGCAGCGTCAGCGTCCGGCCGATCAGCTCGATCCGCCCCCGCTCCAGTTCGCGGCGAAGGTGCACCACGTGGAGGCGCGGCATCGGCAGCCCGCGGACCCGTTGCGGCAGCCGCGCCAGGTGGTATCGCCCCTGCCGGGCGTTGTGGATGGATTCCAGCGACGGCGTGGCGCTGCCCAGAATCACCGGCGATTGCGCCAGCGAGCCCCGCATGATGGCTGTGTCCCGCCCGTGATAGCGCGGGGCGGTGTCCTGCTTGTAGCTGGAGTCGTGCTCCTCGTCGACGACGATCAGCCCCAGCCGGGGCAGCGGGGCGAACACCGCGCTACGGGGCCCCACGACCACGTCGGCCAGCCCGTCGCGGACCTGCTGGTGGTGCCAGGCCCGCTCAGCCGACGTCAGGCCGCTGTGCAGCACCGCCACCCGCCCCAGGCGCTCCAGCAACCGGCCCAATGTCGCGGTAGCCAAGGCAATCTCCGGCACCAGCAGGATCGCCTGCTTGCCCGCCGCCACCACTTGACGGATCGCCCGCACGTACACCTCCGTCTTGCCGCTGCCGGTCACCCCGTGCAGCAGCGTCACGGAGAAGCCGCCCTCCAACCGGGGCCGCAGCTCCTCCAGCACCGCCTGCTGCTGCTCGTTGAGCGGGAACGGATCCGGGTGGGACTCCTGGCTTAGGGCCGGCAGGCAAACCGGCTGTTGCTCCAATCGCACCAGGCCGCGGGCCTGGAGGCGAAGCAGGCTCTGTCGCCCCGCCCCGCTGTGCTGTAGCAGCGCCTCCATCGCCAGCGGCTCGACGCCCTGGCGGCGGGCCTCCCACAGCTCGTCCAGCGCCCGGCGCTGGCGAGCGCCCAGCGTGCGGTCCCACTGCTGGTGGTGGCTGGTCAGGAAGGCCACCTCCTGGGTGCGCGGGGCATGCCGGCCGGCGGCCGAGGGCACCATCGCCCCCAGCGCCATCCCCAGCGGGGCCATATAGTAATGGCTGATCCAGGCCCCCAGGTTCATCAGGACAGAATCCAGTTGTGGCCGGTCGTCCAGTGCCTCGGATACGGCCTTTAGCTGCGCCTGCTCGGAGCGATCCAGCATCTGGGTGACGAACCCCAGGACCTTGCGGTTGCCTCGGCCAAAAGGCGCCCTGACCCGCTGGCCCACAAAGGCCAAGCCCAAGTCCGCCGGCCAGAGATAATCGAATTGGCCCCACACGTTGGCGCTGACCGCCACGCGGACCACTTTGGGCGGCGCGGAGGCTGGAATGGCCGCTGTATCTGAGGCGTTCTCGCTCACGGGCGCATCCTATAAGGCCGCGCCGCTCCGGGCAAGGCAGGCTCTCGTGAGGGCAAGAGTATTGCGGATCGATCGGCCAGGCGATACCCTCATACGCCAGCCGGCAGGATGTCGGCCGCAGGAGAATAACCATGTCGCAATCCGCGCCCCAGGAGCCGATTAGCGTTTCGGCCGACGAGCAGCAGATGATCGCCAAGAGCCGCGT
>Ga0315289_10004817_pt1 | contig 20093 bp, 34 predicted proteins | sample YL17G11_40_MG_FD_203452 | JGI IMG/M metagenome (GOLD analysis project Ga0315289, IMG submission 203452) | Sediment microbial communities from Yellowstone Lake, YNP, Wyoming, USA - YL17G11_40 | ecosystem: Environmental > Aquatic > Freshwater > Lake > Sediment | place: USA: Wyoming | collected... | reverse complement strand
TATTTCTCTCCTCCTGCCTAGCCATATGGAATCAACCGAAAATAATTACCCGGGGATTGGGCTACGTAATCTTCCTCACGCTCGCGTTGATCCTTCCTCAATACTGTATTTATTACACCTGGTCATGGCTGTTTGTCTTTTATTTCGCTGTGCTAAATTACATCGGCCGCCCGGAGGTTTCTCCCGAAAGAAAGAAATTTCTGCTCATATCGACCTTGGTTTTGCTTTTAGGCAGTTACAGTATCGCCTTTCGCCTGTTTAACCGTCTTTCCGTCCTTTTTTTAGCTACAATATGGTTTTGGGGCGTAATGGCGGCTACTCTTATTTCTGAAAAAAGGGTGAAGGCATGAAAGAAAATCTTTCCGTCATTTTGATCGCGCACAATGAAGAAGCAGTAATCGGCGGAATGGTCGACGGCCTTCTTAAGAATTACGACAAAGAGCTGCTCGAAGTCATCGCCGTGGACGATTCGAGCACCGACAATACCTCCGCTATGGTAGAGGCCCGGATGAAGCGGAGCGATAAAGTAAGGTTGGTCAAGAAGGGCCCTCCGTCGGGGGTGGGTTATGCGATTAGAACGGGATTTGCGAATGTCAGCCCCAAGGCCGATTATGTCCTGACTATGGACAGCGATTTCCTTGAAAATATAAATGACGTAGGGTTGATGATCCGCGAGATAGAAGAAAAAAACCTCGACGGCGTCATAGGTTCCCGCTTTACGGAAGGCGGCCGGCTGGTCGGTTACCCGCCGGATAAGAAGATGATGAACCGCGGATACCATTTTCTCGTGCGCATGTTATTCCGCATAAAGCAAAAAGACCTTACAAATAATTTCAAACTTTATAAGGCAGACATAGTGCGGAAGATGCCGTGGAGAAGTACCGGTTTCTCCATGAACGCGGAAACGGGAATGTTGCCGATAATATTCGGATACCGCGTGGGCGAAGTGCCCGTGGCGTGGATCAACAGAAGCCCCCAGATGGGCAAATCTAAATTCAAGCTTTTTAAAGTCGGCTGGGGATATGTACAGGTCATGGGTTACGCCCTGTGGCTGTCATTGTTTAAAAAACAAATCTACAAAAAGAAGGACGGTAAAACATGAGCGTAGCGGTAATAACCGGCTCGGGGGGCCTTGTGGGTTCCGAAGCCTCCTCTTTTTTCGCGCATCTTGGCCTTGACATAATAGGAATCGACAACGACATGCGTAAGGTATTTTTCGGAGATAAAGCATCCACTCGCTGGCAGCAAGAGCATCTGAAAAAGGAACTGGGCAAAAAATATCATCATATAGACGCCGACATAAGAGAGTATGCCGCGATTGAGAAGATCTTCAAGAAATATGGCCGGGACATAAAACTGGTAATCCACACTGCGGCGCAGCCGTCTCATGACTGGGCGGCGCGCGAGCCGATAACGGATTTTACGGTAAACGCAAACGGCACCCTTAACGTGCTTGAAGCTACCCGCAATTACGCGCCCGAGGCCGTTTTTATTTTCACTTCCACTAACAAGGTCTACGGCGATGCCCCCAATTTCCTGCCTCTGGTCGAGCAGGAATTGCGTTTCGAAATAGACCCGAGCCACACTTACGCTAACGGTATCCGCGAGGATTTTTCAATAGACCAGAATCTTCACAGCCTATTCGGCGCGTCTAAAGTAGCGGCTGATATTCTTGTGCAGGAATACGGCCGTTATTTCGGGATGCGCACGGCTTCCTTTAGGGGCGGCTGCCTGACCGGCCCGCGCCACTCCGGCGCCGAGCTGCACGGTTTTCTTTCCTACCTGATGAAATGCGCGATAACCGGCGCCTCCTACACGGTATTCGGTTATAAAGGAAAGCAGGTGCGGGACAATATCCACAGCAATGACCTGATACGCGCGTTTCATGAATTTTTCAGGGCTCCCCGCGTAGGCGAGGTCTACAACATGGGCGGCGGGCGTTATAGCAACTGCTCGATGCTGGAAGCTATTAAAATGTGCGAAGAGATCACCCGGGGTAAACTTAACTGGACATATTCAGAGATTAATCGCACAGGCGACCATATCTGGTGGATAAGCGACATAAGCAAGTTTAGGAAGCATTATCCGGCGTGGAATCTGGAATATAATGTGCCGAAAATCCTCGGTGAGATCTACGAGATCAATGCCGAACGGTGGCGGGAATAACGCCTTTCTTGTTAGTCACAAGATAAAGTCTGTGCCGTAAAATATCCTTGATTAAATCCTTTTCGCCTTTTAATACCTCTATAATATCCTCTTTGCCGGCCCGTCTCTTCAATCTCGATTTCCACGTATCCCCTTTATCAATCACGACAAGTTTGCTTTTGAGGTTATCCGGTATAAAATTTTGATAATCTCCCTCCGTCATCACCAGATATACATCATTTTTTGACATTAGAAATTTTGTTATCATATCTTTATTTCTCTCAAATACGCCGGGGCCTTTCCCCCGGAAGTTTATTTCTTCGATCGGCATATCGAGATATACCCCCATTCGCTGCTGGCTTATATCTACTGAACCCACGCCTACTCTGTCGCCCTCCTTTAGCTGCCCCTTTATCTCGCTGGAGAACTCAAGAAGTATATTATCGTTCAATAGCGGAAGGGCTCTTCCTGCGAGAAATGCTAATAATATACTGACTGCGATCGGCAAGGCAAAAAGCGAGTTCAGGTTCTTTCTGTTTATATAAGGTATTATGAGTACGAGCGGCGCCAGAATAATGGCGTAATCATAAAATGCTACCTTTGAAGGATAAAGATGATGCATGATGTAAATAATTCCGGCAATGCCTAAAGTGTAAATCGCTACTATAGACACATACATAAACTTAAAATTCAGAGATTTAAACTGAACTTTCCGCTCTTCCAGGCCTACGAGGTATCTGGCTACCATAATGGCCAAAGCCGGAGCGGCCGGCAGCATATAATGGTATATCTTAGAAGAAATAAGGCTGAAGAAGACAAATATGCCGAAAAAGAAGCTCAATACAAGTTTATAAGAGTCGTTGTCCCGCCGATATGCGTTTCTCTTCTTGAGTGCGTCCGTCAGGGCCGCAGGAAAAAATAACGAATACGGGATAAACCATATAAATAAATCCGGTATATAACCGAATAAACCCATAAGATAAGAGGCTATTAACGCGTAACCGGTTTTCTGATCGGGATTATATGTCACCCTTTCTATTGTCTCTTTCGCGATTATATGATGCAGATATTGGTCGCCATGCAGTTTGTACATCAGAAGATACCACGGAAGGCCTATAGCCAAAATTATAAGGATGCCGACGGGGATATTCATAATCTTAAGAAGCCGCCATGACTTAGTGCTTGCTATAAACATCAACACAATAAAAAGGGGCAACATGAAACCCACGAAACCCTTTATCGCTGTGGCAATTCCCAGCATCACAAAAAACAGCGCAAAAATCTCCCTCTGGCCTGCCTCTCTCTTCAAAGCTTTGATAAAAAGGTATATAGAGTAGGTTATAAAAAATGCTATCGCCATATCCGGGGACGCGTATCTGGCGTACATAAAAAATAATAAAAATGTCGCCAGTACTCCTGCCGCTAAAAGGCCGGTCTTGCGGTCAAAAAGTTTTCTGCCTATATTAAAGGTAAAAACAACCGTGAGGGCGCCGAAGAGTGCGGAAGGAAAACGCACGGCAAAGTTATTGATGCCGAATATGATATACGAAAGGCTTACAAACCAGTAATAAAGGATGGGTTTTGCGAACCTGAATTGGCCGTGATAATACGGCGTTATCCAGTCTCCCCTTGCAAACATCTCCTTTACGCTCTGAAAATAGAACTTCTCACTCTCTATTATAGGCAGGGCGCTGCCTAAATTGTACATGAATAGTACGGCGCAAATAATGAATAGCGAAAGCTTTATATAAGTTTCTGATTTTTTCATTAATCAGCCCTAATTTTTTCTGCTCCTAGATAAATATACGGCGCTTCCGGCTATAACGCCCCACACAAAAAGCGCCGCCACTATATGATTCGCCGATGTCGAGAGTTGTTCTTTATTTCTCTCTATCAAATAGTCCCTGTCGGCGATGATCTCCTCATAAGTATCTTTTGAGCAACTGCGAAAGGTTACGCTGAAAAATCCGAAGAGAGCCGGGAATAAAATGCCTATTAAAAATAGCCTCTTTAGAATACGGAACAATTGCTGGAACGGAATATGCCGGATAACGCCAATGAAGCTATTCTTGAGAAAGAGATATACAGCCACGGCCAAAGCCGCGCATATCGCCCCGACGGTAAAATATGACGCTATGAGATACTGCTCGTTAGTCATGCTTATGCCTTAATAACGCGACGATGAAAGTTATAAGAGTGAGATATCCTAATAAATAGAGGCCGGTATTGCCTAATAAGTCGGCGAGGTTCCCTGCGGCCTGCCAGACATATTCCATAAAAGGAGTATCCGGTTTAAAAGTGAAACGCACATTCAAAATAACCGAAAGGACATTTAGGAGAAGGAGCAGGAAAAACGTACGAAGATAGAACACCGTCCCCAGGGGGATCTTGATCACTTCATCCAAGAGGGACCGTAAGCTTTTATATACCAGCGCATACAGCAAAATTACGATACCGATCGAGCTTGCACACAATCCGATATACCACCAATTATTCACCGTCATAAATACGCCTCCTTTTTTTAGCTTACATATTATAGCACCGGGGGTTGGGGAAGGCAATAGGATCGTGGGGCAGGAAAAAATTCTGGCACCGGTTTTTAAAATTACCTCATTATTCTCGGAGTCAGGATAATGTCAAGGTTTGACGATTGACGGGACTTAAAAAACATTCCGGAAAAATCTTTATCCTTGACAAGCCCGCCTATGGAAACGGACCGGCCGTCCGCCGCCATTACGGTGGTGGAAAGCCTTTTAATGTCGATGATCTTTTTCTTCCTATCTATGACAGCGCTTATTTCAGGCGTAAGCTCGATCTCTATTACACTACCTCTTATTTTAGGGGTCACTTTGAGTGATGTGCCGACTTCTTTAAATACTATCTCTCTCGTCTCGATATAGCCGTTCCTGAAGAGATAATTTACGTAGTAATTGACAAACGGGACATCCTCCCCCACTCTGATGGAGGCTGAAAAGCCGTCAGTAACAACTATATGCTCTTTTGTATAGTTTGAGGTATTAACGCTGTAAGTTTCGCCAAGCCCTTTGACCCCGCCGGATTTCCTGCCCGATTCTCTAAATTCCACTTCTATGGATATATTGGGCGGAAGGCCTTCGCCAAGCGCCTTGGCGCAGAGTAAAGCAAAAAATAACAGGCCCGATAAAAATATCCCAGCTTTTTTCATTACCTTTTCCTGACCATTCGCCGTTAGGACCTGATCATGACCAGCATCATCTTAAAACGATTTATAGCCTTTAGGGAATGTGGTTCGTTCGCCGGCATGACTATGAAGTCGCCTGCATTAGGATTAAACGCCTTGCCGGATATGGTTATAACCGCATCACCGTCCATTATATAAACTAACGCGTCAAACAGCGCCGTATGCTCGCTCAGGCCCTGACCCTTGTCAAACGCGAACAAGGTCACATTGCCTGTCTTGCCCTTTTACGGGTATGGTTCCCGGAGAAAGCCCCGGGGCCAACCTTACGGGCAATTTTAGTCGGTATCGCCTTTTCCCTTACGCCATTTTTTGAAACGGCCGCCTTTTTCGCCTTTGCGCTTTTCCATCAACTGATTAAATTGCGCGAACTGTTCGGGAGTCATGATAGCCTTTGCCTCAAAAATGGCGTTTATTCTATTATCGAGCATCTCTGCCTGCAGAGACTTTATCTTTTGGACTATGGGCTCCACTTTCTCTTTCGTTACAGAAGGGTCTTGCAGCGCCTCTTGTAGTTTGACATGCTCTTCTTTGACCGATTTAAAGAGCGCGTCTCGCTGTTTGCGCTGTTCGCTGCGGTTTTCTTCTATCTTCTTCTGCTGCTCTTCCGTCAGATTGAGCTCCTTAAAGATCTCTGGCTTGCCTTTTCTGTCGGAGCTATTCGGCCCGTCCTTGCCCCAAGCGAACGCGGTAGTCACAGCCAAAAAAACTATCGCAACACCTATCAATATCGATCTCATTTTATTCATATTGCGCCTCCCTCCATAAGCGTGGAGCCCCTTGGGGCTCCCTCCCCCCCTCTTGAACAAGAAGGGGAGTGCGAAGCCTCCCCGAAGGGGATTAAATTTTGATCACAGAAAATATTCCTCTATAGTCGTCCCAAGGTCATTCGACAAATTGCCGCTCTCGCCGTTCAGCATATAAACCGCAAGGACACCCTCGTCGTTACTTGTGTAAAAGGGCTGAGTCCGCATGATAGCGCCCGCTAGAACCACAACGCATATTATCGCCGTAAGTGCCGCGGCCAAGGCAAATACAGGACGCGGCATAAGAAGCGATTCTCTCAAGTGCTCTAAGATTGAGCGGATTTTACTCTCTTCGCCTGCTCTCTCGGCTGCGATTGCGCGGCGTATATTCTGCCACACGCGCTCGGGAGGCAACTCTTTTTTCGCGCTTTGGAGAAGCTCACGCTGTGCTTTCAGTCTGCCTTCAAGCTGGCGGCAGGCGGGGCACTTTAAAAGATGCTCCCGAACCGCCTGTTTCCTCGCCGGGCCAAGCTCGCCGTCTAAATAATCCGACTTAAGTAATTCCTGTATATCTTTACAGCCCATCTTTCCCCAGCTCCTTTCTCGCTTTTTCAAGAAGTGCCTGGCGCGCCCTTTTGAGCCTTGACCGGACCGTATTGATCGGTATTCTCAATACGCCGGCGATATCCTTGTAACTCAGTCCTTCTATCCCGCGCAACACCAGACATGCCCTTTGGTGCCGATCCAGCTTCTCCAATAACATGGCGTATCTTGTCTCGTTGTCGCTCCGCATGATCTCTTCCGCGCCCAAGTGGGCCGCGGGCTGCGTCTCAATGCTGTCGTCATAATTCGCCCGCCGGATTTTCTCTTTCTTTGACCTGTTGTAACGGTTGAGTGCCTCATTTACCGCTATCCGATATATCCAAGTCTTGAAAGACGAGCCGAACCTAAAACCTTTCAGGCCGCGGTACGCCTTTATAAATACATCCTGAGTCACTTCTTCCGCATCGGCCCTGTCGCGGGTAATCCCGCGGGCCACATTATAGACAAAACCGCTAAACGTTCTATATATATCTTCAAATGCCTCTATATCGCCTCCGGAGGCCCGTTTCAGCATATCGAAATCTATGTCCCTCATCTTAATATGCTCTTGCATGCCTTTATTATATTCCAACTGCGCAGTTTAGCAAGGAAATCTTATCGCCCGTATAGCACCTTCAGTTGCGCAACGGTAGGATTACCGGCATAATACTCCCCCTGCGGGCCTATGTAGCCGTTGCCGTGCTTTACAAGCGTGATGGGCGTATAGCTGCCGTTTGAGTTCGGGACATATATTGTAACTGTATCGTTATTTACCGTGATCGTCTTATGCTCTACAGGCACTTTTACCACAATATCGCTGGCTTTTGGCGTAAAAAATAGTTGAAAACCGAAGAAATCCGATCCGCAGGACCTGTCGTAATCGTGGCGGTATGAGCGGCTCCATCCCCTGTTTCCCTTGTTCCCCCTGTGGAAATTACCGCCCCGGGCAAATGCTTCCGAATAGAACAAGGTAGTCACGAGTAAGATTATAACTACTATACATAAATTTTTGGTTAGGAATTTCTTTTTCATGCTGGCCTCCGATTTGCCCTCTTTTGCCCGTATGCAATTCGCACTAAGCGCCCGCCACAACGCGTCGGCGGGTCCGCCTCTGGCGGAAAGTCGAGGGGCTTTCTCTTTCTACCATATTAGACAAAGAAGGAAGGGCAAAAGTTCCGGAAAAATGACGTGGCGGTGGTAGGTGACTTCAAGTTGCTAGCCCAGGTTTTCGGCGCTGTAGCGGGCTATGAGGCCGGTGCGAAGAGCATGCCGGTAGACTTTTGTAAAAAACCAATACGTCAAAAGGATATACCCGGCGGCGAGTGAGATACCCCATAAAAGGGTGATGCCGGAAAACTCACCGCCCGAGATTATCGCCCTTAATCCTTCAAATACATACGACGGCGGCAAAAGGTGCGCAATAGACTGCATCCAATGCGGAAGCGTCGAAAGAGGATACAGGACCGCGGCGAACGGGGATAAAAGCGCGGGAAGCGGCCAGATGAACCACTCCGACGCCGGGCCGAAACGGAGCACCAAAGCACTTCCGAAAATACCGAGCGAGATACCGAAGAGAAAAAGCACCAGAAGAAACGGTATGACCGCCAAGCCGTAGATGATAAAGGATAATTTGAAGAACGGCACTGCAATAAAGAGCATCATTGCCAGGCCGATCATGCTCGTCAAGATACTTGAAAGGACAAGACCGCCGACGTATTCCGACACTAAAAGCGGCGTTGCGAAGATATTGAGGAAATTGCGCGACCAGACGTCCTCGAAGAACGCCATAGTCACCCCCTGCATAATGCGTATACAAAAGTCCCACAAAAGGACCGCTCCGAGAAGCGCCGGCACAAAATTAAACCCGGACGGGGCGACGGTATTGAGATATTTAGTGAGAAATCCCCAGAGGACCATGTCAACTCCTACCCACGCGAATAGCGGAAAGACGCGCGAGAAGCTGCCGCGGATGAGATAGAACTGGCGAAGTACGATAGCGAACGTGCGGTGAAAGGACATGTTTACCCCACCCCCAGCGTAAGCGGCTCCCGCGCCACGGCGATGAAAAGTTCTTCAAGTGTTTTTTTGCCGCGCTCTGCCGGCAGTGTCTTGGGGTTTCCTTCGAGCAGGATCTTGCCGTGCGAGAGGAAAAGCACGCGGTCGCATATCTCCTGGACCTCGTACATATTGTGCGAGGTCCAGAGCACTCCGCCTCCGCCCTGCGCGACGTATTCGCGGATCGTGGTGCGGATATCGCGCGCAATCGCAGGGTCAAGCGACGCCGTCGGTTCATCGAGCAAAAGAAGGTGCGGGTCATTGAGCATTGCTTTGGCCAGGCCTGCGCGCGTCTGTTCGCCGGAAGAAAGCACGCCGCACTTCTTGTCCCGAAAAGCTTCGAGGTCAAACTGCTTGAGGAACCCGTCGACGCGCTTTGAGAGTTCCTTCACTCCGTACAGGCGGCCGAAGATGCGCAGGTTTTCGGATACGGTCAGATTTCCGGGCAAGGGACTATAGACGGCAGTAAAATTCGTGCGCGATATCGCCTGGGATCGGTGCGAGGCAAGGTCCATGCCTTCGATATTGACAGTGCCCGCGTCCTGTTCAAGGACGCCGAGGATAATGTTGATGGTGGTCGTTTTCCCCGCGCCGTTCGGGCCGAGAAGTCCGACGATCTCATTGCGATCCACGCTGAAAGAGACGCCGTCCACGGCGACAATGTCGCCGTATGCCTTACGCAGCCCCGTAACAGAGAGTACCTTAGCCATAGGAAAATTATATTACCAAACCCTGCGATTAGCAACTATTTATGAGGGCGAGCTTCTTTTCTATGGGCAAGTCCTTGATCGCGGCTTCGCGCTTCAGGGCTCGGGATTTGGTGGTGCATTCTTCGGAATAGACAAGGCTAACGGGCGTGCGGATTCTCGTATAGGCGCCGCCTCGTCGCTGATTGTGCCTTTTTATGCGTTTTGGCATGTCATTGATTACACCGGTATAGAGAGAACTGTCGGAGCATTTGATGATGTAGGCGTGCCACATGTGGGTCGTTGGCCCCTCCGCGCCTATCCGCCTTTGGCGGACTTTACGGCGCTACGTGACGCACTTGTCCAATTTGTCCGCTATTTTTCGGCGTGAAATTCTATAGCTTATTGATTTATTTAGAGATATGATTGTCCATCCATCTGAACTCAGACAATGAGTAATAAATCACTACTAGCAACTAAAACTGTCTACCCCTTTGTTAAGAACCCACGAAACATAAAAAATACCGCAGTTAGGATAAACAACGCCGCCCATAGATAATCTTTCTTTAAATTCTCTTTCATATAAAAGATTGCAAACGGCACAAAGACGGACAATGTTATCACCTCTTGAAGAATTTTTAATTGGCCTAGATTCATAACCTGATGGCCGATTCTATTTGCGGGAACCTGTATAAGATATTCAAACAAAGCAATACCCCAGCTTATTATAGCTGCGACAATCCAAGGCTTATCGTTAAAATTCTTCAGGTGTCCGTACCAGGCAAATGTCATAAATAAATTACTGAATACCAGCATTAGTGTTGTAATAATTATCCTGCTCATCTGTTAATTCCTTTTTGTAAAAACGTCAGTAATTTTACTTTTCTGCAAGTTAAGAAATAAAGCGTAGGATGACAATAAAACACTCTTCCGGCCATCCTACGCTTTTAGAAGAAATTTCTTAAGGCTTTGGCGACACGGGCGGTGTTTGCTTAGAAGACTGCTCGCAAGAGACATCCTTTTGTGGAGACTGGGAAGCTACTTGTGTGGGTTGGCTTTGTGTCTTCTGTGGCGTTACTGGCGCAACCGGCGTTCTTTGTTTTTTTGCCATTTTTAACTCACCTCCTTTCATTCAATTGGTATAATAATTTTTTGACCCGGTTTTAATTTATTAGTATCCTTGATTTTATCCTTATTTAACTCGTAGAGATATTTCCAGCGATGTCCTGACCCAAGTTCTTTTTCCGCTATCTTCCAAAGCGAATCACCTTTTTGAACCATATATTCCTTAGTCGAGACTTTTACTTCGCTTTCTACATTTTCTTTCTTTTCTTCAAGAAATTTACCCTCTTCTACTAATTTTGCCCCTTCAGGAGGTTTACCTTCATAAGGAATCATCGCTTCTTCTACTTCGGCAATCATAAATTGGGCGTTTCTGTCTTTTTGCATACCCACAAGGTCGGTGACAGGGGCAATAGCATCAAGTTTGCCGCGACTAATTATACGAATACGAGCTTCGGGTATTTTTTTATCCAGCATAAATTGTTTTACTACTTCTGCACGATACCTACCCAGTTTTTCATTGTATATCTCTGAACCCCGAATATCGCAGTTACCGGTAATCAAAATATCAGCCTTAGGATTTTTATTTAACACTCTCACCGCATCTTCCAGAATATTTATCGCATCATCTCTTAAATTTGCTTTGTTATAATCAAAATATATTTTTACATTCCTAATAATATTCCTTATCAGTAAAGAAGGCCGTAATTCTTGAGGCTTTGGTGGCGGGAGTTCTTCTGCCTTGTAATCAAAGATAATTTTATACACATAGACGTAGCCTCTATTACCCCACAAGGGGCCAATCTTTCCTGGTTGCGTAGGCCACCACCAATATCCACCGCGCTCCGGATCTTTTACCGGAGCGGGTGTTGCATCAGTAGGCCACCAGACAAACTTTTTCTGCAAGTCATCCAATTCCTTTTTTCTTCTTTCCTCTCTATCTGAAGCGAATGACAAACCGGTTAAGAAAACAAAAATAAGTAAAATGGCGATTTTCCTTAAAGAATATTTTATCATGTCCTGATCCTATCCTCCTAAAAATAGTAAAACAACAATACCGATAACTGCACCTGATTCCTACTGCGCCTTTGCTGTTAAATACTGAAGAAGCAAGCTCTTTGTCTTGGAGCCAACTATCCCGTCAGCCTTCAATCCGTTTGCTTTTTGAAATTCAATGATTGCCTTCTTTGTATTCTTACCTATTTTTCCGTCAATGGTCCCATTATAGTATCCTGCATTTTTCAAAGCCTGTCGGATGTCTTTCTTAGTTAAAGAAGTCTTGCCTGATTCATACCTGCCTTTCTTATTTAGAGTAGCGGCGACTAACATAACAGATTAATCGCCGCTCTCTATTATGCCTAGTTATTTAACTTCTACGGAGATACTTTCTACCTTTTGCTTTCCTAATGCGTCGGTTGCATATTTAATCGTTACCTTATCACCGGCCTTCAAGTCAGAAAGCGTCAAAACGCTACCCTCTTTCTGAATTTTTGTTTCAGCTGCCACAGAACACGTGATATTTTCGTAAGTACCGGCAACCGCATCCTTCAGCTGCTTTACTACAACTTCGGATTTTACCGGATCTATCGAAACCACCTCACCTGAAACTGAGATAACTCCCTGTTCTGTTTTTTCTTGAGCGTAAACCGGAAGAGCTATCCCCGCCATCCCGACTACCGCAAGAAAAATCACCGCTAATTTTATCATCTTAACCATCCCCCCTCACCCCCCTTCATTATTATTTTAAATTAATGCCCCTGCTTACTGGTGCATTTTATATGACTTCCTATCTTTTTCAGACTATTATTAATAAGCTCCTGCGCTTCCTCCAAAGTGATATTTCGAACAAAGGAAATTTCGTCGGATAATATTTTGTTTATATGCCCAAAAATATTCTTTTCCGATTCATTTAATTTATCCACTTTATCTAAAAAAGATAAACTTTTTAAAACTTCGGTAATTTTGAAAATATCATTACTTGCCAGTTTTTCAGTATATACTTTTAGACGGTCTTTGGACGGCAATTTCTCTGGTAATTCCTCGCAATTATTGAGTACTTCTAAAATTTTAGAAACTTCCTCCTCCTTCATTGGATAGCGCAGCATGTCTGCAGTATCTACGGGAATCACTATTTTGGTTTGCTGTACATAGATAATATAACAATTTTGGTTTCCATAGTATGCATCTGCATACTCAATTGCTGCGATTTTACACATACCATAAGAATTATGCATTACTTTATCGCCGGGATTAAACATTTTCATTATTGCCTTTTTTGCCGATATGTTCTTTGCTTTTTTTAGAATCGCACTCAAGGCATAGCCATTTATCGGTGCAATATTCTCTTATAACCATATTAACTTTCTTTGAACAAAGTTCGCATATGAATTTAGGATCATTATATGATTCTTTTCTCATATTTATAATTTTGACCATTTGAGAAGGCGAAGCTCAATACCTGCCTTTGGATCCCGTGTTAAGTCGAATTTGTCTAAAAATTCTGTGTTTTTATTTAAATCTTCCTTGGCTTTTTCTATAGTCATTGATTTATTATAGACATAAACTTCTAATCCTTTTCGGCGTTCCTGTTTATAGTGATTTAAGCATATATAACAATCAACCTGATTAAAAATTAATTTTTTAGTTAATTCGTATATTAAATTTGTTAATTTATCCGAGTCTACCTTTTCGAATTTTAGAGGCCTAATAAAATCGATCGTCTGCGCCTTCACCATTAACAGATCAAATTCACTGTTTATGTTTTTACCTTGAAACTGCAGCATCTGTTTTTCCTTTATTTAGATTTTGCACGAATTTCTTTTTCTGATACCTATAATTTCCTGAACAGGCTAATCATAGGCGCAATTAAACTGCCATCGTTTTCCTTTATGAAATCCATGTTTATCCTGTCGCCCGGCTTGAGATCAGAAATTTTCATAGAAATAGCTCTAACTTACAACTTTAATAGACGATACGATCATCTTGGATTTATTGCTGAAATAACCAACTTCTACATTCTGATTCATTCTTAAAGCTCCAAGCTCCACTGGTTGCTGTGAGCTATTGATAATGCGAACGTGGGGATCTAAATTAAAATCTAATTTCTTTTCCCCGCCTGCGCCGACAAGAGTTTCTTTAACCAACAAAAAAATCTCCTTCTTCTTGCCGTCTAATGATACAATCTTTCCTTTTATAGTACGTATAAATGCTGCCATTTTGGCTACCTCCCCTATTAAGCTCAACTTTATTCCGGTTTACCAGGTTCTTTTCTTTCTAAAGTGCGAAGAGGCGTATCTTTTACCCAGAGATTAATAATTCCTACTTCATTCTTTAAAGTTAATGCAATATCGTAACCTTCCCCGCAGTATTTATACCGCTCAACTAACTGGCCGGTGGAAATTATTCTTATTTTCTCAATTACAGCGCTGCGTCCTTTAAAATACTCTATTGCATCGCCTACCTTTAATATTATCGTTTGCGGCATTTCGCTCTTCCTAAGAACCCATGCAGATGCTGGGTAATCATTTTTTCATGATAAGTATAGCTTATTAAGCAATGCGACTTTTATGGAATTATTTGAAAAAACCGAGTGGATTTTGGCGGGAAAATACTATCCTAATGTTACTGGCGCCATACAAAAGAAAAAACTATTTGATTTATGATATATATAAAAAGCGATAACGCTTTATTAAACCAGTATCATTTAGAACGACTTTACAAAACACCAAAACCCAAAGTTTTCGCTCTTCTTGCTATTTTTACCTCATCCCCTTCTAAAGAATATTATTTTTCTTTGCCTAAGCTTCCCAATACCGCTTCTGTTTTCTTAAGCTTTTTACGCAACATTTCTGCTATCGGCCGCAGCACATGAAATATATCGTGATTCTCGATATCGTAGTATATCACGGTGCCCTGTTGTCTTGACTTCAATACGCCCGCCTCTCTTAGAATAGATAGATGGCGAGAAAGGCTTGATTGCGGAATACCCAAAGCTTTAATAATCGCACCGACATTCTTCTCGCCATTTTTTAAAAATTCAATAGCCTGGAGTCGTAAGGGATGAGATAACGCCTTTAGAAAATCTGCTTTTATCTTATAGGCCAATTCTTCCATATTTCCTTATTTCTAAATATTCGGATATATTGAAATATATTATACTAAAAGAACTTTGTTTTGTCAAGTTTCATAGTGCTTGATCTTGAATATATTAAGCTTAATCTTCCTTCGCCGTTCTATGGCTTGACACCAGGACCGGCGATGATGAGGCGTAAGGCCATGCTTTATTATCCTTTCTTCATGATCCTTATTAAAGAAGCCTTTGTTATGCGCCCAGTTATACTGCGGGTATTTCTTATGCAGTTCTAACATCCTCTGGTCATGGTGATATTTGGCTATGATGGAGGCTGCTGCCACACATAGATATTTCTTATCCCCATCGATTTCGGCCAACTGCCAGCAATGAATGCCGCTTAAATTGCGAAAGTCTATCAATAAGCAATTTGGCTTTAGCTTTTTGAATAACCTCCTTATAAGCCTTTTCAAGTTGACCATCATTCAATGTCTTACAATCTCGAATAAGCTCAGAATATTTAAGGCTATAATCCATGATTACCGCACCTGCGTAAACCGGGCCTGCATAGTCGCAAACTGCCGTTTCGTCCACTCCGGCTATCGGCCGGAATCGCTTATCCCTGGCTAATTCTAGCTCTAGTTTAGTGGGTTTCATTAAGGCCTATGTAGCCATAGGAAGTGCGTATTATCAAGGCAACTCTCGGAAGGATTAAAAAAGACTAATGAGGCGGGTTTGGTGAGTAATTTTAGTTTAATATGAGCTTAATTTTATTACAATAAAACGATCGCTATGTCTATCCCCCTGGTTTTCTGCCGGCCGTATAATCGCGACTGCTCTCTGAATAATACAATGTGAAATAATACCGATTTATTTCTTTCCCCACAATCTATCCATGTAATCATAATCTTCTAATTCTTCATCCTTATCGCGCCATTTTTTGTAATCGTCCTCTTTCTTCTTCCTATTTTGAGGGTTGGAAGTAGAATGCATATTTTTAAGAGCTATGAGAAGAATAGCGATTATTATCAGATATGCCAAATACTTCATTTCTCCATTTACCTCAGGTGCGGCGTTTAAGATGCATATATCCTATGATGGCATTATTAATAAGCTTTGGTACGGTTGTATTCCAGCCCTGATTATCTACATCATCTTTACTTAATGATAATTTCATAGCTATATCGCGGAATTTTCCAAATACTTCTTTAAAAGTATCTATTTCCATATTCAGAGTCGAATCATATTTATTATTTCCATATAAAAAATTCAAGGTATATGTCCTATCTATGGGCATAACAAGACGCGGGAGTAAAAAATGAAGTGTTTTTGAAGTTCCGACAATTTTCGATGTAGATTTCATCACCTTAATATTCCCAAACAGTTTCTCAAGCATATTTAATAAAGAGGCTTGGGCTAATACTTCTGAATTTCTTATTGCATACCCCGACATAATCCATAAATTCTTGTTTATTGCTAAAGGCTATTATTTGTCTGTCTAATTTTCTCATCTTTTTCCTCGAGGGGCATTTCTTACTATATTCCAAATTAGATTCATCGATTAATGCGAATTTTCCTTTTCCAAGTCTATAAAATTTTGGTCTTTGCCCTTTTTTAATATAATCGCCCTTTACCTTGCCATCTAAGCTAATACTAGAGTTATAAGGATAAACATTTATAGTATTTTGATTAAAATCCTTACATAAAAATGGCTCGATATCCTTAATTGACCACTGTTAAGGGGGCTAGAAACGTGCCACTTTGAGACACTCTGTAAAGTTGTCTGCCCCTTTTCTACACGTCCCCTTTGCATTTGCACCTTTGCACTGTGCATCCAAGCCGATCATGCCCTTTTCTTTCCGCTTAGTATGCCGAGCAGCGCGAAATACATCTCCCTGCATATCCACGCGTCGGTAGCCGCGTAAACTATCTGCGCGTGCGCAAGCGTCGGCGCGTCCCAGCGGGAGCACTGCGTCTGTTTGGATATCCTGAAACCGAATAGCAGCGCCGCCAGGCCGCGTATGCCTGCGTTCTTTATTCCGGCCTTGGCCGCCATGCCTGCCAGTTCGATGAAACCTGAGGGCTCGAAGGGCAATACATTGTTCAGTTTCTTTATATCATCCGACACTCCAATGCCCGTTTTCAGCACATTCCGATCGGCCAAAATACCGGCAAGCGGTTTATGAGAATTGATACGCCCTATCTGGAATATGTATACCCCGTCGCCGGCGGCAAGCTGGAGGAGGGACGGCGGATAGGATTCGCCCTTCTTAAAAGCGGGCCTCGTCTCCGTATCAAAACCCAAGACCTTCTCTCTGCCGAGAGACCGCGCGGCCGCTCTCATTTTCGCGTCCGAATCTATCACATGGATAGAGCCGGTGTAATGTTTGAGAGGCAGAGCGCTTATCTCTTTTTTTGATATAGAATGTCTCTGTAAGGTATGGGCAGGCAATTAAATCCTCAATATATCACGCGGCCTCTTCTAATATAGAGGCCGAGTTCTTTCGCCGCAGATCCGTAAGCGGCAGCTCTACTCTTTGTCGCCGGGCATTCTCCTCTTTCTCTCTTCGTACGCCGAATTCCACTTTAACTCCCGGTTATTAGCCGGCGGCGCACCCTAAACTTTTTTTTCATGCAGCCAACCTTTATCCATCCAGTATTGATACTCTTCTTTCCAGTCGTCTTTTCGCGCTTTGATCACTTCTGCGAAGTGCTGTTTACCCTTCTCAGTGGCACCTATCTGGTCGGGATATGCCCTCTTCTCCCTGATATCCGAAACGATCTTCCGTCCCAGTTCCAGGGATTCCCCCGCTTTCTTTTTAATGGCCGATGCCGCGGAAGAGACGCCGCCCGAGTATTGGGCTCCACAGGTATTGGCATAATATCTGATATAATCAAGAACGTCTTTGTCCTGTCCGCTTCCCGAAGATACGACTCCGGCTATATATTTCCCCAACAGCCGCTTACAGTGGATGAAATGGGATGAACGGTCAAAAAGCGCCTTCATTGAGGCTGTGACTTGATTTATATAGTTTGGCGAAGCCAATATTATGCCGTCGGTGTCAAGCATCTTACGGAGCACCATCTTGACGCCGTCTCTTATGGGGCAATCCATTATCTTTTTGTGGCATTTTTCCAGATGCCGGCAAAACTCTATCTTGAGGTCGCATAGGTGGATGACTTCATATTTTACATCTTCGCTCGGAAGGCCTTTTAAGGCCTCTTTCGCCAAAAGAAATGTCCTGCTTTTTTCTTTATTCGGGCTTGAAGAGATAAGCAATAATTTTATCATCTTTTCATCCTATCTCTTAAGCTTTTTGACAAGGGTTGCGACACGCCTGCCCAGTTTAATTGCGTTCTGGGATGTTTTGGCATCAGGTGCTCCTGTACAGGATATCCCGTAATGGCCGGTAGCATCAAGAGGGTCACCGACAATGATCATGCCGTAGATGAGCATCGCCTCTATTATGGAGAGCATGGTCGTCTCCTTGCCGCCCGAACTGTCGCCTGAGGTCGCAAATGCGGCGCCTATTTTATCACCCATCTTCTGGCGGATGCCGACAAATTTATCAAAGACCTCTTTAAGTTCCGCCGCCATTGTACCGAAATAGACGGGAGAACCGGCAATGATGGCGTCCGAGTTGAGAAAATCTTCTTTTGTGACATCCGCTGCGGTTTTCACGAGGCATGCGACATCTTTTACTTCACGCACGCCCTTCGCTATCTCAGATGCCAGTTTTTCAGTGTTCCCGGACCGCGAATAATACATTATCAAAACTTGCATGGGCACCTCCTCCTATCTGTGTTTGCTTTATTTCTTGCCGCCGAACTTCCACAGGATCATCACGCCCCATGTCAAAAGGATAAGGCCATACACCATTGTCGTGCAAAGCGGGATCCTCAATATGGCCCATTGTATTCCGAAGAAATCATATACGAGATCGGAAATAATATACAATAGCCCCAATCCCGCAAGCGAAAGGCTTGCTATTCTCCAAAGTTTCATAGTCGGCCCCCTAAGATACATTTATTCACACTGCTTCATTCGCCGATAATCTTAATCAGCGCCCTCTTTTTACGCCGGCCGTCAAATTCTCCGTAGAATATTCTCTCCCACGGCCCGAAATCAAGCCTGCCGCCGGTCACCGCCACAACGACCTCCCTGCCCATGATGGTTCTCTTCATATGAGCGTCGCCGTTATCTTCGCCCGTCATATTGTGCTTGTATTTATCCTTGCCGTAAGGCGCCAGTTTTTCAAGGAAGGCGCGGAAATCCTCGTGCAGGCCGCTTTCATTATCATTTATGAATACGCTCGCCGTGATATGCATGGCGTTTACGAGGCAGAGGCCCTCTTTTATGCCGCTCTTTGCGAGGGCTTCTTCCACCTGAGGAGTTATATTAATAAACTCTTCTCTCTTCTTTGTATTGAACCATAAATATTGAGTGTGCGATTTCATCTCAAGATACTTTCGGGCTAAGAATAGTTATGTTCTCCGGCTCGAGGAATTCAAATTTGACGACCTTCCAGCCGTTTTCTTCCTTCCGGAAAAAGACCTTGGCCTTATACACATCATATAAGATGTCCTTGGAGCCGTTTTCCTGCCAGTATGCCGTGGCTTCTACATCGGCAACGGCATTTTTATCCTCCACCTTTACATCAAGGTTATCAATCTTTATAGCTATGCTTTTGCACGAATCGAAAAAATCTTTCGCTATAAGAAGGAGCATTCTCCGGTCATTGCCAAAGTCATCATAGTAATCTACGGAAATAAGGTTTGTAAGGCCGAGGCCTTTTTCTTTTTCTATAAGGGCCTTGCCTGTATAGATAGCTCTCTTGACTTTACCTTCATCCCCTTCGAAAATATACGTTACCACATTAACCGCTAAAAATACAAGCACCACGGCCAATACAATAAGCAATCTATTCTTTCCCATAAAGCTTCCCGTTACTTTTTCGCGGGGCCCCACACAATTCGCAGAATTGCATGGGACTAGTCCTGTGGAATCCTTCGGATTCCGCGGGGCCCCACACAATTCGCAGAATTGTATGGGATCAGTCCTGTGAAATCTTTAAGATTTCATTGGGGTGGCACGGCGTAGGCCGGCACCGAATTTTCCGTATTTAACTATCCAACTACCAAAATACACACAAGCGCGAAAATGCCGAGAATAAGGACTGCCAGTCCCATTATGCGCGTATTCCTTATCTCTTTTTCCATAGATATGGGCTCTAATCTCCAGTTAAGCGGCCGGTAAAGAGCTGTTTGTATCTCTATGGTCTTTTTCGGCTTCCACGCGATCAGCGCTCCGAATACAATCGCTATGACCGCGATTGTAAGCTGTACGTAAAATGGACAGATTATCCCCCCATAACAGGTATAATTCATGTCTTAGCCTCCTTTTCCCTTTTGCCGTTATCGGCGAGGTACAGTTTAAATGAGACCACAATTTACGCGACTCGCCTCGCAGAGAAGCGTAAATTGTATGGTCGAATTTACCCCGCCGAGTGCGAGGGAAATTATCTCGCCCG
>Ga0315289_10004816_pt1 | contig 20093 bp, 13 predicted proteins | sample YL17G11_40_MG_FD_203452 | JGI IMG/M metagenome (GOLD analysis project Ga0315289, IMG submission 203452) | Sediment microbial communities from Yellowstone Lake, YNP, Wyoming, USA - YL17G11_40 | ecosystem: Environmental > Aquatic > Freshwater > Lake > Sediment | place: USA: Wyoming | collected... | reverse complement strand
ACCTTGGTGGCCTCTCGGGAGAGGATGGAGTACCCCGTCGAGAGGCGGGTCGAGGCCGCGAGGATGACGTAGCCGTCTCCTGCGACGGAGACGACGGTGCTGTTGTTTGCGGTTTTTCGGTTTCGTTTTGATTGCGTGCGTGAGAGAGAGAGGTCGAGTGGAAAAGCAAGAGGGCGATCGCACGAGGAGCGACGAGCGAGTGTTTCTTCTTCTCTATCGCTCGCCCCCTCTCTCGCTCTTTCTGTCTTCGGTTTCGACGAGGTATTGGAGATCTTGACTCACCCTCCGTTGTCATCGTATCTGTTTGGAATGAAAAGGGCAGGAAAAGAGAGTAAAATAGAGAGAGAGAGAGATGATGATTCGTTCGTGAGCAATCGATTCGATGGGAGGGCATGAAAAACCTTGCTCTCTCTCTTTTACCCCCTCTTCCTCTCCACGACGACGCACGGGCTCCACGACGCGCGCTCCGTGACGGGCCCGGCGCTCGGCTGCGCCAGGCTGTAGGCTGCTGCGGCCATCTGGCGTGTGCGACGTGTTTTCCTCTTCACGAGAGAAAAAGAAGAAGGAAACGAAAAGAGAGGGAAGAAGTGCACAACGCCGATCGACGGTTTTTTTCCCGTCGTCGTTTTTTTTTTACAGCTCTCAACTCTCAACCTTGCTCTCTTCAAGCAAGCAGCTCCCTCAAAAGCATCGCGTCCTCCGCCGCCCGCGTCTCCGGCCTGAACGGGCACTTGGCCTCCTCGGCTTCGAACGCCTTCGCGTGCCTCCCGTCGACGTCCCCCCTGGGCTCGCAGGAGAACGAAAAGGGCTCCGTCCTCGTGCAGACGTACCTCGCCCGGGGCCTCTCGCAAAAGACGGCCTCGGCCCTCTTCCGGTCCTGCTCGGCGGCCTCTCGGGCCGCGGCCGTCCTCCGCAGGTGCAGGGCGCACCCGGGCACGACCTCGGAGGCGAGGAGGGGCTTGCCGGCGCTCGGGGGGTGGAAGACGAGGGAAGTCGGCGGCGGCACCGGCCCTCGCCTCCCTTGCACCGCCGCGAGCTGTGGCCGCTGCGGCCGGAAGGAGCACTCTCGCTCGAGGGCCGCCGCGGCGGCGAGCGCCCGCGCGGCGGCCTCGGCGGCCCTGGAGGCCCTGCGAGCGCGCGCCGCGAGGAGGACCGCGGCGTCCGGGTCCCGGGGAGGGAGAGTCCCCGCTTTCCTCTCCCAGCCGCTGGCTGCCGCCGCCGCCGGAGTCCACTCTTCCTCCCTTTCCGCCGCCGCCGCCGCTTCGGCGCCCGCCGCGCCCGGGGCGACGTTTCTCGCTTTCCGAACGCCGCCGCCGCCGTTCGCCTTCCTCTTCTCCTCCTCCTCCCTGCGTCTCTCCGCGAGCCAGAGAGAGCGGGGACACAGCGCCGGAGAGTGCAGAGGAAAGGGCCTCGCCGCAGCTTGGGCCTCCGCCGCGGCCTCCGCGGCCTTGGCCGCCGCGTCGGAGGCCCTGAGCAGGAGGGCAGAGGAGGAGGAGGAGCTCTCGACCCCTCTCGCCGCGCCCCCTCGCCCTCCTGCTCCCTCGCCGACGGCGGCCCCGATCTGCCCGTGCCTCTTTCTTCTCAGGACGGCCGCGGCGCCGGCCGGGAAGAACCTGCCCCCCTCTCCCGCTCCTCCCGCCTTGCTGCTTCCGCTCGTCCCGAGCGTCGCCGCCGCGCTCCTCTCGGCCGCGGCCGCGAGCCTCTCTCGCTTGCCTCTCGCGGCCTGCTCCTGCCTCTCCTCGAACGTGGTCCCGGCGACGAGGCACTCCGAGTTGCGGTTGATGCGCGGGGCGAAAGAGGGGGGCAGGGGCGTCGCGTGGGGGACGGTGCGGCGAGAAGGGGACAGGGGAAGACCCTCCCTCCCCTTCCCCGCTTCCGCCGCCCTCGCGGCAAGCTCCCTGGAGCGCTGGCTCATCTTCCGAGGGGAGAAGGAGAAGGGCGGGGGGGCGAGGGAGGCCGCGAGCCTCCTCGATGCGGCCGCTGCGGCGAGCGCGGCGGCGCGCTCGTGGAGCGGGGGGCGATCCCTGGCGGGAGGAGAGGAGGAGCAAGGGAGAGCCGCCGCCGCCGCCGCCGCCGCCGCCGCCGGAGACGAGGAAGGAGGGAAGGTTTCTTTCCTCCAGGAAGACGAAGAAAAGAGCCTCGGCGCGAAGGAGCACCCTTCGACTTCCTCCTCCAGCGCTTGCTGCCGCAGGAGCCCGAGCTTCTGTTCCCTCCGCTTCGCGGCGGCGAAGAGGCGCTCCTCCACGGGAGCGCAGGAGAGGAAGGAGAAGCGAGGAGGTCGCCGTCGTCGTTGCCTCTGGCGGAGAGCTTCGGCGGCGGCTTCGGCGGCCTCTTTCTTCTCTTCTGTCGTCTCGACAGCAGAGGCCTTCCGCCACGGCTGCTTGGGCTTGGCGAGCTGGGAGAGCCTCGAGGCGGGAGGGAGGGGGTGCGGGGAGGGGAGCCTTCGGTGCTGCTGCTGCTGCGGCGGCGGCGGCGGCATCTCTTGCTGCCCTTCCTCTTCCTCGTCTCTCTCGTCGTCGCCTCTCCAACTCCCGTCGGCAGGAGCAAACCCGAAACCTTCCTCCCCCGGGAGAGCCCCGTCGTCGGCCAAGTCCGCAGCGAAGTGGAGGGAGGGGGCCCTGCTGCCGCCTCCGGCGCCCCCGGCGCTGGAAGAGGTCGAGGCGTTGTCGCTCTCGCCGCCGTCGTCGTCGTCGGTTCCGTCGCCGGTTCCGTTTTCGTCTTCGGCGCCGAGCAGCCCCCGCTCCATCAGCATCCCGCGCACGCGCTCCGTCAGGGCCTCCCTCGACGCAGCAGGATGATCATCCTCGCCGAAAGTTCCTCCTGCCTCCCTGCCGCAACTCTCCCTGGCGGCGCGGAGGAGGCGGGCCGGAGGCGGAGGCGGAGGCGACAAAGACGAGAGAAGAGTTGAAGTCGTCGTCGTCGTGGTTGTTGTTGTCGCCTCTTCTCGCAGCCTCCTAAGCACGCCTCCAGGAGAGTCAAGCATCCTCTGGTGCATGTCGATGTCGGCCTCAACCTGTGGGGGTTGAATTGAAGGGAGTGGGGCCGGATGAAGTGAGTTTGAGTGCGCTCTGAGAGCGAGAAAATGCCCCCTTGTCGCCGCCATTCGGAGAGCGCGTCGAGAGAAAAAGAAAAACTCGATTTCCAAATCCTCACCTGCTCCACGGCGAGCCTCACACGCCCTGCGGCGTCCAGCTCCTCCGACGACGACGGCGAGGCGAGCTCCATGGGCGCGAGCAGACAGAGCGAATTGAGCTGAGTCGAGGAAGAGGGACGCGGCGATGTCAGAATTGAGCCGTTTCGCTTTCTCAGTTTCTGCTCTTTCTCTTCTCTTTTATCTGAAACTGACTTTTTTTCATTTTTCATTTTCCGTTTTTTTTCTTTCGTCCGTTTCTCTCCGCGACCCGCCTCCTCGCCTCTCGCCTCGCCTCCGCCTTCGGCAGCCCGTCGACGACACTCACCCGATGCCCCACTTCCTCGGCGCCCCAGGGGACCTCCCTCCGCCTCCTTCAAGCCCTCCCTCGCATCTAGAGCGGAAGAGAGGCAAGAAAGAAGAGACGTCGCGAGGAAGAGGAGGAGGAGGAGGAGGAGCGAAGAAAGGGAGCAGCGACGAAAGCGCCGCCTCGCTCGCGGCGAGACTCCTCGCCTCCTCCTCCTGCTCTTCTTCCAACTCTTCTTCCTCCTCCTTCGCCTCCCTCCCTCGCTCCGTCGGCTCCGCGGCCTGGTCCCGCGCCCACGCCCTCATCGAGGAACTCAACGCCAGGGCGCACGCGGACGCGCAGCAGTCGCAGGCGCAGGCGCAGCCGTCGGAGGGACGGGAGGAGGCAGTGCCCCTCGCGCTCTCGGCGGGAGGCGTGGGGACGCCGGACGGGGCGCCCCCGCCGCTCTCGGCGGTCGCCGCCCACCTCCTCGTCGCCTCCTCGTGGAGGGTCCGCGCCCTGCCCTCGATCCTGAGGTCGCTGCTCGAGGAGAGAATTGAAAGCGGGAGCGGGAGCGGGAGCGGGAGCGAGGGCAAAGGCAAGAAGGAAAAGGAGGAGAGGAAAGGGAGAGGAGACTGGTTTCTCTCCCTCTACGGCCTGATGAGGCACGACGTGAGCTGCGCCAACCTCCTCGCCGTCGCGCTCTCTGCCCCCGCGCCGGCTCGTCCCCGTTTCCCTCCGACGGTGGGGACAGCGGCGACGGCCGCGCCCCCGTTCAGCGACGACGGGCGCTTCTCCGTCCCGCTCCCCCCCTCTCCCCCTCCCGCGATCCGGGCCCTCTGCGACGACTCGGAGACCGTTGCATGCGCGCTGGCTGCCTGGGCGGCGCGCTACGTGCGGTGGTGGGATGCCGCGGAGGGGGGCAGAGCCGCGGCGGCGAGGACCGCTGAGGCGGCGACGAAAACGGCGGCGGCGGCGGCGGCGGCGAAAACAGCAGCTGCGAAAGCCGGTTCCTTCTCCCCTTCGCTCGCAGCCGACGAGACTGCGCTCGCCGCCGCGGCCAGCGCGCTGGCCGTCTTCCGCTGCCTTGCCCAGCACGCCGAGGATCTTCCCCCCGGCGTCGGAGCGGTGCTCGCCGGGGGAGGGGCTGGGGACCTCGTCCCCGTGCTGGTGAGCTGGAAGTTTTTTCTCGATTTTTTTCCTCAACTTTTTCCCGTTTTCTCTCTCGTTTTTTACGCTTCTTTTCTCTCATCCCCCCCCCCCCCACACACACGCACACCCAAAAAAAAAAAAAAAAAAAAAAAAAAAAAAAACGAAACGAAACGAAACGCCATCTCAGCTCTCCCTTCTGGACCGCCCTCCGTGGATCTCCAAGCCTCCCAAAAGAGCGGCGGCGCAGAGGGGAACGCTCGTCCTCGGGGGCAGGGGCTGGGAACTCCCCCGACAAGAGGAAGCAGGAGGCGATTTTCTCTTCCCGCTGCCGACCGCGCACTCGTGGCTGTCGCTGCTCTACCTCTGCCTCGGCGCCGCGTTCGGCTCCGCCGCTTCCTCGTCGCATTGCGCCCTCAAATCGGACCAGCGGGACTGGTCCGCGGGCTCGAGCGGGGAGCTCCTCGGGGCGAGGCTCGCGTCTCTTCTTCGAAGATCGCCAGTGGCGCTCGCGGCGGTGCCTCCGCTGGCCGGGGCGCTGCTGCCGCTGGCCGAGGCCGCGGCTGCCGGAAGAGGGAGCAAGGGGGGGAGAGGCGGAGGAGGAGGCGTCGGAGGGGGGGCGGCGGCGGCGGCGGCACAGGCCTGTCGCCTCCGAGGGGGAGGAGGGGGAGCAAGCCCTCCTGCTGCTCCCTCGCCGCTGCTCGTCGTCGAGGTCGCCTCTTCCAGAAACGGCGCGAATGACGGCATCGAGGCTTCGATCGACGGAACGGACTGGGAGGGCGTCGCCTCGAAGTGTGTCGAGAGGCTCCTCGCCGGGAAGAGCGGGGAGAAAGAGGAGGAGGAGGAGGAGGAGGAGCGCGAAGAGGAGGAGGGAGAAGGAGGAGAGAGAGGAGGCGCCGGCGACAAAGCTTCTTCATCTTCTTCCTCCGCTCCTCCTCCTCCTTGGGCCGGGCTCGGCGCCGTCGTCAGGGCCCTCGAGGAGCAGCCCAGCCTCGCCTCCTCCCTGGTCGGCGGCGGCAGCAGCAGCAGCAGCAGCAGCAGCAGCAGCCCCGCGAGGGGCAGGGTCCGGGTGACCGCCTGGGCGGCGGCGCGACCCGGGGAGGGCCTCTCCTCCTTTCCTTCCTCCTCGCCTTCCGCGCCGCCGCCGCCGCCCTGGTCGGAGACCTTCGAGCTCGAGCTCGACGCCAGCTGCGCCCCCGAGGAGGTCGACCTCCCCCCGCCGCCGCCGGGGGGGGAAGGGGGGCAGGGCAAGGGGGGGCCGCCGAGGAGGGCGGTCCGGAGGAGGCTGCGCCCCGCCGCCGCCGCCGCCGCCGCCGCAGCCGCCGCAGCCGCCGCAGCAGCAGCAGCAGAGGGAAGGGCCGCCCTGCCGCTGCTGCCGCCGCCGCTCCCTCCCTCGGGCCGCCTCGTCGCCTCGACCTTTGGCCCCTCCTCCGCCGCCTCCGCCTCGGCGACCTACAGCCTCCCTTCGTGCGAGCTGTCACTGGAGATCGACTCGCTCCCCAGGTCGCTGTGGGTGACGCTGGGGTCTCTCGAGGAAGAGGGAGAGGAAGGAGAAGAAGAGGAAGGGGAGGGAGAGAAACACCAAGGGGAAGAAGAAAACAGAGGCGGCGAGAGGGACGCAACGGGCAAAAAGAAGTTCGTGCTGCAGCTCAAGCTGCGGAGGCAGCCCGCTGGGAGAGCCTCCAGGAGAAAGCAAGACGGGCTCTGGGGCGCCTACGCCCCTTGCGGCGGGGCGATAACGACGCTTCTGTAGAGTATGGAGAAGGGGGCTCTTAGTTTTACAAAAAAATGCAAGAAAAACGAAAAACGTTTTCTAAAAAAACGTTTTTCTTTTTTTTCTTCATTCCGTCATCATCTTCGCTCCGGCCTTCGCAGCCTTCCTCCTCTCCTTGGCCTCTCTCCGCATCCGCTTCCGCTGCTGCTCAGCTTTGGCCGGGTCCATGCCCTGCCATCGGCTCGCAGAAGCGGAGGGAGCTGAGGGAGCTGCGGCTGCTCCTCCGCCGCCGCCGCCTCCGCCGCCGCCGCCGCCGACGGAAGAAGCGACCGCGGCAGCGACGGCGGCAAAGGGGTCGAAGCCTTCCGGTCTCCCCTTCGAGGAGAAGAAGGCCCCCTTCTTGGCCAGCTCGGCTGCCCGCATGCGCTCCTTGCCGCTCGACAGGCTCGCCAAGGCGATTCCTTTGCGGGAGAGGGCGCCAGGTTCGGCCAGCGAGGCGACGAGCGACGACAGGTCTCCGAGGGCCGCGGACGAGCGGCGGCGGCGGCGCTGAAGGTTTGTCCTCGCCGACTTTTTCAGGACGCCGCTGCCGCCGCCCTTCTTCCTTTCCACCCCTAGTCGAGACCCTCCTCCTTTCTTCTCGTGCTTTGGCGCCAAGGGGGAAGAGGAGGCTGCGGCTCGCTTCAGGAAGCGGAGCTTCTTGACGACCTTCTCGACGACGTGGCGCGGAGCCGGAGGAGGAGCGGCGGCGGCGGCGGATGACGGCTGCTGCTGCTGCTGCTGCTGCTCTGGGAAGCCCAAGGGGACGCCGATGCCGAGCCTTCGCGCGGCCTTGTCTCGGAGGCGCTGCGCCTTCTTAATCATTGTAATCGAAGAAAAGCGAGGCACGACGAGAGAGCAGGGAGCGGCGATGGAAAGAAAGAACCGACGATGTGAGCGTCAGCTCGAGGAAGTGATGCAAGAACACTCTCCCAACGTTGCTCTCAGAGTCTGAGACAGTGTTTCTCGCGTCGTCGCGGCCCTGCCTCTTTTCATTACATTAAACGGCAGCCAGTGACGCATAGATACGACACTGCTGTGAAGGCGATGTTTTTGCCCTCTGGCGGCGCTGCGGCGTCGGCGAAGACGGCGCAGAAGACGATAGGAAACCCGACACCGCCGGCTTCTTCGACGACGGCTAGGCGCCGCATGTCGCCGCCGCCGACGGCGACGACGGCAATGCTTTCGACGCGGCGTCGGGGCTCAAAACCGCCCTCGCGGGACATTCCGTGCACTACTATGGGTAGCTGTGACATCCAGTACGCTACAGCAAGGATTCCACGTGAGAAAAAAGCCGCAACTGCCCTCCTCGCCACTGCAAGCGACTCCATCGAAATCGCCGACGACGACGATGACGATTCTTCTTCGCTTCCCCCTCCTGCTCCCTCCTCCTCCTCTGTCCCCGCCGACCTCGTCGAGGTCGCCACCTTTGGTGCCCCGCACGGCGTCCGCGGCGAAGTCCGCATCTTCCCCGTGACCGACGAGCCCGAGGAGAGGCTCCTGGAGGGGGCCGAGGCCGGGGCGCGGTTCTGGGTGGCGCCGCAGGTCGACAGCAGAGTCAGGCCTGGCGGCGGCAGAGGCGGCGACATTTTGATCGGCCGCGGCTCAAGCTCGAGCCCCGCCGCCGCCGCGCCGAAGCCGCGCCTGGTGCGCATCGAGGCCGCCCGCCCGGCCCCCATCTCCCGCAGCAGCAAAAAAGGATCCCCAAGCTCCCCCGGGTCCTCCTCCTGGCTGCTCAAGCTCCGAGGGATAGACTCCCCGGAGGCCGCCGCAAGCCTGGCCAACAACTCGCTCTGGGTGAGCGCCGCCGAGCGGCCCGCGCTGCCCGAGGCCGGCGACGACTTTTACGCGCAGGAGCTGATCGGGATGGAGGCGAGGCTGGGAGACGAGGCAGCGGAGAAGATTATTGGCGTCGTCGTGGACGTGTGCGAGGGTGGGGGCACGGACCTGCTACGGCTGGAGCTCTCCGACGACGAGGAAGGAGACGAGGTTGAGGTCGAGGTCGAAGACGAAGAAGCGGCGGCGGCGGCCGCGGCGGCGATTTCGACGAGCCCAAGGCGGCGGCAGCGAAAGGCGGCTCCCTCCGTCCCGCCCGCCCGCCGCACCGTCCTCCTCCCCTTCACCCAGGCCTTCGTCCCTCACGTCGACCGCATGGCCCGCAAGATGACGATCTGTCCCCCCGACGGCCTGCTGGACCTGGCCATCTCCCCTCCCAAGGCGCAGCTGAAGCAGGAGCAGGAGGCGGCGGCGCTCGCCGCGGCGGCCGGCGACGGAGGAGGAGGCGGAGCCGGCGAAGGGGGGGAGAAAAAGTCGAGGCCGAGGCGCCCGCGAGGGAGGAAAGCGAGGGACCGCGCTGGAGGAGGTACCGCAGCGCCGCCCTCGGCTTGAAAAGGAGAGAGATGAGGAAGAAGGAGAGGGGAGCTTGGTAAAGTTACACACGCAAAAGAAAAAGAAACGAAAAAAACACGACTCTCTCCCTCTCTTTTTTTGTTCTTTCTCAAAATTTCATCTCTTCTCTCCCATTCATCGCAATCTCTCTTTTCTCTCCCCTCACCACAGGAAAGGAATGGCCTTCCTCGTCCTTGCAGCGTAGGCCTCGTAGCTCGCCCCGTGCTTCCTCCTCATTCCCTTCTCTTCAAGGAGAATCTTGTTTTCGAGTATAAGAAAAAGGGCGAGCGCCGCCGCGGCGCGCCCGGGGCTCGCCGACGCCGCCGCGGCGCCCGCGGAGAACAAAATAAGCCCGCCGTACATAGGGTGCCGAACGAGCGCGTAGGCCCCCCTCTCGGAGAGCTGGTTCGACCTCCGTGGCACGGGGAAGGGGCTCAGCGAGCGGACGCCGATGCTTCCCACGCCGGCGGCCGCGAGCGCGATGCCCGCGAGCAGGGCAAAGATGCCGAGGACCTGGATCGCCAGAGTGATCGCCGTCGGGGGGAAGACGACGAGGAAGAGGGCCACGAATTGCGCCAGGACCCAGCCGCCGCCGCGGGCGCCGAGGGCCGGAGGGTAGGGGGAGGGCTTCTTCTTCTTTCTGCTGCTGCTGCTCTTGCCGTCGAGACTGAGGGTGTCGTCATCAACGTCGGCTGCCGCCGTCGCCGCAGCTGCTGCTGCCGTCGCTCCCCTCCGGGTAAAGTCGTCGTCGCTGTCCTCGAGCTCGCTTTCGCTCTCTTCTTCTTCTTCGTCGTCGTCGTCAGAGAGGGACGGCGGCGGCGGCGAGATCAGCTCCGAGATCATCGCCCTGGAGTCCTCGTCGAGATCAGGAAGGGGGAAGGAGCGCAAACCCGAAAAGACGGCGCTCGAGAGCCGCTCGACGATTTTCTTCTTGGTCTCCTGCTGCTGCTGCTGCTGCTGCTCAATTTCGGAGGAGGTCGTCGAAGGGGGAGAGCTGTTTCTTTCCGTTTTTTGTGTTTGTAACAGAGGAGGAGAAGAAAGAGAGAAGGAGTGGCGATGTGAGAAAGGAAAGCTGAAAAATCTCGTCGCGTCTAGCCTCGCGGCTAGACGGGGAACGAGAAGAGACAGGGACAGCAACACCCGAAAAGAAGCAGCCATGCGTCATCCTTACCTCTCGCTTTCCTTCTCGCCAAAGGCCCTGCGCTTGGTCACGACCGCGCGTCCTGCTCTGGCACGCGTGCCGCGCCCCTGAAGGGGCACGAGAGGCGAGAAAGATGGGAGGGAGAGAGGGACGGGGCGCATGCTGAATTGACGTCGTCGTCGAAGAGGGGACGGAGCTCTCGAAAAGTGCCGCATTGGGAGCTTCGGGCAACAAAAAAAAATCTTTTTTTTTTTACAACCTCTTCCTCTTCTTTCTCCCTCCCTTGTCTTCTCACTCCGCCGGCCACCCGAACCTCGTTTTGTACCTCAGCAGCGGCGACGAGATCCTCTTCCCGGCCTGAAACAGCACCCAGAACAGGATTATTCCGGATCCGATCAGGAAAACAAAGCCCCCCGGCATCGGCATCTTATTCAAAATGGGATAGGGGAACCGCCCCGTCACGCCTCGGACCAGCAGCAGCCAGTGGCAGTATCCCAGCGCCAGCGCCGCCGAGGCCCTCGCGGCCCTGGGAGAGAACGACCGCGGGTGCGCGAGCAGCAGGTCAGTCCAGGCGACGCAGGCGTTGAGCGAGTGCACCGCCGCTCCCAGCCAGTTGGGCCGCGCGTGCCTGCCGCCCTCGACGAGGTTGCCCGCCGAGGAGCGCTCGATCGCGTAGTACATCAGCGTGACGACGTTGGCGAGGCCAAAGATGGCGCAGGCGGCGTCGTCTGCGGCGCGGGAGAGCCAGAGCGGGGAGGGGGTGGAAGTGGGAGGAGGAGGGGCGGGAGGAGGGAGAAGAGTGCCGTTGCCGTTACCGCTGCTGCTGCCGCTGCCGTTGCTCTCTCCGAGGACTCTCTTCTCCTTCTCCCCCTCCCCTCTCCCCTTCTCCGCGGCAGCAGCGACCGCCCTGGCCACCCGCGCTCTCATCGATAGGTGCGCGGCGCAGCACAGCGCGAGGGTCGCCGTCTGCACCGTGAAGGAGCAGAATGTCAGGTAGCGGAAGAACCAGCCGAAGCCCTTCGACCCGGGCAGCGTCGCGGCCTGCTCGCCCAGGTGCCAGGCCCAGACGCGCGAGAACCAGAGGAAGGCGAGGAGGTGGAAGACGAAGACGAGGTCGGCCAGGGGCCTTGAAGGTTTGAGCGGTGTTTTTTTTGTTTGTTTTTCGAAAGGGAAGGGGAAAGGGCACGTGAGAAGCAGAGAGTGGAGAGGGCAAGAAGAAAGAAAGAAAGAAAGAAAGAAAGAAAGAAAGAAAGAAAGAAAGAAAGAAAGAAAGAAAGAAAGAAAGAAAGAAAGGAAGGAAGAAAGGAAGAAAAGAGAAAGCCAGAGCACTCACCTGGTTCTCGCCTGCGCTGCCCTGGCGGCGTCGCCCACGTAATCGATGACGACCGGGGGAACAGAAGCAGAAGTGGAAGCAGAAGCAGCAGAAGCAGCGGAGGTCGAGGTCGAGGGCGGCGGAGACGCGGCGGCGTCTTCCGCGAGCGCTGCTGCTGCTGCTGTTGCTCCGTTGCCGTTTGCGGCCACCTTCCGGAGCTTTATTGCCATCTTTCGAATTCGCTAGCCAATTAAGAGAGATTTTCGTTCGTTCCCGTTTCCAGATAAGCCGGCAGGGAGGCGTCTCTCTCTCTCTGCGAGTTTTGTTCTTTGATTTTCAGTCGGGGTCAGCGACGGCGGATTTTTCTTATGGCCTCCGATGCGATGCGGAAAAAGCTCGAATCTTTCGAACGCGGTCTCCGATGTCTTCCGAACGCTTCTCGTCGCCCCAACTGCGTGGATGCAGAGTACAATTCAAGACGGTCACACAGCAACGAGCGAAAAGCGACGAGAGCGGCTAGAGAGGAAGCGAGAGCAAAAGAGAGAGCGATTGGGAAAAGAGGTCCCGCTCTTCGGTCGATGACGGACGACTTGGAAGAAGAATAAAAACGACGCGCTCAAACGTACCGCTAGATATCTGTTTCTCTCTCTCGTGTCCTTGAAAATCTCGAGCATAAATTAAGGATGACACGCAGAGGACAGAAAGAAGCGACAAGGGAGCTACTGGAGGCTGAAGATCTGAGCCCTCCGTCTTTGCCTTTGGTTTTGATTGCTTTGTTTTTTCGTTCGAGGGGAGTGAGCGCGAGCGCAAAAACGGCACATTCAAGAAAAAAAAAACTCGAGGTCGAAAAAGAAAGGACTGCAGATTGCACTCGACTTTTTGTCTCGCTCGTCACAAGCGCCCGAGCTCGAATACCAATCCACCATGCGAGCGACGACACCAATCTCTGACCGGCGCTGCAGCACCGCGGCATCGAAAGGGGGCACGCAGCAGAGAGCAGCAGCACCGGCATCGCCCAAGCGAGCGACGACGACGTCGACTTCCGCCTCGAACAGGCCGGCGACGGCGACCAAGACTGCCGCCCCTCCCCCTCCCCCTCCGCTCGCCTCCCGCCTCGCGGCCGTCGCCCTCGCCGCGACCCTCGCCCTCGCCCCTCTGTCCTCCCTCCCTTCCCCGGCCCACGCCCGCCTCGAAGGGGTAAACAAGCCCGAGCTCCTCCCCAAAGAGTTCACCCCGGTCCTCGACGTCGCCGGCTTCCTGACGGAAGGGGAGCGGGCACGCCTGCGGTCGCAGGCCGAGGCTTTGGAGAAGGACACGGGGGTGAAACTGCGGGTCCTGGCCCAGAACTACCCCGAGACTCCGGGCTTGGCGATCAAGGACTATTGGGGCGTCGACGACGACACCGTGGTCTTCGTGGTGAGTGCTCGGTCTTTTTTCTCCTTTTTCCTGTCTTTCTTTTTGTCTGTTCACTTTCTTTCCCTCCCTCTCTCTCTCATCTCCCACTTTTCTCTCTCTTTCTCTCTCGCTCCAAAAAAACGAAAAACAAAAAACAGGCCGACCCGAACACGGGCAACATCCTCAACTTCAACGTCGGCGCCGGCATCGACCTCCGCGTGCCCCGCACCTTCTGGAGCCGGCTCGCCGGGAAATACGGCACGAAATCCTACTGGACGAAGAACGGGGAGGCCGTGTCTATTGTCAACGCCGTCGGCGCCATCGACGAGTGCCTGAGGGAGCCCGTCGGGAGGCTGCAGTGCGGCAAGGTCGGCGGGCCGTATGTGGATTAAAGGAGAGAGGGGGGGGGAGAGAGAGAGAGAGAGAAGGGAGAGAAACGAGGAGAGAGTTTTTCCGTTTTCGTCTCTTTTTAACATTTTCGATGACGCTTCTTCCTTTATTTCTTCCTCTTCTTCTCGGGCTTCTCCTTCTCCTTCTTTGACCCCTTGCCACCGCCCTCATTTTCGGCACTCCTCTTCCACAGGAAAGCAGGCAGCGCCTCCCACAGAGAAGAAGAAGAAGAAGAAAAAGAGGAGCCCCCTTCGAGCGCCTCCGGGGCCGGGAGCAGCCGCAGCGCGTGCTCCGCCGCGTGCGTCTGCCGGCTCGCTTCTCCTCTCCCTCCTCTGTCGCCAGCGGCGCCGTCGCCGTCGCCGTCGCCGCTGCACCCGTCGCAGAGCGCGTGCGACCTGCAATGCCTGCACCTCCTCGTCGCCGGCGAGGAACCGCAGCACGAGCACGCGACGAGGGGGAGAGAGTTGCCTCTTTCCATCTCGTTGTCGCGCTCGCTCCCGCGTTTCGAGGCGGAGAAGAAGCGGAAGATGAGCAGCTCGGCGGCGGTGTCGCTCCAGTCGGGGAGCCGCTCCCGCAGCACGCACCTCCATCCGCTGCTGCTGCCGATGCTTCTGCTGCTGCTGCTGCCGAGCGCCGAAGAGGAACTCAGCTCACGCCAGAAGGAGCGGCCCCCGGTGTCCCCAGCCACCTCGCCGACGACGGCGACGACGGCGGAAGGGGGAGAGCGGGCCTTCTTTTCCTCTCCTTCCCCTTCGTCTTCCATCTCGCCTTCTCCTCCTTCGCCTCCTTCGCCTCCTCCTCCTCCTCCTCCAGCAGGAGTCGCCGCGGCCAGGGCAGTGCAGGCCATGGCCCCGTCCGGAGGGGGGTAGCACAGCAGCAGAGAGGGAGGAGAAGCGGCGGCGGAGGAGATGAGAACTTCGGGGCCCCCGGGCTCGACGTCGGTCACGGCCGGCACTCGGCCGTGCCACTGGTTGGACGCTCCGCTCCCTCCCCTCCCCCTGCTGCCCCCGCCGCCGCCCCCTCCTCCTCCGATTTCTCCGTGCTTCCTCTTCTGCGCCGCGACGTCAACCGCGAGGACCCGGGAGGCAGAGGGGGTCCCGGAGAGCTCCTCCCGCATCGCCGCGGCCCAGAAGCCGACCCCGGCGCCGACCTCGACCCACGAAGGAGCGGCAGAAGAAGCGCAGGAGCGATGAGCAAAGGAGAGCATTTTGCGGATCGCGCTTCGAGTCGGCACCGCGTACGCGTAGGAGTGGCACTCCCTCGCCGAGCTCCTCCAGGCGGTCAGGGAGGCGGTGGCCGGCCAGGGCTGCGTGGCGTTGGCGTCGAGGGGGAGGCAGCGGGCGGCGAAGAAGGAGGTGGGGGCGGCGGCGGCGGCGGCCGCGGCGTTTTCGCCGTCGGCGTCGGCAGCGTCGTCGCTCCCGTCGCCGCTGCTGCTGCTGCTCTTGCCTCCGCCGTCGGAGCCGGAGGAGCCCGAGGCGGTGTCGGAGTCGGAAGAGGAGGAGGAGGAGACGGCGTCTGAGTCCGAGGAAGTGCAAGACGATTGCGGCGAGGGGGGGGCCCTCCGCTTCCCCTTCCGACCCCTCCTGCCCTTCCTCTGCTCCCCCTCCCGCGAGGCGGCAGCGGCGGCGGCCGCCGCTCCCCCCTCCGCGCCGCCCCTCGCCCCCCCTGCTCCCCCTCCCCCGGCTGCTCCGACGAGCCCAGAGGCCCACAGCAGGCTCGCCCCCTCGGCGGCCCGGGCGTGGATCAGCCTCAGCAGCGGGTGCGTCGAGCTCGAGGTCGCGGTCGGGGCCGAGGAGGGCGGGGTCGAGGCGGCGGCGAGCGTCGCCTCGACGGCGGCGGCGAGCGCCTCTGCCGCCGCCGCCGCCGCCGCCGCCTCCCCCGTGCTGCCCCCTCCCGCCCCCCCCCCCCCCTTGCCCCCTCCCAAGTCCAGCCCCCACGCCCTCGCCCAGGCCGGAGCCGCGGCCCTCCCGGGCCCCGCGGCCAGCGCCCGCCAGGAGGCCGCGGCGGAGGAGCTCTTGGACGCCACGAACGGGAAGTAGGCGTGCGGCGCTGGCACCGTCGCGGGGCAGTCCCAGGGGCAGCAGACGAAGTGCTCCCACAGGCTGAAGAAGGCGGCGTCGAGGGCGACGACGCAGTCGAGGACGGCGGCCGCGGGGAGGCGGAAGCGGGGGGGCGGGAGCGGGCCTCGGCCCGCATCGCCCCCTCCCCCCTCTCCTTCCTCGCCGCCTCCGGCGCCGGCGCCGCCGGCGCCGGCGCTCTTCCTCGCCGTCGCCCGGGGAGCCGCGCAGGCCCTCCTCACGGCCTTTGCCGCGGCCGCCATTGCGGTGGAGACGTCGGTCAGGGCGCGGGAGGCGGAGCGCGCCGCCGCGGCGGCCGCCGCAGCGGACTTCTTCTTCTTCTTCTTGTTTTTGCCGCTGCCTCCTCCGCCTCCGGCGACCGCTTCCTCGCCCCCGTGCCTCTCGAAGCACTTGACCCACGCGCCCGACGCCTCGGAGGAGGCCGCGGCCCGCACGAGCGCCGCTATCCTGCCCAGGTCCTCCGCCGCGGCGCGGCACCAGCGCGCGTCGCCCCCGAGCGCGACCGCCGAGAGCCGCGCCGCAGCGACGGCGCCGGCGGCGGACGAGAGGGCCTCGCAGGCCGCCTCGGGCCCCGCGGGGCGAGCGTAGGAGGAAGGGAGCCAGGGCGCGGCGAGCCTGCGGCCGTCGTCCCTGCCAAAGGGGAAGGCCGAGGGAGCGGAAGCGCGGGGCCCGCGCGGGGGGGCGCGGACCGAAAAAGAGGAGGAGGACAAGGCCGACGAAGACGGCGGCGGCCGCAATTGCTTTTCGCCGGTGCCGCCTGCATCGTCGTGTCCGTTCTTCTCCGCCCCCCTGGACGTCTCTGTGAAGCTCCACCCCGCGTGGGAGAGCTCGGCAAAAACTTGAGTCCTGCTCAGAGGCGCGGGAAGGTGCGGGAGCGTCATTTTTCGATAGAGAGAGGCGCGCGAGAGAGCTGAATGAACGCTGCCTTTTTTTCTTTCTTTACTAGGCGCTCAGAGCCGGCGCTCTCGGGCGAAAAAAATAAAAAGATTTTTCCCGCTCTCTCTCTTTTTTATTTCAATCGAAGCAGTCGGCTTCCTCCTGCTCCTCCAACCCGCGCAGCACCGGCTCCGCACGGAAGCGCAATCGGCTGTCCTCGGGGAGGAGGAGCAATCATCTTGCTTCTCCGTAGCTCGAACGATGGAGATGCCTCCGATCCAGCGAGGGGGGAGGCTTCGGCGGCGTCGAAGGCATCGGCTTCGAGCCATTTTCACATCGGCAAGCGTCGTCGCCTTGGCCTCAATTGCGATCGCCGTCTCCTCCTCACCGGCCTCGGCGCAGCAGCTGCCCGTGCCTGCCCCGGACTCGCTCGAGAAGTGGGCCGCGGCGCAGCAGGAGAAGACGACAGCGTCCTCGGCGTCCCCTCTGGGCCCGCAGTTCAGCTTCGTGAGGGCGCCAAGGCCCCTCAATGGGAACCAGCAGGGGACGCCCGGCGTCGCCCTCGGCGGGAGCGGGGGCGGGGGAGGCAAGGGCGCCGCCTCAAAGGCCCGCGCCGCCTTCGTCGGGCTCGGGGATCCTCTGCCGCCCGGGCTCGCCAAGAGGTGGAAGGACCCCTCGGTGCCCATCGACATCGACACGGAAGAGGTGAGAAAGGAAGTTTTGGAGGAGAAAGAGAAGGTGGAACGAGAAGATAGGGAAAAGGAAGAGGAACAAAAACTCACCCCGCACGAGAGGAAAACCGGGGGGGGGGAACAAAACAAAACAAATTAGGTGATGGAGTTTGACCCCACCGCTGCCCCCGTCGGCCCTCCCATCGACGAGGAGGAGCGTGAGCGCCGGGAAGAGGAAGCGGAGGCGAAGGAAAGGGCTGCCGAGGGAGAGACGAGGAAAAGCGAGGAGGAAGAAGGAGCTGGCTCTTCTTCTCCAGCGGCGAGGAAGGCGCGCCGCGAGCGCGAGCGCCGCGAGAGGCGCCGCGGCGGAGGCGGAGGCGACAGCGAGGAAGCGGAAGGAGAAGAAGAGGAAGAAAAGGAAAAAGAGCTGGAGAAGGAGGCCGGGAGGAAGGCGTTCGCCGCCGAGGAGCGCCTCGCGGCGTCGTTCGTCAGCTTCGCCTCCGGGAGGGGAAGCGAAAACGGCGCGAGCAGCGGCGGAAGCGGCAGCGGCGGCGGGAGCGCGAACGGCGGCAACAAGCCCGTCTCCGGCCTCTCCGTCGTCTCCGGGCCCCGGGGCCCCTGGGAGCCCAGGAGGGCCTCCGGCGCCGCCTCCGACGTCTCCAAGAGGGTGGCGGGAGGCGCCAAGGACCGGGCCCGGCCGAGGGGGAGCTCCGACGCCGACGCCGACGCCGACGCCGCCGCCTCGGCCGCGGCCGCGGCCTCTGCCGCGGCCCCCTCCCCCTCCCCCCCCCCCGGGCCCGAGCGGAAGCCAGCCTCCCCCCCCCCGAGGACGCCGGGCCTCCTCGCCGCCGTCTTCGGCCTCAACGCGTCGGACAACGCCGCCGTCAACGGCAAGCTGACCGAGCCGCCCGACCTCGCGCTCTGCTCGGGGGGGGACCGCGGGCAGTTCGTGCTGCAGGCGGTCAACTCGGCCTGGGCCGTCTTCGACGCCGCGTCCGGGGACCTGCTCGCGGGGCCGTTTTCGCTCTACTCGCTGTTCAAGGTGCCGCGGAACAGCTCGATGACCGACCCCGGCTGCGTCTTCGACCACGCCGGCTCGCGGCGGTTCTTCCTGACCGTGCAGTGGTACTCGAGGGCGGCCGGGAGCTCCTTCGCCTACCAGGTGTTTGTCGTGTCGAAGTCCTCGGACCCGAGGGAGGGGTTCAACGGCGTGTACTACGTCGACACGAGCGGGAGGGCGCCGGGGCTGGGGCTGAAGAACTGCGCGCTGCCCGGCGGCGGCGTCGTCGCCCCCGCCGGCGCTCCCGCCGCCGCCTCGCCCCCCCCCGCCGTCTCGGGCTGCCTCGGGGACTACCCCTCCTACGGCGTCGACCGCCACGCCCTGTGGTTCGGCGTCAACCACTACACGTTCGCCACGGGCAGGCTGCAGGGGGCGGCGCTCTACGGGGTGCGGAAGGCGGACCTCCTCGACGCGAGGGGGCCCGCGTACCCGCGCGTCGCGGTGTTCACCTCGTGGGGCGACGCCGCCGACGCCGCCGACGCCTCCCCCGGCGCGCTGAGGCTGGGGTTCACGCTGCAGCCCGCCACGCCCTCCGCGGGCGAGCCCTTCGACGACCGCCGGGGCGGCACGCAGTACGTGCTCGCGTCGAGCTACTTCTTCCGGACGGGCCTGCCCTCGGTCGTCGCCTGGGCGATCACCAACACGTCGCTGCTCGGGAGGGGGCTGCCGGGCGGGGAGGCTCCCGCGCTGTCCCCCGCCGTGGTGCTCCCCGCGCTGCCGCTGAGGAAGCCCGCCAAGGTCTTCTCGGGGGGGCTGCGGCAGGAGGCGGCGGTGGCGGCGGCGGCGGCGGCGGCGGCGGCCGCTGCTGCGGGGAGCGCCGCCGCCTCGGGCGCGGCGGCGGCGGCGTCGGCGGCCGCGGCGGACGGCGACGGCGGCGGCGCGGGCGGCGCCGGCGGCGGCGGCCTCGACCTCGGCGTGCAGAGGCTCGACGAGAAGGACGAGAGGCTGCAGCAGGTGACGCTCTCGGGCGGCTCGCTGTGGACGAACATGCAGACAGCGGTGGAGGTGGCGAACGGCGACGACAAGGGGAAGGAGGAAAAGGAGGCGGAAGACGAAACCGGCGGGCATCGGCAGAACAAGAGGCGAAAGGAGAAAAACGCCGGCGCCGCCGCGGCGAGTTCGAGCTCCAAAACGGTCTCCGGGATCGCGTACTTCAGGGTCGAGCCCCGCTGGTCCTCCTCGGGGTCCTTCGAGCCCGTCGTGGCGCAAAACGGCTACGTGGCCGTCCCGGGACACCACTGCGTCAACGGGGCGATCGCCGCCTCGCCGAGGAGCTTCGGCGGCGGGAGCGGCGCCGGAGATAAAAAGGCCGCCGGCGGGGACAAAAAAGCCGCCACCGCCGGAGGAGGAGCAGGGGTCGCCGCGATGGCCTTCTCCATCCTGGGCCCGCACTACAACTACTCCGCGGCCTTCGTCGCCATCCGCCCCGACGGCCCGGGCGCCGTCGTCGTCCCGCGCCCCTCGCAGGAGCCGCTGCACGGCTTCAGCCCCAAGGCGATGCGCAACGGGGACTACACGGGCGCGACGGCGGCGCCGGACGGCTCGCTGTGGCTGGGGGCGCAGCAGGCCTCGGCGGCCGTGCACGTGACGTCGAGCGGGAAGAGGCAGAACTGGGAGACGGTGCTGGTGCGCGTGGACCCTGGGAAGATGCCGTGAGAGAAGAGAGAGCGCGGCGCTTTTGACGCGGCCGGAAGGGGGGGGGAGGGAACCAAGCAAACCATCGCTTCTTTTCTTTCCTCGCGGCGTCTGGGTCTTTATCTTCTTCGGAGGAGGAGGAGGAGAGGCAGGGAGAGACAAAAGCAACAGTAGCGGTCTTTTTTTTTAAGAGTATTGTCGATCGCTGTATCTAGATTTGCACAGGGAAAGAGTCTGATTCTGTTTCAAAGGGCAAGGGTGATCTTTTTTATGTTTTTTAACTCCAAACTCTCTGTCTGTCGCCCGTGATCTCTTTCTCTCTGTCTCCCTCTCTCTCTCTCTCTCTCTAAAGGCAGGCATGATTTTGATGGGTAGATGTGATTTGATTACGGCGCCGGGGGCGCCTCTCTGGGCTGCCCCCTTTTTTTCCTTTTACTACGTGTTTCAGGCGGCGGTGGGGGTGCGATTTTTTTTTTTTTGAAAAGGATTCATATAAAAGAAAAAAACCGGCCATTTTGAGGCCATAAAACAACGAAAATCCTCTTTACCTCTCTAACTTTCTCCTTTCCGGAGCCTTTTCGGAGAAAACGGAAAGAGGGCAGAAGTTGGTGGTGGGGTGGGGAACCGAGCGCGCGCGGTGGGCGTTTTTGCAACAGCCCGCTTCGCTGCAAAAGCGCCGGACAGATTTTTTTTTATAGAGCGCTCTCTCTCTTGTGCGCGCGTCTCTCTTCTCTCTCTCTCTCTCTCTCTCTCTCTCTCTCTCTCTCTCTCTCTCTCTCTCTCTCTCTCTCTCTCTCTCTCTCTCTCTCTCTCTCTCTCTCTCTCTCTA
>Ga0315289_10004815_pt1 | contig 20101 bp, 25 predicted proteins | sample YL17G11_40_MG_FD_203452 | JGI IMG/M metagenome (GOLD analysis project Ga0315289, IMG submission 203452) | Sediment microbial communities from Yellowstone Lake, YNP, Wyoming, USA - YL17G11_40 | ecosystem: Environmental > Aquatic > Freshwater > Lake > Sediment | place: USA: Wyoming | collected... | reverse complement strand
TATTTTTCTTGGCGATGATCTTACGTAAAGTCTTGGCTTTATCCTGGGCGCCATCGAAGCCTAAAGAACTTATCATCTCGCATACATCGAAATGATCACCGGAAATAGAACGTACGCCTTTTTCAAAAACGCACAAAGCATCAGCTGAAGATATGGCGCATTGAATTGCCAAGACAGCTGCCGCGTTCCAGTTAGCTGAAGCCAACGATATCTGCATTTGGCTATGGCTATCCTTGGCCTTTTTAAGATAATCAACAGCCGCACCCCGGTCTTCTTGTCTGGTTTTTATTTCTTTAGGCGCCATTGGCGACCATCTCCCTGGGGTCTTGGCCATAAATCACCGAGTAAGAATCCAGCAAGCCGACAAGAGGCGGTTGTTTCTTTTTTAATCTAATTATAAAATCCTGACAAGACCTTACATAAGCGTCGAGATGTACCCCAAAATATTCATAAAAAGGCGGGTATATTTTGCCCAGGAACACATCCACCACCTTTTCCACGTCGGCTTTACTCTTGACCACGACGATCACGTCCACATCGCTGCCTTTGCCGGCATTGTCGTTCTGAAAACTCCCATAAAGTATAAGAGAACTTATTCTATGCGTTAATCCCAAATCACCGACTTTTTTTAACAAAAAATCCTTTATATCGTTTTTCAAGGAAAAATCTTTTTTAAAGGCCGGCAGAAGGATATCTTTAACCGCCCGCGCGGTTTGGTTAAGGCTGTAGATGTGTTGGCGGCCGATTATTTCCCGATGTAATATCCCTAAGCTATAAAGGTCTTTAAGCGCGGCGTGCGCCGATGGTGCGGAAATACCGCTTTGGCAGGCGGCTTGGCGACCGGTTGTTTTAAACCCGGAACCGTGCCCCGCAAAAAAGGTAAGCAATTTGACCTTTGCTTTAGAATCAAGAATAGCATCCAGGCCGCCGGAGGCCTTCCCGAGCCTATTAATCCTTTTTAACATATGTTAATTATTATTAACATAGAAATATACGTTGTCAAGAAACTATTTGCTCGAAGGCGGGCATTTGGCGGGGACATGCGCCCCTGGTACGTGTCCCCGGTGATTATTTTTAGTTCATTATTATGGATAATATTGTAAGTATGATTTTAAGCGGGGAACACACCAAGAGGCGTTTTGTGAAGGTTTATTTTACCCTGCCAGCAAGGCGCTTTCCGGGGTAAAAATAGCGGATTTGGGTGCCATCGCCCAGTTGCAAATCTCGTCCAAAACAGGCAGTGGTTCGACTGCGCTCACCACAAGGTTTCAATCTTCCGCTTCCTGGGCCAAAGCCATCGGCCGCTCGCCTCTAGCCGCGGCGTCTTTAACGCTGGCGTAGGCGTCAAGTACCTTTGACTGTAAATAATCGCGGAACTGCTGATTGATCGGGTGGGCCAGGTCCTGATGGGCTGATTGGCGTACAATGCCCTGGTCCAGGGCAGGCATCGGCATCTGCACCCCGCAGTGATTACAATGATGGCTGCCCACTTCCACTTTCCTGCCGCAGCGCGGACAGAACTGTTTCACCTTGCGGGCCGGCATGGCCACGAACAATCCGCTGTTGCCGTCTACTATTTTGATGTTGCGCACTACGAAAGAATTGTCGAAGGTGACTGTGGCGTAGGCTTTAAGGCGCTTACCGTCGTTATCTTTGAGCGATATCCGGACTTCGGTGATCTCCATAGCCGCCACCTCCTCCCCTTACCATGATACTGCCTCAAACACCTGACAGCGTTTGTCTTTGGGTACAGCCGCGGCTTGGCCCACGGAATACAGCGCGCTGCCTGAACCGGTGACTCTTAGATCAATACCGGCGCGGGCAAACCGCTCTTTGGCCCGGCTGATGGCCGGACAAAGAGTTTCGGCGCTTTTCTCCAGGGCGTTAAAAATATTCTGTGCCAACAAAGACTCATCGCCAGTCTTTATCGCGTACTTGATCATATTAACATTGTCGAGGTTTTTTGTCAATTTGGCTGCGAAGCTCTGGTAGACCAGGGCCGTAGACAGGCTGACGCCGGGTGAGACCACCAGGTGCCGAAAGGCCTTACCCTTAAAAGGCGCGATCTTTTCCCCGCGGCCCCCGATCACGGCGTAACGGCTGCCGGAAAGAAAAAAATTTACGTCGCTGCCGAGCCTTGCCCCTAGCTGATAAAGTCTCGGGCGGGAAAGCCGTAAACCGGCCAGGTGGTTTATGGCTAAAAGAACGGTAGCGGCATTGGATGAACCGCCGCCCAGGCCCGCCCCTATCGGTATTTTTTTGTCCAGGCGAAGGGCGACGCCAAAAGGCAGATGGTAAACATCTTTGATCAGCCGGGCGGCCTTAAAACAAAGGTTGTTTTCATTTTCCAGCGACTTAACGCTTGAAACAAGCCTTATTTCCTTGCCCGGTTCAAGCGAAACGGTAAGCCTATCGCAAAGCGATATGCGCTCCACCACGCTTTCGATAGCGTGATAACCGTCGGGGTGCTTACCCAGGATGTTAAGGTAAAGGTTTAGTTTGGCCGGGCTTAAAAAGGTTCCTTTAGGCTTCAAGCAGGATTTTGGCTTTTTTAACGATACCAGCGGCGTTAAGGGCGTAAAATTCCAACAACTCTTCGGGCAAACCGGACTGACCGAATTTGTTTTCCACCGCCACGTAATCGACGCGCGCGGGAGATTTTCTGGCCAGCACTTCACAAATAGCCGAGTATAGGCCGCCGGCGGCTTGATGTTCTTCGCAGACCAGTAAAGCTTTATGGGTCTGGGCCAGACGGATGATCAATTCTTCGTCCAGGGGTTTTATGGTATGTATGTTGGCAACGCTTGAGGATATCCCCTGGTCGGCCAGGACCGCGCTTGCGGCCAAGGCTTCCTGCACCATTATGCCGCAGGCGATGATGGCGATATCTTTGCCTTCTTTAAGCAGATAGCCTTTGCCCAGGACAAACTCAGGCCGCTTGTCGATGGTCACGGATTTGGCCCGGCCCAAACGTATGTAAAAAGGCCCCGGCGTCTGGTAGGCGACGATCACGGCGGCGCGGGTCTCCCAGGCGTCGCAGGGTACGATCACCCGCATGTTGGGCAGAACCCGCATGATGGCTATGTCTTCCAGGGCCTGGTGCGATGCTCCGTCCTCGCCCACGGTAAGACCGGCGTGAGTAGCCACTATTTTCACGCTTGAGTTGTTGTAACAGATGGTATTGCGCACCTGATCAAGCACCCGGGCGGAAGCGAACATGGCAAAGGTCGAGGCGAACACTATTTTTGAGCAACGAGCCATGCCGGCGGCCGCGGTCATCATGTTTTGTTCGGCTACGCCGAAATTAAAAAACCTTTCGGGGAATTCCCGGGCGAACAAAATCGTCTTGGTAGATCCGGAAAGGTCCGCGTCGACCACGATGATGCGCGGGTCTTTTCTTCCCAGCTCGACCAAAGTCTTGCCGTAAACTTCGCGCGAATAAAGCTGTTCCATTATAATCTCTCTTCCCCTTGCTCGATATCGCTTAATTCCCTCAGGGCGATCTCGCGTTCTTTAGCCGTGGGTGCCCGGCCGTGAAAATCCACCACGTGTTCCATGAACGATACCCCCTTGCCCTTGACGGTATGCGCGATGATGATCGTGGGCTTAAACTTCACGGCCCTGGCTTCGCTGAAAGCCGCGAGCAGCGCTTCGATGTTATGGCCGTCGCACTGGATGGCCCGCCAGCCAAACGATTCCCATTTATTGACGTAAGGCTCAAGGTTCATCACCTCTTCAGTGCGGCCGTCGATCTGAAAACGGTTATAATCAACGATAGCGCAAAGATTATCCAGCTTATGGTGCGCCGCGGCCATGGCCGCTTCCCAGACCGAGCCTTCCTGGGTCTCGCCATCGCCCATCAGGCAGTATACCCGCCAGTCTTTTTTATCCATCTTGCCTACCAGGGCCATACCCACGCATACCGACAGGCCCTGTCCCAGGGAACCGCTGGCCATCTCTATTCCGGGGGTCCGGCAGTCTGGGTGCCCCTGGAGCATCGCGCCCAGGCGACGCAGTCTCAGGAGTTCGCTTTCAGGAAAATAACCACTTAAGGCCAGGGCCGCGTAAAGCGCCGGGCAGCAATGCCCTTTGGACAGATGAAATCGATCGCGCTCGTCCCAATCGGGGTTTTTAGCGTCGTGCTTCATGACCTCAAAGTAAAGACAGGCGATGATGTCCGCGGCGGAAAGCGAGCCGCCGGGATGCCCGCTGGCGGCCTTAGCCAGCATCTCGATGATCAGCCGGCGCATGGCATTGGCTTTATCTTTTATGAATTTAATCTTTTTTTCCATCGAGCGCCTTGATTTTTTTTAACAGGTCTGCGTTATCCGGAAAGGCCTTAAGACCTTCCTGATAATATTTTACGGCCGCGGCCATATCATTGGTAGTCGCGGCCAGGTCGCCCAGGTGCCCGTAGACTACCGGGTCCTTGATATAAAGCACGGCTTTTCCCAGGTACTTACGCGACCGCTTATAGTCTTTTTTCTTGAAATATACCCAGCCCAGGCTGTCCAGATAGGCCCCGTTATCCGGCTCCAGATTCAAGGCCTTGACGATCATAGTCTCGGCTTTATCCAGATTAATACCCTCTTCGGCCCAGATGTAACCCAACGAATTAAGCGCCGGACCATAAGCCGGGTTTACTTTAAGCGTCTCTTCCCAGGCAGCGATGGCGTCCGTCCGGCGGCCCAGCTCCTCATAGATATACCCGGCCCAGAACATACCTTCGAAATCGGCCGGATCAGCCTGGGTTATCTTTTTGTATATTTGAAGAGCCTCAGGCAACCTGCGTTTCTGGTAATAAAACTGCGCCAGGTATTCCAATATTTTGGGATCACTCGGCTTGACTTCCGAGGCTTTTTTCAAAAAAGCTTCGTATTCTTTTTCAAGTTTTTCGTCGTCGTTAGTGTACGCGTATAAGAACACCAGCGCAAGATATGGGTCGATCTGGTCAGGCGCGATCTTTTTAGCCGCCTCCAGCTCTTTTTCGGCCTGGGCTATTTTACCCAGGTGCACCAGGACACCGGCTATTTTTAGCCTGATATACAACGACTGGGGATCGATGTCGCGGGCATGCTGAAATTCCGACAGAGCTTTATCAAAACGATCTTGGACCGCGTAATAGCTGCCGCGCAGATAATGACGCAGCAAAGCCGCTTGAGCCGGCTTCTGGGCGGAAAAACAGGCCGATACCGGAAAAAGGCTCAAAATAAACAGCGACAGCAAAACAATAGATGCGACTGTCGGCTTGAACAAAACACCACCCCTTGAGCTGTCGTACACGTAGCAGCCTTATCAAAGATAAAAGAAGACTCACGAGACGCCCACGCCAGACCGGCGTTAACGGGACTTATGTCTGCGCATCTTTCTTCTTTTCTTGAACCAATGCCGTTTTACTTTTTTAAGCTTACGCTTCCTGCCGCAAGGCATATGTCGCTTCGCTCCAATGACCAATAACCAATTCCCAATATCCAATTGGCACGGCTATCGATCAATAAATAACTTTGTTCAACGGGTACTCGATGATCCCCTGAGCGCCGGCTTCTTTTAAAAGCGGCACCAGTTCCCTTACTTGCTTCTCGTCAAGTATTACTTCGCAGGCCACCCAACCCTTGACGGTCAAGCCCGATATGGTGGGCTTTTTGAGGGCCGGCAAAAGACCGAGTATCTTCTTAAGATTCTCCTCGCGCACATTAAGCTTCAGGCCGACTTTATCTCTGGCCTCAAGCGCCCCGGCCAGCAGCAGATTGATCCGTTCCATTTTCTTTCTTTTCCAGTTGTCGGCAAAAGCTTTTTTGTTGGCCACGAATTTTGTGGTGGAAACGCAGATGGTCTCTATCTCGCGCAGGCCGTTGGCCTTAAGGCTTGTGCCGGTCTCGGTCAACTCGACTATGGCGTCAACCAACCCTCCGCTGACTTTGACTTCGGTAGCGCCCCAGGAAAACTCCACATCCACCTTTATTTTTTTCGACTTGAAATACCTGCGGGTATATTCGACCAGCTCAGTAGCTATGCGTTTACCGGCCAGGCCCTTGAGCGAATGTATGGGGGAATCGTTGCGCACGGCTACCACCCAGCGCACCGGCCTTGACGTAGTCTTAGCGTAAAGCAGCTCGGCCACTCTCACCACGTCGGAAGAGTTTTCCAATACCCAGTCCTCCCCGGTAATACCGCAATCCAGTACCCCGTCTTCCACATAGCGGGATATTTCCTGGGCCCGCATCAGGATGGGCTTGATCTCAGGATCGTCAATAGAAGGAAAGTAAGACCGGGGATCGGCATAGACGCTGAAACCGGCCATCTTGAAGATCTCAAGGGTTTTTTCCTGCAAACTGCCTTTAGGTAGACCAAGTATGAGTTGTTTCATAAACGAGTTGATTATATAATCCGCTCCCCGCCTTGTAAAGCGATTTCACAGATACGCTATTCAGTCAGCGCCAGCATGTCGTTTATATTGACCGGTTTCATGATGAAACCGTCGGCGTTAAGTTCCTTGGCGGTGGCGGCGAAATTCGAATCGCCGGTAATAAAATAAATGCTGGCCATGACGTCGACGTTGCGGATCTTACGAAACACGGTTATGCCGTCAATATCTTTAAGATGGATGTCCAGAAACACCCGCTCGGGACGGTGCTGCTTAAACAGCTCCACCGCCTCCAGGCCCGAAGCCGTAGCATACACTGTAATGCCTTTGCGTTCAAATATGCGGCCCAAAAATGACCGGGTATAATCGTTATCATCGACTAAAAGCAGGCTTTTTATCATACTATTTCTCCAGATGATTTTTTACGTAATCTGCTACGCCTTCGCCGAAACTATACTGGGCCGACAGGCCCAGTTTATCGAGCGCGGCGGTATCAGCGCAAGTCTCATCCTGGTACAGGCCCACGTAAGGGTTATCGAAATAATCAGCCTGGCGATCAGTGTTCAGGGCTTTATTGAGATAAACGATCATATCGTTGAAACTGCCGGGCTTACCCGTGCCTACGTTTAAGATCGTGCTTTTTTTAAGCTGGAGGGCCGACACGGTTATCCTGGCCACGTCTTTGACGTAGATAAAATCACGTTTCTGCTGGCCATGCCTGAAAACCCGGGGACGTTTACCGGATTTCACCTGACAGTAAAGCTGGTAAGTCATGCTGGCCGCCGACCCTTTATGCTGTTCGCCCGGGCCGTAAACGTTGAAATAACGCAGGCCCACGATCAAAGGGCTGCCTTTTTTATCCCAGATACTTTTAACCAGGCAATCGCAGCGGTATTTGGAATAGCCATAGATATTCAGCGGCCGGGGAAGCTGGTCTTCTTTCATCGGCGATGCGCCGTCACCGTAAGTGGCCGCGGACGACGCGTAGACCAATCTTATTTTTTTGCGCAGACAAAAATTCAAGACATTGCGCGTGCCTTCCAGATTGACGGTCATCATCCGGGTGTCATCTTTTAAAAGCGTATCGGTAATGGCGGCCTCGTGTATCACCGCGTCTACTTTAGGCAATTTCGCGTAAATGCCCGGGTCACGGATATCCCCGGCCACCACATCGGCTTTTACGCCGACAAGGTTCTTATAATCAGCGTGGGAAAAATCGTCCAGCGCCAAGACTTTGGCGCCTTTTGACTCCAGCAATTTGACTACGCTCGACCCGATAAATCCGGCCGCGCCGGTAACCAATACCTTCATTAACTTTTATTCCTTCCTCAAAATGACAAATGTCAAATGCTCAAATGTCAAAACCGACGAGAATCCCGGTTTTTGTTTTGTCATTTGGAAATTTGTCATTTGTCATTAGAATTGTATCGTCATCGCCCCATACGGGCAGGCCTTAAGACATATCCCGCAGGCGATGCATTTTTCTTTGACAAACTTGACCTGACGCTGGGCCCCTTCTACGACCAGGGCCTCAGTGGGACACAGCGGCACGCATATCGTGCAGTCTACGCATTTATCCCTGTCCATGGCCACGTCTTTAGACAACGGCTGGACTTTAAGACCGGTTTTTTTAAGATACTCCAGGGCTTTATGGTAATCGTCCTTTTTACCTTTCAGCTCCAGGACCATTATCCCTTCTTCATCGGGATTGACTTCGGCTTTAAGGATATTAAACTCCAGATCAAAGTCCTTGACCAGATGATAGGTTATGGGTTTATCCACCAGGTCTTTGGGGAAATGTATCACGATCTTAACGCCATTTATCATTACAGGGGCCTCTCTTTTAAAGCTTTAAACTTATAATCCGAACCCGCGCCGGGAAGCTTTGCCACCGGTTCGCTTAAAAAAAACTTTCCGGCATTTATCCATTTCTTGAGCGTGTCGGCTATCTCGTAAGCTTTACGCAGACTGGACAAAGAACCGGTCTGGATCTTTTGCCCCCGGACAACGATCGCCCCGCTTTTTAGCTGGGCGTAACTGACATAGGCCAGCGGCTCAAACTTTGCGTTGGGGTAGTCATGGGCGTAGTCGACCACCGGGGCCAGGATGTCTTCATCTTTGACCGCGGCATGTTCCAGCACAGCCTCGTCTAATATAGGTATAGGCACGCCTATGCCTACGCTTAAAGTCGTGCCGTAACCGACCATGGAAGTGCCCACCAGATACTTGGACGACATAGTCTTAAGATCACCGATCAACGCCAACGTCCCGGCCGGACATTTGGGCAGACCGGACTTAGTGCGTTCCACTCCCGGATTATGCTGGGTCCCCCACCAGGCCACAAAACCGGTGCCGCCGCCCAAAAATATTCGAGTGCCGATGCCGATGGTCCGGTAAAGCGGGTCGTTTAAAAGCGGCGACATGGCCGCGGCTGAACAATAATTAGCGTTACCCAAACGCGGCTGCAATATTCCCATGTAAGTATAGATTATACGGTCGGATGTATTGACCGCTACGTTATAGTTCTGATAGCAATTACGCGTGTTAAAAAGTACGGCTTCGTTGAGTTCAGCGATATTTATTTTTGTCTTAAGGCTTTTACGCGGATAGCAGTCGGTCCCATAAGCTTCGGCTTCTAAAACAAGGTCCTTGCCGTCGACCAGGTCCTGGATCAGGTGCCCGCCGCCGTATTTGAATTCTCCGGGATAGACCTTATTGCGGGGGTCGTCATCGGGTATGGCAGTCGCGCCCAAAAACAGATCTACCGCGGCCAGCCCCGTGTAACAGGGTATACCGTTGAGGGTGACTTTTCCGCCGCCGAACTTTATGCGCGGCTTGGAATGGCCGGTGTTGAAATATATGCCGCTTGAGCACATCGGACCGAACGTAGCCGTGGTGACCACATCCACGCTCTCAAAAGCGGCCTTTACACCCTTCTCTTGGACCAGCCCGGCTAATTCCTGGGCGGTGAGTACGACCACTTTACCTTTTTTTATCTTTTCGTTTATTTCCTGGATCGTCCTCATAGCGGACCATGATTTTTGATGTGCGCTTTTTCCAGTTCGGCGATGCGTTCCTCCAGTCTGCCTAGGACTTCGATCACCGGATCAGGAAGTTTATTATGGTCAAGCTCTACTCCGCTGACGTGTTTTTTAAGGCCGCCGGCTATGACCTTGCCGGGAACGCCCACCACGGTTGCATCCGGCGGCACATCGCCGATCACAACTGATCCTGCGCCGACACGCGCGCTATCTCCCACTTTTATCGGCCCCAGCAATATGGCCCCGGCGCCGACGACCACCTTATTGCCGATAGTAGGATGCCGTTTGGCTTTTTCATGCGATACGCCGCCCAGGACTACGCCCTGGTAAATCAACACGTCGTCGCCGATCTCAGCCGTCTCCCCGATGACCACGCCCATGCCGTGGTCAATGAAAAGCCGGCGGCCGATTCTTGCGCCGGGATGTATTTCGATGCCCGTACTAAAACGGCTAATGTGCGCAAACCAGCGGGCCAAAGTCTTAAGGCCAAGCCTCCAGAGACAATGGTTCAGCCGGTAATCCCAGACCGCGTGCAGGCCCGGATAGCAAAGCAGCACCTCAAGGAACCCGCGCGCCGCCGGATCCTCCCGGAAAACCGTCTGGATATCTTCTTTTATTCGAGCGATAAAATGCATAATTATTCTACGATTTAGGATTCATAGTAAAAGATTCGCATATACCCCTGGAGTAAAACGCTCTTATGGCCGAGTCGAGGGGATGAGGCCAAAGCGCGAGCGAGCCACGATATAACTCCGTGGCGCAGCGTTTTTACGCAAGGGGTATTGCGAATCGGTTTTATCCTCTGCAAGGCTTTGTGCCTTTATTTTTGCGTTTTCTTCTGTTCCAGGAAAGCTTGCCTCTTCTATTGCGTTTACCCATAAAACACCTCCAACTTAATTAAAATAATCAATATTTACGCCCTTGTCAACCAATTTATCGGCCTATATCTTCCCTTTAGCTATCGCTTTTACAATATCCCGCTTGGTCACCACGCCGACCAGTTTTCCGGCCTCGACCACGGGAAAATAATGGATGTTTTTTTCCACCACCAGGGTAGCGGCGTCGGTTATATCGACCCGCGGCGATAAAACGAGCGGGTTTTCATCCATGATCCCTTCCGCGGTCCTGGCCACGATCTTATTCATCTCTTGTTCATATTTTTCCTCGCCGAAAGTCAAAAATCCGTTCAATACCGCCACTACAGTGGGCAGGTGCACTTTTTTATCCTGAAATATCAGGCTTTCCTCCAATACCAAACCTAACAACTTGCCTTTGGTGTCCACGACCGGCGCGCCGCTGATGTTCTTTCTCACCAGCAATCTGGCCAGTTCCGGTATCTTCATCCCCGGCTTTACCGTAACGACTTTTCTGGTCATGATGTCTTTTACTTTCATAACAACTCCCTGCCTGCCGGCAGGCAGGCTTTCCTTAAATGATTAAATGCCCTGGCCCTGTGGCTTACGGCGTTTTTTTTCCGCAGAGAAAGCTGGGCTACGGTTTTTTTGTATTGGGGCAGGAAAAAAACCGGGTCGTAGCCAAAACCGTTTTTACCCGCCGCGTGATAAGCGATGCGGCCGCCAAGACTGCCGTTACATATTTTAAGCAAACGGGTATTTTTAAATAATACCAGCCAGCATTGATAACGACATTTGCGTTCTTTGGCCGGCAGCCCACCCAGGATCTTAAGCAGTTTGCGATTGTTCTTTTCGTCGGTTGCGCTGGAACCGGAAAACCGGCGCGATCTAACGCCCGGCTCGCCGGCCAAAGCCTCAACCTGGAGTCCCGAATCTTCGCCGGCGACCAAGTCATCCGGGAACATCCGCGATACCGGCAAGGCTTTCTTTATCGCATTCTCCAGAAAAGTTTGGCCGTCTTCTTTGATGTTGAACTTTTTTTTAAGATCAGCCAAACAGACCATCGGCAGCCTTACCCCGCGTAAAATATGCCTGATCTCTTTAAGTTTACCTTTATTGGTAGTAGCGATGATCAAACGCATTATATTTCACAACCTGCTGTCTATCGCGCTATATGCATCATTTTTCTCACTGCGAACGATTTTTGCATTGCAACGCTCCAAACCAGCTAAAAAACCCTCTCTCAGCGCTTCGCGGTTCGAGGATTTTTTTATACGCTGGTTTCTCGCTAAAATCGTTAAGCAGTTCGAAAAACAACGCATATAGCGCCAATTTAGTACTTTCGGTTTGCCTTATACCCCTGGAGTAAAACGCTCTTACGGCCGAGTTGAGAGAACGAGGCCGAAGCGCGAGCGAGCCACGGTATAACCCCTGCCTGCCGGCAGGCAGGGCGTGGCGCAGCGTTTTTACGCAAGGGGTATGATGCAAACCGATTAAACTCTAGATATCTCTCAATATATCCCCAAACATCTCTTTTTCCATGGCGACTATCTCGGTAATACCTTTTTTGGCCAGCACCAGCAGTTCGTCCAGTCCTTTGTGCGAAAATGTAGCGTGCTCAGCCGTACCCTGGACCTCGATAAATTCGCCTTTGTGGTTCATCACCACGTTCATATCTACGTCGGCCTGCGAATCCTCCTCATAGTCCAGATCTAAAACCGGCTGGCCCTGGCAAATGCCCACGCTGACCGCGGCGATCATGCCGGTAACGCAAGGCCGGCTGATCGCGGCTTTTTTATACAGGCTGTTTACACCGTCCACCAGAGCGATGTAACCGCCGACGATGGAAGCGATACGCGTACCGCCGTCGGCCTGGATCACGTCGCAATCGATGTATAACGTGCGCTCTTCAAGGACTTTCGTGTTTACCACCGTGCGCAGGGCCCGGCCCACCAGTCGCTGGATCTCATGGGTCCGGCCGGAAACTTTATTGCGCTCTCTTTGCACGCGGCCTTGAGTCGAACCGGGAAGCATCCCGTACTCGGCGGTCACCCAGCCTTTGCCTGTACCTTTTAAAAATGGCGGCACATTTTTGTCCAGCGTAGCGGTGCAGGCCACTCTGGTCTGGCCGATCTCGATCAGGCAGGAGCCTTCGGCGTTCTTGATGTAGTGACGGTGGATCTTGATCTTGCGCAACTCGTCGAATTTGCGTCCGTCGATTCTTTTCATGGCTTACTCCTCGTATTTTCCGCCAGCATGTTGCAAAACAACAACCCCTGGTCGATAGCGTCCTCTAAAGCCACGTGGGTCTTGCGGCTGGTGTCAAACCAGCGTTTAGGCATGTGTTTTTTGCGGATCCAGTGAAAATCTTTTTTCAACATGGCCATGGCAAAAGTCTTAATATCCAGGGCCGAAAAAGAGAAAGGGCTGGTGCCGGCAAATTTCATCAAATACCAGTATACATAGGTAAAATCAAATCCGGCCGGGTAAGCCACAAATACCGGTTTGCCGGGTAAGGCCTTAAGCCATTTGACGTAATTTTTCATCGCCCTAGCCGGATCTGCTTGATCTTTATGGCAAGCCTCCCAGGCTTGAGGGTTTTTGGCCCAAAAACTCATGGTGTCTTTATCCTGGACCGCCGCGGGAAGCTCTTTTAGGTTGGCTGAAAACGTACCAACCATGGTCTTATCCGGCTTAAACGCGGCTGAACCAAGGCTTAACATGGAATTTTGGCCGGGGATGGGACCGTCAGCTTCGATATCAGTACTTACGTAAATTTCTGCCATGCAGTTTTTTATATATCTTTACTCAGACTTGGTTGATAAACCAAAACCTTCCAAAATCTCCGATTCACCTAATCTTTCCAAAAGCGTAATCACTTTATTCTGCCAACGCGAAGGTAAACCATTGAAAGCCTCCGCCACATTTTCTTTCTGTTCTTTTTTAAGCAATATCTTCAAAATACTAATCGCGACGTTCCGGTCTTTTTCTGATTTATCGGCATTAGCCCGCCGCAATGAAACCACAAGTTTATGGACGGCAAAACAGGCAGGATGAGGTAAAACTATATGAATACCGCCAAATTCAACGACTATCGTATTTTGTAAAAGCAAATCAAGAAATCTTAAAGCTTGGGCATTAACGCCAAATTGCGGCAATTGGTAAGGCCTATCAATTCCCCTGCCTCTTTCCGGCACTAAAAACTCGACAATTAATTCGGGATGGATTAATTTCATATATCCTTGTGGATACCCAATTTCTTGGATAAACCCAAGGTCTTTTAATAAATCGGGAATATCAACGATTTTATTTGTCTTAACCGGCGTGGGGACTAAAAAATCAAGGTCGCGCGTTCTTATCGGCGAGATATTACCGCCAAGGTATTCTTTATAAAACGGTATGCACCAACTCCCGATTAAGACCATTTGAGGCAAGACGCCAAATAATTTCAGGCGCCGCAAAACCTCAATGCAGACTTTATATTGCTTCTTTTCCACGCAAAGCGCCTTTTAGAAACTTTATTTGTTTTTTTACCTGCGAAAGCAATTTGCGGTATTTTGCCCGCGTTTTTTTGATCTGGGCATATTGACCCAATATTTTTGGCGAAATCATTTTCCCCTTGTAAAAAAATTTTACCTTGCCGGCGCTACGAACAATAAGATAATAATAAAAATTGCCTTTAATCTTCTTCTTGACCAAACTCCCCTTGGGCAATTTAAGCAGTTCAGCCTGATAACGCTTCTGCATTTGAAACGAGTTGTTCAGCTCTTCCCGCAAAACTCCTTTTATAGCCACTTTACCCACCCCAGTAGTTACCATACAAACATGGTAATATTATATTTTGTATGGTAATGGTTGTCAATTCAATCATCCGCGCGGCAGTCACCGACAGGCAGGCGCTCATTGCCGACTTACCTCACAGGTCCTGATAAATACTCTTACCCTGGCTATCGATGCCCACGATCAAGGGAAGATCTTTGACTGTCAGGCGGCGGATCGCTTCCGGGCCTAAATCGGCAAAAGCCACTAATTCGTTTTTAAGCACATACCGGGCGATCAGCGCGCCACAGCCGGCCGGCGCCAGAAAATATACGGCCTTATATTTTTTTATGGCCGCGCGCGCGGCAGCGCTTCTTCGACCTTTACCGATCATAGCTACGACACCAACCTTTAATAACGGCGCGATAAACTCATCCATCCGGCTGGCGGTGGTCGGGCCGCAGGCGCCGATCACTTTGCCTTTAGGCGTAGCCGTGGGGCCGCAATAATAAATCACCGCGCCCTTTAAATCAATGGGTAACTTCTTACCGGCCTTGATCAACTCAACCAGCCGCTTATGTGCCTGGTCCCTGGCGGTATAGATCACACCCGAAAACAATATCTCCTCACCGACTTTAATATTCATAATAGTAACGGGCGGACACGAGGTCCGCCCCTACAGTATTAATCTTGCTTTTCTTAAGGCGTGGCAGCTGATATTTACGCCTACCGGCAGGCCGGCGATGTGGGTCGGCGCTTTTAAGATCTTTACGGCTAAAGCCGTAGTCTTGCCGCCCAGGCCCATCGGCCCGATATTTAAAGCGTTTATTTTTTTAAGCAACCGCTGTTCCAGGTTTCTCAATTCTTTATCAGGATTGTTTTTACCCAGATCGCCCAGCAAAGCCTTTTTGGCTAAAAGCAAACAGCCGTCGCTGGTCGAGCCGATACCAACGCCGACCACAAACGGCGGACAAGCTTCCGGCCCGGCTTTTTTGACCGCTTCCACCACAAAATCCTCGATCGCCGCAAGCGACGCGGTGGGATTAAACATCTTTACTTGCGATTTATTCTCACTGCCGAAACCTTTAGGCAAAAGGCTGATCTTGATCCCGCTGATTGCGGGATCAAAGTCTATCTGGATCTTGGAACCGCGATAAGACGGCCGATCGCGTTTTAGCGGATCAACCATCGACGGCCTAAGATAAGCGGCCTGGTAACCCGCGGCCAGGCCGTCCTCTATGGCCTTGATCTGGCTAGCGCTGAGTTTTGAGGCTTCCACAAACACCACCGGCAGACCGGTATCCTGACAGATCGCCAGCTTATATTTTCTTGCGATCCCTGCGTTATCCAGGATCCAGCCTAAGGCTTGTTTAGCTTTTTTATTGTTTTCGGCGGCATAAGCTTTTTTGAGCAGCCCCAAAACATCATCCGGCAGTTCAAACCCCGCCCGCGCCGTTAATTCTTTAACCTTTTGTTTAATAGTTTTATTATCCATATGCTATTTGCTATTTAACTCCCATCTTCTTATGCGTCTGAGCGATTATCTTAGCCGTGATCTTCTGCTGTTCGCAAATAGTCTGAAACAGGCCAAGCTTACCCACCAGGAAATCCTCGTAGGGGTGTTGGGGCTGCAGCACCACGTAAACATCGGGCTTGACCCGTTTGACGATGTCAATAGCCCGCATGACATCGCTGATATGGGTACTGCGGCTGATCACCATTTTTACGAAAACGTTTTTACGCACGGCGATCTGTAAAAAATCCTCGTGTTCCCGCCAGAAAGGTCCAAGGCAAGTGGCGGACGGCAGCTTGATGTCCATAGCCACGATATCCACGTAGTCGATGACTTTGCGTAAAGCCTGGGGCAGGATTCCGTTGGTCTCAAGATACACCCGGTTGCCGTTATCATACAGCTTCCCGGCAAGGTCTCGGGCAAACTCCGGCTGTTCCAGGGGCTCGCCGCCGGTAAGCGCGACCGAGTGAAAATCTTTGTATTTGTTGACCCGCCCTATGATTTCCCGCGGCTCCAGCTCCTCGTATTCTTGAGGCTTAGTATCGCAGAAACAGCAATTGAGCGAACAGCCAAAAAAACGCACGAACACCTGGGGATAGCCCAGGTATATCCCTTCGCCCTGGATGCTTTTAAATATTTCTGATACTTTACCTTTCATGTATCCCCAATTCTTTAAACGCCCTGATGCGAAAGCGGCAGCTGTCGCATTTAAGACAAGGCTTTGCCCTGCCGTTATAGCACGACCAGGTATGTGGAAACGGCACTTTTAACTTTAGCCCCAGTTCGATTATCTCTTTTTTATTTTTGTCGATCAGCGGCGCGGATATTTTTATCCCGGAGTCTTTAAGCCCTAAGTTTACCGCCTGACTGAACTGCCACAAAAATTGCGGCCGGCAATCCGGATAGCCGGAATAGTCCTGCACGTGGGCGCCGATAAAGATGTTTTTCGCGCCTTTGCTTTCGGCCAACGAAAAGGCGTAGCTTAAAAAGATGATGTTGCGGCCAGCCACGTAAGTAACCGGGATATCTTTTTGATCCAGGTTTCGGCCAACCGGCACTTTTATTCTTTTGTCGGTCAAGCTGGATTTGGTCCAGCCAAGATCGATCTTTTCTAAATAATAAGGTATTTTATTAATAGCCGCAAGCTTCTTGGCGCAAACCAGCTCTTTTTTATGCCGCTGGCCGTAATCAAACAGCAAGGCGGTCAGTTTAAAGCCTTGGCTTTTGGCGTAATAAAGCGTTACCGCCGAATCCAGGCCCCCGGATAAAAGGATCACGCCGCATTTAGCCATAACCTTCCGACGAATAACTCGCGCAGGAGTTTTCGGTTTCCCAGACCTTGATCTTCGTCAGGCGGCAATTTTTCGCGGCAATGCCGTTTTTGAGGCGCTCGAAGATATAGCGACAGATATTTTCCGAACTGGGGTTGACGGTTCTAAAACATTCTACTTCGTTTAAATGTTTGTGGTCTAATTCTTCCAGTACGGCTCTAAGCATCTTCTTCAGATCGCTGAAATCCATGACCATGCCCAAAGCATCAAGCTTATCGCTTGAGACCGCAGCCTCGACCTTCCAGTTGTGACCATGAAGGTTTTCGCACTTGCCTTTATATTCGCGCAAGGAATGAGCCGCGCTGAAATTGGAAATCACCTTGATGGTATACATAATTACCAGCGTATAGCGTTTAGCGTAGAGCGTATAGTCGGATTTAAAACTATCCGCTATACGCTATACGCTAATTACCTTGGGTTTTTCGATTATTCCGCCTAAAAACAGCCGGGCTAAACGGTTAAAGCCCGCGGCTTCGTCAGTGACATAAAAATGCCGGGTGCCTTTTTTTTGCGCAGGATTCAAGAGCCCCCTTTGCATCAATACTATTTTGGTGTAAAGGGCCACTTCTTCGGCCGAATCGACGATATTGACGCCTTTAAGATAACGCGCCAACTCTTTTTTAAGCAAAGGGTAATGCGTGCACCCCAGTATTAAAGTGTCGATCTTTTTACCTTTGAGCTCTTTTAAGTACAGATCCACGGCATCGCTGGTTATTTTACCGGACAACATCCCCTCTTCTACCAACGGCACAAATAACGGGCAGCTTTTGGCGTAGACCTTGATCGAGCTATCTTTAACGTATATTTCTCTCTCATAACTGGCGCTGTTCACGGTAGCCCGGGTACCGATCACGCCGATCTTTTTGTTTTTTGAGACCTGTAAAGCTTTGGCAATGCCTGCTTCGATCACCCCCAGCATGGGCACGCTGAAAACTCCCCGCAGATAATCCAAGGCCAGGGCTGAAGCGGTGTTGCAGGCCACCACCACCATCTTGACTTTGCGCTCCAGCAAAAATAGAACGTTGTTGGTGCTAAAACGTATGACCGTGCCTTTTGATTTTGAACCGTAAGGCACATGCGCCGTGTCGCCCAGATAGATCAAGTCCTCACCGGGCAAGGCTTTCTGTAATTCTTTAAACACCGTCAACCCGCCCACGCCGGAATCAAATATACCGATAGGGTTTTTATTCATACTGACTCCTTTCCTACTGGCGTATAGCGTATGGCGGATAGCGTATAGTCGGATTTTCCCAGGACTAAACGCTATACGCTAAACGCTATTATTTGCCATAACCCTTATTCATCGCCACCACGGCCGAAGCTACCGTCCGGGCGATGTGTTGTTGATAATAGGGCTTGCTTAATATCTTGGCTTCGTAACGGTTGGATAAATACCCGGTTTCTACCAGCACCGACGGCACGTAAGCCAATCGCAAGACATAATACGGCGCTTTACGGGGTGTTCTTACCTCAAACCCCAGGTTTTTAAAGGCCGCGTAGACTATCTGGGAGAATTCCACCGAGAGAGAATAATTTTTAGTGAGCTTAAGGTCCCAGAGTATGGTCTGGGTGTCAAAATCCATGTCGCGGCGAGCTCCCAGACCTGAACCGGCCAACTCTCTGGCCCGCTCCTGGCTGTTGAAACGGTCCGGGGAAAGATAATACACCTCTACCCCGCTCAGTTCGGAAGAATTGCTGGAATTGGCGTGGATGCTGATAAAAAGATCGGCTTTGGACTTACGCGCCACATCCACTCTTTCGGCCAGTTCCAGGAAAATATCCGAAGCGCGGGTAAGGATCACCCGGAATCCCCGTTTTTTCAGTTCCGCTTCCAGGTATTTGGCTACTTTCAGGTTTATGACCTTTTCAAAACAACCGCTTGAACTTATCGCGCCGGGGTCTTTGCCGCCATGGCCCGGGTCGATGACCACGGTCTTGATGGTAAACACCGGCCGCAAAGACGCGCCTTCGCGGGACGCAAGCCCCTCCATCAGATCAGCCGGCACCAAAATAATGCCGCGCTGGTATTGCGGCGGAACGCTCAAATAAAAAGAAGCGCCGTTGGCGTAAGCGGCCAGGGAATGAAGCACCAAACGGATATCTTTATCCGGGCCGCTGAGCCTGACGATATCGCTAAGCGTATCGTAATCGTAGCGCAAGCCGTTTTTGGCGGCGAGCTCCGCTACAGGTATAAGGCCTTTAGCCGCTCCGGAGCTTAAAATCGGCTGGCCGGCAGGCTGGTTGACCGGGATAGTCGCGCAACCCGACAAACCGGTCAGCCCGATCAGCAAAAAAGCAAAAATGATGTTTATCTTAAAACGCATTATCCGGCTTTTCGGGAACCGCGCTTGACTACCACGATACCGCAGGTTTTGTCTAAATGATATTTTTTGGCATCGGCGGCCAAGTCAAAACCGATGGTCGTCCCAACTTCGAGCAGGTTGAAACGGTCCACTATTGTCTTTCTGATGCGGCTGCCTTTACCGACAATGGTAAAATCCATGATAATCGAATCCTCGATCGAGCATCCTTCTTCGATCTTTACCCCGCGGCCCAGTATTGAATTTTTCACGCTGGAGGAAAAAACATGTGTGCCCTCGCCGGTCAAAACATTGTCGAGGCGCGCGGACACAAAACAGCTCGGCGGGATATTAAGATCGCTGGTATATATCGGCCAGGACTTGTTGAAAAGGTCAAGCCGGGGATGGCGGCCCAAAAGGTCCATATTGGAAGACCAATAGCTTGCGATGGTGCCTACGTCACGCCAGTAACAGGGCTCTTCATATTCGCGCAAGCCCGGTATGCGGTTGGAAGAAAAATCATAGGCGATGACCCGGCCTTTGTTTTTTACCATGTAGGGCAGGATGTCTTTGCCGAAATCATGCGAACTCCCCCGTGAAGCAGCCACTTTTTCCACGGCCCGGATCAACGCGTCAGTGGAAAATATATAATTGCCCATGGAAGCGTATACCGAGCCATGGCCTGAAAGCGTGGGCTTCTCGCGAAACGACCTGACTCTGTGATCATGGCCCAGGTCCACGATACCGAACCGAAAAGCGTCGCTGGAAGGCACCGGGATCGCGGAAACTGTGACGTCAGAGCCGCGCCTAAGATGAAAGTCTACCATCTGCGTCATATCCATGCGATAGATGTGGTCGCTGGAAAGGATCATCACCATGTCTGGTTTGAAATCATAGATCAGGTTTATGTTCTGATAGATAGCATCCGCCGTGCCGCGG
>Ga0315289_10004814_pt1 | contig 20103 bp, 18 predicted proteins | sample YL17G11_40_MG_FD_203452 | JGI IMG/M metagenome (GOLD analysis project Ga0315289, IMG submission 203452) | Sediment microbial communities from Yellowstone Lake, YNP, Wyoming, USA - YL17G11_40 | ecosystem: Environmental > Aquatic > Freshwater > Lake > Sediment | place: USA: Wyoming | collected... | reverse complement strand
CACTTCATGCAACTCGACTACCTCATTTTTCATTATAATAGCATAGCAGTAAGGTTTAAAAAAATGCTCCTCTTCCCCACAGCAAGCGGGGGTGGCTCAGCGGCTACGGCAGTCGGCTGCAACCCGACTATTCGGGGGTTCGAGTCCCCCTCCCCGCTTTTTAAGATGAAATTAAGAGCAATAACGCCAAAAGATTACAGACTGATAATTGAATCTGACGAGAAAGTCTATCCTACAAGCAATCCTGTCACGCTTGATGTGATAAAACAATGGTATTCTAAAAATCCTGAATTCGGGATGATATATGAAAATAACGGGATTGAAGGGACATGCATAGCAATCCCTCTAAACTCGCATGGATGGAACAAACTGATTAATGGAAAGCTCGCTGAGTCGGAAATGAACGAAAAAACAATATTTGACAATTCCCGCGATAAAGAGATTGGGATACATATTTACCATATTGAGAGATTAAATCCGAAAATAAAAGAATTCTATAAAACAGCGCTCAAGGATTTGTCAGGCATTGTAAATAGATTAAGACAGACTAACAAAGAGCTTGGAGTAATCGGATTTTCAGCTCTTGCAGTAACTATTCCAGGGATTAACTTGTTTGAAAAAAAATTCAATTGCAAAGAGAGAAGCTACATTTGTTCTGAAAACATTCTTGCAAAAAAAGGCAATCTGATTGTGGTTGATACAAAATCAGAAAGCATCGAGAACAAGCTCAAGGAAGGATATAGATTTGTCAATAAATGTAAAATGCTTGTTCTTTTTCCTTCTGAAAAGTCTGTTGTCTGGAAATATTTCTTAAAACATCTTTAAAGTGGCACAAAAGCTTTTTAAAAGCATAAATCCTGCTATCATCAGCCTAATGGCTAAAAGGAGGTAATTATGGCGAAGAAACCACAAGCCGCAGATGTAATAGGCCAGTGGGCTCTTGTTATTGGTATTGTAGTAGCAGTACTTGTTGGAATAGGTGTTTCAGGAACACTGACAGAGACTGCAATTATGGTATTGATAATTTTGGGTCTTGTTATCGGTCTGTTGAATGTTGCTTCAAAGGAATCATCCGCATTTTTGCTCGCTGCAATCTCTCTATTGCTAGTATCTAGCCTTGGAAAGAATGTAGTAGGAGTCATCGCAGTTGTAGGTTCAATCCTTGATGCGATAATGGCGGTAATTGTTCCGGCAACAGTAATCGTGGCTTTAAGAGAAGTCTTTGAGATAGCAAAGAAGTAGTTCTCTTTCTTTTTTTATTTTTTATTTTTTTATTTTTTGTTCGGCTAGTTTCGCAAGATTTTTATAAGCCTTTTTCTTTCTCAGATGATGAAAAAAGAGCAAAAAGAGAATGCTGTAAGCAAGCTGAATGACATAGCTGTTCTTGCCGAAAGGCGAGGATTTTTCTTTCCAAGCTGCGAGATTTATTCTGATGCTCCTGCGGGGTTTATAGATTACGGGCCCAATGGCGTTGCCTTAAAAAACAAGCTCATAGATGCATGGAGACAGTTTCTTCTGAAAAAAGACAGCATGATTGAAATAGATGGAAGCCAGATAATGTCAAAATCTGTTTTCACAGCATCGGGGCATTTAACAAGCTTTACAGATCCTCTTGTAGAATGCTCGAAATGCAAATCAATGTTCAGGGCGGACAAGCTTATTGAGGAAAAAACGGGGAAGATTATTCCAGAGAAACTTAAAAATGAGGAATATGACAAGCTAATTGAAAAGAACAAAATTTCATGTTTGAAATGCGGCAGCAAACTTGGAAAGACAAAAAGATGGAATATGATGTTTCAAGTTGGCATTGGCCCTGAGCAGCGAGAAGCTTATTTGAGGCCAGAGACGTGCCAGAGCATTTTCGTCGATTTTCCAAGATTATTTGCAACAATGAGAATAAAACTTCCTGCAGCCATTGCGCAGCTTGGAAAAAGCTTCAGGAACGAAGTTTCTCCAAGACAATCTTTATTGAGAAGTCGTGAGTTCACTCAGGCAGAGGTTGAGGTTTTCTTCAATCCAAAAAAGACAGAAATTTCCAAGTTCAAGGAAATTGAAAACTACAAGCTGAGAATTCAGGAAAATGAAAAAATCTCAGAAATGGCTGCAAAAGATGCTGTCAAGAAAAAAATAGTTTCAAGCCAGCTCATTGCTTATTATCTGGCATTGATGCAGCAGTTCGGAGAAAAAGTCGGAATTCCTAAGGAGAATATACGATTTCGAAAACTCTCTGATGATGAAAAAGCGTTTTATGCGAAAGAGGCTTTTGATTTTGAAATCCTTACTTCGTTGGGATGGATAGAGCTTGCCGCCTGCAATAACAGAGGGGATTATGACTTGTGCGGGCATGCAAAAACTTCGTGCAAAAGTCTTGAAATAATGGATGATAATGAAAAAGTTCTTCCATGGATTTTCGAGCTGTCAATGGGCATTGACAGATTGCTTTACATTGTTATGGATTTGGCATTTGAAAAAGAGATTGTAAAGGATGAGGAGCGCGCTGTGCTAAAACTGCCTACAAATATCGCGCCAATTCATGTCGCTATTTTCCCTCTTGTGAACAAAGATGGCTTGCCGGAAATAGCTCAAAAAATACACAAAGAGCTAAAAGAAAATTTTGATGTTTTCTATGATTTTTCAGGAAGCATAGGAAAGATGTACAGAAGGCAGGATGAAATCGGAACTCCCTTCTGCATAACAGTCGACTATCAGACAAAAGATGACAAGACAGTGACTGTTCGCGAGCGCGACAGCATGAAGCAGAAAAGAGTGAAGATTGATGAGTTAAAGGAAGTTATTGAAAAAGCTCTCAAATAAATTTTAATTTTTCTCCAATTCTGAATTTTAAACTTATGTCGGGGGTTTCGAGAACATATTTTGCCTTCTTTGCCGGCGCTGCGCGCATCTGGAAAGGGCGCGCTGTTTTAACATCAACAACCCTCTTTCTGCTGTCGAGCCAGACGGCTTTGATTGGAAAGAAAACAAAAAGCATGTGAATTGAAAGAATGCGCTCAAATGGCGAAACAAGAACTATGTTCTTTTTCCGCGAGAACATCAGGCCTCTGACGGCTCCGAGTCCATTTTTAAGCTCTGCCTTGATAACTCTGCCTTTCTTATTTATTTTTACTTCCACCATCATTTATAATTCAAAAGCTTTATAAGATTTCTTCCTATATCAAGTTTCTATGAATCGGCTAAAATTAAGTCTTGAAAGGGATTTTCCAGTTGAACCTATAGAAGAAAGAATCCTAGAAAATTACATGGATGAGATTGTCAACAATAGAAGAGCCACAAAACAGATAATAAAAGTGGCAAGAAGCGAGAAGCTGACATTAGAAGATGCAATAAGGGAAAAATGCGGCGATTACCTTTCAAAAATGATTGGATTTGAAAATCCTGGGTTAATTAACAAACTGAGAAACAAATTCGCATGGTATCTCAACGGGATGTTTGACAAAATAAGCATTGATGAAGCAAACATAGAAAAAATAAAACGGTGCCAGAAAGAAGGAAGCGTCTTATTTTTGCCTCCCCATTATAGCCATCTGGATTATGTTATTAAAACATGGGTTTTTGACAAATATGAAATAAAACAACCTTACATTGCTGCTGGCTCAAATGTATGGTTTTCAAAACTCAAGATTGTTGACTGGTTCTTCAGAAGCTTCAGAGGTTTTCCAATAGACAGAAAAAAGACAAAAAAAGAAGATATATTGTATCTTGCAACAGTCAAAGAATTTACAAAAGAAATTCTGAATCAAAATTTTAGCCTTCTCATATATCTTGATGGCAGTAGAAGAAAAGAAGGATATCCTAACTGCCATCTAAAAACAGGGGGATTAAAAGCAGCAATAGAGTACCAAAAAGAAAATCCACAAAAGAGGATTTTCATTGCGCCCGTTATAATGACTTATGAGAGAGTTCCAGAGGATTACAAGTTTGTAAAAGAAACTTCTGGAGAAAAAAATCATAAAACCCCTCATCTTGCAAATTTTGTTTATCTTCCTTTTCCGAGAAACAAATGCGGCGAATTTTCAATTAAATTCCATGAGCCATATTTGCTTAATGATTATATCAAAAATGATGGGGGGAAAAGCGATTCAATCCTTGCCAAAAATCTTGCTGAAAATGTGATTTCTAAAATAGAAAATTCAAAAGAAATCACAAATACGCAGAAAATTGCGATAGACATTCTGGATTACATGAAAGAGCATGGGGAAGACGTCCCTATAACATATCTCGTCGAAAAAAGAGGGGGGGATAATGTTAATAGGGCTGGAAGATTCTTTGAAATAAATGGCGCAATAAATAAAGGCGCATTTTTGTGGCATATTAAAAACGAAAAGCTTCTTGAATTCTACAAAAATCAAGCAATAAACAAATATAGGACACAAACTTTATAATCTTTATATTTTTTCATACTCCCAGGGCCCATAGTCCAACGGTCAAGATACGGCCATGGCATGGCTGAGATCCGGGTTCGATTCCCGGTGGGTCCATAAAAATGGAAAAACCGGAAAATAGGCCGCTGTTTGCAGTGCCGATAATGGATGAAAAGAATGCAGTCAGCAAGGCAAGGGAAGCAATGGCAAAAGGCGCTGAACTTGTTGAATTCAGGCTGGACTACATGGAAAATCCCTTTATCGAAGCTCTTGTCAATCCTGAATTCCCTGCAATAATAACAAATCGAGTTGTGCGTGAGGGCGGAAAAATAGCGGTAGATGAGAATGTGAGGACAGCAAGACTGCAGAAAGCAATTGACCTCAGCGCAGCATATATTGACATTGAATTGAATAATTTTTACAAATTTGACAGAAAAAATTCAAAAACAGGAATAATTGTTTCTTATCATAATTTTAATGAAACGCCATCATTTGAGAATCTCCAAAAAATCTATGATAAAATTGTCAGCCAAGGCGCCGATGTTGTCAAAATAGTAACAATGGCAAAAGAGGAGGATGATTGTATGGGCATTATGGATCTGGTCAGAGATGCAAATATTCCAACAATAGGAATGTGCATGGGAGAATATGGCGTGTTTACGCGATACAACAAAAAAAATTATATAGCTTACTGCGCCTTAAACAAAAGTGAGTGTTCTGCACCGGGGCAATTCACATTAGACCATATGATAAAACATTTCAAGCAGGTTGAAGAGAATCATAAAGGAAAATAAAATGGAAGACTGCATATTTTGCAAAATAGTTGAAGGGAAAATTCCATCTGTAAAAATATGGGAAGATGATAAATTCCTGGCAATTCTAGATGTAAATCCGAATGTGGAAGGAATGACATTAGTTATGCCAAAAAAACATTTTGATTCTTATGCTTTTAATATGTCAGACAAAGAATACTGTGAATTTATGGTGGCTGCAAAAAAAGTTGCGAAATTGCTTGATAAGGCATTGAAAGTAAAAAGAACAGCAATAGTGATGGAAGGGCTTGGGGTAAATCATGCCCATATCAAGCTTTATCCTATTCCAGGATTAGACAAAAAATTTGAAGAGATTTGGGCTAAAGACAAAGTTTTCTTCAAGCAGTATCCTGGTTACTTGACAACTCAATTAGGGCCGAAAGCAAATCTAGAAGATTTAATGAAAGTCGCTGAAAAGATAAGAAAAGCCTTATAAATCTCCCAATTCTTTTGAACTTACCAAGAAAACACAAAATGTTTTCTGGGTGCTGAAAATTGAAAATTTTCATCAAGCCTGTGTAGTTCAGTGGTAGAACACGAGTCTCATAAGCTCGATGTCGAAGGTTCGATCCCTTCCACAGGCATATTTTAAAAGAACGATGAAACAGGCGATAGTAATTTTTCCTGAAAGGAATAAAGAAATAGAATTGATAAGAAAAAAATATGACCCTTTCTATAAAAAATTTAGAATGCATATTACTTTGGTATTCCCCTTTAAATATATTGATCAAAATCAGTTAAATGAGCATATCAAAAAATCAATTCTTGGAATAAAATCTTTCAAATTAGTTTTAAATGGGGTTAAAAAATCTCCAAAAGAATATTATCTTTATTTTATTGTTAAAACTGGAAATAAATCAATCCTCGCTATTCATAAGCGCCTTTATTCTCACCTCTTGACTAAATGGCTCAGGAAAGATATTCCTTATATTCCTCATATAACCTTGGGTGTTTTCAAAACAAAAGCTCAGATAAATAAGGCGCTTGAAAAGCTAAAAAACAAAAATTTAAAGCTAGAAACTGTTGTAGATAGAATTTATCTTCTAAACCTTAAAAAAGATTTAAGCTTAAAATCATTTAAGAGGTTTAAATTTAAAATTTGATTACTTTTTCGCAAGCACTATTTCAATTGTGCTTACATTGACTTTTCTGCCTTCTTTGTTGTCAAGCTCTTCGCTGTCAATTTTTATGTTCTTTACTTCAATATTATGGTCTTTCAAGAATCTTTTTCTGCAGACTTCCGCGATATCAACCGCTCTTGAGATGAATTTTCCTCTGGCTTTGACCGCGACTTCTTTCGCGCCTTTTGCTGTGAACTGCATGACAACGGCAGTCACATAATTCATAAAAGGCTTTCCGCCGACAAAGATTGTGTTTTCCTCGCTCTTTCCCATTTAGCTCTCCTTGAACATAATCACTTTTTCAGCTCTTTTTTCTTCTTTCTAGCTATAAATCCTGCTATGCTGTTCCTCATCTTTTTCTGAATATCAGGTATATACTTTTTGAGGGCAGGCTTGTTTTTTTCAAAATCCGATGTCCATGCATCTGGATACTGCTCCATCAATTCCCTCGTGGTTCTTTTGACTATGGTGCCTTTAATTCTTCCCATCTATATACCCCTCAAAAGTTGTTTTTAAAGTTTACTCTTGGAAAGCAAAGCTTTCCTGAGTGCTGAAAACGCTCGGAAAACTTCGTTTTCCGGCGTGCCAAAAATTCCAATTTTTGAGCATTTCCCATTTTCATCGCGCTTGAAAATGCTTTAAAATAAAGTAGCTTCCAAGAGCTAAGGCATATTCTTCTGCCTTTTTTGCCAGCTTTCCATCTGCAAGAAATATGACAGGCAGTTTTTTTTCCTGCCCCTGATGATATGCCAGTATTATATCCTCTTCTGTTATTGTTTTCTTGGTTTTCAGGACAAGCAGGAACTTCAAGGCGCCGATGCTCGAACTTGATTCTACTATCATACCGCCTTCATCAAGCATCTTCAGGTTGTTCTCGGAAATCCATGACTTAAGCTCTTCTGTCAAGCCCTCTTCCTTTTTCTTTCTTGTTTTTGCTGGTTCTCTCGAAAACTCGCGAGTTTTCGGCGCGCCGGAAACTTTGTTTCCGAGCGTTTCTTTTATCTCTTCTTTTTTTATTTCTGCTTTTATTTCCGGAGCTTGCTCTTTGGCTTCAATTTCTTTTTTCTTTTCCTTCTTCCTGACCTCAAGCGCCACAAGTTTTTCATGAAGCTGCTCGTCCTGCAGTGTGAAAAATTTCCAGAAAAGTTTTTCCTCTCCGTTGATTGTTGCTTTTATCGGGACTGCGAAATCTTTTATGCTTCTTAACGCGACTCTGTGAGCCGGCTCTGCATCATTGTCGTTGATTATTCCTTTTTGCTTCAAGATTTGAAAAACTTCCTTCTCTTTTTGTTCAAGACACTGCAGGAAATTTTCAAGCCCTGCTTTGCTTTCTTCGGTGTAATAAACAGCCCCGCTGCCGACTTTAAGCCAGCTTGACTTGATTGTTTTTTCTCTTGCCATCTCTGAAAGAACAGCAGAGATTATCATGCCCGGGATTCCAATCTCAAGAGAAAGATTGTTGGCATAATTGGGCTTTGCCTTTAAAGACTGCTCTATCTTTTTCTTTACAGAATTTAAGTCTATTTTCATGGTCTAAGCCATTGACATTCATAATAAGTCACATCGCCCTCTTCATCAACTATACCTATCAGCAGGTTTTTTCTTGTGCTGTGCGCCACTCTGTTTTTAGCCGCGAAATCGTGCCATGTCATCGCTCCTGACTCATAAACAGGGTAAACTATCCATTTTGAATGCTCTTCCCCCGGCTTTTTCCCTTTTTCATAAACCCTGAAATCCGCCCCGAATTTTAAGGCTGTTTTTATGATATAGCCCTTGTTTCTCAAATCAGAGTAAACCATGAATCTTGAGAAAAAGTTCTTGTCTTTTTTCTGCGCATGCTTCATAAGATTGTCAAAGCTGAGCTTTTTGCCATCTTTCATTAAAGACATCTTTTTTCTCTCAAGCAGGTAAAGGGCTTCTGCAAAAGAATAATGCACTTTATTTCCTACGATTTCCCCGAATCTCGCCTGCTCATGCAGCTGCATTGCCGCGTTTGCATTGCTAGAGACAAATTCATTGTTAAAAACCGCCCTGAAGCTTTCTCTTGCCATTTCAAAGAAGAAAGCTTTAAAACATATTTAAACTTATTTATTCAATGGAAATAATATTTTTGGGAACAGGGCAGGCAGTTCCTACTGCTCAAAGAAACCATACAGCGATTCTCCTTAAATATGAAAACGAGAATATTCTTGTGGACTGCGGCGAGGGAACGCAGAGGCAGTTTCGCAAAGCTGGATTGAATCCTTGCAAGCTCACAAAATTGCTCATTACGCACTGGCATGGCGACCATATTCTAGGAATTCCCGGCTTGCTTCAAACGCTTGCGTTGAATAATTACAGCAATACTCTTGATGTTTATGGCCCAAGAGGAACTAAAAGATACATGGACATGATTCTTGGAATGTTTGTCTTTGAAGGAAAAATTGATTTAAAAATTCACGAGATTGAAGAAGGAGTGTTTTATGACAACAAATTCATTCTTGAAGCATTCCCTCTCGAGCACGGAGCTCCTACTCTCGCCTACTCTTTTATTGAAAAAGAAAAGAAAAGAATTGATATGAAAAAAGCGAAGAAGCTTGGATTAAAGGCGGGACCGTTAATCGGCGAGCTGCAAAGAGGAAAAGCTATAAAACTCGGAAAAAAAACAATAAAATTCTCTGACATCGGCTATGTTGAGAAAGGGAAAAAGATTTCGTTTATTTTTGATACAAGGATTTGCAGGGAATGCGTTGATGCCGCGAAAGACGCTGACCTTGTTATCAGTGAGGCAACATATACTGAAGAAATGAAAGACAAAGCATCAGAATACAAGCATCTCACAGCTGCGCAAGCCGCCAGCATTGCGAAAAAAGCAAAAGCCAAGAAACTTTATCTTTCACACATCTCGCAAAGGCATGAAAAAGAATTCTCCAAGGTTCTTGGAGAAGCAAGAAAAGTTTTCAAGAACACTTGGATAGCAGAAGATTTGATGAAAATTGAAGTATAAGCTTAATCACTTGCTTTTGCTGTCAGCAGTTTTTTTCTCAGCTTCCTTGAGTTTCATTTTCTCTTCAAGGCCGAGCTTGTCAAGAAGCTCTTTATACCTGTTTCTTATTGTAACCTCTGTGATTCCAGCGACATCAGCAACTTCTCTCTGCGTTCTTTTTTCATTGTTCAGCAAAGATGCAACATAAAGAGATGCCGCTGCTATTCCTGCAGGCCCTCTTCCGCTTGTCAGCTCTGAGCTTTCCGCTTTCTTCAAAATTTTCAAAGAATCATTCTGGGTTTTTGGAGAGAGATGCAAAACAGATGAAAATCTCGCGATATAGTCTTTCGGATTGCTTGGATTTACTGAAAGACCCAGTTTTCTTGTTATGAATCTGTATGTTCTTCCTATTTCCTTTCTTTCAACATCAGAGGCAGCCGCAATCTCATCAAGAGTTCTTGGAATGTTGTAAGTCCTGCATGCTGCGTAAATGCATGAAGCGATGACAGATTCCATGCTTCTCCCTCTTACAAGCCCTCTCTGCAGAACAAAATTGTAAATTCTTGAGGATTCTTCCTTGACAATATTAGGCAGATTCAAAAATGAAGCGACTTTTCTAAGCTCGGACATCGCGAGCCTTAGATTTCTTTCAATGCTTGTTGAGACTCTTTCCTGCCACTTTTTCAGCCTAGTGTATTTTCTTATTTTCTTGTCTCCAAGCCTGTAAATATCAGAAACTTCCCCTATGTTTGTAGTCAGCCCTTTGTCAAATTTTTGAAGTGTGAGCGGCGCTCCGCCTCTTCCTTTTTTTGGGCCTTCCTCGAACTGCCTCCATTCCTGCCCCAAATCAACCATCTTTTCCTCTACAACAAGCCCGCAGTCCTGGCATGTAATCTCTCCTTTTTGCTCGTCAAAAACAAGATTTACAGAATTACACTCAGGGCATTTTTTTATCATAGACATTTTATTATTAGCCTGCAATAAAAAAGTAGTAGCAAGGTTTATAAACCTTTCCCCTAAAATTCCTTTTTAAATATTTCGGTTTTCTAGAAATTAGATAAGAACAGCCTGGACAGTGCCTTCCTGTCCCGGCGAATTTGTTATTCTGGCTTTTCCAAGCTCTGTCTCAATCAAGGCTCCTTTAAGAAGCAGGTCTTTCAGATATCTGTTTGAAGGAATCTGCAGAACAGCTTTTATTTTTGCAACCTTTGCTTTTTTTGTCTTTTTGTCAAAAACATTCGCCTTGTTGCATGATATCAGAATTGTCTGGAGCTTTCCGCTCCTTTCCCTTATTGTTTTTTTTCTTTCTTCCCCGAGCTTCACGTATCTTGGCGCTCTTGGATACTCGAAAAGCTTTCTTTTTCTCGCTTTCTTGTACTTTCCGCCCGTTATTTTTCTTGCCATTTCTCTCTAAAAAATGAACGATATTTAAATGTTTCCAAAAAAGAAACATTCTCGAAAATCTTTTCTTCAGATTTTCGGAACCTCGGAAACCAAGAGGGGTTTTCGAAAGGTTTAAAAGTAAACAAAGAAATATGTTAAACATGGTTAATGGAATTGAAAGGCCGCTTGATTTGTTGAATGAGTCAAAGGGCAAGGAAATCTTGATTGAATTGAAGGATGGAAATCAGATAGTCGGAACCTTGCTTGCTTTCGACATTCACATAAATCTTGTGATAGACAACGCGAAGGAGATTGTGAACAATGAGATAAAGAGAAATCTCAGCCTCACATTTCTAAGAGGCAACACAATTTTGTGGATTTCCTCTTCGCCAAACGCGTCAAAGGCCTGAAGTTATTCTTTTTTTGAAAAAGAGTTCTGAAAAGATTTATATAATCTGAAATTTTTTCTATCATGCGCGGGGATGCCGGAGCGGTCAAACGGGTCAGCCTTAGGAGCTGATGGCTTAGTGCCTTCACAGGTTCAAATCCTGTTCCCCGCATAAAACTTAAATAGAAAATTAGATCATATTTAACATGAATAAAAAAGGAATATTAGGTCTTGTTTTTCTGGCACTCTCTTCAAGCATTTATCCTAACAAGAGTTATGCTGAAGAAAAGAAGGGTATTGAATATATCGTAGAAATTTGTTGCTTCAAACAAAAAGCAAATGAAGCTGAAGCGTTTGCCAAGAAAAATCTTAAGGGATACGATTATAAAATAGATGAAAAAATAATTAATGGAGAAAAAGTTTTTTACCCTTCCATAAAAATGTTATCAGAACTTGACAAAAAAATGTTAAAAGATGAGATTAAGAAAAAAATAAAATTTGGTTGCATTCCTGCTACGAAAGATGAATATAATGAAAAAAAGGTAAGAAAAATGATAGATTGCTTTTTTAATATCAAAAATTCAAAAGAATTTTTGTCTTATTTTGATAAGTTTTATTCTGACTTGCAAAGTGGAAAGAGAATTGAACTACAACCAACAGAAAAAGAATCCCGAATAACAGGAAGAAAAGAATATGACGGCTCTTTTTACAACAATATGAAATTAAAAGAATATATCAAAGAAAGAGGATGGAAGTATGGTGTGGAAGAGGGGGACGTTGGCTTTGAAGCGAATTATAGACATAAAGAAGTTTATCATGGAAAGGAAACAGAATTTTTTAGCGGCAAGGCAATTTTTGTTCTAAGAAAAATAAAAGATGACTGGAAAATTGTTGGAGGAACGGGTTTTTAATCTACCGATTTCATAAGAATGGTTTTACTTTAAGATCTGGCTCGTCTGATCTAGCATACTTCTCTCCTAGCAATGCAAAAAAGAAATAATTTTCTTCATTTGTTAAAAGCTGCATTGAACTTGGCTCATATTCTGTAGTCCACGTTGTTTCTGCAATATTGTTCTTGCTGAAAACAGCTGGCTGAGGATCTCCAGCCTCTTTTGAACCAGTAGCAACAATGCCTAAAGGTTTTTCAACTTTTTTAACATCAAATTTGACAGTCAAGCCGTCACAATCGCCTTCTCCATAAGCTGCAAGGCTAGCCTTTGTTCCTTTTACAAATTTTGCATTTGGATCGATAAGCCATTTTGCATTTTTAAGCACACACTCTGCTTTTACAGCAGGCACCTTCTTCTCCCCCTCCGCGGGCGCCGCGGGCGCCGCCTTCTCAGCAAGCGCTTTGTAAGCTCTTCCGATGTAAAGCTGCGCTTCTGCTTTTATGTCGATGAAAATGCCCTTTTCGAAAACATCCTTGAATTTGAGAATTGCATCTTTAATGCTATCGGCAGTTTTTGCTGCTTCAAACGCGTCTTTCGCTTCTTTCAGCTTGTCTCTTGCATCTGTTTCACTATAGTATCCCTCTTCTTTTATCAGATAATCTACTGCGAGCTTGTTCGCATTCTCGAGAGTTTCATTCAAAATTCCGAGGTCTTTTATCGCCCCTTCCACGCTGTCTGTATCAAGCCAGCATCCCAGCCCTTTTTCCTTGTCGCACCATCCGACAAAGTTCCATCTCGCTTCATTCACTCCCTTTCCAGGATTATTGCTTGAGCAAATCCTGTTTATTCCTCTTGAATAAATGCTTGGATTTATGCTTTCTGTCACCATCTCCTGTGGATTTAAACTAAATCCTGAGATTAAAGGCATCAAAGATGCTGTTCCGCTTATGCATTCCTCTGCAGAATCTATTTCTGCTTCAATTTGCTGTTTCAGATACTGACCAGACAGATAATCAGGCAGGTAAGATGTGCTTACTTTTCCGAAACCGCATTCGCGCTGCAAGTCAATCTCAACGCACAATTCCCTGTAGCCAGATGCCTGCGTGAAGTCTTTTGTTTCGTCAAGATACTGCCCTTGCGGCAGATAGCCGTAAGCTATAGGAACAAAAGGAGACACTCCGCCGGCGAATTCCGGATTCGCCAGATAGATGCTGTAAGTGACTCCCTTGTCTTCCCCAGCGTAAAGATGATAATAGACTTTGTACTGCGATGTTGGAGGATAAGTTGCTGTTGAATATGGAATCTCGTCAAAATTTGCGGAAAACTGAGGAGGAGATTCCGGCTCTGTCAATCTGCCGAGCAGCTCGGCAGAATCAGGATATCTCAAAGAGAAAGCCTGCCTGCAGACTTCAGTTCCTGCTTCTGCAGTGCTTCTGATTTTGAATGCATTAAAAGCATTTTCAGCATACACTGTTGTGAAATATTTCAGGTTGTTTGTAAAAGCGTCTAAAGTCGCCTTGAAAGGGAGATATTCTCCACCGCCTCCGAAAATTTTCGTTATTATGTTGGGTATTCCTGCGCTTAAAATAGGGACTGCTTCTCTCCAGATGAAGTCGCAGTAAAAAATGCTTCTCAGCTCATCGCAGATTCCGACTGTTTTCCCTGTGTCAAGCGATTCCTGCATGCATGCCTGATATGCTTTAAGTTCTGTGTTTATGTTCTGCAGCCCGGCATAAATCCCGCTCACGCAGACAGGAACAAAAACATCTCCGCCAAAGCCGACAAAATTATGCATGCACAAGGCAAGGCTTCCAAATATTCCTGTCTGAACAACATTGCTCACAGTGTATCTTCCCCCAAGATCGCATCTTGATGAAGGGCACATAACAGGGTCGCAGACATTGAATAAAATCTTGCAGTCTGCAGCAGACATGAAATCCTGGCATTGTATGTCAAGCACATCGACAGCAGCTCTTCCCATCTTGTATACTTTATCCCCGACTGTTACAGCTCCTGTCAGCTTTGAACTCTGATACTGGCCTGCAACGCTCCTCACAAGGCTCAGGGCTTTCTCATTGATTGCTTTTTTCTCTCCTTCCAGCGTTGAAATCTGAGAAACCATTAGTTCATCATAAGGAACATCATCGCCCTTGCCAAAATCTATCTCTCCATTTTCTCCGACATTGTAAATTGCAATGTAGTTCGGAGCACCGCTGTCGTCGTAAGACTCGCGCTTCATAAGCACATAGAATCCGTTTTTCTCATATTCAAAAGGAATCACATAAGGCAGTCCTGTCCATTTCCCGCTTTCCCAGAAGCTGACTTGCGGCGCCTTGGTGAATGAATTCCAGCTCTTTGGTATTATTTTTACTGCTGTAAGCCAGTCATTCTTTTTTTGTTCATCTGTATCTTTTGGGTCTTTTATAATAATCATCTCTTTATTTCTTAGATATGTTACAGGATAGTAAATTTCTCCTTCTTTTCTGAGGCCAAGGATAAGAGGGCCTATACCTTGAACATTTACTGCTGTAATAAAACCATATTTAGGATCTTTGACCACTGGACGACTTATTTCTGGAAGGGGTTTTTCAGAAAGAGTTTCGGTGATTGGACCTAATTTTTCTTGAATATCTCTAGCAATACCTGTCTCTTGCATTAGTTGTGAAATTACTCCAACACCTTCACTGGCTTTTTTCAGAGTTTCAATTTCCTTAGCTAAAATACCGCCGGCAGACTGAATATCTCCAACTTTATTGCATACGCTGAACGCCACGCCAGTAACAGGGCCGTTGCATTGTTTTCTCGTTTCCTGCAAAAGCAAAAGCTGTTTTGCGCTTTCTTTTCCTAACTTGTTGTTTGCAATAAGCGCGGTTATGTTGGCATTTCCGAGAGCTGACAGTTCTGGAATTTTTTTTGCTAGCGCCTCCGCGCACTTATCTTCCTTCATGTTTTTGCAGACATCTTTTATGATTGTTTCAGAAGATGCCAGGGCGTTATTCACTCTTTTGACATCAGCTTCAATCTGCGGCGCAAATTTGGAATAGCAATGATCTATGCTTCTGAAAACATCAACACCCACTTGCTGTTCTTTTTTTGCTTCTGCCCCTGGCGACAGCACTTTTGAGTTGCAGAAAGCTGTCCATCCGGTTTTTTCATCAAAACCCCTCATTACATTTCTTCTTGCAATTGCCTGCGGAGAAACTAAATTTTTTACAGCAAGAGCCACTTGTGTTGTGAGACATGCAATCTTGCCGGTCTCAACAATCTTTCCAAAAGTCTGGACAAGCTTATCAACCTGCTCTGAAAGTTTTGCTGACTCGTTGATTTGATGAATTATCTGCTCCGGAGTGAGCTGAATCGCCCTTTTTTCAATTCCTATCTTGATGCTGAAATTCGCAAGAGTCTCTCCTCTTCTTGAAAAAGGGATTACCTTGACTTTTGCCTCTTTTTTCGCGTAAACATTTTTTACCTCGATTATTGTGCTTTCAAGAGTTTTCTTTGAATTGGCTGAAATTTTGACTTCCTGCACTTTTCCTTCCTTGTCAGTATACTGCACAACAATTTCTTTGTCAGTAATATCGCTGATTGTAAAGTTGTCTGAAATCATTTCTCCCCTTGCGACATTTTTTTCAGCGCCATTCACAAGAATTCTCGCGTTAATATCATCTCTTGTAGGCTCGATTATCTCCTCAAGAATGACTGTGATGGATTCGCCTGTCCTCTGGTCAAAGAAGTTTGCAGAAGCTTCTGTCCTTGAATTTTTTCTGAGATTTTCAAGCTCCTGCTCTTCTTCTGTTATGTTTTCCTTCTCGTAAAGCTCAACAATCTTTTCGAGCAGTTTTTCCTGCTCTGCTGTCTGCCCGAGCTGTTCCGCAAGATTGGCGGCTTCTTTTAATGCCTGAAGGCCGAGATAATCCCCATACTGGTCTCCGCCAGACTTGATGTAAGTGTAATCATCAGCGACTGCTTCATAGGCTTGAATTGCATCGTCATAGTCTTCTTTTATATCGCTCGGCAAAGTTATTGACTTCAATCCTTCAACATTTCCGAGCTTGACTGCTGTTTTTCCTATTGTTTTGCTTTCTTCGCTGCCAACAATCGTAATATTTTTAATCGCTCCGAGTTTTGTTTCTTTGTGAAGCTCGTCTAAAAGCGTTTTTTCTTTTCCGAAGATGCTTCCTTTTTCAAGCAAAGCGCTTGTTTCAATTTCAACTGCCTTGATAAAATAAGTAAGCTCTTTTGTAGAATCAACTTTTATTGCAATAACAAAGTCTTTTTCCGCTTTCTCTATTTTTTCCCTGCCAATATAAGCGAGATAAACCTTATCTGTCTCATTTATCGCGCTGCCGACTTTTATTTCTTTGGTGTTTATTGAAGCGCTTCTTGATTCCAAGCTCAGAGTGTATTGATTCTGGAGGCATGATATTTTTACAAGCCCTCCTGCTATGCCTGGCTCTATCGAGCTTATTTTGCATTCTGAAAATTCTGTCAGTGTAGAATCCTTGCCCAAAATGCTTTCATTGCCGTTAATCAGCATTTTTGCTTTTACAGAAGGATAGCTTATGCTTTCAAGTTTAAGCACAACTCCTGCTGAACAATAAAATCCTGGAAGATAAACAGGGCTTGACTCAGCATCCCCTGTTTTTAGATGAAGTGTCTGCGGAACTGCTCTCCTGCTGTCATACACTTCGATGTCTGCGCCGTCTTCTTGAATGTTTACTGCTCTTACATATCCTTTTCCTCTCCAGAAAGAATAAAGGCCGGCATGCCTTTCAAAATATTCGTCGCTTACTTCTTGCAAAATAAAGTCTCTGCGGCCTATGCCGAAGCTCTGCATAACATCATATCTTATTCTTGCTGTCAGGTTTGCTTCAACATAATCTGGCATTTCTTTTTCTACTGGCTGCTGCTTCAGCCAGACAATAACCCATCCGAGATTGCCCAATGTTGCCGGAGCAACTGTGGGAACAGCTCCAAAAGTTATTCCGTATCTTGCAGGATAATATCCGATATTTGTTATGTCTTTTGATGCTTCAAAGCCGACAGCGGAAATGCTCTGTATGTATGGAATATCAATCAAAGGATTTACCTTGACTCCAAGAAGATTACAGTAAACAGGAACTGGCTGCTCCTCGAGCAAATCGCTTCTTACAACAGCCGGCTGGCATGCTCCTGGAGGAACTTGAATGATAAAATCCTGCCCTTCTCTGCAGAATTCTTCTGTATTTATGTCTGCTATTCCTGCGCCATAAGAGACATAAGTAGTCGTGGTTGTTACAGGGGCATAAACCTGCGCAGATGCTGTTGCCGCAACAAAGATGCAACTAAGCAGGACTAAAAAGACCAACCTTATTTTGCTTGAAAATTTTTCCATTTTATTCTAATTCCGGCGCCTGCGCACTCGCCGATCCAATGAATTCATAAACTTCCTGAAGCTGTGCTTGGTTTTTTGGAACATCATAAATGTTAAGATTGAATTTAATTTTGCTTGCGTCTTCCAAATCGCTCTCGCTGACGCTGAACTCTAAAGTGGCTCCGCCATAAGGCGCTTCGCTCATAGTTATCTCTGGAATTTCATAATTTGTGCACTGCTCCCTTTTTGCTCCGAAAAGCCCTGCTATTCCGAGAGCAGGGACTTCATTGCATTTTTCAATTGTTTCTCCTTTGAGTGTGAAGCTCCCTTTTTTCATCGCCCACGCCCTCACATCATAAGTCCCTGGAATAAGCTGGATTTGCTTTTGCTCCGGCCATATTATAGTTGTCGCATAATCCCCTGTTTGCAATTTTACGCTCAAAAAGACGCTGGAATCCTCTTCAACATTGAAATCCAGATCAAGAGATTTGAAAGGCTGCAGGAATAGAACTGCTGATGTTTCCTGGTTTGTTGAAATCTGGTATTTTTTTTCTGCATAGCCGTCTGCGCTTGCGATTATAAAGCCATTGACGCATTGCGGGAAATTCTCTGTCAAGCTCGCAATCCCATCGCTGAGTTTTGTTTGCCCTATCTCACAGACGGTGCTTATGCACTTGAAGCTTATGTCTGCCTCAAGAGGATTTCCTTTGTTGTCATAAGTTTCTATCGTGACTGGCTGCACTTTCCTTAAACAAATCTCGCGCTCATATTGCGGTATAGATATAAGCTCTGCTGTTCTCGGCTTGTTTCTGTAGACAGAAACAACAATCGGGAACTGGAAAATGTAATTTGTTTTGGAGTCATAAACCTGCACAAGGACAGGATATGCCAAGTCATAAGTAAATTGATACGACAAGAAGCACAATCCAAGGACATTTGTTGCCGCCGCAAGCATCTCCTGCTTTCCGATAGGCTCTGCAGACATTACTCCATTTTCAGAAGGATAAACTTCGAATTTTGAGGGCCACTCCCTGCTTGATAGAAAATTAATGTTCATGTCTTTTGCGTCAAGATTCAAGACAAAATATTTATTTTCTTTTTTTGCAAGATCAAAATAATTCCCTTTTAATTTTAAAAAGGCGATATTTCCTTCTAGAGCTTCTTTTACAGTGCTTTCAACCTCATCGACAAACCATGTTTTCGGAGAGCAGATAAGCTCAAAGCCAGAAGTCGGGGCATATAATGCAAGAACATCTATGCTTCTTTCTTCTAAAAATAAAGTTTCATTTTCATAGCTCATTATGTCTCTTGCCAATTTGTATGTTTTGCCAAGAGCAAAAGGAAGCTTAAAAGCATGTTTCTGCACTGTTGCGCTTGTTTTGTTTATCGCAATTGTAAGGGGCAAATCTATTATCACATCAACGCCGTCATCCCTTATTCTGCTGCTAACTTCTGAAATTTCTCCTTCTGAAATTTCAAAGCCTTCTGCAATAAAAGGAAGGACAGAACAGCGGGCTGCATTTTCTTTTATATAATTGTTAAGCTGATTCTGCATGCTTTCAATGCTTGGCATTTGCATTTTCTGCAGATTATTTCCTGAAATGTAGAACCAATAAGGTATTGCTGTTCCTATAAACTGAAAATGGCTTGAAAATGGCATAAAATCGCTCGCTTCATCTTTTTCAGGCAGTTCAATATAGCCTGCCTGCAAGCCAAGAGTGTTTGTTCCTGTTGTTGAAATTTCTTTTAAACAGTCAAGAAAAGAGCTTTCAACAGGCCTTATTCTTTCAGGTAGAGCTCTTAAAACAGCTTCTTCTGTCGCCCATTTTGCTTCCTGTATTTGCGAGTTTATGAAAATTACAGCACTAACTCCTGCAACTATCAGAATACCGATTATAACGAACATTGATACTTGTGCTTTCATGTTCCTCTTTTCTCTCATAAAACTAAGAAAAAAGAGCTATATAAATTTTCTTAAAAATGCGCTTTGCAAGCCTTGTTGCATTCGAAAGCTATATTTAGTTAATTTTAAAAACAGGTTTAATTAATATAACTTGCAGGCCATTCGTCCACCGGCTAAGATGCAACGTTGACGTCGTTGAGAACCAGGTTCGACCCCTGGATGGCCTATAGATTATCGCTTAGATTTTCTTTCCCAAAAGAACCTGCTCTTTCATTTTCAAGATGCTTTTCAAAGCTTCTTCTTTTCCAGGAAGGATTTCAGAAATTCTCGCAAGATTTTCTGATTCTATCATCTCAAAAATCTCATCAAGCTTAAAATTTCTTACAATGACTCCGACTTCCTCAGAATCCTGGAAAATCTTGCTCAAAAGCCTGTATCCTCTTGGAACAACGTGCTTGTCTGCAGAGTTATAAAGCAGGGATGAAACAATATTGTTCAAATCTATCAGCTCTTCAATAGAAAGAGCTGCAAGCGCCCTTCTGGAAAATTTGAAGTCCTTGCAGTAATCCTTTAAAATAAGCATTTCCTCTTTTTCAACATCCTTCATTATCTCCCTGAGCTGCATGCTGACAAGGCTTCCTTCTTTTCCAAGCTCAATAATATATCTCTTGACTATCGGCGCAATTCTTCTCAATATTTCTGCTCTCTGAATTGCAAGCGAGAAATCGCTTATGCTGACAAGAGCTGTGAATTCAAGAACATTCAGATTCATCATCAATTCATCGAATATTTCCTTGTTTTTTTCAAGAATTCGCAAGTTCTCGTTTGCCCTGTCAAGAAGCTCCGAGACGCCTCGCAGAGTGTATTTCAAATCCTCAAAATAAATAGAGACCATCTTTCTTCTTTCAG
>Ga0315289_10004813_pt1 | contig 20103 bp, 16 predicted proteins | sample YL17G11_40_MG_FD_203452 | JGI IMG/M metagenome (GOLD analysis project Ga0315289, IMG submission 203452) | Sediment microbial communities from Yellowstone Lake, YNP, Wyoming, USA - YL17G11_40 | ecosystem: Environmental > Aquatic > Freshwater > Lake > Sediment | place: USA: Wyoming | collected... | reverse complement strand
AGTGACCATGCCGGTCGCAGACTCGCCACAAGACCCGGGATTGACTATTGGCTCTCCGTCATACAAGATTCTGGAACGGCTTGCTGGCCTATGCGGGTTCGATCGGTTCCAAGTAGAGAATGTTCTTCGGGAGGGAGCGGGACGGCGAGCGCTTTGGAATCTCCTCAGAAGCCTCTCTGACTACGGCGTTGGGACCCCTCAGACGCTCCGAGCGCCAGTGAGCGTTGTATGGAGCCTCTCTTACGGATGCAATCTCCGTTGCATGCACTGTTACCAGAACGCAAGTCACCCCTCATCGGACGAGTTGACTCTCGAAGAGCAGCTAGACGTTGTGGATCAGATGGGGCAGGCGGGAGTCTCAATGATTGTTCTCTCGGGTGGGGAGCCTTTGACCAATCCCAACCTTGCCAAGCTCATTGAGCGAATCCGAACATACGATATCGCCATTTCGATCGACTCAAACGGCGTCCTCATGAACCGAGAGGTTGTTCAATCACTCAAACGAGCGGGCGTCGCATCTGTGGAACTCAGCGTCGACTCCATAGATCCAGCATCACACGACCGATTCCGAGGCCTCGACGGCGCCTTCGAGAAAACGCTTAACGCTCTGGATCTTTGCGCAGAAGCAGGGATCTTCACAACCGTAGCGAATACCACAACAGCCCTCAACTACGCTGACAGCAGAAAACTTGTCGAGCTTGCGAGGAGCCACGGAGCAAACAGGGTCGTCTTCTTTGACCTTATCCCCACAGGAAGGGGACGAGACATCGAGGAACTTCGGCTTTCACGCGATCAACTCCTTGACCTGATGGCTCTTGTGAAACAGCACTCTTCAAGGAAGGGAATCGAAGTATTCACCGAACTCCCGCAGTTCGTTGTCTATTCTTCAGCCGGAGATGAGCAATCTCCCTCTGATCAGGCGCAGAGAACATTGTCGATAGAAAGATTCACTGTCAGCACATTCTTCGATTGCACAGGACGAAACAACGCCTACAGGAGATTTGCGCCGTACCTTGGCGGTTGTCCCGCCGGAAGAATATACTGCAACATCCAACCCAACGGCGACGTGACCCCCTGCATGTTTATGCCGCAATATCCCGTTGCCGGCAACCTGAGGAGACAGTCTTTCGAAGAAATCTGGAACAGTGAAACTTTCCAGGCACTAAGAGATCGGACTCGTCTCAAAGGAAAATGCAGAGAATGCAAGTTCACTATTGTCTGCGGCGGATGTAGAGCAAAAGCAGCTACCTACAACGGCGACTATCTAGCATCCGATCCTACCTGCCCGATCTACGATGAAAGCAAGTAGCTTCAACCGTCTTTGCCAGTATTCATATGAATGTCATTGGCGATGTGATGTTCTATTCAGACGTGTTTCGCAGGAAACAGCGCCGTTTCTGATCACGTAGAGCGGCTCAGAGTGGTACACAAAGGCTTCCCTAAGATCCGCAGCGTTCAACACGATGAGATTTGCAGGGTTCCCTGCCTGTAGTCCATATCCTTGAATCCTCATTATCTTTGCAGGGTTGACAGTTATCATGTCGTACAGTAGTTCGCGGTCTTGAGGCATCATCATCCATAGTAGATGTGACCCAAGGAACGCAACCTCGAGCATGTCGCATCTTCCGTACGTGTAGTAAGCGTCGTACACATCGTCCTGGCCCAGTGCAACCGTAACGCCAGCACTCAAGAGATCCTTCACTCTTACGTGCAGTGGTCCCGTGTGCGGATCGGAGACTACTCCAACCTCGCCTCTCTTCAGTAGCGCACACAGTTTCCTGTGATGCACTTCATTGTACAGCGATGTGGCTCGGGCGTGGCACGCCGCCACCCTGCCAATCCACTCATTCCGGATAGCCGAACTCGCTAGGTATTCTGTTGTACGCAGTTCCGGATCGCCAGCGTCATCAGTTAGCATCGCGATGTCTGCGTCGAATTTCTTCGCGATCTCGAATGCGATGTCAATGTGTTTCTTCGAGTCTTCATCCGTGTACTCAATCCAGGGGATCCCTCCGACAACGTCTGCACCTAGCTCCATGGACTTGTAGAGAAGTTCCTCCGCCCCCGCTTCCCGGATGATTCCATCCTGTGGAAACGCGACCACCTGTATTTCAATGCGATTCTTGAATTCCTCTCTGATTTTCAGGAGAGCGCGGATTCCGGTCAACATGGCTTTCGTGTCAACATCGGCGAAAGCTCTGATGTGGCTGACACCGTAATACTCCGCGTCAGCAAGGACCCTCCGAATACGGTCCACAATTTCTGATTCGCGGTAGTGTTCTTTCACTTTCGACGCCATCTCGATAGCGCTCATGGCACCAGCCATCGAGGATTCCTGATACTGGCGTAACGCAGCCTCCTCTGCTATGGAGCCCGTCATGACCTTGTCCAAATGGAGATGAGCGATAACAAGGGTCTCAGTGACCAAGTTCCCCTGAGCGTCGACTTCATTCGACGACGAGCCTCCAATCTTCTCGCCGATCTGTTCGACGCGACCTCCGGATATGGCAATGTCACAGAACTTTCCAGTCCTTAGTCGCGCGTTCCGTACTATCAGATCACGGCTCATGTACCTGGCTTGCGCGATGATTGGATTTCAGGTTAACTCATCACGGCGATGATTCGCCGATGGCAAACGCCTTGCTGAGGCCGATCCTTCACCACAACCCAGAAAAGCAATGGCCCCGATTACTTGTTCCTCCAATAGCTCGGCGCTGTGAGCTATTCCGCTTGAGGAGTTCGATCGAGGTGGAGGTGAACAAACGTGAATAAGATGGCGATAGCTCTACTCATAATCGGTCTGGTCGTCGGAGCAGGCGGCGTGTACGCAGCTCAGTCAAGCCAATTCTTAACACTTCAAACACAAGTTAACGATCTGACAGCTAAGAACGCCCAGCTTGAGGCGCAGATTGCCGCATTGCAGGGCGGCCAGACAAAGGAGCTCAAGGTTTTCGCAGTCTTCGCTACGCCAATCGAGGAGCCATGGGACAATGTGATACATCAGGCCCTGCAGAAGGCAAAGGCAGAGCTTGGAATCACATACGACTACAGTGACAAGAATGGCTACGGACCAGACTTTGAGAAGGCTCTCAGAGATGTTGCATCCAAAGGATACGACATAATCTTTGGTGACGCATTCGGCAACGAGGAATCAGTACGCAAAGTCGCGAGCGAGTACCCGCAGATACAATTCGTTTTCGGATCTGGAGGTGGACCAGCCCAACCCAACTTCTCAGTATTCGACAACTACCTGCATGAGCCAGCATATCTAGCAGGGATTGTCGCAGGCAAAATGACGAAAACAAACGTGCTCGGCGTGGTTGCAGCTATGCCAGTTGAAGAAGTGAATAGAATCGTCAATGCATTCATCGATGGAGCGAAACAGGCCAATCCGAACATCAAGGTGAAAGTGAACTATATTGATTCGTGGTTTGACCCCACAAAGGCGAAGGAACTAGCTCTCGCACAGATCGACGCCGGCGCTGACATACTGTACGCTGAACGAGACGGCGTCATTCAAGCAGCTAGTGAGAGAGGCAAACTTGCGATCGGCAGTATGCTCGACCAAGCTTCGGTCGCGCCTGACACGGTCATAACTAGCACAGTCTGGAACCTCTATGGATTGGTCAAGCATGTCATCCAACGCGTCAAGATCGGAATCATCGAGGCAACCAACCTCATGGACTATTCAATGATGTTTAATGGCGGAGCATATCTGGCTCCGTTCCGCAATTTCGAGGACAAGGTCCCTGCCGACGCAAAATCGATGGTCACTGACTACACTCAGAAGATACTCTCTGGCCTGTTCAGAGTTCCTTTGAAGGAGAGCCAACCCGCCTCCGACTAGAGTCTGGCGTCGATATCCCAATTTTCTTTTTTGGGTCGGATCCGTGCAAAAGCACGTTTGCGGCCGGAAGACCTCCGGACTGAACCATTCCCGTGAACCCATCTAGATCCGACGAACGGGAGGCCCAAGATGAGCGAGAAAATCGTTGAGATGAAAGGCATCACGAAGAAGTTCCCGAACATTCTTGCAAACGATCACATTGACCTGCAACTTCGGAAAGGAGAGGTTTGCGCTTTACTTGGCGAGAATGGTGCCGGAAAAAGCACACTGATGAAGATTCTCTACGGGCTGTATCACGCGGACGAAGGACAGATCCTCATAAGAGGACAGGCCGTCAACATAGACTCTCCAAAAGATGCAATAGCATCCGGAATCGGCATGGTCCATCAACACTTTGCGCTAGATGACAAGCTGACAGCAGTCGAGAACTTGATTCTCGGAACAAAGCAAGCGAGGATCCTGCTCGACATGAAAGGCGCCAAGAAAGAAGTTATTGATCTCTCCAAGAAGTTTGGATTGGAAGTTGACCCCGACTCAAAGGTCTACCAGCTCTCTGAGGGCATGAAGCAGCGAATTGAGATCCTCAAGACACTGCTGAGAGGCGCTCAGATTCTCATATTCGATGAACCTACCGCGGTTCTGACGCCGCTTGAGACGAGGGACCTGTTCAAGACAATCCGTGCTCTTGTGTCGCAAGGACATGCTATCGTCTTCATCTCGCATCACCTTGAGGAGGTACTCTCGATCAGCGACAGAATCGTGGTCCTGAGAAATGGCAAAGTTGTCGGCGAAAAGCGAGCTGAAGAGACGAACGAAGCCGAACTTGCACAGATGATGGTCGGAAGAGAGATAGAGGAAGTTTCGCGGCTTAAAGGTCGCAAGGCGGCGCAGCCGGTTCTAGAAATATCCGGACTCTGTGCGCTCAATGACAAGAAGCTCGAAGCTGTCAGGAACGTCTCATTGAGCGTCAGGAAAGGCGAGATCGTAAGCGTAGCCGGAGTATCCGGGAACGGCCAGAAGGAACTAACAGAAGTCATCCTGGGAATGAGGAAGGCAACCTCAGGAAAAGTCGTCATAAACGGAAAGGATGTTACCAACAAGCCGACGAAGACGATAATCCAACAGAAACTCGGATGCATCGCGGAGGATCGAATAGGATGGGGACTTCTCATGGATCGGCCAATTGCAGAGAACCTTATCCTCGGTCTTCACCGTTCAAGCAAGCTCTCAACCAAGACTCCGGTTGCGAACTTCCTCAAGACGCAGGAAATCAAGCAGTACACACAGCAATTGTTGACCAGGTTCGACATAAGAGGAACCGACGTGGACGCTCCCGTGAAGCTCCTATCAGGCGGAAACCTACAGAAGATCATCCTTGCTCGGGTACTCTCGCAAGAACCCGAGATCCTTTTGGCATCGCAACCTACACGCGGACTCGACGTGGGTGCAACCGAATACGTTCACAAACTTCTCCTTGAACTAAGAGACAAAGGAATAGGAGTCCTTCTCGTCTCAGAAGATCTCGAGGAGATCCTGACCCTCAGTGACACCATCGCTGTAATGTTCAGGGGCGAGATTGTCGGAACCCTTTCTGCCGAGTCAGCAACCAGCGAGCAACTAGGACTCATGATGGCTGGCATCAAACAGCCGGAGGGGACCAAACAGTGAAGTTTCCATTCAGACTGGAGAAAGCTCCGCCTCCCAGCATGCTCAGAAGAGCTCTCTTGCCTGTCAGAGCTCTAGTTGCAACATTTCTCGTGGGAGCCATTCCGGTGATGGCCGCTGGTGCGAATCCGCTTACCGCATACTATCTCATGGCTGCGGGCTCTCTTGGAGACATGATTGCGATCACAGAAGTTTTCGTAAGAGCCGCGCCCCTGATGATGACCGGCTTGGCTATCGCAGTAGCGTTCAGAGCCAAGTTCTGGAACATAGGAGCCGAAGGCCAACTTTACGCCGGTGCAATCCTCGGAACTCTGGTGGCAGTGAACTTCCCAGAACTGCCTTTCTGGATTCATATACCATTCATGATCGTCGCGGGCATGATTGGTGGAGCGCTGTGTGCACTACCGGGCATCCTCAAGATCAAGCTGAAAGTGGGCGACGTGGTTACGACGCTGATGCTGAACTTCATCATGGTAATCTTGACTAGCTATCTAGTCCAGAACGTTCTGAAAGACCCGTTCACTCGATGGCCTCAATCTCCACCAATAACGGAATCCGCGACCTATCCAATCCTGATACCGTTCACACGATTTCATCTCGGAATTGTCGTCGCCCTATTCTTCGCTTTGGTAGTTGGCTACGGTTTGATAGAATACACGGCGCTCGGCTACGAGATCAAGGCAATCGGCTCAAATGAGATCGCTTCACGTCTAGCCGGAATCAACCCGACCACTTTGACAATAAAGACTGCAATAATTAGCGGCTCCTTCGCCGGCCTTGCCGGTATCGGAGAAGTTGCCGGCATTCGCCACCATTTGATCGCAACCTTGTCACCTGTTCCAATAGGTTACGGGTTGACGGGTGTTGTCATCGCAGTAATGTCGGGGCTTAGTCCTCTTTGGGTAGTCGTCGTTGCCTTCCTGTTCTCGATAATAATCAACGGCTCTCAAACGATGAGTAGGCTGACGGGCGTTCCAATCTTCCTGGGTGAGATCTTCCAGGGCCTAGCGCTTGGCTTCTCACTGCTCTTCCTCTTTCTTGATCAGTACAGGATAAGGAGGGTTCGGTGATGCAAGCAGACCTGATCAGCCTTGGCTTCCTTATCGCGATGGCTGCGGCCTCGATCAGAATTGCCACATCCCTCATGTACGCAACACTTGGAGAAATGCTCACGGAACGCTCAGGGATACTGAACCTCGGAATAGAAGGGCTGATGATCCTTGGGGCGATGACCGCTTTCATAACCACATACGCGACACACAGCCTAGAGTTGGGCGTCATCGCCACAATACTCGTGGGAGTGGCAGAGGGCCTGATAATGTCGCTTGTCTATGGGAGGATAGGAACCAACCAGCATGTATGGGGAGTCGCCTTCACCATTGCCAACTTCGGGCTCGCATACTTCGTCTACCGCCTGTACTTCGGAGGAACGGCAGGATCGCTGTCAATCATTACCCCGTACGCACCTGCTAGGATCCCGATCCTCGCTGATATTCCCATACTAGGGCCGATCCTGTTCGAGCAGTATGCCTACACTTACGTCGCCATTATTCTCTTCGTGGTTTTCGCAATAGTCTTCAAGTACACAATCTGGGGCCTCGTCATTACCGTCGTGGGCGATAACCCGGCCGCCGCGGATACAGCAGGGATCAGTGTCTACCGAACTCGATACGTTGCCGTCACGCTGGGGGCGATATTCATGGCGCTTGGAGGCTCGTTCCTATCCATCGCCCAGTTCAACGCATTCCTCTTCGAGATTGTGGCCGGACGAGGTTGGATCGCGATAGCTCTTGTAACAATCGGAAACTGGAAGCCCATGAGATGTCTATTCGCGGCAATCTTCTTTGGATTCATTGACGCACTCCAACTCAGACTGCAAGTGCTTGGAATCAGCGAAATCACGTTAGCGGGAACCACCGTGGCGATTCCATTCCAGCTGTTCCTTGCGCTACCGTATGTACTGACCATCTTGTTCCTGCTGATAGCGTCGAGAAGAGCCGACTACCCGACCGCTCTGTTGACACCGTACAGGAGGGAAGAATGAGTGAAGCCGTACGGATTCGGTGGCTATGCAGGGAAGTACCTGCGCGTTGATCTGTCCCATGGCATAATCAAGATCATCCCCCTCCCCGAAGAGTTGGTTTCGCAATTCCTCGGAGGAAATGGATTCGGCACAAAGATTCTGTGGGACGAGGTAGGCCGTGACGTTAACCCTCTGAGTCCTGAGAACAAGCTGATCTTCGCAACAGGCCCGTTGACTGGTACTATCTTTCCGACGGCTGGAAGACTGGAGGTCATCAGCAAATCACCTCTCACCGGCATCTACGGCGACGCCAACGCAGGAGGACACTTCACCCCGGAACTGAAACGCAGCGGCTTCGACATGATAATCTTCGAAGGAAAAAGCCCCAAGCCCGTTTACCTCTGGGTGCACAACGGAGAAGCCGAGATACGCGACGCCTCCAACGTTTGGGGAAAAGGCACGCACGAAACCGAGAGCATTCTACGTAGCGATCTTGCAGACAATCGAGTTCAAGTCACAAGCATCGGACCAGCAGGCGAGAACCTCGTTCGGTATGCGGCTGTAATGACTCACGGATGCGCCGCCGCTAGGAGCGGAGTAGGATGCGTCATGGGCTCGAAGAACCTGAAGGCGGTCGCCGCGCTAGGCAATTTGGAGATTCCGATCGCGAAACGTGACGAGTATCTGAAAGCATGTTTGGACGCGCAGAAAGAGATCCTGAAGAATCCATTCACGCCGGGACTCTCACGATACGGCACGCCCCAGCTCTCGGTTCCAATGAGCGAAGTTGGTAGATTCCCTACAAAGAATCACCAACAAGGCCATTTCGAATTCGTGGAGGACACAAGTGCTGAACGTATCGAGAAAGACCACTTCATCCGCAAGATCGCATGTTTCGCCTGCCCGATAGGATGTCACCACGTAGTCGAAGTGAAGGAAGGCAAACACAAAGGCGTCGCACTTGTCCTTGAATATGAGACTGTCAACGCGCTTGGCGCGAGATGCTGGAACCGAGATCTTCCTTCCATCATAAGAGCCGACTACCTATGCGACGATTATGGCTTAGATGCCATATCAACTGGCGCCTCGATCGCTTTCGCGATGGAACTTAGTGAGAAGGGCATACTCACCCGCAGCGATACAGACTTGGATCTCATGTGGGGAAATGCTGACACTGTGCTTGAGCTAGTCACAAGGATAGCCTACAGGAAAGAACTAGGCAACATCCTCGCAGAGGGCGTCAGAAGAGCAGCAGAGGCGATAGGCAAGGGCTCAGAGTACTATGCGATGCATATCAAGGGTCAGGAGGTCTCTGCGCAGGATGGGCGAGCGCAGCAATCCATGGGACTCGCGCAAGCAACTTCAAGCAGGGGAGCAGATCATCTGAAGGGCTTCCCTACAATAGACGAAATGGGCTATCCCACCGAGGCCGTTCAACGTTACGGGAAGCAGTATCTTCCGGAGATCGTGGACCCGATCCAAACAAAGTACAAGCCCATGGTAGTCAAGGACGGCGAAGAATTCTGTGCCGTCATAGACTCGGTGGGCATATGCAAATTCGGCACTCTCTTTCCACCTGCGCTGTATTGGGAACCGATTGCAGCCGCCTTATCGTTGATTACCGGAATGGAACTGAATGTACCGAAGCTCAAGGCGATCGGCGAACGGATCGTCAATCTTCAAAGAATGTACAATGTGAGACATGGGATCACGCGCAAGGATGACCGACAACCACGCCGAATGCTCGAAGAGAAATCTCCTTCTGGCCGTGCGAAGGGCCATGTTGTGTATCTTGATAGAATGCTCGACGAGTATTACGCGCTCAGAGGCTGGGACAAGCAGACAGGACTTCCAACTGAGAAGAAACTGAACGACTTGGAGCTTGAATACACAGTTCCAGAACTGCGAAACGCGAGAGCCGGACTGAAGTGACTACACTGGCTAACCTTGCGCCAGCTCCTTCCGGAGAGGACGAGCGAATTCTGAGCTTCGCTCGTGGTGGCTAATTCGATTTGACTGGGCCTATCGGCAGGACAGTTCTCTTGTGAGCTTCGTTCAGGACTTCCGCGAGTGAAAGATAGAACGCACTGAAACCACAGATGACGCCCTCAATCCCTGCAATGGGTAGTACAGCGGGGACGCCGCGAGCTATTGCGAGCAGGAAGAACAGTATCGCGAGGCTCATGAAAACGAACTGGAGTGCCCTGTTGGCCTTCAAGGTTCCGAAGAACATGATCAGTGTAAACAATCCCCACATGAACAAGTACGCCGCCATAGCTGCGTTGTCCGGAGCAAAAGCTGACTTGTCGGTCGGAAGCAGAACCAAGTAAACAAGCGACAGCCAGAAGAGGCCGTATGATGTGAAGGCAACGGTTCCGAAGGTGTTGCCTTTTCGGAATTCCATTGTGCCGGCGATTACTTGGGCGATTCCGCCGTAGAATATGCCCATCGCTAGGATCATGCTGTTCATCGGAAATAGGCCCGCGTTGTGCAGGTTCAGCAAGATCGTCGTCATTCCAAAACCCATCAAACCCAGCGGAGCAGGATTTGCGAGTTCAGATGCTTTGACACTCATTCTCATTCCAACCGTGAACGTTCCGCGGCTACTGATTCAACTCTATAAAAGAGTTCTCACGATCCCGCTTGCTCTTCTGTTGAAAGTACGCCGATTAGAAGGTGACATAAAGAACTACTGACATTAGGCGAGGACGGAAACGGTGGGAATCCTTGGCATTCAAGCCTGAAAGTCCGGTTGAGACAACGATCTTCAACGTGTGGAAAGAAACGAGTCCCTCAGAAGCATTCACCGGGGGCTTGAGCGATCATGCAGGGAAGATGCTGGTGTACGACACCGCCCAGATTGAACGCTTAGTTCGAAAGATCGATAATACGAGCTCCAAGGCCGAGACGAAAGCCGAGCAGAGGCTTCTCGCCTCTTTGAAGGCTTACATGAAACTGGGTTTAGTGGGAGAGGCGCACATCGTACCTGACACGGTCGTCAATGCATTCTTCGCACACCTAATCAAGGAAGGAATCGTTCCAAACCACCTCACATCGCTCGCGAATGATGCGGCAAAATCGCTGTCCGCGTACGCCGCAAGTGCTGGCAGCAAGACATGTCCGACTGGTATCAAGATCCTGACATCGATCAGATGCGCGGGCGTTATCGAAGTAGCGGATACGGTCAAGAAGCAAACCAGAAGCAAGACTCTCAAGCTCACGCTCGATGGTTTGGTCGGTGCTGTGAATGACTACTCAAGAAGATTCGGGTTTCCTGATTTCAAGAACAGTGGCTTTGACGAGATCGTGGAGATCTGCACCAAAGAAGGATGCGATCTCGGAAGAAGCGATTACTACGCAGACGCGTTAGTCAACCTATACGACTACAGTGAAACGCCTTCGGAGCTTGAAGCGAAAGGTCTAGCGATGCTCAACCGGGAGTTGCCCGATTTCAAGCGTAAAGTTCAGGAATTCGCGTCCAAGTTAGGGGTCGATGCCAGCGGCGAGGCGGTTGCTCATACAATATCGAAGAAGAAGGCGCTGAAAGCGTCCCGAGTGGTCCCATATGTCAAAGGCCTAAAGCAACACGTCACCAAACTCGTCAACGCGAACGTCGTGAAGATCAATCCACGTTATGTAACTAGGGTTGTTGAGACGCCGACCTACCTGTCTGGAGTGTTCCCTTCAGGAGGCGCAATGTTCCTAGACTATCTCACAAGGAAGCCATTCCAGGTCTTTCTTGCAACCACCGACCCCAGAAGGGCACCGGAGACTTCGCCATCCGAACTCCTGAACCTGCTCGTCCACGAGGAGTACGGGCATTGTGTTCATTCGTCGAACTCCGCATTCTCGTTTGGAGCAAAGCCAACGTTGACTGAGATGCTTCAATCGCAAGCCGGCAACGCTGTTTCAGAAGGAATCTCATTCCACAGAGAGAAAGAGTTCCTGAACTATCTGAACGAGATGAAACAGAGAAAACCGACCGCAACAGAACGCGCGTTCGTCAAATTCCTGAGCAAGTACGGCGGAGCGGACGAAGTGTTCGCAGAATACGGGTTCTTCACACACCTCTGGAGAATAGTCCGTTTCCTACGTGTCATAGGAGACGCACGCATCAACTCAGGCAAGCAAAGTCTCATGGATTTCATTGACTGGGCCAATAGAGAGACTGGTTTGAGCAAGAGTCTCGTCTATCACCAAGTGTTCCCCGCTCACCAAGGCAACGGGCCAGGATACGCGTCTACATACGCAATACTGGGAGAGAGCATCGCAAGCATTCAGCAGGAAGCCTTGAAGAACGGCAAGAATCTTCTGGACTTCAACACGTACACTTCCTCTCTTGGATTTCCGCCACGCTCAGTCTTCGAGGAGAAGCTAAGAACCTACGCATACACCTAGCTCGGGTGGTAATGTTCTCTTACTGCTGACCTCAGTGTCAGGGCACAGCCCACGTAGAGAAACGCAGTTACCATGAAAGTGATCGCGTAGCCGTAACTGTATGAAAGATAGCCTGACATGATCGCACCTGCGAATGCTGCAAAGCCGGTCAAAGCGCTGTAGATTCCTAGCAGCTCGCCTTGTTTTCCATGAGGTAAAGCGCGGAAAAGTAGTACAGATGATGACGTGTTGAAGAAGGCGTAGGCCGTCCCAATCATAGCAATCGATACAATACTCGCGATCATCAGCGTGGAATTGTGGAGCATCAACAGAACCGTCGCAAAGGCCGCGAAAATACCTACTGTGCGAAGCCACAGCGCCGAGACGGCTACATCATCTTCTCCAAACCGGTCGCACGCTCGACCAGTGATTGGATAGATCGCCGCCTGAAGAATGTAGAGTGTCGTGAAGACGATGAATACTCCAGAATCACCCATCTCACGACTTTTCAAAAACGGCGTGTACGAAGTGAAGAATAGATTGCTTGCAGTGAAGAAGAGAAAGAATGACAGAAATAGCAACGGAAGGTATCTTGTGAACACGCTTCGCATCATTTTCCCGAACGACTTGATATCCTCCAAAGAAGGAATCGTGATGAAGATCATAGTCACAGTCCTAAGTTTCGTCACGAAACTCTCCTGTGTCAGAGCGACGACCTTTCGCTCAAGCAGAAACTCGGGTTCTACAAGGTATTTTGCAGCAAGGATTACGGAAATACCGGAGAAGACTGCGCATAGGAGGAAGTATGCGTTGAGCGGCAGATAGTCTGTCCAAAAAGCTCCAGGAATGGTTCCAAGAGCTGTTCCCAGAAGAGTCAGGGCCGAGTACCTTGCAAACGTCATCGACAGTTTCTTCTTCGGCGAAGATTCAATCAAAAGGATGCTGACAGCTGGGCTTGCTGCGGTAGAAATCCCAGCGTAGCACACATAGAGTAGCAATAATGCGCTGACACTTCTTAAGAAAAACCCCGCTACGAGCAGAACTGTGATTCCCAAGTAGCCGTACGTCACGAAAGGTTTACGCGTCTCTTTCCTGTCAACTGCCCTTCCCCATAGGATCGACGATGGGATCAAAGCTAGACTGTAGGCCGAAACTACGTTGCCGACATCTATGACAGTTCCACCGATGGCGATGATGTATAGTGGAAGAAGCGTACTGAATCCGCCTATGGCTGCGTTTATGGGGACAAAGATCCACAACCATTTTTGATCGCTCTTTATCCGAGATGCCAAGGACGCTTGCCTTCAAATGATTTGTAGCATGTGAACAGCGATGAGTGCTGTAACTGCATCACGAGATGAAGAAGGGTCATTTGAAGTTTGACCGCACAGAATAAAGGTCTGGGCAGCTCACACTGACCAGTTGCCTGAAGCCCCAAGTTACCGTTGGACGATATCCGTCTAGAATTGGCTAACACGGAAGATGACAGATAGCATGCGGGACAGACGATTCCTGTACGTGATCGCGTTTGTCATGATCGCACTTGCGCTGGGATCTTTTCTTCTCTGGCAGACAAATTACCCCAGCCAACGCTCGAAAACGACTTTTGATGGCAAACGAGCATACCAAGATGTCCTCGCACAAATGGAATTTGGACCCCGCATCACTGGCACTGAAGGCAACCAGAAGTGCGCTGGCTACATCGCCGAGCAACTTGGGCAAGCCGGTTGGTCCGTTGAATTTCAGAACTTCACATATCGAGGGGTTCAAGCTCGAAACGTGATCGGCCGCGCCAACGTGGGCCAAGGGCCTGTCATCATCTTGGGTGCGCATTATGACACCAGACGGTGGGCCGATCAAGACCCGGTTCATCCACGTGATCCTGTGCCGGGCGCAAACGACGGCGCATCCGGTGTGGCCGTTCTGCTCGAACTAGCACGGATCGTCAGCCTGGACGTAGTCCACCACGAGATCTGGCTAGCATTTTTCGATGCAGAGGACAACGGCGGTATCGACGGTTGGGATTGGATCGTCGGATCAACCTACATGGCCAACCACTTATCGGTTCAGCCTCAGGCGATGATTCTCGTTGATATGGTCGGGGACACTAACCAAGAGATCTATGTCGAGGGCAATTCGGACCCCGCGTTTTCACAGAAAGTGTGGAAGATCGCTGCGCAACTCGGATATGGTGATCACTTCATCCCACAAGTGAAGTATACGATGATAGACGACCACGTTCCTTTCGCGCAACGCGGAATCCCGTCTGTCGACATCATAGACTTCGATTATCCATACTGGCACACGGTCGCCGACACCGCCGACAAGTTGAGTCCTGACAGTCTGGAACGCGTAGGTCAAACATTGCAGGTATTATTGGAAACGACTGAATGAACGAGTCTGAGAATGGATCCCATCTGGGGCGCGAGTGGCTCCAAGACGGACTCGCTCTCTCTGAATCAGGGCCCTCTTTCAGTCTAAGAGAAGGTCACCAGTTCGCTGGAAGGATCATTGTTCACTTTCTCAGCCTTCTCTGGACAGCCTTGCTCTCGAGTTCCGAAATGGTATCGGAAGCGATCCAGCGGGCGGCTTTCGAATCGATTCTCTGGATTTCCTTAGCGGTCTTCATGGCGGCTTTGTTCAGGTTCAGGTTTCTTTTCCCGATGTTCCTCAGCGCCCAGTTGACAGCTTTCTTCACGAAATTGCGCTCGTCCGTTGCCCCGCGCTTTATCACTGGAAATAGCTTGACAAATTTCTCATCTTCTGCGTCTTTATCGTGCCACGCCAAGCAGGCTATCAGCGCAAAAGCTGTCCTCTTGACGAACTCCTCATCCCGGTTGGACCAGTCCAAGATCTTCTTCCATGCAAGCGGGGTCTTCTCGAAGAGGTTCATGCATACCTGGTCACAGATGTCCCAAGAGTTGATTTCCTTCACCCAGTCCTCCATCTGAGTCTCCGTCAACTTATCGGGCTCATCGACCATCGCTGCTAGTATTTTTGCTTCTGGGATACTCGTCTTCCACAGCTCGACTGCAAGCTTGTGGTCCTTTCGAAATTCCTTCGCCATACTTCGCAGGTTGGGAATTGACACACCCAGTCTTTGCTCAGTGGCCATTCCGTAACGCGCCATTCCTTCCAGCTGACCAATTCTGGCCTTTGTCTTTAGTCTCCGAAGGGCCTCTTCAAGCGAAGCCATTCTCGATCTCCCCAGTCCTCTCCGCCTTAGGGATCAAATGATGAAAACCTTGGTAGGAGCACGCGGGCCTTGTTGGATAACTGTTATCCTTTAACGAGGACCAAAAGTCGCGACCGCTTTTCGACGAAACAACTGTATTGAGATCATACAGAGGAATGAAGCGTGAGAAGGAGAATGATGTCTCGGTGGGAGATTGTCTCGCTTAGCTTGTCAAATGGACAACGTCTCTGGCTTTCTTCGCGTGGTGAACATAGTCAACTAACGTCCAGTTTTTTTGTTCAGTGAATTTCAGGTCAAGCCTGCTGTAGAGATTCTTCGTGATCAGTCGCTTGATCAATTCGGCACTTCCACCCAGCATCTCCTGAAGCCCTGCGTAGAACGCATCGAGTTTGTCTGGGATTTCCTCACGTTTGACATGATATTGCTCCTCGATACGCTGATAGATTACCGCCCTTACAATCTGACCGGTAGCCAGCAGACCGTAATCTACAGCGTCCAGCAACGCCCTTCTGATGAAAGCGGCCGTTGGAGCAGGTTTGGCTGTCGGGACTGTGAAACACTCACTCATGCTGCAATACCTTAACCCGGCTGGCATGGATGAAGGTATATTAATGTACCGATGCAGGTACACCAGCGCCCCACTAGCAGTGGGCCCGGAAAAGCAAACACACATGCAGTCGACGGCCTGCGTTCCTCCTCTGCGTTCTTCAAAGAACTTTTCGTGGGACTACCCAGTATACGGCGCGGCAACAATGACTATGGCCGATGCCACCGCTTCCGGCAAGGTGTATAGATGACGAGCCCGCTTGTAGGCGCTGCCTCACCAATCGCCGGGTCAAGGCTCACGATGATTGCGAGCTTCATCATCTGGGTAATTAGCATCAGTTAGCGGACGTGCGCCGACCGAATTCTCATGCAAAGAGTTAAGCGTCGACGGAAAGCAAACTAACCTGAATTGTTGAGTCATCGAGAGACAAGGTGTTACGGCTTGAGGAAATCTGTCCTAGGAATTATTGCTGTCGCACTCGTTGTGATGATGAATCCTGCTCATGCAGACGGTGTCTTCGATCAGTGGGGCTACAATAGGACCGCATTGATGTTCAATGGCTGGTATGTAAACGCCTATGCGGAGAGCCACGGATTTACAACTCCGTATGTTGGCATCAAGGGCGACCCGTGTGGAAATATAGACTCGTACTTTTCCTCTGTACGAGTTACATGCGATCCAAAAACCGGCTGGCCTTCAAATCCGAAAAAGTTCTCGTATGCTTACAATGTGCTGCTTGAGATCAACGTGAATAGAGCGTGGGATGACGCCAGTCATGGCGCGGCACGCTGGACTTCTGAGGCTTGGCTCACTAATCACCAGACTGGATGGTACGTCGGCGAAGATGGAAAGATCCACCAGTGGGAATGGTTCCTGAAGATAGTCTGGATCGGGCCGGGCGGTTCAAGTAGCCCATACTGGCGGCTAGGCGGGTATGTCATCTGGGGTGAGTTCGAAGTCATTCAAAGCGTCTACAATGACCCGTATGGCGGTTTTCACGGCATAGAGACGCTTGCAGTTCCACCAAGCCTTGGCTTGGGCTGATTACCAAGCGCAGTACTTCCAAGACACACGCTCTGATCCGCATTGTGCAACCAATGCACTAAAGTCGGGGGAGGCTGGTGCGCGCACACAAGTAACCAAAACCTGAACGGCGGGTTAGGGATAGAATCTCCTGACAACTGCATTTTCCGTCTCAATTGAAATCAACAGACGGGACCAGTCAAATATCTTCCAAGTGTATCTTGGTGGGTCATGGAGAGAGAAGAGATATCTTTCCAGAGCCTATCTACCGTAAGCGATGTCATCGCAGTACGATCTCTTTGACATCAGAGTAATTTGCCAATTCCTGCTAAGATTCTAGAAAGCTGCTTCTTCGCTTCCAAATCAGCTTGTCTGAGGATTACAACTCTTTGTGCTTGAGGAGATCCCGCGCCATGCATTGATTCGACTAGGTAACCCACGCCCAGCACCATGTTCTCGATCAGTCTCATCATACGTATTCTATCCTCTGTCGGGATGCTTGCGACGCCTTTCAGATACTTTTCGACGTACTTTCCAACTTCAGGGTGCTTGAGATCTTTCTCTGATGGCAGAGTGCCTACCAACCCTCCCGCAATATCCATTGCCAACCTTGCCATCTCAAACGGAAACCTTGTGACGTTCTGCTTGGTGGCGTTTGCGAGCAAAGGATTGACGAAGTATGTTCCTGACGGCAATTTGTAGCCCTCATAGGAGCAAGCTAATCCACAAGCGTACATTGTCTCGTTAAGGTGAATCATCTCAGTGATCTTTTCTCTTACGTGAGAAGCTCCTTGAACTCCGTTGTATTCGGCGATCGTTGCGGCGGCGCCAATCAAAACATCGCCCAGGCCGGTCTTGCAACCTCCATAGTTCTGCCTGTGGTATGACGCGAATCTCTCGACGAGCGCGCCGGAGAATTCATGCTCTCCACACATAAAGACTCGGTCCCAAGGAACAAACACATCGTCGAAGACCACCAATGCCTCGTGCCCAGCGTACCTTACATTGCCAAGATCTATCTCACCGCCTTCGAGTCTTCTTGTGTCGCTTGCTTGTCTTCCGATTATGTGGAAAACCCCTCTAGTGTCGCTAGGTGTCGAGAATGAAACAGCATAATCCCTGTCCTCCTCACGCATCGCGAGCGTGGGCATGACGATTATCTCATGCGAATTGATCGCGCCTGTCTGGTGGGCCTTTGCTCCCCTGACTATGATTCCATCTTTCCGCTTTTCCACGACCCTCACGTATAGATCAGGGTCCTTCTGCTGGCTAGGCCTCAGACCTCTGTCTCCCTTCACATCAGTCATAGCCCCGTTACATACCAGATCGTTACGTTGAACATACTTCAGAAACTCGTTGAATCTTGCATAGTACTGCGTACCAAGTTCCTGATCCAGCTCGTAGGTAACGCTCGACAACCCAATTAGAGCATCCATTCCGACACATCTTTGAAAGCATACCCCAGTCTTCTGACCAAGTAACCTGAGCATCTTCACCTTCTTGACAAGGTCATCACTATTCTGCGGAATGTGCGTGAACCTATTGACTTTCTCACCTGTGAGGTGAGATGTTGCAGTCATCAAATCCGAGTACTCTGGATCCTGAGCAAGCGTGTATGTCATGGCCACGGCGTTCTGCGATGGTTTTGTAAGTTGGAAGTCGGCGGGATTCTCGATCCGCTTACCAAAAAAGTACACTCGAAGTTTTAGCTGTCTGAGACTTTCGAGATACTGTTCAGCGGTCTTCAATGCATTCGTCATCTTTTTCGTTCAGTGAAAGACATGTAAGACATAGCTAATTATGGTTTGGATTGGACAGACTGAATCTCATCGACCTATCTCTTTGCGCAAGTCCTTCAGAAACCCCGTACCATGTGCGGCCTCACTCGAATCGCAACACTGTACGATGCGGCTAGGCCTTCAGGCGCCAGTCCCAACTTGGCAACTGCTTCGCGGTACTTGTCGATGAATCTCAAATCGGGCTTTGGGGCAGTTTCGTCAATAAAAGTATCGCCCGTGAATATTCTCAAGAAGAGGCTAGTTGTTGTGTGTGTGCGCACCACGAGACCCGCCACCCACCACACGAAGAATGAATCTGGACTCAATGCTTGATACCTCAAAACCCCCAGGACAGTCAGGCATAGATTGCCAGAAGGTGATGGGATATTCTCTTAGCCTTCTCCGCAGTTCCATAACCCAAGTCTGTGACAATGATGACCAGGGGCTTCAAAGGTGCCCTGAATCTTCTCAGCACTTGTGCTCATGCCAAACCCGGTGAGAGAGTTCTCATCGTGACTGACTCTAATACAGATGCCGCGATTGCTAATACAATAATGGCTGCAGCAATTCAGCTTGGTCTCGAAGCTAGTGCGATTACGATGCGACCTAGGACTCTTCCTGGCGATGAACCTCCAGCGCCAGTTGTGGCTGCAATGCTATCCTCTGACGTAATCATCTGCCCAACCAGCAGAACCCTATTCCACACAAACGCTAGAACCGCGTCCTGCAGGAAAGGTGCCAGATTCATATCGATGGCTGGCGCCAACATGTCAGTCTTAGCCTCGCGTGCAATGTTCGCTGACTTCGATAAACAAGAACGGGTCTTGAAAAAACTCGTGCAGCTGATGACAAGCGCGAAACATATCACAGTCACTAATCCAGCAGGGACCGATCTCGAGTTTAGCGTGCTCGGGAGACGCGGGCATGGAATCACTGGAATGTGCAGGCGACGTGGCGACGCAACGGGAGTACCAGACATTGAGGCCTACATTGCTCCTTTGGAAGATTCTACAAACGGAACCCTAGTCATCGATGGAAGCACCTCAGTAACGGGCCTCGTGGAGCAACCCATCAGGATTGATATCAAGCATGGAATGGCGCTAAGGATCAGTGGTGGATCTGAAGCACGAAGACTTCTCCGAATATTGCGACAAGCCAGAAGCCGTGCCTCATTTCGCGTTGGAGAATTTGGGATTGGACTGAATCCGCTCGCGTGCATTCGAGGTGCCATAATAGAAGATGAGGCAGCGTTAGGTACAGCGCATGTGGCACTTGGTGATAACCATAGATTCGGAGGAGAAAACAAAGCGCCCATTCATATTGACATGGTTCTGAAACGTCCGCACGTCGAATTCGACGGAAGAACAGTTCTGACCGGAAAGCGTCTTGCGTTGTAGCACATTGGGTTGGGGCGGCAGTCAATCTTGTGTGTGTGAGCCTAGTGGTGCGCACACATAGCCTCACGGCGCCAAGATCCGCATCCACAGCCATGCGCGGAACGCGGACCGCTTCTCGCGTGAACTCATCGTGCCGGAAAGTAGGTCCTTGGGAGGGTCGAAGACTCGTGGGGAGGCGCGTGAGTGGCATGTGAACCGAACGTAGGACACTTAAGTGGAGGACGGCGCTATTCATGAGCGTACGCAGTGG
>Ga0315289_10004812_pt1 | contig 20104 bp, 16 predicted proteins | sample YL17G11_40_MG_FD_203452 | JGI IMG/M metagenome (GOLD analysis project Ga0315289, IMG submission 203452) | Sediment microbial communities from Yellowstone Lake, YNP, Wyoming, USA - YL17G11_40 | ecosystem: Environmental > Aquatic > Freshwater > Lake > Sediment | place: USA: Wyoming | collected... | reverse complement strand
CTGCAAGTTGTTGGTTGGCGCTACCTTGACACGGTAGAGGTCTGGGGTTCGAGTCCCCACGGGCCTACCAGCATTCTCAATCACTTGCGGCGCAGGAATCGCGGCAATTCCCTCCACACCGCCATTTTGTGACGTGTTTTGTGACGTGCGGCCTGGATTGGCCCGCTCCGCGGGCCTGTCTGAAAGGGCTTGGATGGCGGCCCGTTTTGCCTCAAGCCGGATGTGGCTGTAGCGTTCGAGCATTTTGCGGGAGACATGCCCGGCAAGGGCCTTGAGGGTTTGCTCGCTGGCTTCCGATTCCGCCAGCGTGGTAATGGCAGTGTGCCGGAGGTCATGGAATCGCAGATTGGCCAATTGTGGCATTTCGGGAATCCCCTTCTCTTTGTCGCCCTTGGCCGCAGCCTTACGAAGTTTCCGCCAAGCCGTACGCCAGCTTCCCAGTGGCCGAGTGGGATCGAAGCCGGTTATTTCCACACCGACCAGCGCAGTGTCGTGGAACCGGAACTCGAGCCGGAAGGCGGCAAAGACGTAATGCGCCGGTTCGACAGTCCCGAACATCTCCGCTCGCTTACGGAGCTTCAAAAGGGTGTCGAAAACTTCAGGGGTCAAGGGAATCACCCGCTCACCCGCTGCCGTCTTGCTCTGCCTCACCGTGAGGGTCTTTTCAATCAGGTTCACGTCCCGCCATTGAAGCCCGCGAAGTTCACAAGTGCGGGCTGTCGTACCGAGGGCGAGAATTGCCGCGAAGTAGGCCGTTTCCCATTCTGGCTTTTGAGAAGCGGTCTTGAGCAATCGGACCTTTTCCTCGTACGTGAGCGCCCGCCCGATGCTCCGCGGTTCTCGTAAAGGCTTCACGTCCTCGGCAATCAGATGCCAGCGCTTCGCCCGCTTGAGAATGCGCCGGAGACAGCCGACTTCCATGTTGATGATAGCCGGGCCGATGGCTTTTTGACTCCGGCCCTTTCCTGCGGCTCCGGGCGATCCGGCGCGCCACTCGCGGTAGGCCAAGACGTCGTCGGTTGTGATTTGGCTGAGGCGCTTGGCCTTGAAGTACTCGCGGAGCTTCACGAGCAACTGCCGCTCTTTGGCTTGGCTGGACGGCTTTAGCTCCAAGCGGCGAGTCGCCCGGTGACGCTCGCTCGCCTCAGTGAAGCCCAAGCGGGTGAAGTTGCGAGCCGAAAGGGTCAACTGGCCTTGCTCCGCTTTCGCTTTCTCCCTTTCTTCGGCGCGGATGGCCTTCTCGTGAATCTGTGCCATCTTGGGGTCATCGTCCTCCGGGACGCGAATCTTTTTCCCCTTCTCCTTCAACGGAATCCTGTAGCGGGTGCTATTGACCGTAAAGTCGGCCCAATACCAGTTCCCACGCTTCCACAGAGACATGGTCATTTGCCTCCCCTTCGATCAACGTTGATCCGACGCTTGACTTTCCGCATTGCTGCGCCGTGTGTGCGCCACCAAGATAGGTCTCGTACGCGCTTGGAGATCCCGTAGCAGGTCGGAGAACAGTAGAGCTGTGCTGGCTTTCCAGCAATGAAGTATCTACCGCACTCGCGGCACACCCTCGCGCGCCAACTTTCTTGCCAGAGGAGGAAGACCGCCCGGGAAAACTCTGACGATGTTCCGTAGGACACCTGGCCAGCCCCAGCCCACCAGTTGGGGACAAGGCAGGCGTCACCCGTCCTCACGACGCTGCCTATGGCGTATCGCTTGTAATAGCGACCGACGACATCGACCGGGATGCTCAACTTTAGGTCGAGGAGCCACGCGAGCGCGGCACTGGCGACCTCGGGCTTGTTTGGGCCATCACATCCCCGCCAAAGGTCGCGCAGGCAGTCCCGATAGCCCAGCACGATCAGATGGACTCGCTCGGGGTCGGCCGGGTACACACTTCCGGGGGGATACTCCCCAGGCGTGAAGGAGGGGTAGTCCAGGCGGAACCTTCGATACTCCTCCGGAGAGTCGCCAAGGTTTGCAAACCTTTCGAGACGGTCAAATAGGATTTCGCGGTCCTCTTCTGCTAGTTGGAAAGCCCGCGAAATCCTGACAGTTAGCGACTTACCCCTTCCAGCAACTTGACGCCCTCTAGTGTTCGTCATACGATATAGTTGCTCGTTTGCGTGACCTAGCGAGTAAACGAGCACAATACAGCCTATCGCTTGTATAGGCGGGCGTCAAGGAAAAAAGGGAGGTGCGCAGGTGGGCCAGCTTTTGAGCATATCTGAGGCTTCGGAACGATGGGGAGTCTCCAAATTCACAACGCGGCGACTGATCGAGGCAGGTTACGTTCGCAGTGTGACCATTTCGGCCCGACGGCTGATACCCGAAGAGGAAGTGGATCGAGTCGCCCGGGAAGGCGCTGGAAAACCTCGCCAGCGCAAGGCGGCTGCAGGGGGTAGCAAAGGCGAATGATTAATGAATGCAGCGCGACCATTAGTTTCAGAGATCGAGATGATCCGCCGCTCTCTCGAAATGTTGAGGGGACCGGGGTTGGGAATCGACCTGCGGGTCCCTCGAACGCGCCGTGGCATGGTGAACGGGTGATTCAACAATTCGGACGCCATAGTGAAAAGCGCAGCCTCAGTGAGCGGAAAGGCGGAAGCTGGCGATGCCGCGCCGGGGCAAAGCCGGAGCCCTAAAGCTCGGTGTGCAGTAACTGCACAATTCAGCCCCGTGCCAAAGGGACGCAAGTAAGGGGAGCTTATGGACCTGCAATGTCTTGACGTTGCGCTCGCGGCGCTGGGCCCAGCGCGTAAGGTGAGCGGGAATGAGCACTATTTCCCGTGCAATCACCCGGAGAATCACAAAAACGCAGACGCTCATCCCTCATTGCAGGTCAATGCGAAGAAGAACGTCTTCATGTGCGCGCCCTGCAATGTGGCCGGCAATGCCTGGGCGCTTGCAGGCTTCCTTGCCAAGGTCAGCCCTGACAACAAACCCGCCGTCATGGCGTGGCTCAGGGAGCATGGTCTGTTGAACGGCCGCGACGAGCGCAAGCGTGTTGCCGAGTATATATATACCGATGCCGAAGGCCACCCCGTTGGCAAAGTGGTCCGCTGGTCACCCAAGGCCTTTCACCAAGAGCGCCCGGACGGCAAAGGCGGCTGGGAACTAGGCGGCTTTCCTCGCACCCTCTACCGGCTAGCCGCGATATTGAAAGCGCAGTCCGCCCTCATCGGGGAGGGCGAGAAGGATGTCGACGCCGCGTGGGAAGAGCTTGGTATTCCAGCCACCACAAGTGGCAATGCGGGAAGCTGGAAGCCTGAGTTTGCCGAATTCTTACGTGACAAGTCTGTTTGCGTGATAGCCCACAGGGATGAACCTGGACGCCGCCACGCGCGCGCCGTGGCGAAATCACTCTTGGGTGTCGCCCTGCGAGTGCGCCTCCTTGAGCTCCCAGGCGAGGGAGTGAAAGACTTATCCGACTGGATTGAGGCTGGCGGCACGCGGGAGCAGTTGCTCCAAGTCATCAACCGATCGCTAGAACTGAAGCCCGAGGACGTGGCGGCATGGGAGGTTGCCAGTCCCGCGCGAGGTGACAGTGGGAGCCATCGCACAACTGCGATTGCTGTCATGCGTCGTGCGAGCGAAATCGAGCCGAGGGCCGTCCGCTGGCTGTGGCCCAAGAGAATTCCCTTTGGGAAGCTGACGTTGTTCGCTGGCGACCCCGACGAAGGGAAAACAGCGGTGGCACTGGACATTGCTGCGCGCGTCACCACGGGCGGTGAGTGGGGAGACGGGGGCCGGGCAGAGACATGCAGCGTCATCATCATGACGGCAGAGGACGACCCCGACGACACGCTGGTCCCACGCCTGATTGCAGCCGGCGCAGACCTTGGCCGTGTTCATTTCCTTGAGGCGAGCCGATGCATTACGGCAGACGGCAAAGAGACGACGCGGGCCGTGACGCTGGCCGACATCGACACAATCGAGAACGCTCTAAGCCAAGCTGGTGATGCAAAGCTCGTGATCGTTGACCCTGTCTCCGCTTACCTCAGCGACGCCGATTCCCACAAAAATGCTGAGGTTCGGGCGTTGCTTGGACGCCCGGCGCCATTGGGCGGATACCACGGCAGCCCCCCTCGGGTTCGCGCCCCAAGTAGACGCTTTATTTGCTGTTCGTTACAATGCGCAGGCAATCCAGGCCAATTGGCGCCTTTTTCGAACTTTGGGATCCTCACGTCTCAACCACGAAGGCGGGGCCTAGAGGCCTTTCAGAACCTCCGAGGAAGGTCCGTGCGGCGCGACGTAGGCGGTCAGTTTCAAGATAGGGCATTACACAGCCCTGTGGAGCCCCGCTGCTCAGAAGGAAGCGCGGTTCCTTCCGAGTGCGCCGTCACCCGCCCAGAATCTCGGCTTGACCCCACGGAATCGTCGCTAAACACAACGCAATAGCCCTGGGGGAATGCTCCCGGATGATTAAGGGGGCGCTTCCGAGCCTTCGGTCGGTTGTCGGTAAATCCGCACCTTCGGCTTGTTCTGTTACCTAATTAACGCATGGGAATTCATCGACAGGTATGGCCCCGCGGGACGTACCTTCCCACAACGCCGTTTCGGGGGATCTGAGCTTGAGGGCCACTTGTCCGGTTTGCCGACTATACGGCCAAGTGACCACCAACCTTAGTCAAAGACCCGAAAAGCACTTGGATTGGTAGGCAAACTCGCGCCAAGTAGTAGCACATGAGCAGCGCGTGGCATCATCGGGAGTGTGCTACAATCGGCCCACTTCTTAAGGGGGAATCATGAGAAAGGCTGTTGTGGCCTGGACGGCGGTGCTCGTTCTGGCTCATGCGCTGCCCGGCGCGGCCAAGCCCCGGACTGCCGGCACGTACTCGATTGTCGGTTTCGATCCCGTGACGGGGGACTTAGGGGTCGCGGTGCAGTCGCGTTTTCTAGCTGTCGGCGTGGTCGTTCCGTTCGCCAAAGCAAATGTGGGAGCGATCGCAACCCAATGTTTTCAGAATGCGAGTTATGGTCCGAGGGGTCTGGAGCTGCTGGAGAAAGGCCTCACCCCCGAGGAAGTCGTAGCCGAGCTTATCCGTGCGGACCCGGAGCGAGACCTTCGGCAGGTGGGGGTAGTGGATGCCCACGGGCGTTCGTTCTCCTTTACGGGGAAGAATTGCCCCGAATGGAAAGGCGGGCGCTTCGGGCCGAACTACGCGATCCAAGGCGACATCGTGGCCGGTGAGGCCGTCGTGGTCAATATGGAAAAAGCCTTCCTCAATACCGGGGGATCGCTCGCGGACCGACTCATCGCTGCCGTCGATGCAGCGGAAGCGGCGGGTGGAGACAGGCGGGGCAAGCAATCTGCCGCCTTATTGGTTGAGCGTACCAAGGGCGGGATAAGCGGCTACACTGATCGGTTTATCGATATTCGGGTGGATGACCACCCGGACCCGGTGACGGAACTAAAGCGGCTATACGCACTGTGGGAGCGGAACTTCCTCGCAGGGCCCCGCCTGAAAACCGCGGAGAATTTTGCGCGGGCCGGAAACGTCGAGGCGGCGCGAATCGAACGCGAGCGCGCCATTGCCCCGTTTGAGCGGGACATACGTGCAAATCAGAACGATGCCGACGCGCTGAGCAGTCTTGCATCGATCCTGGCTGAGTCCAACCTCGATCTCGACCGCGCTGTCGAGCTTGCCGAGCGCGCGATAAAGCTGGCGCCGGGTGAAGACTATTACCGCCACACACTCGCCGAGGCTTACTTCCGCAAAGGGAACATTGCCAAGGCCGTCGAAATCGAAGCTGAGCTCGTCCGGAAGAATCCCGGGGAGACGTACTACATTGAATCGCTGGAGCGCTTCAAGGCCGCCCAGAAGCCCTAGCGGCGAGGTCGGCTGCAATGGCCCAACGGGAACGAAAGATCCCCTTCCGTGACAATAACCGTATCTTCCCCCCCCACTGGGCCTAGGATTGTACGCGAGGGCGGATTGCTTGCGGGAAGCAAAGGAAAGAATTACTATTTGGTGATACGTAGTGTCTTGACTGGTTGTCTCTCTTCAGGAGCCTACACCATACTAGCTCTCACCTCTCTCATAGAGCGTAACGCACCCAAGGGTTTGCAGGAACTTGATACTAAGGTTGGCGCGCCCGCACCGGGCAGACCTGCACTCCCTACTGTGTCACATGAGTGACTGCCGGAACGACATTTACAGGCCGTTGCTCCAGATGACTCAGGAACCGCTCATAGTCGTTGACAACATGCGTCTCTGACCAGCCCGAGTTTTTGTACCACCGGAAGTGAGACAGTTTACGGCTTGAGGCTGTGAGATCTGATTTGCCGCAACCAGGGGGCTATAGGCCGCCGGTGCCGGCGACCCGCACTTGGCCGTGTAACGCCCTATTCGTTGAAGTGCAACCCCCTGACTCCCCTGAAGTCCGGCTCTCAGAAATATTCCCAGCCGAGCTCGCTTAGCTGTTGAAATCAGCCCTTCTCATAAACTAAGGCTTGGGGAAGACAATCCCGCATTGTTGACAGAATCAGACACCTCCCGGATAGTCGCCCACCCTTCCACAACAAGTCGTGTCCGGGTGCGCCGTGATCCAAGCAGAATCACCTTTTAGGCTCGCCCGCGCCCGCCGCGCGGGAACGCAGATCGGCGCGCTCTTCCAGGAGATCCATCACGAGCACGGCGAGCTGGGCGTGCGCCGCATCCTGGGCGTCCTGGCCCTGGCCAAGAAGTTCGGCAGGGCTGCCGTGGAGGACGCCTGCGCGACCGCCGTCGCGCTCGGAGGGCACCTTCATGCCACTCCCAGGTTCCACCGGACTCGCGAAAGTGGTAAGCTGGAATTCGTATGAATGAGATGATCCGCCTCCGCTTGCAGGTCGACGGAACCTCTCCAGGGATCGATGACCTTTCCTCGGATGGCGCGGTTATGAGCGGCGAGACCTCGGCCTCGCCGCGCGGGCTCGCTATTAGCCTTCGGCCGGGAAACCCCATCACCGAATTCCGCCTGCGTCGCGTCCGCATGATCCAGGGTTGGGGACCGGGTACGTTCCGCTTCAAAGTGGCCCTGGAAGGTGGTGACCTTGTCTGCCGTGGCGTCGATCCTCTTTCGCTCCCCTTTGGCCGTTACGACTTGCAGGTTATGGTTTCTGACCTTGAGCCGCTTGGCCAGCCTCTCGACATCGACGTGCCGGAGAGCGGCACGGCAGAAGTCCTCGTAAAGTTTCGGACCGATCCGCGCAAAGTCAAGCTCGTCGTCCCGGTCGATCAATTCGACGACCGGATCAAAGCGGTCGTCCTGGATCCCAAGTCGGTTTTGGACGGCCAGCCCATTCCCGCATGGCTTGAAGGGCCAGCGCGGCCCCGGCGCAAGGCTTGCCTGTTGAACCTTCTTGCAAAGGCTCGCGCCGCCAAAGGTCCGAAGCCGAAATCCAGCCTCATCGATGGCGTCAAGAGCATCCTCTTCACTGAGGTGGACCGCATCTACGTCGCGGCCAATGCCGACTTCCTCTCTTATCTGCGGGCCTTAGTCGCGGATCCCGCGAAACCTTTCTATTTTGAGGGCGAGCCCAAAGCCGCCATACATAAGAAGCTGCTTGACGAAATCGGTCCCGCGCATCAGAACCTGGAGAGCGACGCTGCCCTCTTCCATCTGCAGAGTTACCGCCAAGAGGGCAAACCCACCTTGCAGGCCGTGGTCGCAGTTCCGCCCGGAGGTGACACCGACCGACCGCACTATGCAGATCTTGATATCGACTTGGGCAACCCGCTACAGGATCTGAACGGCCTGTTCACGCATTTTGGGGAGATTCTGGACCCGGGGCAAACCGACCACCTGAAGCTGGCCGAGAAGTTCTCCAAAGGTACGACTGCCGATTTCCTTTGCTACAAAGTCGTCCGGGCGAAGTGAGCGAGTACACCGCTCCGGATTGAATGTCATCTAACGGCGGGGCCCTGGTGCCTCAACAGAAGGCAATCTCCGTTCTTCCTGCCGGATCATAGACCCTACGGGTGACGACCAGTTCGAATGTGTAGTTGAGGCGCACAGAATATTCGCGGCCTTTTCCAACCAATGGACAGACGTTCCGCCTGTTGATTCTTTGTGCAAATGACATACTGTCATGTGTACTGTTTAGCGCCTTGAAAACCACGGGTCTTGGATGTACTAAGAAGGCCGCTGGTCTCAGCCCATCCACAGCCGCTCCGGGTTAAGGGATCCCGAGCCTATCCGTCCAGCTCGAGGGGCCTCATGTGCAACCGGCATCACCAACTCAACTTCTTCCCCTTTGATTCGCCCGTCACGACCGCAATCGCTTTCCTCCTGTTGGCCTTCTCTCCCCTGCCGCCTACGCCGGGCAAGCTGAAGCCAAGACCTCAGCTATTATCGAACTGGCCAGGGACTATGGGATGACAGCTGTGGAGGACCTTGTGGGATTGGTGCGTGCGGATTGCGTTGTCGAGAGCATCATCCTAGCGGAAAACGTAGCGGGGCCAAATGTTCGTACTATCCCCATCATCGCCGAAAACCCGCCGAACGCCCTTGCCGATGGTCTGTATCTGTTTGTTACCCAGGTTGGCATGTCTGGAATCACGACGAGCGGAGAGCCCTTGGAAGGAATTCTGCTTGCCACTGGAGCTGATGTGTGTTTTCAAACGTGGGCCCATACGACGCCGACGGTCAACCCAGGGTGGGCGGCGGAACGTTCGTGGTGCAAGCCCGCGGTCCCCGTTGACCCGCGACGACGCTCCTTCCAAAGGAGCGGTTGAAGGAGGAACGAAGATGTACATGGATCCTGCAAACCGGCGGTTTGGGGCATGGCGACTGGATGATAATGCTGAATCATCTCCGGCCAAGTTCTCAATATTTCTTCCCGACCGAAAGAAAGATCCCCAGCAGTATGTGGAAAAGCCGGCGGATGTGGACGGGGATTATGGAAACCCGACAATCAAATGGATTCACGTGTGCGGAGATTTCCAGATCCATCTCGGGCAGCAGAACTGGACGCTTGACCCGGCCAACGCAATGGAACGTACCTCCCACCCGAAAGGATGGATGTGGACGTACACAACAAAGGCTAATCTGCCGGCCGGATTCTGCCAGTACAAGTACTTCGTCACGTTTGAAAATGACGAAACCCGTTGGGTAGGTGATCCGTGCTCCCGCTATGGGGGCGAGGATGTCCGCAACCAGAACTCCGGGTTCGTAATCGGACCCAGTGCGATCGCAACCACAGATCCGTTACCCACACCCCGCAAGCATCTGCGTGACCTAGTTATCTATGAGTTGAATATCGACGACTTCTCGGACGAGTTCCGTTACGCTGACGAGTCCTTCGGTGCTCGCGCCGCCCTCGATGCGGTGTGTCTTAAGTTGGACTATCTCGTTAGGCTTGGCATTAACGCAATCCTCTTTCTGCCGTGGAGCGCTTGGGCTGATGACCGGTACAGCTGGGGGTATACCCCGTATCAGTATTTCTCGGTGGAGCATCGGTACACGAACGACTTAACGGATACTTCTGAGAATCATGAAACAAGACAGCTTTCACGGCTGAGGCACGTTATCAATGAATGCCATAAGAGGAACATCCACGTCATCATGGACGGAGTTTTCAATCACGTGGGCCCGGACACCGCTCCACATTACAGTGGATTCCCCTACCGCTGTCTTTACCAGGACCCGGAGGCATGTCCGTATGTTGGGACATTCGGTGGGACCTTTCCTGGCGTGAAGGATCTGGACTACCACAACGGCTGCACCCAGGAGTTCATTCGGGATGTTTGCTTCTACTGGATGGATGAGTTCCAGATTGACGGTATCCGTTTCGACAACACCTTCAACTATTACATCGAGGGAGAAAGTCGAGGTTTGCCTCAACTACTGGCGGATATTCAAGGCCATGCCAATGACCCGAACTTCTCACTGACCATAGAGCATCTGGACGTGTCCGCACCAAAGGTCACGAACAATACGTGCGCCACGAGTTATTGGAATAACGCGCTCTACGAGCGCTGCTTCGAGTATCTTTGGAAATGGCAGATCGATTCCCGGATCGTGAGAGCTCTGGATACCCATCGCGAACTCAATCCCACTAAGGTGGCAACGACCTATCTGAGCAACCACGATCACTCTCATGTCACCTGGCAGTGCGGTGCTAAAGGCAATGCTGGCTCGATGCAGTGGTATCGCACGCAGCCTTATGCAGTCGCACTGCTTACCGCTCCGGGCGCGCCGTTGATACAGAATGGACAGGAGTTTGCTGAAGATCACTGGATTCCCGAAGACGACCAAAACACCAGCCGCCGAGTCAAAACCAGACCTTTGCGATGGGAATTCCTAGACGACTGGATCGGCACGACGTTGTTCGGACTTTACCAGAAACTGATTGCCATCCGTAACTCCCACCCCAGCCTCAGATCCGACGACTTCTATCCGGGAGACTGGGAGGAATGGAAAACCCAATTCGACCCACAGGGTTACGGCGTCGATGTCCAAAGGCAAGTGGTCATTTACCACCGTTGGGGAACCGACGATGGCAGGCTTGAACGCTTCTTGATTGTGTTGAACTTCTCGTCGAATGCCCAGCGTGTTGATGTTCCTTTTCCGTCAAATGGTGTGTGGACGGATCTACTCAACGAGAGTGTCAGCCCGACAGTGACCGACTATTGGCTTCGGAACTGGGAGGTGCAGTCGAACTGGGGAAACGTATTCTACAAGCGAGATTAGATTCAGCGCATTAAATGCTGCGACACGATCGCTTGATCCCCTTGAGCGACCGCTGTGGCAACGTTTCGCGGGGGGGGGCGGAGTTGCCCAAGTGGGGGAAAGAATGCTTTGGGACGTTCTTGCCGATACGGCACTCCTCCATTTGTGGGCGGCGATATGCTTTAACGCAGTGTCGCCTGCCTGGCTATGGGGGTGCTACCAACAACTATCATGAAGAGAGAGGTGTCGGACAATGGCAAAAAGAGTCATTTTCTCTGACCTGCATTTTGGTGATCCATCGTGTTCACTGAGCAGCCAACCGGTAGCGCTCGGGCTGCGGTCGTACTTGTGGGGTCTTGGTGAGGTGAAAGAGCTAGTTCTAGCAGGTGATATTTTGGACGCGAATATATCCTCTCTGCATACGGCGATTGAGGGCAGAAATGGATCACACTCGTGGCCCAATCAGCTCGGATTCCGCCAGTGGCTTTCTTTTTTGTTCGAAAACGACAAGTTCGATGTCGAGCGAATCGTTTACATCCCGGGAAATCATGATTACATCATCTGGAACATCCTTTCAACCAACGAAGTCTTCGTGGAGCCTGTCTCCCAGGGGAAAGTCCCAAGGAATCTCCCGCTGATGGAAGGTACATTTCTTGAGCCATTCATCCGAGGAGTGGCTCCCGGAAAAGTCCGAGATCGCTTCATAGTGACATATCCCGACTATGAATTTGACTTGCCGGGGCACGCAGTGCTGGTCACCCACGGACACTATCTGGATGAACAGCAAACGCTGTTCAAGAGCCTCGAGAAGCTCATTCAAGCGGAGGGCGACAAGAGGGAGGCGATCAGAAAGTTCTTTATCGGCAGCGCGCAGTATGAGGTGGTCGCAAATGCTGTGTCTTTCATGAAAAACTCTCGCGACCTCGTCAAGAAGGCATACAAGAGTCTCAGTTGGTTTTTCGACGCTATTGGAGGATCTCGAGGTAAGCCGATCGACGCGAACACGCTCCACGCCGTCGAAGTGTATCTCTTCTACTTCCGCAACAAACAACCAGACGTTTACATTTATGGCCACACCCACAAAGCGGGACACGCGAACACGAAAACCCTTGGGTCTGACAAAGCAAAGCGCCTACTGCCAAAGGACATCGAGGTATGGAATGCCGGGAGCTTCCTTGGTGCCCCATCCAAAAGTCAAGCAGGAACATTCATTGTTACCGACGACAGCCCTAGGATTGCGAGCCCGATAAAATTGCTGGAGGTAGATTTCAAAGGCACTGTGAACGAGACAGTGACTTAAATCTCTCAGGTGTTGATCAATTGGCGTTATGCTTTGGCGGATGCGGCACTTCCTCCGTACATTCTCGAGGATGGCATCGCCGCCGGCGACCGGCCGCTGCCGGCGTACAAACTATCGTGATACGGCCATGCGCGCCGAGGAGTCGAAGGAATGAGCTTCGACTCCCGGACGTCCAAAGCGGGGGTTGGGAGGAGGGAAGCGCGATGGTCAGCAGCGAACAGTGGCTCGAAACGTTGCCGAAGCCGTGGGAGTTGGGTCCTGGCCTAGAGTGGCATGTCTTCATCAGCTACCGCTCAGACGTTGTCCGGGTCATCGATTTATGCGATGCCTTAAGGTCCAGGGGGTACCGTGTGCTGCACGAGAAACACGAGGATGCAACTGCGGACGCTCTCACCCGGAGTAGCTCCGCGATTCTCGTCTGGTCCTCCAAGGTGGCGGACTCTCAATGGTGCGCCGAACAACTCAGCAAACTCACTCAGAGGGCGGAGGCCGAGCCTCGATTTCACCACATGTGCCTGGACTTGAAAAAGGCGCCGCCTGGTCCGCAAGGAACAAAGCTGTTAACGCTGCTGTATGGACTCCGCGGTCAGACTCCTCCGCCAGACGCCGCGAAGCTTGCCGAAGATGTGGATCGAGACGCTGAAGAAGTCGTGGGGAAGATCGGGCAGATGACCGAATTGCCGGGGTCGCTGGGGCCATCCTGGAGCTGTGGCCCGGCGCTGGGTAACCGGCTTGCCGAAGTCTTGAACAATATCGGACGGTACCAGGAAGGACTCGGCGTTCTGCGCGAGGTCGAGAAGAAGTTTGGTAGGACACTGCGAGGCGAACAGCTCAAGGGCGTGGCACAGGCCCGCTGGGGACACTTGCAGGATGCACTGGAGACCCTCGGGAAGCTGTACGACGAGGGCCACCGCGACCCCGAAACGCTGGGGATCTACGCTGGGAGATGGATGGACTCTTATGACAGAACCGGCGACCGGCGCGAGCTCGCCAAATCCCGGGATCTCTACGCCGAAGCCTTCCGAATTTCACCAACGGACTATTACACCGGGATTAATGCCGCGGCTAAGAGCGTGTTTCTGCGGGACCGTGAAGCGGCTATTCGATTCAGCAAGCAGGTCCAGGATATCGTTGCACTGGAACTGCAGACAGAAAAGGACGTTTACTGGCTCCTGGCCACGGATGCCGAGGCGCAACTGATCAATGGGAACTATCAGGAAGCCGCCCGGCGTTACCGAGCGGCAGTGACCAAGGCACCCAAGGATTACGGCTCTCAGTTCTCGACGTGGGTTCAAGCCAAACGGCTCATGCAGGTGGTGGGGACTTCCGATAACGACCGCGAGCGAATCTGGCGGGTCTTCCGGCACCTGACCGATGCCGCGCCGAGTCCCTCGATGTCAGAGCCTCCATGCCGACGGCTGAGGGTTTTTGCCTTCGACCCGAGTATGGCCAGACACCTCGAGACAGCCTCCGTCAACGAAGTCACGCTGCGGATTCCCTGGGAAGCCCACCCACGCGACGGCATAAGCTCTCTTCAGCAGGGCCCGGTCGGAGAGTATCTGGAGGTAACTGACTACGATCCCGCCAGCGGCTGTTTCTATGAACCGGTTGACCTGGATGACCAGCGACTGCTCGCAATGGACGGGCTATCCCCTTCCGAGGGGGATCCGAAATTCCATCAGCAGATGGTCTATGCCGTGGCGATGAATCTCATCGATCATTTCGAGAGGGCACTTGGACGGCGAGCCCTATGGGCGTCCCACATGATTTCCCCTAGCGAGGGTGACCGGCCGGAATTCGTGCGTCGGTTGCGAATCTATCCCCATGCCCTCCGGGAAGCCAACGCGTACTACAGCCCGCAGAAAAAGGCGGTACTTTTCGGCTACTTCCGGCCGGAGGTGGATGAGCCGGATTTGCGCGGGACTGTGTTTACCTGCCTGTCCCATGATGTGGTTTCCCACGAGATATCGCATGCTTTGCTGGATGGCCTGCACCCGCGATTTGCCGAGCCAAGCAATCCTGACGTGCTGGCGTTTCACGAGGCATTTGCCGACATTGTGGCTTTATTCCAGCATTTCTCGCATTCCCAGGTTCTGCGGCACGAGATCGCGCGCACGCGGAGCGACCTGGCAACCCAGAACTTGCTTGGTCAGTTGGCGCAGCAGTTCGGCCGCGCTATCGGCAGGCGCGGAGCTCTGCGAGACGCCCTCGGCGAAGTGGATGAAAAGACGCAGCAATGGCGGCCCAAGCAGCCGCGTCCTGAGGAGTTGAACCAGGCCAGGGAGCCTCACACTCGCGGCTCGATCCTGGTGGCAGCCATCTTCGACGCCTACCTGGCGATCTATCAGTCGCGCATCGCGGACCTGCTGCGTATTGCCACCCAAGGAAGCGGAGTTTTGGCGCCCGGGGCGCTTCATCCGGATCTCGTCAGCCGGCTAGCGGATGAGGCTGCCAAAACAGCCACCCATTTCCTGCGAATCTGCATGAGGGCGCTCGACTACTGTCCCCCAGTCGACATTACGTTGGGCGACTATCTGCGAGCGATCATCACCGCCGATGTGGACTTGGTGCGTGACGATCAGTACAACTATCGTCTAGCGATTCTCGAAGGCTTCCAGCGGCGGGGGATCTATCCTGACGATGTCCAGACCCTGTCAGTCACGAGTCTGGTATGGCGGCCGCCGCGGGACAACCGCATCGACCTGCGGCCGCTTTTCGGCGAGGGCATGCTAAAGCCGGAATGGAGACCCACGGCGGACAGGAAGCAACTATGGGACACCATGCGCCGCAACGCGGAGACGGTGCAGAGTTGGTTGAATCAGTATTGCAGCTCGGAGCTCGGCGAAGAACTGGGGCTTGCACTCGGGGCAGATTCGCCTCGGAGCCTGTATCGTCAAAACGGAAGACCAACGGTGGAGGTTCATTCCGTCCGAGTGGCTCGCCGAAATACGCCGCAGGGGAGCACTGTCACCGACCTGGTGGTCGAAATCGTACAGAGGCGCCGCGGTTATTTCGAGGCGGACAGACAGGAGACAATCGATCGGGCGGACGGCGACCTTCCCGACGCAGATCGAGGCGACTTCACGTTCTACGGCGGTTGCACGCTGCTAATCGATCCGCTGGACTGCCGGGTCCGTTACGCCATCACAAAGAACATTCTCAGCAAGCAGCGCCTCGCGCGTGAGCGCGCCTTCCGCACCGGCGAGGATCCCTCTCTTCGAGCAACCTATTTCGGTGATCCGGGCCGAGATCATGCGCCGCGGGAACCGTTCGCGCTTCTCCACCGGCCGGTCGAAGCGTAGGAAGGGGAATTCAAATGTCAGAAGTCCACAAATCCATCCTGGTGATGACAGCCCCAGAGACCGGTGTCACCGTTCGAATGTATCGAACCGGCTTCGGGGATTGTTTTCTGCTGGCGTTTCGCGATCAACGGGGCGCACCCGTCTACCTGCTGATCGACTGCGGCGTCCACAGCCAGTACAAGGGTGGTGGCGAAAGAATTCGTGCCATAACCAGCCACATTTGCGCATCCACTGAAGGTCACCTCCACGTCGTCGCGATCACCCACGAGCATGCGGACCACATCAGCGGGTTCTATACCGCGCGAGAGATGTTCAACGGGATGGAAATTGACCAGGCCTGGTTTGGTTGGACCGAGAAACCCGGCGATCCCGCAGCTGAGGCGCTGAAGAGACAACGGGCCATGATGATGAATGCATTGCGCGCCGCAGAACGCAGTCTGGCGACCAGAGACGGTGCGGTCGCCGAGGGCATTCGAGGCTTGCTTGGATTTTTTGAGCTCGACCTTGGAGTAACCGGACGCGATGCTCTGGATGTCATCAGAAACAAGGCCAAGAACGCGCAGTACCTCAAACCGAAAACACGCCCACTCACTTTGCCCGGGGTCGACGGAGTTCGCGTTTTTGTGCTGGGTCCGCCAGAGAATCGAAAGGCGTTAATGGCGGCCGAGCCGACTGGTGAGCCCGGCGAGGTGTACGAAGAAGAGGGTTCGGGTCGAAAAGGAGTCAGTTCCGACGAGGCGTTTGCCGCGGCCTTGCTGGCCGCCAGCGAAGAGCCTGAGCCGGCCTGGGCGGAGGCGTCTCAGCCGTTCGCCAGTAACTACCGCGTGCAATCCGACGCCGCCAAAGAACAGAAGAAGCTGTATCAGTTCTTTCACGATCACTACGGGTTCGACGAAGGGGATGCCGAAGCATGGCGGCGAATCGATCTCGATTGGCAATATGCGGCGGAGTCACTGGCTCTAAAGCTCGACTCCGCGACAAACAATACGAGCCTCGTACTCGCCATTGAACTGCAGAGGAGTGGGCGCGTGCTCCTTTTCCCGGGCGACGCGCAGGTGGGCAATTGGCAGTCCTGGCATAAGGGGGGCTGGTCAGAGGAGAACGGTTTAGGCAAAGGTGAAACCATCACGGCTACGAACCTGCTTAACCGCACGGTCCTTTACAAGGTGGGGCATCACGGCAGCCACAACGCCACTCTGCGGAAGATGGGCCTGGAGCTGATGGTGAGCGATCAATTGACAGCCATGATCCCCGTGGATGAATCCTGGGCCTTGGACCGCACACCGAAGCCGTGGAAAATGCCATTCCATCTGCTCTACACAGATCTCGATAGACGGACCCGGGGCCGGATCCTGCGTACCGACCTCGGCTGTGTCGAACCACCGCCAACCAACCCCGCCTGGAGCCAGTTTGGTTATTGCCCACGGGTCGAGGACCTCTACGTGGAATTGACCATTGCTGATGAATAGGCGCATCCAGTTCCCGACCCTACCAATTGTTACCCGCCACGGAGTCGGACGGATCTCAGAGCCGGATCCGGTCTTGGCCCAGCACAAGCTGTCACGGCATGCCCTGCTTGCGGCCGCGTCCTGAAGTTCTCTTATCTCAGCGATTCAACTTGTCTGTTTGGGGCTTGTGTTGAGATTCAGCTTCCGATCGCACATTGAACAGCGTTTCAAACAACTCGGCCAGCTTGGCCGTCGCCTGTCGCGTAAACATCCCGGTGAGGAACGCCATGGCGGCAAATCCCACAAGGTTCAGGTCCGTGGTGCCCGCCGAGGGGGCGAAGAAACCAGCTCGCACCACAAAGAAGAAGCCCAACGCTAGGGCGCTGCCAATGAATGGGCGCAGGATGTACCACCAGCGCCAGCTTGTCACAATCGATCTTGCACCGGTAAAGTTCACAAAGGATGTCGCGGCGTGCACGTAACTCCCCAGCGCTCCCGTCAGAATTACAATCAGAATCAATTGCGCTTCGGAAGACACATTGAAATTCAAGAAGCCCCACAAGAATTGAACGCTTCGCAGTTCATCCTTTGGCGGGATGGCCGGGGGCCAGATCTTCACCAACACATAGATGAAGAGGAGCGCTAACAGCAGGTGATACCAGCCAAAGAACCTGATCCAACCGCGGCTCATGGGTTCGCCGTTTCCGGGCGTCATGGCCTTTGAGCTTGCTGCCTTGGCATTCGCCTGTGGAATGCCTCTAGTTTCCTCAGCAGCCGTTGGGGGAGAAAATTCGGTACTCATCGTAACCTCCTTTGGGATTTGACCCCGGGTCAATGGAATTACTTGCCAGCGGAAACACTACGGCTACTTAAACTTGATCTGCTGATCATCCGCCACTACTCTTTCCCATTCTTAGCACGGATGGCCTCGGCGCGGACTTCCAATTCCTCGGCCTGTGCCTCTCGATTCGTTTTCCGCAGCAGGTCTGCGTAGTTCTCAAGGGACGCCGCCACATCAGGGTGCTCCGGTCCCAGCGCCTTCTCCCGAATCTCGAGCGCCCGCTGGTAAATCGAATTGGCCGTCGCCTCCTTCTGCACACTCTCAACTAATTAGCGCGCGATCTCTTGTTCGGGACCTTCCGCCGCGCCCGCAGTTTCCTTCGGCGAGACATGCTGGAGAATACTGCCGAGCACGTCGATCCGATCCTGCAGGAGACCGAGCTTGTCTTCGGCGTCTCCGAAGCGTTCCGGACATGGCTCTACCTACTCGCGGATCGCGAAAACAAGAAATGCTGTGCTTCTTACAGGGGCCGACGTTAGTCCAGGCTTCGCCTGCGATGCACTAATTCCTGCTTGCGCGCTCATTGCAAGCACCACTGCACGCCGGTATAGCCACAAGAGAAAGACCGACACCAGCGCCGTAAACACTGCGCTCACGATTACTATTGCGGGTAATGCACCTAAATCTGTCGTTAGTAATGTCTTACGAGCGCGATGTCTTTCGGGTGTAGAGATATTAAGACCGCAAAGGCCATGAGAAACTATCTCCCGTAAAGCGACTTCACTTCAATGGCCCTGCGTATGCTTGCCCAATCACTCAGGGCCTTCGTGAGCTTGATCCGTCCCGTGTCTAGATCATTCAGGCTGTACTCGTAAAAGTGCGCCCCGCCGAAGTCGGCAGGCAAGACCGAGTCGTTGCGCTTCAGCAGCAGAGTGTCCTTCCCAATGGCATGAACGAGGCCGAGTTCATAGAAGACGTTCACATTGGGCGCTGAGACATCGGCGATCACCACGCCGGTTTTCAGGATCTCCTGCCAGATGTTCGAGGTCAGGTCTCCCACCCGAACGAGGGTATCGCCACGGACGCAATCCAGACCGGCTGATATTGCCGCTGGCTCTATCATCCGTGAATAAACTTCATCAGACCATGGTTCGCTGAAGGGCATGATGACGAACGACCGGGGATAATCAACCTCGATTTCCGTTGTCGCCGCCAGCTTGTTGCAGACGAGACAGGCCTGAAGCAGATTCATGGCTGGGGGCGAAAGCATGAATTCCGGCGGATTCGTTGCCTGCCTGATGACAGCGCCGCTGTCCATCAAAATGCTGATCGTGTCTGGCCAACAATCGACCCCTGCCCGAATGAGGTCCGGTTCTGCGATCCCGGGCTTTCCGCAGCGGTATAGCAGATGAAGCATTTTCCACATTGTCCTGTCACTCATATTTCCTCTGCATCGAGACCACTCGATCCCATTACTTGTTTGCACTTGCTTCTTTAAAAGGACGACGGCGTCCAGTCGAGCCTCCGGCGACCCGTCTCTCAGTACGTTGTAGATGTCATCGGGACTCACGCTGCCATCTCCGCGGCAGCGCCTCAAAGAACGAATATATCCCTGCCGTCCGTCGCCACGCCGCCGCCACCCGGGAAGTTAACTCCCATGGTGTTGCCGTCCCTCCAGGTATATTGCGGTCCGAGCCTGCTTGGATAGTTGGCAAATTGGGACCCGAATGTGGAGGGACCACCCACTGCGCCGGCCCCCCCTTGGGGCGCGATCGGCTGCAGGGGATTTGCGATCAGCGTTTGCGTCGTCATCTCTGCCAGCATGGGATCGAGGGAGCGCATGATGTTCAGCGTCATCGCCAAGCCGCTGATCGCACTCTGGAACAGTTCACGGCTCCCATCGGGCACGAACATGAAGATGAATTGGAATATCTTTCGCTTCTCTTCGGCACGCGCCATGTCCCCCGCAACTTCCCAGGAAAGCGCACAGGCTTCGTGCAGCAACAGTGCGTCATCAACGAAGCCGTAACCTCCCGGAAGGTCGTCCGGCAGGAGGTCCCGCGGCTGCACGAGGTACGCCAGGCTCGCGGCGAGTACGCAACGAAAGGCAGGCTCCCCCGAACCGGCCTGGAGCATCTTGCTCATTTCGGCGGCGATTGCCGGAATGCCTTTGATGACTGCCACCTGGGCGGCGCTTAGCACCAGGATGGATTTTTCGAGTTGATCTGCCGCTATCCCCTGGGCCTCGAGCTCCGCTTTAAGGGTTGGCCGCATCTTGCGCAACTGGGTGGCAAACCGCGGCGCTTCCGCTGCGACCTCCATCCTGTCGATCCGACTGTAAACCTCATCGAGCATCTGAAAAAGCATAGAAACCTCCTTTATACCTGCGAGTTGTTGGATACGGGTACGCGCGTGCTTGATGTGGTCTAGGCTGTATCAAGGGTGCAGCTGAGACCCGGGGCATCGCTTCATCGGGGTTATGGTGGCATGGCGCGTCAACCGCGCTGCACCGGGGGCGCAGATAGCCGCCTTCAGGCGCGCCTCTTCGCTACTCAACATTGGTGCGATCACGCATGCGCGTGGCTTAGTTGGATAAAAGAAATTTCCTCACCTCCTTCCCGAG
>Ga0315289_10004811_pt1 | contig 20105 bp, 15 predicted proteins | sample YL17G11_40_MG_FD_203452 | JGI IMG/M metagenome (GOLD analysis project Ga0315289, IMG submission 203452) | Sediment microbial communities from Yellowstone Lake, YNP, Wyoming, USA - YL17G11_40 | ecosystem: Environmental > Aquatic > Freshwater > Lake > Sediment | place: USA: Wyoming | collected... | reverse complement strand
TTATCTTCAAGAATGGACAGGCACAGTTAAAAATATGCGCGAACCTTTACCCAACGAGCTGTCAATATCGAATGACCCGCCCAACAATTCGACCCGTTCTTTGATCAATTTCAGACCTAGACTACTCCTCTCGTTGATCACTTCTGGATCAAACCCTTTGCCATTATCTTCCACGGTCAACTTTATCAAGCTATCCCCCATATCCGCTTGAATCTTGATGATATTGCCCTGACTGTGATGGGCCGCGTTACCCACCAATTCCTGCATGGCGCGGAAGATTAGTACTTCAAGATAGGGTTCCAGCCGACGTTCGTTCCCGGTCACAAAAACACTTACATCTAAACCGGATTGCTCCTTGTACATATCCACATAACGTTGGATGGTAGGCGCCAGGCCCAGGTCATCGAGCATCATTGGGCGAAGCTCGAAGATGAAATTGCGCACTTTCTGGAAGGTGCTCATGGCGGCAGCCTTCAGATTGCTCAATTCCGTCCGGGCTTGCTCGGCATCCGAGCCAAGCAGGCGCATGGCAATCTCTGCCTGTAGGATAAAGTTGGAAAGGGCCTGGGCCGGCCCGTCGTGCATCTGGCGAGAGAGCCGCTGTCGCTCCGCCTCTTGCGCGTTTACCAGCATTTCGACACTTGCCAGCGCGCCCTTTTCTCCCTTGGCGCCTCCAGGCTTCGCGCCGCTGATCGAGAGCCCCTGAAACTTCTCCAATGTGGTTTTATATCGCTCAAGGTGAGATTGATCATTCTGTAACTTTTCGAGCTGGCCGCGCATCACGAACAAGCGTTGCTGCGCATCCAGCGCTGAGTTATAAGCCATGCAGATTTCCTCGGACGGGATCTTGTCGAGCTGGCTCTGGATCTGCTGGAGATGCGCCGTGATGGCCGCATTCCTTTGGGTCAACTTCCCTACTTCAACGCGGCTTTGTTCCAACATCAAGGTGACTTCTCTCAGTGCGCGGTTGGTCTCATCCAATTCAGATTGAAAACTTTCCACCGAATCTTTAAATGCATCGGTGGTTTTTTTCTGTCTATCCGTCAGTACCATGATTCACTCCTGAACAACCGAACTAGTTGAGGTCTGATTGGAGTATAGCACAGGTCATACTTGCAAGCAATTTGAACTGATGCTTAATCAGGGGTTTGACCAACGATACACGACCATATTTTCCTCGCCCTGGGCCGGGGCATAAGGCGCTCCGGTGCGGAAAACAGGCTGCAGGTCGCGGATCAGAGAAGGGTACCAGTCAGGGAAGGTCACCAAATATTCCACGCCGCGCTCGTTCAAGTATTTTCTCAGGCCGCTTTCGTCCCGGATGAATAGAACCACATCGGGCGAGGCCAACCCAGCCAAGTCTACCAGATTGTGTCCGCTGAAATATCCCATCGCTCCGATGTCATGCGTTGCGACCAGCGCATTGGCTGGCAGGTTGGAGGACACCCAATGAGCAACCGTCACCATCTCGCTTTCAATGACGGCGACATCTTGTGCATAGGCCAGCCCACCTCTGACCCAAAAAATTAACAAGATTAGCCCGGTTGACAACTTCCAAAAAGTTGACAACGCCCATCGCCAGCGCGAAGAGGTGCAAAGTACAAAGATTGCCAGTCCAGCCAAACCCCAGATGAAGAAAACCGGCATAGCCGGCATGATATAGCGCCCATGCTGGTAAGTCACCGGCAGGCGCCAGGCATACAGGCTGGCATAGCCGAGAAACCAGGCCATCCCCATCAGCAGTCCCCAGGCACGGCAGCGGATGGCAGCCACTGCCGTGATGAGCGCGCCGGGCAGAAGCGCGATCCCCACGCCAACAAGCGGCTGGACAGCCTCCAGCGCAAGGCGCTTCAGAAGTGGTATTTGCTGAAGAACGGCATATTCGGCTTGCTTGGCATAGAACGTATTCGGCCAGGGCAAGCCATTCAAAACTAAATTAAAAAACAGGTAGAGAGCGAACAATCCGCCGAAACCCAGGCACAGGTTGACCAGAGCACGCATACGGTGCTTGAACGAAGTCTCCGCCAATAATATAGTCGCAACCGCCGGACCGAGCAACGTGATCCCATCCGGGCGTACCCACAGACTCAAGCCGGTCAACAGGCCGAGGCAAAAATAATTGCGTCGCTCGAACGCCAGCAAGACCAGCACAAGTGTAACCAAGGTAGTGTGCAGGAGCGTTTCCATTCCTGAACCCGCCGCCCAAACCAGATGCCATTCGAGCGTCATCAGAATCCCAGCCCAGGGGAAGCGCGGTCGGTAGACAGGAACAAACCGCCTTACGGCTGTTTCGGCCAGCACGGCAAGGATGAACAGGATCACTGCCCCCAGGGCATACGTCCATACATAAGGCGCAAGGCGCAACCAATAACCAATCGCCAGCAGTGACGACCAGAGCGGCGCAGTCGAACCATTGGAGGGCTGCCCCGGCAGGAACGCCCACTCGCCACGCAAAGCCAGGTTGCGAGCATAGGTTTGGTGGATCCAGGAATCGTCCAACGGGAAGCCAAGACGGTAATAAAAATGGCTGGCGAACAGATAGGCGCCCACCGATAAGATGGACAGTCCCAAGAGCGTCAAAACATCCCTATAATTTAGGGGACTTTTATTCAGCCTAACCTTCAACTCCTCTCCTGTCAACGAGCAAGGGGAGCAAAGGCAGGAATCAGGGTTGGATGACATAGATACGCGCCGCCTCCACCTCACCCAGAAAGCGAAAATCCGGTTGGTCTATCGGCCGATCGTAGAGCCTTGCCAGGCCGCCAGGCAGGCTACCTTTCTCCAGGATCAAATAACGGCCGCCATACCTGTGTGCAACGTCGAGAACGGTTTGCGCGTCCCCATCCGGGACAGCGACTGCTGGTCGGCCAGAGGTCAGATAATATCCCGGAGGATTGGCAACGATGACGACCGCCTCGTCAGGCGCGCCTTGTTCCACCAGGAATTCCTCTATCTGGCGGTACGCTGCCGCTTCTCGACCCCACGCTTGTTCACCGTTCGATGTACCGATCACCCGCCCTTGGACGATCCACGCAGTCAGCAAGGCCGCGATCACGACCAGGCCAGCTGAGAAGACGGCGAGCGCTTGTTTCTCCCGCCAGCCGCGCCGCTGCGCCCCCCAGGCGATGACACGCGCCAGACCCAAAGGTGCGACCGCCCACCAGAACGGCTGCAGCGCCGCGCTGGAATGAAAGAAGCCACCGCGCGCCCCGGCAAAAGGGAAAACGAGGGTCATCGCGGTTAGTGTCACTCCCCAGGCCAGAACGACCAATCGGGTGCGACTTTCCCTGCGTAACTGCCACAAACCGATCAGAATAAGCGGCAGCAAGAAGATGCTCCCCTGAACCGCGATCGAGCTTTCCAGATTCAACCCCAGCGCCCAAAGGCGAACCTTCAGGATTTCAGCCAGTCCGCTATGCCACCAGGAGGCAAAGGTCAACGGATTGGCAGGATAAGCAAAGAGCTGGTCGTAACGCGTCAGCCAAAGGGCGCGGCTACCTCCTGGAGCAAGAGGCACGCCGAACACGGCCAAGTTCCTTACCAGCCAGGGAGATATGATGAGGAGGTAGCCTAACATACAAGAAGTAATTCGTAAAATGTAAAAAGTAATAGAGGATGAGTGATGGATGGGTTTTTGAAGAACGACGACAAGAAGTGCCAGTAACAGCCAAAGAACGCCATCGGCACGCGAGAGGTGCATGAGACCGGCCAGGAGGCCGAGGATAAGGGAATTTATAATTGAGGATTTACGATATACGATTAGAAAGAAGAGCGCGCCGAAGAGCATGTAGAGGCCAAAGGTGTCTGTAACCGGCAGATATAGGGCGTAGAAGCCGCTGAAAACCGCCAGCAGACCAGCGGTCAGCGCCAGGTCGCGTCGGGATGCGAGGGAGTAGGATAAGGTAGCGGTCAGGGGGGGCAGTATGGCGCTCAGGGCGAAAAAAAACAAACGGGCAGCGAACCAGTTGTGATGTCCGGTAAGTGTCATGCCGAGCGCGGCGAGGAGAGAAGTCAGCGGCATCCAATAAGAAAAAGCTGGATGCGGCAGTCCAGCCGGGTCATCCAGATAGTTCCACAAATAAGGCTCGCTAAAGCCGCGACCGGCTGCCAGTTGCAATCCACCGGCGTAATAGTAATCCGCATCCATGTAACCCGGCACAGGTTGGAAGGCGGCGATGGCGGCTGAAAGGGCCAATCCTAGCGAGGCGAGGAGGAGATAATGCCGCCAGTTCATCGGCCTAAGCGATCTCGTTTTCCATCATCTCAAACCAGGTGCGCGGAGGGCGGATCGCCCACCAGCGGATCCAGTAGAGGCCAACTAACAAAAGGAAGGGTAAGGCAAGAATCAAGATTGCGCGCAGCGGCGCGAGGGGGTCCAGTCCTGTAAGGTAATAGACCAAAGACCAAGAACCTGCAAAAATCAGCACAAGCAAGATGCCCGCCAGCCCCCAACGCCTCGGCCGCGACCAGCGCTCGGCAACGACGGCCAGGAAAAGGGTCAGGGGGAAAAAGAGGGCAGCATAGAGGCCAGGGTGAGTTGAAATACCCAGCAGTGGGGTGGCAGTCAGGGTCAGGCAGGCCGTCCAGAGAAAGTGACGAAAGTCCTTCCTGCGGACGGCGCGCCATTCCAGGAACAGCACAACAACTAGGATGGCCGTCAGCGCCCAGCCGAGCTTTTCGCCGATGGCCGGCCACCATCCGGCAAAGACGGTTCCAGGCGTGAATAAAGCGCTAATCCGGTATTCCGCAAGCAAGGCACGCAAGAACGGCAGGAACCAGCCGGGCAGGAAGATGAACGCGGTGATCAGGAGCAGCCCCAAAGCCATCAAAGCGCCCCATAGGACGCGCCAACGGCGGTGATAAATCACCCACCACACAATGAAAAGGGCAAAGACACCGCTGGCCAGCGGCTGGAAAGCAGACAGGGTTATCAGCACACCGGCCAGCTCGTCCCTTTCGGCGCGCAAAGCCAGAAGCCCGCCAACAATGCACAAGGTGGTGAAAATTACCGTGCTGCCGGCAAGCAGAGGCATCCAGGCATGGATCCAAAGCATGGCAAACAGGACGAATACCGGCAACAGCGTATGCGGCGGTTTCCAGCCGTTCAGGTTTAGAGACAGGAACGCGGTGAGCGCAAGCGCGGTTTCGAGGAAGGTCATCCATAAGCCGCGCGCCAGGGCGTAATCCTTGATGAGCGCAAAGGGAAAGAAGAAAAGCTCGATAGGAAATGGGACATTGAGCCGGAGCGGATCTTGTCCCATTTTTGCCAGGCGACCGTAATGGAGAAGCTGGGCACGCTGGCTGGCAGGGTCATCATAAGGACTGTTGCCATACTGGAGAAAGGTGCGTGCCCCCAACCAAGGGACGAGGAAATTGGTCTCGCCGGGGTGGGTGCGGGCGTAAAGTGTATTCGCCCAGGTCAGTCCGCCGAGGGAGGTGAGGGCGAGAAAACCAATGGCGATGATGGAGATGATGGTGAGGGCGCGGGACAAAGAAGACTCCGAAAGGTGAGGCGTTTTGACTACCTGGATCGCCGATGGATTCATCCACCGGCTGGGGATATAAATTCGGCTGAAGCCGACTGGGCGCGCAGCTAGAGGTATTCTAATGCGTATTGCTAGTTTGGGCAATTCTTGACAACTATGCTATAATACCGCCAATCTGAGGCAAGAATGAACACAATCTGCTTCACCAATAATAATGATAATGATAATCGGCCTCCGGCCGTTGGGCGAAGCCTGCCAGGTTAGTAAGAGAGGTATACCAACCAATCGCCCAACGCATCCCTGCGGAGGGCGATTTATTTTGTAAGTTGGAGGCGGCTATGTACAAGACTCACACTTGTGGTGAACTCCGCACTGAACACGCCGGTCAGACAGTGACTCTGGCCGGCTGGGTGCACCGCCGCCGCGACCATGGCGGCGTGACCTTCCTCGACCTGCGCGACCGCTTCGGCCTCGTTCAGATCGTTGCCAATCCAGATCTGCCCAAAGAGACCCTCACCGTCGTCGCCGACGTGCGCTTCGAGTGGGTACTGCAAATCACTGGCTTGGTGCGTAAGCGCCCGGCGGGCATGGAAAACCCGAAGATGGCAACCGGCGAGATCGAGATCATTGCGAAAGAAATCAAGGTACTCAATCCTGCCAAACCGCTACCGATCATGGTCAGCAGTGACGAGCAACAGCCCGATGAAAACCTGCGCTTGAAATACCGCTACCTCGACATTCGTCGCGATAAGATGCGTCGCAACCTGGAACTGCGTCACCGCGTGGTGAAGTTCATCCGCGATTACCTGGACGAGCGAGGCTTCCTCGAAATCGAGACCCCCATCCTGTTCAAGACCACACCCGAAGGTGCGCGTGACTATCTCGTTCCGTCTCGCGTTCATCCAGGTGAGTTCTACGCCCTGCCACAGTCACCCCAACAACTCAAACAACTGTTGATGGTCGGAGGCATCGAACGCTACTTCCAAATCGCCCGCTGCTTCCGCGACGAAGACCAGCGCGGCGACCGCCAGCCAGAGTTCACCCAACTCGACCTGGAAATGTCTTTCGTCGAGCGCGAGGATGTGATGGCGATGGCTGAGGGCCTGTTCACCGAATTGGTGGCCGAAGTCGTGCCCCACAAACGGCTGCTCGCCAGTCCATGGCCGAGGCTGACCTATGCAGAAGCCATGCAACGCTTCGGCAAGGACAATCCCGACATCCGCTTCGGCCTGGAACTCAAGGACATCACAAACCTGGCGCCTGGCTGCGGCTTCAAGGTTTTCGAGGATGCCGTCGCAGCAGGCGGACACGTGCGCGGTATCAATGCCAAAGGCCTGGGCGACTACCCACGCAAGCAGGTTGATGAACTGGCTGCCTTCGTCCAGGAATACGGCGCAAAGGGGTTGACTACAATCGCACTGCCAAAAGAGGGTGAGATGCGCTCCTCTTTCGCCAAATTCCTGCCTCAAGAACGGATACAGGCCATTATGTCTCGGATGGAAGCGGAAAAGGGCGACCTGCTGCTCTTCGTCGCCGACAAGCCCGCCGTCACTTTCGAGACCCTGGGCCGGCTGCGCGTTTTCCTGGGCGACCGTCTCGGCCTGCGCGATCCGACCGTGCTTGGCTTTTGTTGGATTATTGACTTCCCGTTCGTTATGTGGAACGAGGAAGAAAAACGCTGGGATCCCAGCCATCACCTGTTCACCTCACCGATACCGGAGGATGTCCCGCTACTGGATACTGACCCTGGCAAGGCGCGCGGTCAGCAGTACGACATGGTGCTGAACAACTACGAGGTGGGCGGTGGTTCGATCCGAATCCATCGCCGCGAGTTGCAAGAGAAAGCCTTCAAGCTCATCGGCCTCGACCCAGAAACAGCCCGCGAGCGCTTTGGTCACATGCTGGAAGCCTTCGAGTATGGTACGCCTCCGCACGGAGGCATCGCGCCCGGCATTGACCGCATCGTTATGCTCCTGGCCGACGAGCCGAATATCCGCGAGGTGATCGCCTTTCCTAAAAACCAGGCTGCCCGAGATGTGATGGCGGGTGCGCCGTCGCCGTCCGAGCCGCAGCAGTTGAAGGAATTGCACATAAAATTGGATTTGTAACCTCCCTTACCCTACCCCTGCCGGCCTTTGGCCTCCCTCCCCTTTCCTCTCCCAATGTTGGGAGAGGAAAGGGGAGGGCAGGGTGGGGATGGATAAGGGCCGAGGAGTATCTTATGCCTGAAATCATTCATGTCGATAAAATCGCGCAATACATCAGCCGGGAAGTGACCATCCAAGGTTGGGTCTACAACCGCACCGACAAGGGCAAGTTGGTCTTTCTGCTCGTCCGCGACGGCTCCGGCTTCGTCCAGTGCGTGGCCTTCAAAGGCGATCTGGACGAGGCGCTGTTCGAGAGGCTTATACACCTGCCGCAGGAATCCTCGGTGATCATCACCGGCGCGGTGCGCGCGGACAAGCGCGCCCCCGGTATCCCCGGCGGCTATGAAATCGGCGTCAAAAGCGTCGAAATCATTCAGGAAGCCGCCGAGGATTACCCGATGGCGCTCAAAGAACACGGCGTGGACTTTGCTCTCGACCACCGCCACCTGTGGATCCGCATGGCTAGCCAGTGGGCGATCCTGCGCGTGCGCGCAACGATCATCAGTGCCATGCGCGAGTGGCTGGACACGAACGGCTTCATCAACATGGACACTCCGATCCTGACCCCGGCTGCTTGCGAGGGCACGACAACACTTTTCGAGACCCCATACTTCGACGAAGGCATGGCTTACCTGGCGCAATCCGGCCAGTTGTACAACGAGGCCAACATCTTCGCCTTCAAGAAGGTGTATTGCTTCGGCCCCACCTTCCGCGCCGAAAAATCCAAGACCCGCCGCCACCTGACCGAGTTCTGGATGCTCGAACCGGAAATGGCCTTCTGCGACCTCGACCAGATGATGGAAATCGAAGAGCAACTGGTCACGCACATCGTCAAGCGCGTGCTTCGGGACCGGCTGCCTGAGCTGAAATCCCTAGGCCGCAACATCGGCCGGTTGGAAAATATCGAACCGCCCTTCCCGCGCATCTCCTATGAAGATGCACTTAAAATGATTGACGAGATGCGCGAAAAAACCGACGATCCTGAACAAAGGGAACTGCTCAAGATCGAATGGGGCATGGACTTCGGCTCGCCACACGAGACTGAGCTGACAGCTCGCTTTAATAAGCCGGTCTTCGTCTACGGCTACCCAACCAAGGTCAAGGCCTTCTACATGGAACCCTGGCCCGACCGCCCTGAGGTTTGTAAGAGCGTGGATTTGCTCGCTCCGGAGGGCTACGGCGAGATCATCGGCGGCTCGGAGCGCATGTCTAATCACGAACTGCTGCTCCAGCGCATCCACGAGCATCAACTGCCGGAGGAGGCTTTCAAGTGGTACTTGGAATTGCGAAAATACGGCAGCGTTCCCCATAGTGGATTCGGCATGGGTGTGGAGCGCACCGTCACCTGGCTGTGCGGCATCGAGCACATCCGCGAAACGATACCCTTCCCGAGGACAATAAAGAGAGTGTATCCATAGCGAATGTTGTATACCGGTTTCTTAAAATCTATTCGGCCTCTAATTTTTCTCTACCCATGCCTTTGACTTTATGGTATAAGTTAGTGACCCTGCTGTGTGCGTGATGCTGCGCCCACGGTTTTGAGCCAACACCTGTAAAAAGGGTTTCCATCTTTCAGCGACGACGCGATAGGCTAGAGCCAAGGCGGAGTCTCTGGGTCGAGACCCACCTGCGAAAGCAGGTTCAAAACTCTGCAGCACACGGCATGGCGGGGTACCGTTTAACAACCGAATAGTGGAGAATCAGCGGCTGAGTCTCAGTAATTTGTGTCGTTGCGAGGAGCGCAGTGATGAAGCAACCCTCTCGCAAGTCGGAGATTGCTTCGACGCCTCCTTTCGACTATGCTCAGGGCGGCGGCTCGCAATGATACTTTAATGAGATGACGAGGCGGAGGTTCCCCTGCGCGAGCAGGGCGCTAAGGACCTTCCTTCACCCCTCTCCTTTCAGGTGAGGGGCCGGGGATTAGGTCCAAAAATCGGATAGATCAGCGGATGCCTCTAGAGTCCGGCCACGGACTCTTTTCTCCCTTCCGAAAGAAGCGCAGCAGCACGATACAAGTGCCCATGCCGAAATCCACGCGGCGACGTGTGTGACAAGGCAGGCGCAGTGGTCAGGTGGAATCTACCTGTTTGCAGTATGGAAGGGCTGCCAGCCGATTTGTTGTTATACCAAAGGCACGCCCGCGCGTGCCTTTTTGTTTACATCGAGAGGTTATCGAATGATCAGTGACTCACTAGAATACCACCGTTATCACATTGACACCTGCGATACCGCCGGGATTGCCCCCTGGCCGACGCGCTTCCGCGTCCGGGTGGGCAGGATTGGGCTGGCAAAGCACCTGCTCAAAGGTTTGATTGACACCCATTTGAATATGGAAGTGGTGTTCAGCCGCCCATGCATATACGGGGTTTTCTCCGGCCCAATCGGCGGTTTTGCTCCCCGACCTGAACACTGCGTGGCCTGCCTACGCTGCATGAACGAGTACCATGAGTTCGTGCGCGTCAGCCCCAACCTCGAACGGCGCAAACTGGGCGACTCGTACTTCACCTTCAACTACGTGGACCAGCTCACCTACGAATCCGAGACCGGAATGGTGCCGGTCAAGGGTGCGGGTTACCGCGGCAGGTTCGGCGGCGAGGGCTGGGACGGGATGTGGACAGACATGTCTGAAATTGTCCGCCCGACCCGTGACGGCATCCACGGGCGCGAGTTCATCTCTACCATCGTGGACATCGGCAGCAAGCCGGATTTTCTCGTCTTCAGCTCTGACGGCCAGCCGGTAGGCGCGACGCCAGTAACATTCCCGCTGCCGGTGCCCTTTATCTTCGACCGCCTCCCCGCTTCGGTTGACTCACCAACAACCTGGCAGATTCTAGCCGAGACAGCACAAGCTGTCGAAACGCTGGCTGTTGTCCCGCTGCGGACCCTGAGCCTGCGCGGTCTGACCGGGATGCATCTGGTCCCGCTGGTGAAGTCCGCCGAGGTCGAAGAACTCTCCAAGCTCGCGTTCACACCCCGCCTGATCGAGCTGGATGGCTGGGAAGCAGCGGCTTTCTACCGGGTAAAGGAAATCCTCCCCGAAGCGCTGACGAGTCTGCGGGTCCCGTTTGGAACGGATCTAATGGGGTTGTACCGGCAAGGGGTGCGCGTCTTCCACCTGACGGCAGACTACCACGGTCGCAGCCCAGATGGTACGTTCGTGCTCGACCTGATCCGCCAGGCGCACAAGGCTTTTGTGGAGGCTGGCGTCCGGGAGGAAGTCACCCTGATAGGCTCGGGCGGTTTGATCGCCGCCGAGCATCTGCCAAAATCCATCATCTGCGGCTTGGACCTGGTGGCGTTGGATACGCCGGTCGTCGTGACCTTGCAGGGCGCCCTCGACGGCGAGTGCGTGGATCGGGAGACAAGCTGCTTTGTCATGCCGAAGAAACTGACGGTCGAATGGGGAGTGCAGCGGCTCAAGAACATGAGCGCCTCCTGGCGCGACCAACTTCTCGAAATTCTCGGCGCGATGGGTATCCGTGAGGTGCGCCGTCTGCGCGGCGAGGTGGGGCGGGCGATGTTCATGAAAGACTTGGAGGCGGAAGCCTTTGCAGGAGTGGACGGTTATGGCAACTAAGACGAACGAACAGCGCATCGTGGAAAAACACCGCGCTAACATCCAGGAGGGGTTGCACTACTGGCCCGAAGCAGGGCCGGAGGCCATGCCCGCCTTGGGCGATTTCCGCTGGACTCCCGACTTGATCCTTTCGACTTGGGTAATGGCCGAGACCGGTCGCCCGCCGGAAAACGGCCTGGAATATCGCCTGGGCAATTCCGGCGGCGGGTTCGACGTACTGGATTTTAAATTCCTGCCAGAGGAACAATGGACTCCAAAGGAAGCGGAAATTTACCTGTCCATCCCGCTCAACCGGCGAGCCTATGACGCGAAGATCACCATCCCAATCCCGGTCTATGGGGGCGGTATGTCGTATGGTTCCATCAGCGAGCAGGTGATGCTCTCACGGGCGATGGCCGCCCAAAAGTGGAGCACGTTCACGTCCACCGGCGAGGGCGGCTACCCGGAGGCATTGGTGCCGTTCCGCGACAACATCATCACGCAGGTGGCGACCGGCATGTTCGGCGTGCGCGAGCAGACCATCCAGTACGCGCGCGTGATGGAGTTCAAGTACGCCCAGGGCGCCAAGCCGGGACTGGGCGGCCACCTGCTCGGTGACAAGGCCACCACCTCGGTGGCGAAAATGCGCGAGAGCGTGCCGTGGATCAGCCTGTTCTCACCTTTCCCCTTCCATTCGGTCTATTCAGTGGAAGACCACCGCAAGCACGTGGATTGGATCAAGACCGTCAACCCCGAGGTGCTGGTCTCGGTCAAGGTCTCCACGCCCACTGACGTGGACATGGTAGCCGTGGGCAGTTACTACGCCGGGGCGCACATCATTCACCTGGACGGGGCCTATGGCGGTACGGGCGCGGCGCCGGAGATCGCCAAGAAAAATATCGCCATGCCAATTGAGTTCGCCATTCCCAAGGTGCATAAATATCTGAAAAGCGAGAATATCCGCGACGAAGTGACGGTCATTGCCAGCGGCGGCGTACGAACGGCCTACGACATCGCCAAAGCGATTGCCCTGGGCGCGGATGGATGTGTGCTCGGCACGGCTGACCTGATCGCGCTTGGCTGCACGCGCTGCTCAAACTGCGAGCGCGGCCGCGGCTGTCCCTACGGGCTGACCAGCACCGACCCGCTGCTCTCGCAGTTGATTGACCCAGAATGGGGCGCACAGCGCATCAGCAACCTGTACGAGGCAATTGCCTTCCAACTGCGCGACATCCTGCGCCGCCTGAGACTGCGCTCGATTGGAGAACTGCGCGGCCGGGTAGATTTACTGAAGTTTAGCGGAGACGCCAAATGAACCATCGTGACCTTGCAAACAAAATCATCACTTCCCGACACCTGCTTCCACCCGCTGACCTTGCGAAGAATACCCGCGATAATGCTGCCGAGGGCGGCTGTGGCGTCATCGGGATCGCGTGCAGCGAGCAAATTCCCGCCCGCCACTTGCTGCAATCTTTGATGCAGATGCGCAACCGTGGCAACGGTAAAGGTGGTGGGATCGCTGCCGTCGGGCTGGCAGCCGGGGAGTTCGGCGTCTCCCAGGAGGTGTTGGAGAAGGATACCCTGCTGGCCGTAGCCTATCTCGACCCGGCCTGCCGCGCTGAAGTGGAAAGCCAGCACATTTCTCCTGTCTTCGATGTGGATCATGTCCGCGCCCAACCTCACGTGGCAGATTACCGCGCCATAGCGGGGCTGGAGGTGCCTCCGCCGGAAGTTGTGGAATATTTCGTGCAGCCTAGGCTCGAGGCCTTGGCAGCGTTCCGGCAACAGAACAAACTCCAGGAGGCCGCTGCGCGTGCCGTCGAAGACGAGTTCGTCTACCAGAACACCTACCGGCTGAACCGAAGTTTCTACGCCTCCACGGGGGATAAGAAAGCCTTCGTGCTTTCACATGGTAAAAACCTGCTGGTGCTGAAAATGGTCGGCTACGGCGACAATGTCATCCACTATTATCAAATCGAAGACCTGCACGCCCACGTCTGGATCGGCCACCACCGCTATCCCACCAAAGGCCGCGTCTGGCATCCGGGTGGGGCGCATCCTTTCGTCGGGTTGAACGAAGCCCTCGTCCACAACGGCGACTTCGCCAACTACGCCTCCATCTGCGAGTACCTCGGCCAACGCAACATCCAGCCGCTCTTCCTGACCGACACCGAAGTATCGGTGCTGGTCTTCGACCTGCTGCACCGCACTTACAACTACCCGCTTGAATACGTCATCGAGGCTCTGGCTCCCACCACCGAGCGCGATTTCACCCTCCTGCCGCCTGAAAAACGTGAAATCTACGAAATGCTGCAAGTCACTCACATGCACGCCTCGCCTGACGGCCCCTGGTTCTTCCTCATCGCCCAATCCGAGCGGATTGGCCCGGCCTATCGGCTGATAGGCATCACCGATACCAGCATGTTGCGCCCACAGGTATTTGCTTTACAGGAAGGGAACGGTGTGGCCATCGGTTTCGCCGCCTCCGAAAAACAGGCGATTGACGCCGCACTGACCAGCCTGGCACGCGAAGACGATCGCTTCTGGGGCCGCGCCGACCGTTACTGGAACGCGCGCGGCGGCAGTCACACCGACGGCGGCGCGTTTCTCTTCACCGTCCAGGCGGATGCGGACGGGCGGACGGGCCTGGCCTGCACCGATAAATTTGGCCGCCCCGTCGGCGTTTCGGGAGGGACCCCATACCGGGTTGCGAAAAAACCCGAACTGACCGCCAGGCTCCAAGTCCCGGAGGTTGCAGGCGAAGCCGTTTTCCAATGGGCCGTCGAACGCATCCCTTTCTGGACGTACACCGAAGTCCGAGGCCTGCTCGCCGGTCTCGAAGAAGCCGCCAGAGCATCCGCCCGCCGGGCAGACATCCTCCAAGCACTTACCCTGCTGATGGATCGTCGCTACGAGGTGGGCGAGAAACGCCGCTCCAGCCTGCTAGCGCTCTACGACGCCTGTTTCGGGCGCGTTCTGGAAAGTATCCGCCAGAAACCGGGTGTGGACTTTGCCTGGCTGGCTTTTGGCATGCCCCTGCCCTTGCCCGCCAGCGATGGACAGACCATCATCGTGGATGGGCATGGCTTCCCACCGGAGGGCAGCGAATCGGTTGGTATACACTTGAAGCGCCTGTACGCAGCTGGATTCCGCCGTTTCATGGTCGTCAACGCTGGTGGACACCGTTTCATCGGCAACGGCTTCGGCCCGGAGACGCGAGGCGTGCGGATAGATGTGTACGGCTCGCCAGGTGATTACTTGGCCTCAGGCATTGACGGGCTGGAAATCTATGTCCACAACAACGGCCAGGACCAACTGGCCCAGATTATGAAATCAGGCAAGCTGGTAGTCTATGGCGACGTGGGCCAGACCTTCATGTACGGAGCCAAGGGCGGCGAGGCTTTCGTGTTGGGAAACACGGCCGGGCGTCCGCTGATCAACGCCGTCGGCCGACCGCGCGTGGTCATCAACGGCACCAGCCTGGATTACCTGGCCGAGTCATTCATGGCCGGGGATGCCTTGAATGGCGGTGGTTTCGTGGTGCTGAATGGAATCAGACTTGATGAACAGGGTCAGATCGTCGAGCTGGATTCCCCCTATCCGGGCGGCAACATGTTCTCGCTGGCCTCTGGCGGTGCAATTTACGTGCGCGACCCGCGCCGGGTTGTGAGAGAGTCACAACTGAACGGCGGCGAGTTCGCTCCTTTCACCGCCGCAGATTGGACACAGATTCGGCCATACTTGCAAGAAAACGAGCGACTGTTTGGGATTAAAGTGGAAGATATTCTAAAATCAGATGACGCTCCCTTGCCTCCAGAGCGCGTTTACCACAAGGTCCAGCCGCGCGCGGTACGCGTCCTGCAGGCTGAGGAGGCATGGGTCAATAAGGCAGAATGAGTCATCAATCGCCCGCACCAAGTGGGCGGATGTGGAAGAATCGAGCACGCACGTCACGGATTAGGAGATAGAGAGGTTTCTGGAGGTGGCGTAGGAAAGCGGTAAATTTGGTAACCTCAAAGACCTGACATGTCTCCGCGAAAGCCTTGCGCTCGGAGTCCCATGTCCACGCGAGCGTCACGGTTGACAGCAGCGCGGATGAGACATGTCAGGTCTGTCCCATCAATAGTAAAATACCTTCATGTTCACCAACCCAATCCCGCTTGCGTTTGGAAATTTCTATCACATCTTCAATCGCGGGAACAACCGTGAGAATGTTTTCATTCAACAACGGAATTACACTTATTTCATGGAACTGTGGTGGAAGCACACTTTTCAAATCGCAGAGACGTATGCGTTTTGCCTTTTGAGAAATCATTTCCACGCGGTGGTTTATATAAAAAACGAAGAAGACCTGACAGGTTTCCGCGAATCCACTCCCGACTCGCGCCGTAGTCCACGTGAGCGCCATGACAGAGATGCGTCTGGTGAAAACCTGTCAGGTCTCATAAATCACGGCAATTCCTGGAGAGTCATTATCCCCCCGAATTCGGCAATGTGAAAGTTCCACGAAGTTACTTTACCGTCAGATAATAATCTCCCCACCCGCCGCCAGCGATAATACTTATTTTAGCTGTTATGGGAAGCCCACCTCCCCCTTTGCCAAGGATTGTGGCTTGTTTCCATGTCCATGAGCAGATTCCATTAGCATCGGCAATTTGAGGCTCAAGGCCCGCAGCATGACTTAGGCTGCTCGTTCCCCAATAAAGGATACGACAGTCAGCTCCGGGCACGGTGAGAATGGTCACGGTGATCATATCATCCCAATTGACCGACTCGGGCATTTCAAGCACCACAAAACCGTGGGCGGGCGGAGTTGCAGGCAGCTTATCCCTTAGCAAGTCGAGGGGATAGGTAGGAATCGGAGAGGGAGTCAAAGAGGGGTCAGCTGTTGCGATTGGGGTCGGTGTGACCGAAGAAATTGATGTGGCGGTCGGCCCCGCCGGTTCACAGGACGCCAGCAAGAGAAAAATCACGCCGCAAAGGAATCGCGATAAGCAAGCAGTTAGATTTCCAAGTTTCATTGTTACTCCATCCAAGGACTCAATGACGGATAATCAACTGCTTCAGGGTTGGGGAGCACGTATGCATTGCTGCCCGTAGCACGCCATTCCATCGTCGTGGGTGCACCAACAAATTGACCCCATGTCGGGGTTGGCATTCTTCCGGCATTTGAAGCAGGTGTAGCTGCAACCGTAGTAACAGCAATTGGTTTGGCCTATTTTGGTCCAGCCAGTCGGACAATTTGAACCACAATTTTGACAAGCGTAGGCTCCGCTGCACTGGTGAAAGTAGAGCCTCGGATAAAACACCAAGATCAACATCACTATCCTGATTCGCCGTGCCTCGCGCTGTCGAACCAAAAAGCACAACCAACCGCAAGCTGAATTCATCGGCTAACGGTTTCAATTGCTCCGCAGAGGGAAAACCAGGAAGGAGCATGATCATGCTTTGTATCTCATTTCATGAAAAGATTGTATTACGAAAACTTTTCACACTTTGAACGGATTGAAATTCGTCCCCCGGTCGTAATAATCCTCACTCTCCACCCTTTTTAGCGCATTTACTACCTTGTACGTAACCGGCGTCATCAGTGCTTCCATGCCGCACTTGAATAGATAATTCGTCAAAACCAACGTGACGAACAAGCCCCAAGGAAAGACGCCAAACAGTGAAGCAATCGAAATGAAGACGACTGTATCCACCAGTTCGCCAACGATTGTGCTGCCGATGGTGCGCGTCCACAGCCAGCGGCCCTTCGTTAGGATTTTCATCTTCGCCAGCACGAACGAATTGGAGAATTCCCCCGACCAGTAGCCAGCCAGGCTGGCCAACACAATCCCGCCACTGGACATGCCGCCCAGGATGGCAAGATAGGCCGTGTAGCCGGCATACTGCTGCCACTGCGCTTCGCCCGGCAGGATACTGACAATCCAAAAGATGGCCGCACTCAATGCCAAGCAAACGAACCCGGCCCAGATGACTCGGCGGGAGTTTTTGTAGCCATATACTTCGGTGAGAATATCGCCAAAAATATAACTGACCGGGAAGAGCAGTGTCCCCGCGTCGAAGGCCATGCGCACACCGAATAGGCTGAAACCCCAATCCACGATCTTGGCCGAGGAGGCGATGTTGCTAACGACCAGCACGGCAACAAAAACGGCCATGATGAGGTCGAAGAAACGATAAGATTTCAATTTCACTCCAGATTCAAACACGAGGGACACGAAGGCTCACGATGGTTTTTCTCCGACGACATAGGGATATGTTATGCCCTTTGAGGCCGTTGTGTTTAACCTTTATTCACCATTCTGCAAAACGAACACAACCCCGGCGCGGAGGTGGGTTGTCCGCAAATGGGACAGGGATGCAGTTCCTGCTGGATTGTTTCATGCTCGGCGAACAGTCCTTTTTTGCGTGCGTCGAGGAAGGACAGATAAAAGGCTAGTTTTGCTCCGGGGCGGTCATTTTCCAGTCTGTTGAGCAATTCCTTGTAGTAAATCGAGGTCGCGCCCTCAGCGAAGGGACACTCGTCGTAGATGTACACGATGCTGCGCAACAAGGCGTAGGCGAGCATCTCGCGCTCGTAGAGGCGACAGAGCGGCTTGACCTTGCGCGCCAAGCCGGGGGTAGCAGGAAGAACCGGCCCCTGCCTCAGCAGGTATTCGCCCGACCAGGTCAACGTGTTGCCGAACAGCACCGCGGCCTCATCGTCCAGATTGTGACCGGTGGCCAGCACATCGTAGCCGAAGTCGCGCGCGATGCGGTTCATTTCGTGACGCTTGACCAGTCCGCAAACCGAACAGGGTTTGCCGCGCCCGCGCATGGTCGCCATGGACAGTTCAGGGATGGTCATCCCTGTTTGCTGCTGGATGCTGACGATGTGCAGTTTCAGGTCGCGTTCGACAGCGAATTTCTCAGTCAGGCGCTGCGACTCGAACGAGTAGGCAATACCCTCATCAATGCCAAGGCAGATGTAGAGGCCATCTGCTACATAGCCAAGGCGATGGAGGATATCCCAAAGCGAGAGCGAATCCTTGCCACCGGAGACGGCGACGAGTATCTTCTCGTCGTGCGTGAACATGCGGTATTTCTCTATAAAGCGCTCTACCTGCGCTGGGATCCACTCCAGGTAGTGTTCTTTGCATAACGCCAGTTTGTGTTGGCGCATGTTGACGGAGGCTTTTTTCCCACAGGCGCGACATTTCATGGTGATTCATTCCAAAAGTGTCTTGCATGAGGAAGAGTAAAACGTAAAAAGTAAATCGTAACAATATTGCGCATTACGTTTCACGCCTTACGTTTTACTCATCACCCACCGGAAATGACAGCCACAAGCTTGATCGTCTCACCCTCGCGCAGGATTTCATCCACTTCGATCAATTCGCCGTCTCGGATGGCGATGACCGATTCGGGCAAAATATCAATTTTCTGGAGCGCCGAGAGCAGCGTCATGCTGGGACGAACTTCGTATTCCTTGTTGCGCACGATGATCTTGACCATTGTCGCATCCTCTCGGTTTACCGGCTGCCAAATTGGAGGTACTTCAGGGATATATTCTCTATCTCACGATACTCTCCCCTATATTCCTCAGGCATGAGCGTGGCAATCTGGAACATGATCTCATCCGCCACCTGCTGACGGACCTGGCGCGTCACCTTCTCTTCCACCTGTAAGCGGAAGGGCTGCCCTACTTTGACGTGAAAATCCGTGCGTTTCAAACGCTTGAGATTCTTTCCAAAGTTCTCCCCACCCCAATGGGCCATTGGCAGGATCATCGCGCCGGCACGCAAGGCGATCATCGCCACGCCTGGATGGGCGCGCAGTAAACGCCCGTGACGCGAGCGCGTCCCCTCCGGCGCGACGGCCAGGATGTAACCTTGTTCCAAGGCGGCAAAGCCTTTTCGCAAGGCGTCCATGTCCGCTTCGCCGCGGCGGATAGGGATGGCGCCCCACAGGTCGAAGAGCCAGCCCATGAAGGGATCGTCCCATGTCTCGATTTTGGCGAAGCCAGTGACGGGTCGCGGCTGGAGATGAGCAAACAGCAGCGGCACTTCCAGCGAACCGATGTGATTGGTCACCAGGATAAGCGGGCCGCTTCTCGGTATTTTCGCCATCGAAACCAGATCAATACGGCAAATAAGCCGCGTGCCAATTCGGACAAGCCAGCAAAGAAAATAATAGAGAGGTGTTCTTCGAGTTTCAACCATCATCCAGAAGTGGTTGCTCTCTCGGTCGGTAAGAGATGTGTAGTTTCGAGCGCGTAGCGTCTCCAGATTTGGCGCTTTTTGAACACAAATGCACGAATTGTACGAATTGTACGAATTGTACGAATTGTACGAATTCCACGAATGTAATAAATTTTAAAAGGCTGGTTTCTGGCAGATGAATTCGATCTGTCCCGGCAGCAGTTCGATGGTCAACTCGGAACCAGCATAGCAGACCGTCTCTCCATCGCAATGAACCGGTAGAGTCCCTTCCAGCGCGCTGACGGTTACTTTGCGGGCTTGCCCGGTCTTGACTTCCGGCTGGGTGGCCTGTGTGCCTTTCATGAAGTACGGGATGAGTTGAAAAATTCGCAATTTACCGGCTGTTTCGGCAATGCATAAATCGAAATGGCCATCGCATGGATCGCCCTTCGGCGCGAAGTAAAAACCACCACCCATGCGAATACCGTTCATGATGGAGACCATTAGCGAGGCTTGTTCCAGAATGAGGCCATCAACCTCGATGCGCACCTTGGGCGCTTTGAAATAGATAAAAATGGTCTCGATGGCAGCAACCAGGTAGAGCAGTAGGCCTGTCAGCCAGCGGATCTTGGCTGCCACGAAACCGGCCTCGGCGTCGAAGCCGATCCCGACCCCGTTGCCGAAGTAGCGTCCATTGGGATAATCACCGCCCTTGAGCACGCCTACGTCC
>Ga0315289_10004810_pt1 | contig 20108 bp, 16 predicted proteins | sample YL17G11_40_MG_FD_203452 | JGI IMG/M metagenome (GOLD analysis project Ga0315289, IMG submission 203452) | Sediment microbial communities from Yellowstone Lake, YNP, Wyoming, USA - YL17G11_40 | ecosystem: Environmental > Aquatic > Freshwater > Lake > Sediment | place: USA: Wyoming | collected... | reverse complement strand
GTATCAGGATGTCACACTTCATGCAGTACGCCTTCTCGGGCGTCGTGCTGGTCATCTTCCCTCCGCATTTTGGACACTTGCCTTCTTCCATCTGCGCTCTGCTCTTGTGGAACCCACATGAACACTGACGAACAGAGCCGTTGTTACACGGTTTATGGTTTGTCATGAATGGTGCGTTTGCACCTGCTTGGAGCACTCACTTCTCTATCTCCCAAGGGGGAAGGCGGAAACCGAATCGTAGAAGGTTTCAGGTCCTCGATTCTGCTGGGGCCGTAGAGTCAATGGCACTTCTCATGTGCCGCTCCAATACCTTTTCTCCACCGGATTCTTTCACCGGGTGCGATAGCCCCGGAGCATTGCACACAACGCCCCGGATACTTGGCAGTAATTATGCGCCACGACGCCCATATGACAGACGTCTGTGGGAAGAAGCGTACCGACTACGGGTTCTGCTTTCCACCCACAAAACCAGTCCAGCGGCAATGATGCAGCACCACGCTACAATCATCATCAAGTCGTACCAGAACAACGTCACAAGTGCCATCATCCAGCCGACCGACACCGCCACAACCCTGCCCAGCGTCTCCAAGAAGGCCCACTCTGACGAGTATCTGCGTGTAGATGCAATCATCGCTACAACCACAACGGTTCCAAGAACAATTGGCGTGTAGTTCCTGAACAGTAGGTAGCAGACGAACGAAATGGCTGTGCCTGTCCCTGCGATCACAGGTTTCCATTCTCGACCGCGAGGCACCCGCAACCCCGAGAGAAAATGCTCCTAGGTCTTAAGAACCGCTCCCATTGCCGTCCTCCCGTATTTGTTTCAATTTCTAGTACCCCTCAACAACTTGGAGCGCCTCATCGCAAGTCTTTTCCTGAGTTGAGCAGCCTATATGGACCATTCTTTGGAAGGCGAAGCAATGGACGCGCCTCCTGTCACGATAGCACATCGGTGCAGTTGCGGACGCACCAAGCAGCATCTCCACTACTCAAGCAACCACGACTTCTTTGTGAAGTTTGGTCTCATTCTCCTGCTCTTGGCTGAAGCAGTCAGTTTCGTGCAAGGATACGTCAAAGGTTCAACGACTCTCTACCTTTCAAATGCGGTGATCGAGCAATACGAGACAGTTACGAGTAAGATCGCTCAGCTGACCACACCATACGAGTATCTGAACTGGCTCGCCCTAGGGATGGAGCTGATAACGCTAATCCTAGCGATCTTAGCAGTCGGGTCACTTCATTCGATCAAGGATAAGAATACTCATGGCGCTGCCATCGTAGGCACAGTGGCTACATTCATAATTGGTATGATAACCCAATGGTACTACATTTCAGCAACCGACGTAGCCCTGACACGACTTCCCAGCATGGTCGATTCAGACGTACTGACGACCGCACGTCAAGTCCAAGAGGAGTTTCAGCGCAGATATGGATTCTGGGGTACACCTGCACCCGATGCGGTCAACATACTGTGTTCTTTGGCTGGTCTGGGGCTCTTCATGGCTGCCTTGATCACAACCGAGCATTTCACAGTCTGGCAACCAACTCCTACTGATCTCTTTCGTCCGCCTGCCCCTGCACCAGAAGAGAGACCGGTCATTGAGCCACCTGCCGTTGTGTCAGCAATGCCGACGAAGTTCTGCCGATTTTGTGGTGCAACGATTATTCGCGATAGCATGTTTTGTGAGGAGTGCGGGAGGAAGCTTGTCTAGACTTGAGGTGACTTGACGGTGAGTCTTACAAGCTTGGTCGTCTCAGTTCTCCTCTTCATCGGTCTGACAATAGGGGGCCTGCTCATGGCTTGGGGTTATGCGGGGAAGAGCAGCAAGGCAAAGGCGTGGTTTAGCCAGCCTCTTCGTAGCGAGAAGAAACGAGAAGCATCTGCGGCGGTCCTCGCTCCGCTTGTCCGCGAGGAGCCGACAACTAGTCCAAGGCAGTTCAAATGCCCGAAATGTGAAGGAAATACTAAGGAAGTTGCGGCAGGGATCTACTGCTTCAAATGCGATCTTCTTCTGGATGGTACAGGTCAACCTCTCGTTCCGAAGATTGAATCAAAGGCATCTGAGATCAAGCCCCCAGCACCTCCTGTGGGAGAGCGCGATGTCTGGGTTCCAATCCTATGGCTTGTCGGGATGATCTTCCTTGGATTCTTCTCATGGGTTCTTGGACTGCTCGGGCTTATCGGTGCAGCGATATACGTGCATTATGACGCGAAGAAATATGGAGTCGAGAGTCACGCGTGGCTCACTCTCTTGTTTGCCATAATAGGGCTGCCACTGCATGCCAACGAACTGCACAAGCTTCGAAGGGCGCAGCAGACGGGCCAGGTGCGAACCCTAGTTGAAGCCGGTGCGCCTGCCGCGACCGTAGAGCCGCAGCCGTCAGTCAGTGGCCGCATTGGTGCTGAAGATCATGGCGACATCGCCAAAGAAGCCACCAAGTTCTGTCGCAAATGCGGTGCCAAAATACCACGCGACAGCAGGTTCTGCGAGGAATGCGGAGCTGGATTGGTCGAAGCTGGACCACTACAAACACCGCGAGAGTCAAGTGTCCCACGAAAGAGGACCTGGTCGAAATCGACCACGATCGGACTCTTATTGGTGCTCTTGGTAGTCGTTTGGGCGGTGTTTCCAGTTTTCGTGAGGGACCCGAGTCCTATACTTCTGCTAACGAGCACGGGTTCTGGTGGTCGCTACACGTTGAGGTTGCAGAATCTTAGCCCGTGGCCGATGGTCGTCAATGGATATTGGGGATTCAGCCCTTCGATCACGTGGTCGGATAGTGGTCCTTCAAATGATTTCACTTTGATGCCATTCACGGTGTACACATTCGACTACATGATGTACTGTGCTGGATTGTACTGTCTTGGCGGCGAAACCGCACCTTACGTGACATTCACTGGCGATGTGACATTGCTGTACAGAACCTATCAGGTGTCGATAAGATCCACCAACTACGGCAGATGAGGCAGCGATTTGCGAGAAGTGTGGACCTAGACTTGCGTGACGTTGCAGACCAGAGCGATATGACCAAACCAACCAAGTTCTGTCGTCACTGCGGAGCAAAGATTCAGGGGGATAGCAGATACTGTGAAGCGTGTGGAGCAAAACTGGATGGAGTTCTCACGGTTCCAGCTGTGCTTGGGTCAGAAGTCACCCAAAAGTGTGCCCAATGCGGAACCGAGCTTCCTCCAGTGGGATGGTGGTGGCATGACGGCAAGCGTATTTGCCAACGCTGCGCCAGAGACACACGCAGAAAGATGCTCGCTCCGTTTGAGGAAGAGAAGAAACGGGAGAATGAACCTCGGACCAAAGGCATCAAGTGGGGCATGCCTGGACGATCGGCGGTGAGTGGGATTAAGAGAAGGACTGGTCGGCTCATAGCCGCGGCTCTAGTTGCTGGGGGGCTGTTCCTGATGCTACAGCCGTTTCTAGGGTTCTGGTCAATTGTTCTGAGCGGCGTCGTATTTGCGGTTATGTCGAGTACAGGTTATGGCCATTCTCAGAGGGAAGAAGCAGACGACACTGGATATGACATCCCGGATGACATCGACGAGTCTGAGTATGATGAAGACGTAGAGGACTTTGACGATAGCGGCGAGGGATGAATCAAATGTCGTTGGAAAGAGAATCTGCTAGTGATTGTTGGAGTGTTCTTCGCAGTCGTGGGATCGGCGAACTTCGGTGGTGGTCGTTATGTATGTGTTCAGCCGCGATCGCATTAATTGGTTCGTTGCAGGAACGGAACTATCGACAAGATCCCCTGTCAATTCCTATCTACGATGTCTGAGACAGTTGACATGAACCCAATGGGTCCCAGCTCCATCCGGGTTCCACCAGGTGATTTCGTCTCCGATTTTGATTCGTCTGCCACAGCGGAAACATCTTCCTTCGTACTCGGCCCGAGTGGTTGTTCCGTCCGAAAGCCGTCCCGTTATCTCAGGCGAAAGTCGCTGTCTCACATTTGCGTTCAATTCGCCTTCGATTCTCGCGTCTGGCATTGCCGCTGAAGCACGTTCCTCGATGGTGAAGTTCTTCGCGTGATGGTATCTGGAGATCCTATCCCCAATGTAGTTTTCGACCCACTCCAGACGCCCATGAGAAACGGTCTCCTTGCTTTCACATACTGGTATCCGCAATTGGACAATCTCGAATGTTCTTGCGGTAGTGCTTCTCACTTTCAACCCAAACTCGAACTCATCGAGGAGATCAAGCACGTAGCCATGTGCCTCCTCCCAGTATACAGGCAAGGCGTGCTTGGAGAATCGGCCGCCTACAACTTCTACTAGGCTAGACCTCAATCCTGCCGAGCGCATTAGAGAACATGTCAGAACGGAAAGACCAAGAGAAGTGGTCTTCTTCTTGCTTAGGATGTTGACCGCTGGATCGGGCTCATCGGCGCCTTCAGTGACGGCTATGTGCTTCTGCGCGAAGTACCCTATCTCTGTCGCCTTGCCAATAGCGGTAGTCGAGTCTCTTGTCAAGATCTTCGCCGCTTCTTCTAGGACAGGAGTCGCCGTGACGAAATCGTTGACGTAACTGGTGTATGAGAAGGCTCTCTTGAGTGCTCTAACGAGCCTGTGGAAGAATCCTTCCACACGTACTTCTGGCCTGATGTGAGCGAGGAAGCTTTCTAGTTCTGCAAGAACAGACGCTCTCCAAGAGCCCGGCAGGACAAGCAGTTCACAGAGTATTTTGGCATAGTCCCAGCCAAAGCGGTTGAACGCCAAGGTCTCCAAATGGAACGACTTCGCACCTACACTCCCTGCAATTTGTGGAAGATTTCTCGAGAGGCTGAGATAGTTGCTGTCGTGAAGTGTCAAGTATCCGCCACTTTCGACTCCTGTAGGCGCGAGAGCGATTGTCACCTTTTCCGGCAAGCCAGAGAACAGTAGTTTGATGTCCTCACCCAGATGCTTGCCGTCCAACTTCACGGTTGCGATGTTGGGGCACTCGGAGGTCGCGTTCGAGAGGAGCTCCTTCTGAATTGAAGTCCGGTGAAGTTCTCCTGTTTCTATTGCATCCTTTAACTCGCGTGGGCTATTGATCCCAGACCTGTTGAGGACATTGTACAGGCTTCGAACAGTTCTTTCTTTCTCGTCATTGTTGGGTGTGGAGAACCAGATCAGGTTGAGTAGTTGACCAGCACCTCTCGGCTGATGATACTGAAGACGCCTTGCCAGGTCACGTCCTATCACGTAGGCTGAGTAGTTTTCCTTCAGAACTCCAAGCGCGCTCGTGTATCCAAGCAAGCCGATTGCAAGCCTGACAGTCTGGTACTCTTCTTCTGGAAAGTCGTATCCTTTAATGGCTTTTGAGAGAAGCATGATCACTTTGGCCGCTTCCATGCCACAGCCGGCGAGCATCGGGTTTGAATCGATGAACTCCTGGACCTCCTCCTTCTCCTCGACTGATCGGAGAACTACAGCGAAATCTTCCTCGCTCGTGGCCAGGAGCTTCAAAAGGCTCAGCTCTGCCCGATCGCAATCGCCATGAGTGTGAAAATCGAACTTACGCAGTCCTTCAATCAGGTTGATTGCAGTTTTAACGTGAACATACCAGTCACTTGTCAGCTTGCCCAGCTCGGTCGCGGCCAGTCGTTTCCCATCACTTGTTAGGAATTCCTCCTTCAGCAGAAGTCCGAGCTGCTCGGCTAGATATTTCTCCCACTCGGGGTGATTCTGACGGTTCTGGTAGTACCAGAAGGTGGTTGTGAACCACTCCCTTAGGCTAGCCTGGTCCTTGATTGTTCCGAGGTTGATCTCGGCGTTGATATGGTCGAGAAGGTACCTTTCCAGCTTGGACTCGATGTCTCTGCCCTCGATGAGCGCAGACTCAACCAACTGTCTCTCCTTGAATGGAACCAAGATTATGGCATAGGCAGCTGTCTCCTTGCCTTTTCGGCCAGCCCTGCCAATCATCTGTTTGAGACTGAGGAAGTCGATCTCTTTCTGCATCCCCACTCTGATGTCTCGGATGATGACTGTCCTTGCTGCGATATTCACACCCCAAGCCAAGGAAGTCGTAGAGACCAGCACGTCAATGGGGCCTTCATCGAATGCATTGATAGCTGCCTTTCTGTCGCTTTGCCTCAGACCAGCGTGGACAAAGGCTGCGCCCTTCTCCATTACTTGTCGGAGTCGATGACTTGTTGCCGTTGAAACGTAGCGAGTCTCCAGAAGCCTGATCGAGTCGGCAATCTTGAAGGCAGTCTCTTCGGCCTTTCTGCGACTTCCGGCGAAAATCAGGATCTTGCCTCGTTTTCCCGTCTCAGTCTGCTCAGAGAGCAGCATCTGGACGGTGTCGATGATGATCTTGTCCTTGGTCTGCTCTGTGATGTTGTAGTATCGAGTGTCTGGTATGGCCTCGAACGATAGCGTCAGAGGCACCGGACGATAGTCCGTGTTCTTGTAGTATTCGCCATTGATCCACTGAGCGAGTTGCTCTATGTTACGCATAGTTGCAGAGAGCCCGATGATTCTGGCCTTAGGCACGGTCCTCTTGATCCTAGATAGGAGGACTTCGGTTGTCGGGCCTCGTGTCTCATCATCTATGATGTGAACCTCGTCCAGAACGACTAGGTCGAGATGTCTTGTGAACGGGAATCTCTGAGGCTTCCTGGTCAGGCTGTCCCATTTCTCTCCCGTCGTCAATATGAGCCTGGCTTTCCGTGCCTTCTCCTCATCGACAGTCTCTTCGTCGCCGGTGATCTTGTAAATCGGCATTCCCGCACTGTGAAATCCCTTCCAGTCCTGCTCTTTCTCGCTCGTGATTGCGCGGAGGGGGGCAATATAGAGTGCTTTCGTCCTTTCGTTCTTTGATAGCAGGTTCCAAATCGCCAACTCAGCCATCAGCGTTTTCCCGGTGCCTGTCTCCGTTCCGATCAGAAGATTCTCAGATCTTTGCAGCACGTACGGCGCAACATCTACCTGCACGGGGTTGAGTTTCGGAAACTTGTCTCGGAAAAAGTCTGCAGCATCATGTGGTATGACATGGTTAATATCCACATCGGTGAATTCCGACCGCTTGAGAACATCCGACTCGACAAGCCTCTCAAAGTCGCGTTTTGCCTTCTCGAGTTCAGGAAGTGAATGGCTAAGGATTCCTGTGTTGAGGTTTCGATATAGATCGAAGTCTGTTATGTTCGCGGTCATAGCCAATAGGGTCGATTCGCTAAGGACCATCTTGGTATGTATATGTCGAATGATGGCCTTCTTTGAGAAGACGTGGACTTCGGCCAAGTTCAACTCGTTGACCGTTTCGTGGTTGCTTACGTCAGGGCGAACGAACAGCCTAACATCGAGGCCTTCTTTGCGACGGGCGGCGAGCTTCTCGATTAGGGACTTTATCCAAGCGTCTGCGCTTGATGTGTAGAACCACGGCACTGCTATCCAGACGAGCTTTTGGGCTTGGTCCACAATCCGGTCGATCGCTGTAATGAGATTGTTTGGACCGGACCTCCTCTCAACATACTCTGCATTCGACACGTAGGTCGATGTGCTGGACATGCTTTGCCCTCTAGGTCACATTCCCAAGCCTGACTTCTGCGAACAACTTGTTGGACTTGCAAAGCTCTAGAAGCATTGAAGCCAGAAGCCTCACCTTCTCCTGCCAGGAGGAGCAACTGCGATTTCCTTGGGGCCTTTCCAAACAAGCGTAAGGAAAACGAGTGCGCCAAGGGCGATAAGACCAATCCCAGTGATACCCAGAGTTTGTTGCATCGGATTTTGAACCTCTATGCGCCTTGTCTCCACTGTTGAGGTCGTCTTGTAGAATTCAGATGTCGTACTCAAGTGGTAAGTGAGCGTGTACGTCTGGACGCCGTAACTGGTGCCTGTCGTCCTAGATTTCGAAGTCTGTACAGTAGTTCGATCTTTGTAGACGGCGGGATAGTCGTTGGCACAGTTGTGGTCGAAGGTGACGCAGACATCGTGTTGACATCCACAGAGACTAGTACAAATCCTCGAACGGTACTCTCCGCCATACGGACATGTTGGGCCAGACCGTCCTACCGTTACAACCTTTGTGCTCGTGCATGTCGAGACATATGTCGTCGTACCAGTCGTTGTCACCGAGGCTGCTAAGCTCTGGACGGTGCTTGTCAGTGTCAACTGGATTGTGATTGCCCTAGTCAAGGGCTCCGACACGGTAAGGGGCCTCACCTGCCCTGAATAGCCCAGACTTACTAGGCCCAATAGTATGCAAGCAACGCACAAGATGCGGCCGTAACCAAGCAAAGCGCCCCTCATTTTCCAGCAGCTCCCAGCTCATCGCACTGATTTCGACACTTCTGTCACAGCGCCCGACGGCGCTCTTGCTTTCAAGGTAGGCAGCGACATCAAGACCGGCAGACCAACGAAAGTCGAGAAACTCGTACGTAGGTATACGACGGCATATTGATTTCAGAGTTTGGGTCTCGGTCCCGACCAAACACTCGCTCTAGGGAGAGTTACCCCACGAGAAAGGCGACGACGTTCCTAAGGGGCGCTTTCTTCTCAAGACTACAGCTGCGAGTGTGAGCGCCGCTGCCGTCAGGACCGTCGGCCAAGGCGTTTCTGGGACGCTTGTGTATGCTGAGTTCTCGCTCTCCGCCGAGATCGCGTATCGTGTGATCTTGCTGCTTCGCTCGTCGCTTCCCACGGTGATCTTGAATGGATGTTTCGCACCGGGTGGGATCTCGGTTGGGTCCGCATAGGTGAAGCGCACATAGACGACTCGCCCGTCGACATCGTAGAATGTTCCTGTCACCTGCGTGTATGCGCTGCTGGCTGTGCCACGGTTTTCAACTTCTCCAACAACTTCCAGCCATCCCAACGAGTTCTTCGAGTCCGCGACGTTCAGAACTGCCAGCTGCTGGGACAGAGCAGTCGCCTCTTGAAACTCCAAGAGAAGCGAGTAGGACCCTACTCGTGCTGACTTTGCTGTGTCTATTTCGATGATGTTGAATGATGCGACAGCGTCAGGAGGAACGAAATTCAGCAACGTATACGTGAAGATAACGTCCACAATGGCGCCGGCGGGGTCTCGTAGGGTTCCCGTGACCTTCACGAACCGTAACCAGACGTCGCCAGTATTCTTGACCTCGCCGAAGATATGTAAGGCGCCAAGAGAATCGATCCACATAGAATCGTTCTGAACCGCTGCATTGGCCCCCGCGACAACTGGGTCTACCGAGGCAAGACAAGCCGCCAGCGAGAGTAGCGCCATTAGAAGGATTCTCCACGACCTCATCTACTCACCTCCGGGCAGTCGTCTTTGTGCGACTCTGATCTCTACAGTGTGAAGCGTCTAATGCGTTAAAAAGGTTGGTGCATCAACATAGTGATCGAACATCGCTAACCGAGCAGGGCGAGCATTGTCCCACCGTGAAGTGGTTTGGCTCGCTCGGGCGTGGGGACGATCATAGGCCGAAGATCCGTCAGCAAAGGTCGCCAGTACGAGCGGATATGGATCTACGTACCGACCAAAGTGAGTGAGGACACAGCCTTCCCATTCAAAGTTGGCGACCCCTGCCTGATCCAGCTCGATACCGAACGAGGGCAGCTGCTGGTTCGACAGATCGGTCGCGAGAAAGCGATCAGCATGGGCTGGCGGACCGAACGCAAACGTCGAACCGGGTGAGAGAAACAGAGCGGTCCGGCAGGGTCGGTGACTTTTGATCTACCTTGACGCCGGCAATGCCGTGTAGACACGAGGCATTCGATATGGGTCGTTGCTCAAAGTCTTGATTGAATCCTAGGGGATTGAAGGCTCGTCGAGGTATGCATTTCCGCCATAGGTGCGTGAGTGCCACAGTTGTGAGCCAAAGGCAGTTGAGGGCTCAACGAGTGGTCATGTTCGCGATTTTCTAGGCTTCGGTGGGTCAGCAATCGATCGGAGTGAATTCGAATCTCTTCCTACACCTATACAGAACTACGTTCGAACTCTTGAGCGCCTTCTTGCATCTATCGGTGAACTCTTCTGCGACGACCATTCCTCTGATCTCTTTCTGGGCGCTCTCTTCCTCCTTGTAAGATTGCAGATAGCCTAGGATTTGCCCCGCAGCCGAATCGTCCGCCTTCACCTTGACTTCTATGAGGGCGTGGACTCCCCTGCTGTCCTTTGCAAGGAAATCCACGCTGCCGACAGGAAGTTCGTGTTCCCGTTTGACAATCACAAGTCCCTTTTCTACATCTTCAGGATTCTTCTCCAGATAGTCCTTTATCTCGTCCTCATCTTCGATCTCCAGAACTTTCTGTCGTGACTCTTCAGGAGGCACCGTGCCGAGACTGCGTTTGAGCTTGTCGAAGTCGTATTCGAAGATGTGGATCGTACCCGGCAGCGCCACCTTGTCTCTCAAATCCTCGGGCAGGTAGTCTCTGTGAAAGTCCCTGGGTTCCGGCCACCACTCGACTTTCCGCTGGTTGGGATACCTGATTTCACCCTTCGGGTCTCCAATCGCATTCTTAGTCTCATACTGAGGCGGGCCTACGACTTCCCCGACTAATGCAATCATATTTGGAGGCTTGTACGCTAGAACGATGTCGCCAATTCCGATCTCATCACGAAATCTTAGGAGTTCACCAGCGCTGTGAGCAGCCTTCGCATCACTTACTTTCCACACTTGAACGAACAGTCTTTTCAGCTCATCTCTGGACTTCCCTTTGGGATCGCCAACATCGAAGCCAACTGCAACGAGGCCCTCCATAGCGAACAAATCAGCAGCTCTTTGAGGTTTATCGTGGTGAGTCACAATCTTGACTACGTTCATTTTCAGCGCTCATATCCAGTGCATCCTGTCTCGGATTAGACGTTTTCGCCAGTGGCCAGCCAGGTGCCACGATCTTCCTACACGCCCCATGCGAGTTCGATTCGGATGTCGATCAAATGCTCTTAGGTCGCTCGCCAGATCTCTCCGTGCTTCTGCCTTGCTCAAGGCTGATGCTCGGGCGAGGGGCTTGATTTGGAAATGTATGTATGATAGAGGCGACGACGCTGGCAGCTTCCCTCTCATTTTGACGGTTTGGCGAGTTGCTTGTCATACGCCTCTGATAGTTTCCCAAGTTCTTCAATCGCCGCTTGGGGAGGTGCCGTCATAAGGATGTCGAGAAGATCCTTGTCTAGCACCTTCCCCTTGTATGGGGTTGCCCACTCGGGCGTGTGTCTTCTGATCCACTCTGCCAGTTCCTCGTCAAGATCAAATTCAAAGGAGTCGTGGACGTAGCCCAGAATAGGAACGTCCTGGATCTTCAAATCTCTGCGCGCGTAGCACACTCTTGTCAAGTCAATGACTCGTCGGATCAATCCGCCGACGGACTCAAGTTCGACATGCCTTTCAGCCTCAGCGCACGAGTTCATCTCACACGCCTTGAACAAGACAGCGATCAAATCGGTCATGAATGACAAGAAGAGCACCCGCATGCCGTCCGCCTCTTTCATGATGGTCGGAGTGCACTGCTCGTCAAACTTCCTCCGTAGCGCGGCGAGCGCCTCCCGTCTTCTCTCCAGAAACTCGTAATCTTGGACCGCCTGCCTGCCATTCGGTGTGATTTGATAAGGAAGCGCTCCGCCCTTCCCCACGCGCGTCTCGCTTTGAAGGACCAACCCTTGCTCTCTTAGGCCCCTAAGCAGCGAACTTGTCTTGGTCGCGTTGAGTTGCAGTTGCGTCTGCAGGGCACGGAAATGCGACGGTCGCTGCTCCAGATGCTTCAGCAGTTCATAGGCATCTCGGTTCATCGGAGACCAAGTGCTCCAAAAATGGGAGCAGTTGGCTATATTTCTTGCGGAGTTCGGAGGAATCAGGGATGCACAGGGATTCGACATTTGTCGAAACTACAGTGGTTCTGCCTAGGGAGATTTGGGCTGAAGTTCACCGTCTGGCCGTTCGTGAAGGCGTGCGGGTTCAAACGGTAATGGAACGATTGCTCCGGCTTGGCCTCGAGACGACAGCGAAGAAGGCACCGTTGCCATGACACAGGAGAAATCTACGCTGGCGCAGAACTCGGATGAGAATGAAACCACCACGCTGTCTCGACTACCCAAGTGGGCACAGGTCATCCTAGGGTTCCTGAAAGAACTGGGAAGCCAGGGGTGAAGTCAGAGATGGAAACGGCAACACTCCAGTGTGTATCGCGTAGCCGGTATCTGGAAAACGCAAGTCACCCGCCCACACAATCCAAGATAGCGGAGGCTCTAGAGAATCCCTCAGGACGAGGCTTCGACAATCCGAATCAATCGTATGTCGACCTTGTGGCTGACTGTCGCCGAATAATTGCGAAGGCACGCAGCGATTTCGTCAGAGAGGCTCAGATTCAGACATTAGAGGCTCACCATAAGCTGGGCACGCGGATCAAGAACAGTGTCCTTGGTCAAGGACGACCTAGGCGAGAAGCGAACGGAAAGACGCTCCGAGACCTAGCCGAGGACTTGGAAGTCTCGGAGTGGACCCTGGGCACATGCGTGCGTTTCTCCCGGCGGTACGTGAACGTGGAGGCATACCTTGCTGACGTTCCATCCTTGCGGGCTGCCCGAGGCAAGAAAAACAGTGACGGTGTCCCTAGTTTTTCAGATATAGAGCCCATACCCTCTTGGCGTGAGACAGTAGGTCTGCTTCTTGCGAGGCAACGGGCTGCGCTGGCAAAGAACTGCGAGTTACCCGAGGTGGTTCCCGAGATATCCACTATCGGCGCGGACCCGTTGCCCAGGGAGCTTATCCCGTACAGCGTCTGGCCTCTCGCAAAGACTCGCCCGATTGGGTACGGCTCACACAGGTTTCGGGGCAACACGCCGCCAGAGGTTGTAGTACAATGTCTAGAGCGGTACACGCGGCCTGGCGACGTAGTTCTGGACTGCATGGCTGGGAGCGGCACAACAGTTGATGTCTGCAAGGCGTTAGGCCGGAAGCTCATAGCATCCGACATCAAAGCTTGGCGTGGGGACATCGCCGCCGCGGACGCAGAAACTCTCGCGCTGAAGAGTCCCGTAGACTTCGTCTTCATGCACATTCCATACTTGGACATGTACGAGTACACGAACGAGCCTGGCGATTTATCACGAATGAACTTAACCGACTTGGAGATGAAACTCGATCGAATAATCGCTCACGTCACTGAAGGCCTCAAACCCGGTAAGTTCCTAGCGATCCTAGTTGGCGATGTCCGCAAGCGGGGCCTCATCGACCTAACCGCAGTCGTGAGCATTGTCGGTCAGCGACACTTGAAGCTGTGGGACAAGGCCATCGTTGAAACAACCAACCCCGGCGCCCACGCAAGCGCTGGCCACGACAACATGGGTTTGCTCCTCGATCGTGCCAGGCGTGGCAACTTTCTCCTCCGCACATGTGACACGCTGCTAGTCTTCAGGAAGCTTAGTGAGCGTCGTGGGGCGTTGACAGATGACTGCTCAATTTGACCGAGAGGCACCTCAGCAAAGGGAACGCTCCCTGCCGTTGGGCGAAGGACTCGGCTATGCCGTGATTCTTGATTCGTCAGTCGTCTGTGGACACAGCTGCTGTTCAGGCCAATTCACGTCCGTGACTTTTCCGGGCCTTAGATATGTGCTTGGCTCCCGAAGCTGGCGGCTCTCGACATCGGAGCAGAAGCCCTGGGATCGGTGATCTGAACGCTTGATCGTTATCAGTTGTCAGAAATGCGGCCCGCTGCCGTACGCATTCAATCCGATCAGCGTAGACGCGATCCGAATCTCACCCAGTTCCATTGACGTAGCGGAGCTCAGCCGATGCCGGATATGCGGCGGAAAGTTAACTGTCAGGGACGAGATGGATACGGATCGGGTGAGGGAGTACATCGAACTATTCTCAGGGTTGGACCCAGACTACAAAGACGAACTGGCCGGGCAAGTCATCCTCGACTTCTTCATGACGTATGAGGAGAAGAAGAGGGTCCGCGATTCTCTCGCGAAGGTGAAGGACCGAGAAACAGTGATGGGGCAGCCTCACCCGCTTAACGATGTCTTTCGCGAACCTGCGAAACGAGCGATCGACCGGTATGAGACCTTCCTAAAGTTCGGCAACCCAGACGAGCGGTCGCTAGGCTTCGTGGTTGGGCGTGAACTCACCCTAGCTGAAAACGCCGAGATTGTGCGAGCGTCGGTCACCGGAGACGGGGCTGCCCTCATCAACCTCATCCTGAGCGGCAACAGGCCTATCATCCTTCAACTTCTACGGTTCGCCGTCTTCATGCATATCATGCCGAACCTCTGTGAAGGTTGCAGCCGATGCTGCGAGAGGATCAAGACGATAGGCCTGTACGCAGCTGACATGGAACGGATGGCGGCCTACCTCAAGATCCCCCGCGCTGAATTCGAGGTGAAGTACGTTCGGACTGTCAAGGATGAAGAAGAAGAGGTGCTACGAACCTTCAAGCGGACGGCGCCATGTATCTGGCTGAAGAGCGGGAGATGCACTATCTACCCGGCGAGGCCGAACGTCTGCGTCTTCTACCCGTTCCTCACCGACCTGCAGCCTCCTCCGATCTTCAACGCCATCATCGTCCCACCGGACTGTCGGAGCGGCCAGGCCATACTTGAACTGCTTCAGGGCGCCCCAATGGGAGGCGCGTAAATCTAATGGCGCCTACTCGCGGGAAGGAGTTCGTGAACACGAAGCATTTGGGGCATAGAAGAGAAGAAGAGAAAGGGTACAGACGCCACCGCAAGGACGCGACGCCCGTCAAGATCGCGAACATGGTTGTCTCTGCGAGAAACGAGGTGCTTGAGGCGGCCCGACGTTACCACGCAATGGGCCTCAACGTGATTCCGATCGGTTATGGTACAAAGAAGCCCACTATCAAATGGGAGAAGTATCAGACAAGCCGAGTCACGCCAGCCGAGATTGATGAATGGTTCGGTAACGCGGACGAGCCGGTCAACATTGCGATTATCTGCGGCAGCATCTCGGGTAACTTGGTCGTTTTTGATTTCGACAATCCCGAGAATTATTCGAGGTTCTTCCCTGATCCAGCGAACGTGGAACAACAGACCCCTGTAGTTCAGACGGCTCGGGGCATCCATGTCTGGTACCGCTCCTTCCGGGAAACCCCGAAATTCAAGGTGCCCGGCCTAGTCGATGTTCAAGGCGAAGGCAGTTACGTTATCGCGCCTCCCAGCATTCACCCGAGCGGAGCGAAGTATGAGTTCAAGAATCCCCAAGTCACCGAGCCTCTTCTAGTCGACAACGCCGAGGAAACTGTTTGGGAGCACGCTAAGAAACTTGGACACACCCGAGACGATATCTCATTCATTGGGGATGACCAGGATCCGCCATGTATCCGCGCCGCTCTCAGAGGCGTCGAGAAGCCCGGTCGCAACGAAATCGGTATCAGGCTGGCCGCGTACTGGCTCTACAAACGCCACGAGAGCCGTGACGTAACCTGGGACCTCCTCCGAGCATGGAACAGACGCAACAAGCCTGACCCGCTACCTGACATAGAAATCCGCAGCATCATGAAGTCCGCCATTAGAGGCGGTAAAGTCGCTGAGTACGGCTGCAACGCGTGGCGTGACATGGGCGACCAGTTCTGTAGCCAGCAGATCATGAAGACCTGCCCGATCGCGAACCAGTTACGCGTCGTCCAGTATGCGTTCAAGCAGGTCGCCTCCGCTGTACTGTCCGACGGCCGCATCGTGGAGGAAGGCTACGACGGCGCCACCGCATACTTCATTGTTTACGATCCAAAATCGGGAAAGATCGACCGAGTCGACCGCATCATCGATGATGACGCGAAGATCCACTATGAGCCGCTGATGAATCGGGATGTTGAAACATCGCAGGTTCTCCTTCCGACCGAAGCTGTCGAGTACGGGAGCGACCAGGAGCTCCTTGATGAGATCGTTACCTTCATGAATCACTGGCATGAGCAGCCAGATCCGAACGAGCGTCTGCTAGACGCCCTCTACGCCTTCATGACTTACCTCAGGGATCTTCTTCCACAAGTCTGTTACAGGCGAGCGCTCGGCGACTGGGGCACCGCCAAGTCCACGTTTGTTGAGACGCTCGGCGCCGCCTGCTACAGACCCTTCTTCACAGCGGGTTGCAGCAGCGAGGCCTCCCTTAGACGCACGTTCGATCTATGGCAGGGAACCGCCCTAATCGATGAGGCTGACTTCAGCAAACGAAGCGACCTATTCGCTCCCATCATGCGAATCATGAACATCGGATACGACGCACGGTTCGGATGGTACCGCTGCTGTGATGATAAGGACCCGACAAAGATTCTGAGCTTCTACGTGTTCGCGCCGAAGATTTTGGCGACTCGGAAACGGTTCCCTGATAGAGCTCTGGAATCACGATGCCAGACTTTCATGTCCCAGGAAAACCGGTCACCCGTGCCGCTCTTTCGTTTGCGGCAGTTCGTGGAAGGCGGCCTTAGGATTCGGAACAAGCTGCTGATGTGGAGATTCAAGAATTACAACGCGTTCAAGGAGCGGATCACGAACACGATGGAGGATCCTGCTGCCTATGAGGAGCTCTACGGCAAGGATAGTAAGATTTCGAGTCGTATCAAGCAGATCACGTTTCCGCTAAGCCTCGTTGCAAGCCCTGCGATGCGTGAGACCATCAAGCAGTTTGCGGAGGAGCATGACGCGCTGCTGAAGTCGCTTGATCAGGATAGGGTGCTCGGGGAGCAGATCCGTGGGTATCTTGAGGCCAAAGTGGCAGGAGTGGCAGCAGTGGCAGCTCTTGGTAGGCCCCTGGAGATTCCTACAGCTGACATATCCAAGGCCATCCTTGGGGAAGCTGAGAGCCCCGACGATAAGGATTACATGCGTGAGTTCAAGAAGGAGCAGAAGGCGCTCACGACACGTGTGAACGAGTACTTCGCTGACCACACGTCGCTCAAGCTTGTGGTGGGGCTTGGAGGCCTCAAACGAGTCCAAATTCCTTGGGGCCTACCTATAGGTGACACTACTGCCACTGGTGCCACTCTAAGCGTAGGCAAGGACAGCGAGTATGAGGCTGAACTCATCTTTCCACATAAGATCGCCCTCAAGGCTCGAAAAGACCCAGGACAGCAGAAGCTCGCCGGACCGACCGAGAAGGAGCGCTCAGCCTGATGCAAACTCGCTCATTGCCACGTACGCTCGACATGCATGGGCGGGCCAGGAAACGACCCGTATGGGTAGGGGCTGGGTGAATCCATTCACCCACCCGGTGTGAGACCATGAGGCTCCAGGACATTTTCAAGACGCCCACCCTGGCTAGCACTGGATCTCCTCTTGGCGAATCCGGGGCTATGTTACATGCAGGGTGATCTCAAGCGCCGCCTAAACGTCGACAAGGCAACGATGCGCCACGCCATCGAGCGCTTACAGGTGTTAGGCCTCATCCATGTCGACGTCAACCCGGTAGGCGTCCGCCTGAAGGCCATCAGGTTCAACGATGAGACCGAGCAGGGCAAGGCGCTCTTGGGCTTCCACCGACGCATTGCCGCTCTACAGCCGGGAACCAAGGGCGGTGAGCCATAGCATCCGCTCTCCGTTATCAAATGAACTTGTAACGATCTGCAAGCACGACTACTCGTACTCCTAGGCTAACTGACTGTTCACTAGGCTTGGGCGTTCGAACCGCGGTCTCACAGACACTCCTACGTGGCCCGGGCGCCGAAGGAGGCTATCTTATTCTGTTCCATTAACACATTTTCATTTGGCGTTCATGTTTGACATCGCTTACACGCGTTGTGAAGTTCCTCAAGAAAACGATGATAGCCGCGGTGATCATTAGCGCTCTTGTCTCTTTGAGTGTCAACGCAGCCACGTATTATATGGTCTCAAGGCCGGAGATCGAGTCCGCGCAACGACAGAATGTGATCCTGGAACAGCAGAATGTGTATTTGCGCCAGCAGATCTTCATAATGAATGAGACATTGAAGTCACAAAAAGCTCAGAACCAGATCCTCCAAGAGTCGTTGCAAAGAAAACCGGATATCAGAATCAATGTCTACCCCGCCTACCAATGGGAGGTTGTCTATGAGAATGGAATCATAGGGCTTCAGAAACGGATCTTGCCGATTGCTTGGAACCAACCGACAGTCTTTCACATCTATGTGTCGAACGTTGGAACCGGCGTCGCTCAAGTGTTCTATCTAGCCGTGGCATATGTCATAAGGATCTCAAATGAGACTTGGTTCGGCAATGATGCTGTCCAAGACCTTGGCGGCAAAATCTTGAAACCCTACGATACAATGAATCTCACGTACACCTTTGATTCAGGGCGATTCTTCCACGAACACGGAGTGATTGGCACACCGCTGCAATTCACGTTCGCTGTGATGTCTACGGAGACGACAAGCTACTTCACTTTAACAATAAGACTAGAGTAGTCCAATGCTTGATTACCTAGGACATTGATCCAGGATCAGCGTTATACAATACTGCGGAATATCGTTATTGTGCAGATTCATCGGATAGAGTTCATGCACGTTTTTCTGAGCCGATGCCAAGATAGACCGGTGCTCATCTCAGAAACCGCCAGCCTTCAGCGTCGTATCTATGAATTCGTGCTCTTGCATCTACACCGATGAGCTTCAGGCCTCGGCGCTGGAAGACATGTTTTCTCAGCTTCCTCGCGACGCGGAGCGTCGTGACGAGGACGGCGCGGCTCTTGATACTGGTTCTAGTTCACATAGTTGGCCGCGTCGTTAGAACACCTAGGCAGCCCCTCTAGTTGATCCAAAGGCGTGTGTTTTTCATCATATGCTTTCGAGAATAGAAAATGAGTTAAGCAAAGGTATACCAAGTATACTTTATGGATAAAGTCACTACCGTGAAAGTGACGAAGAGGACCAAGGGCAAACTGTCGGCTCTCGGCAGGAAGGACGAAACCTACGACCAGATAATACGCAGGCTCATCGACTTTTACACCAACAACTCATCGGGCCAGCGCAGACGGAGTAGGAATGCCTAAGGTTTGATGGTGTGCAAATGACGGACAAGACCGAATTCCAGACGAGAAGGGACCTGATTGATCCCATGCTCAAGAAAGCGGGCTGGGACGTAGACGACCGGACGAAAGTGGTGACAGAAGTCGACACTAAGCAGTCTGATTTCAAGGCAAGAAACTACAAGGCCGTAGACGAGACGCTCAGGAACGATGCGGACAGCGCGTATGCTGATTATCTTCTCTTGGACAATTCTGGTTCGCCTCTGGCCATAGTCGAAGCCAAGCGGACGAGCAAGGACCCGGTTCTCGGACAGACGGCAGCTGAGGACTATGCTGATGACATCAAGAAGCAGACTGGCAAGGACATGTTCATTTTCCTGACGAACGGTTTTGACGTTTGGTTCTGGAATCGACCGCACGAAGCTCCGAGAATGGTCAAAGGATTCCACGGTGGGGAAGCACTCGAACGCCTCAGGTTTCAGAACGTCTCGAAGAAGAACCTGCGGGATGTGCCGATCAATGCAAGGATAGTTGACAGGGGATACCAGATCGAAGCTGTGAAGCGCGTCTGCGAGGGCATCGAGAAGGGAAGAAGGAAGTTCCTCATCGTTCACGCAACAGGGACTGGCAAGACGCGCGTTGCCATGGCCATCATCGACGTGCTGCTAAAAGCCAAGAGAGCGCAGAGGATACTGTTTCTTGCAGACCGCAAAGCGCTCAGGGACCAAGCGTTCAATGACGGATTCAAGGTGTTCTTCCCGAGCGAGCTCAAGGACAAGGTATTCACAGGCACGCTGGACAAGAACAAACGCCTGTTCGCGTCAACGATTCAAACTTTCATGGAGGTCTATCAGCAGTTTTCCATAGGCGATTTTGATGTAATCATATCGGACGAGAGCCACAGGTCGATCTATAACAAGTGGAAAGATGTGTTCACGTACTTTGATGCCATTGAGATAGGCCTGACCGCAACGCCCGCCGAACTCATCGACAGGAACACGTACCGATTCTTTGACTGTGAGGACGGAAACCCGACTGCGCTGTACACCTACGAGCAAGCGGTCGAGGACAAGGTGCTTGTCCCGTTTGACATCTACGAAGCCAGGACTCACTTTCAGATTGCAGGCATCAAACCCGAGGACGTGCCGAATGAGGTGATGAAGGAGCTCGTCGAGAAGGGGATAGAGCCGGAGGAAATCAACTTCGAAGGCACGGACATAGAGAAGAAGGTT